>Ga0302322_100004501_pt1 | contig 12122 bp, 7 predicted proteins | sample Fen_T0_2_FD_203757 | JGI IMG/M metagenome (GOLD analysis project Ga0302322, IMG submission 203757) | Peat permafrost microbial communities from Stordalen Mire near Abisko, Sweden - Fen_T0_2 | ecosystem: Environmental > Terrestrial > Soil > Wetlands > Permafrost | place: Sweden: Abisko... | reverse complement strand
AACCAGCCGTTACCGATATGGTAGGGCAGCGACATTGAAGTGTAGCGGATATTTGTGGGAAACAGCTCGACCAGGAACGCCGCAATCGGCCCGTAAACCATGGCCACGTAGATCATCAGAATCACGAGTAGCAGAACCACGATGGGCCGGTTGATTGCCGCCTTGTCGGCACTTTTGGGATAACCGGCCGGAGCCAGCGCCGCCTCATAGGCTTTCGTGTCGAAGCCCACAACCGAACGATCCGCAACATCCAGGGTGAGCGGCACGTCGGGCCGTGCCGGGGCCAGCGCGAACGGCACGCCGCGGGCATTGAGAAAATTGCGGGCCTTGTCGGCCTCGGACAGCGTTCGCTTCGCTCCGACGATCTTACCCGCCGCATCGGCCATCGCCGAGAAAGCGAGTTCGATGTTGTTGCGGTAATCAGTGGTGTGAAGCACGACTGGAGAAGCGTGCATCGCCTGAGCCAGCGCAGGATTGGCGGCGTTTGTTAGTTCGCGAAAGATCGGCATGTAGGTCAACGCAGCCAGCAGACAACCAGTAAGCATGATTTTCTTGCGACCGATCCGATCAGACAGGCGACCAAAAACCAGAAAGAACGGCGTGCCGATCACTAGCCCGATGGCGACCAGCGTGTAGGCGTTGATGTAGTCGACCTTGAGCGTGGAGGTTAAAAAATAGAGCGCGTAAAACTGCCCCGTGTACCAGACGACACCCTGCCCCGCCGTAGCACCGAACAAGGCGCGCAACACTAGTTGGGCGTTAGGCCAGCGGGCGAAACTTTCGGTCAGCGGGGCTTTTGAAGTTTTCCCCTGCGCCTTCATCTCGGCAAAGACCGGAGACTCCTGAAGCTTGAGCCGGATATAGACGGAAACCGCGAGCAGCACGATCGAAACGAGGAATGGAATGCGCCAGCCCCAGGAGGCAAATTTCTCCGGACTCATCACGCCGCGCACCGACAGGATTACTGCAAGCGAAAGAAAAAAGCCCAACGTCGCGGTCGTCTGTATCCAACTCGTGAATGCACCGCGTTTGCCGCGAGGAGCATGTTCGGCAACGTAGGTCGCGGCGCCGCCATACTCACCGCCCAGCGCCAATCCTTGAGCCACCCGCAAAACGACCAGGATCACCGGAGCCAGCCAGCCGATTTGCGAATAGGTCGGTAAAAAACCCACCAGCGCGGTCGACAGGCCCATCACCAAAATCGTCACTAAAAACGTGTATTTCCGCCCGACCAGATCGCCGATCCGGCCGAAAACCAGCGCCCCAAAAGGACGCACGGAAAACCCTACACCGAACAACGCCAGGCTGGACAGGAAGCCCGCGGTTTCATTTTCCGGCGGGAAAAAAAGTTTCCCGAAAAATACCGCCAGTGTTCCGTAAATATAGAAATCATACCACTCGAACACGGTACCGAGCGACGAGGCGAAGATGACCAGTTTATGCTTACGATCTAATTCTGTGCTACTTGTAGATTCACTCATGGGGCGTTGAAGTTGAACTGACGGACGAACAACTTCGCAATGGATGCACAATCCGCTAAGCTTCAAGTCGAGGACGCGCGATTCCATCGTTTTTGACCCAAAAAGGTGGTTATCATCTCCCGCGCGCCAGCTGGAAACAATCTGACCGACCGGCCAAACAAACGAATGGCTCTTGAATCCTACCCATTCCCAATATCATTAGAGACGTGAGCGATACCGAGCAAACCAAGGCCCTCCTCGAACAATACCACGAATTGTCGGGCCGTAGAAAGCAATCCATCGACCATTCAGAGCGCACACGCCTGACTCAGGAATTGATGAACCTGGAATCCCAGGTGCGCGCCGCCGTCAAAGCCAACCCGGTCCCCGAACCGCTCGGTATGGATAAGCTAAATAAAATTGCGGACCGCATGGTCGAACTTGGCTTCGGCATCTTCGCCAACCGCCTTCGTGAGCAGCACTATCGGCACCCCATTTACGTTCCTTTCAGCGACATGGACCAACTCCGCAGTTACATCGGAGAACAACTCGATAACGAGGCCATGAGTCAAATTAAGGAACTAAACATGAAGCCTAAGAAGCCTGGCCTGTTCGATCGCCTGCGCGGAAAAAAATAGACGAAGCAGGAGTTTAACTCTCCCGCTTCAACTCCCGCCCCATCAAGCTCGCCAATACCTGCGCAGCCGGTTTGCCCTCAAAAAGCATCGCGCGGGTTTCCCGCAAGATCGGCGCATCGATCCCGCGCGCCGCACATAACTCGGCAAAGGAGTCGGTAGTCTTGTAGCCTTCAACGACGGTTTTGCGCCCCGCCAGTAGTTCGGCCACCGCGTGCCCCTCGCCCATCCGCTGGCCAAACTCGCGATTGCGGCTCCATTGTCCGTGGCAGGTTGCGACAAGATCACCAAAGCCGCTCAACCCGTAGAAAGTTTCTGACCGCGCGCCTAGTGCCTGGCCCACGCGAACCATCTCAGCCAGTGCCCGCGTGAGCAGCGCCGCCTTGCTGTTGTCGCCCAGCTTCAGTCCGTCGCAACAACCAGCAGCAATAGCATAAACGTTTTTGAGGCAGCTGCCGATTTCGACGCCAGCCACGTCGTCGCTCGTGTATACCCGCAGTGTCGGTCCGCTCAGCGCAGCTTGCACCGCTGTAACAAATTCGTCGATACGCGTGACCGCCAGCGTCATAGCCGACGGCCTGCCACGCGCCACTTCAGCAGCATTGGTTGGACCGGTAAGCGCGGCGGCGGCGTAACCCGGAAGCACGGCCGAAATCACCTCGGTGGGCCGCAGATGTGTGCCCAGTTCCAACCCTTTGGTCAGGCTCACAATCATCCTCAACTGCGTCGCGAGTCCCAGGCTGTCGCGAAGATGCACACACGTTTCCCGAAGCGCCTGAGCCGGGCAGGCCAGCAGCACGACGTCCGCCTCCATCACCGCCGGAACGAGCTCGTGCCCGATCTGCAAACTCGCCGGCAACGCAATGCCCGGCAGATATTCAGTATTTTCGTGCGAAGTGGACAACGCCACAGCTTGCTCGAACCGTCGCGGCATGAGCGTGACCGTGTGACCGAGCCGGCTCAGATGCACGGCAAACGCGGTACCCCAGGCGCCAGCACCAATCACAACAAAGTTCATAGGGCGGATTTTCGGCTCACGAATGCACGGGCGTCAACAGGCAGATTTACGACTGGGTAAACTCCGGAATCAGACTTCGGGGAATTTCTTCTGGCGGACGGCTTCAGCATAGGCCGCGAAACCTTTCTTAAACTGCTCGCCGGCGTCGGCAAATTTGCGCGCGAAGCCCGGCACGTAACCGGACGAAAGACCGAGCATGTCGGTATAGACAAGAATTTGTCCGTCGCACTGCCCACCCGAACCAATCCCTACCACCGGAACCTTGGCCGTCTCGCTGAGCGTGCGCGCCAGCCCTGGCTCGACCATCTCGATGAGCAGCGCGAAGACGCCGGCTTTTTCGAGCGCGAGCGCGTCAGCCATCAAGCTCTCAGCCTCCTCCGGCGCGACGCCAAATTTCCGGTAGCGGCCCAGCGCGTGAACCTGCTGCGGCTTCAAACCGATATGTCCCCACACCGGCACGCCCGCTTCAACCAACCGCGCCACCGTCGGCGCCAGCAACGCGCCACCTTCGATCTTCACCGCCTCGGCGCCCGATTCCTGCATGAGCCGCTGACAAGCACGCAGGACGCGTTCGAAATCGTAGTGCGCCTCGGCAAAAGGCACATCGGCCGCAATCAGCGCAGCCGGTTTTGCCCGTGCCACCGCCGCGGTGTGGTGACACATGTCGTCGAGCGTCACCGGCACGGTGGTTTCATAACCAAGCACGGTGTTGCCCAACGAATCACCCACCAGAATCACGTCGACGCCTGCTTCGCTCGCAAACCGCGCGGTGATCGCGTCGTATGCCGTCACGCAGACGATCGGCCTCTGACCTTTCAGTTTTCGAAGGGTGTGTGTGGTGGTTTTCAAAAAGGGAAAATATTTTTCTTAGCGCAAAAAGCCTGGCACCTTTTCGTTGGCCACCATGGCGTCAAAACTTTCGCGGGCGTTGGCCAGCTCGAAAACCGAACCTTTCACCACCACCTCGGCCGGCAACGTGCGGGCATTATAGCGGCTCGCCATGCTGAAGCCGTAAGCTCCGGCGCTCATAAAGGCGAGGTACTCGCCTTCGCCCACTTCCTGGATCTGGCGATCCTTGGCGAAACTGTCGCCGCTCTCGCAGATCGGCCCAACGATGTCGGCCTTGAGCGCACGCCGCGTGGTGTCACGGTGCAACGGCACGATTTCGTGATAACTCTCGTACATCGCCGGACGAACGAGGTCGTTAAAACCAGCGTCGAGAATCAAAAAGTTTTTCCCATGTCCGCGCTTCAGGTATTCGACGCGCGCCAGCAAAACCCCGGCGTTGCCGACTAGAAAGCGGCCAGGCTCAAGCAGAATTTTTAGTCCTAACGGCTTGAGCAGAGGAACGAGCGCCGCGCCATACGCTTCGGGCGTAATGGGCCGCGAGCCCGCCGGCTGAGCATCCCACCAGGCTTGTTGACCGCTGGCGAGCGCGTCGCGGTAGACGATCCCAATGCCACCGCCAACCGAAAAATAGGTGATACTATGCTTCGCCTTCAGCTCCGCGACGAAGGGCGCGACTTTCTCCACCGCCTCGACGAACGGCTCGATCTCGGTCAGCTGCGAACCGATGTGCATCTGCACGCCTTTAATCAGAATGTTCTTAAACTTGGCCGCCGCATCGTAGGCTGCAGACGCGTATTTCAGCGGGATACCAAACTTGTTTTCGCTCTTGCCGGTCGTGATCTTGGCATGCGTATGAGCGTCGACATCGGGGTTGACGCGGATCGCGATCGCAGCCTTTACACCCATTTTACCAGCCACGTGGTCGATACGCGCGAGTTCGGGCTCACTCTCGACATGAAAGGAAAACACCCCGGATTCGAGGGCCAGTCCGATCTCCGCCTCGGTCTTGCCGACCCCGGCGAAAACGCTCGTCTTCACGTCGGCACCAGCCGCAATCACGCGCCGGATTTCGCCGCCGCTCACGAGGTCGAAGCCAGCTCCGAGATTCGCAAAGTGCTTAAGTAGAGCAAGATTTGAGTTTGCCTTCATGGCATAACAAATCTGCACATCCAGCCCGGTCAGGCTTTTGGCGAGACGGCTATAGTTATCCGCAATGGTTCCGGTGCTATAGACGTAGGTGGGCGTTCCATACAATTGCGCGACCGTACCGAGATCGACCGACTCGCAATGAAGATTTTGCCCAACGTAATTGAAGCGATGCATGACCGGTGAAAACGACGTGAAAACCGGGAGGCTGCGGATTTCACGTTGAAAAAACGAACTCTTTTTTACGATATAAGTCCATCTAGCGTCTATGTTGTACCCCCTGAAAAGTCTGTTTCATCGTCCCGCGATCCGCATGGGTCGCGTCGACAACAGTCTTATTCAGACGACCCGACTGCGGAACGCCCAGTTCGTCAGCTTCATGTCGCAGAGCGACAGCCTCGCGCCCATGTCGACTGACCGTTACGACACGCGCCTGCGCCGCCGCAAATGGCTGAAGCTCGCCTTCGCCCTCGGTCTCGCCGGTGGTCTGGCTTGGGTAATCCTCGAAAGCGCCCACGCGATTTCGATGTTCTGAGCCATGTCTGATCAACCGCGGCGAACGGCGTTCTGATCTTGAGCGATAGCGATTCGGCGGCAGGCAAAGCGCCACCGGATTCCTTGATCACTCTGTCTCTGAACGAGTTTTTTCATCAACCCGAGTGGCGCAAGATAAGTCAGGCTCCACTTAAGCCAGAGGTTTAGGCGAAAACCATTCCGCAGAGCCTTTGCCAGCGTTTTTCTGGCTGCGAAGATATCGTTTTTCAAAATGTAGCAATTCGCCATCGCGCTGCGAGTCGATACGATTTGGTTATGGATGCGCCGCTTGATCCGACGGTGATTCGAAAGAGCTGAAAGCTCACTCCATTGCAGAAACATAATTTCGTTCATTTGCAGACGGTAGAGGCTGCCCTTTGGAAACTCTTGGGTTAGGCTAGGCGAGCGGTTTGGCGTACGGTCAATATCCACCAACGGCAAATTTACGTAACAAAACGGGGTTTGCAGCGCCAGGCGGAAGAGAAAGTCGACATCAATGGCAACACGGAGCTTGGCATCAAAGCCGCCAGTTTTTGCCAAAATATCAGCCCGCACCAAAACCGTTTGCATATAGATCCCGTGGAACTGACCAACCATGACATCGAGCGCGTTTTCCAAGCGGCCAATCCGATTTCTAAATTTTAGTCCTCCCACCTCAATCGCCGTACGATTATCGCCACTGCAATTAACATACGACGCATCCGTAAAACAGGCGAAGCAATCCGGATTCTCCTCAAGCGCGCGAAACTGCCACTCCAGCTTCTGCGGATGCCAAGTGTCATCAGAGTCATTGAAAGCGATCCAGTCTCCGTCGGTGCGCGCCAGTGCATTGTTCAGCGCAACGCTTTTCCCCTGATTGGTCTGGAACAGGACTTGCAAACGCGCGCGCCAATGCGGGTGTTCAATCAGCAACGCGCGCAACACCTCCTGCGTGTTATCAGACGAACCATCATCAACCAGGAACACTTCGTGAACCGGAACGGTCTGTGCGAAAACACTCCTTAAGGTTTCGCGGAGAAAGCCGGCTCGGTTTAGCGTAGGAATTATGACTGTGATTTTGTTGCCGACGGGAACAATCCGAGGATTTCGGCGAAAGCGGTTCAGTAATTTTCACGACTCTGAAATTGGTCCAGCTGTCTGGTGTAGGCGTGCCCGCACTACTGTAGCAACGGATCTAAAAACCACAACCCACCGAGCCAGCGAGCGCTCGATCCAGACACAAATCTCGTTACTATACATTGCGTTACGAACGCGAAAATCGGTTTAGTTAGACTGCAGAAATAACTTTAGAGCTGGAGCCACCTCCAGGCCGGTCGTGAGCACGATACTAAACCGATTCCTACCGCTTTTTATTGAGCGCCGAGGAAAACCAATCGCCGTTGAGCGACTGCGCTGGACGTGGAGCTGGAGACGATGATGATCTTGGCGAGGCGCCCGATCCACCGCCGGTCCGCGGTTGAGAACCGGTTCCGCCCATTGCAGGCCTGGCCCCAATCTCCGGTCGACTGCGCATCGAGAGCGCGATGCGTTTTCGTGCGAGATCGACTTCGGTCACCGTCACACTCACGTGCTGCGAGACTTTCACGACCTCGGAGGCATCTTTCACAAAGTTGTCCGCCAACTGACTCACATGCACTAAACCGTCCTGGTGCACGCCGATGTCCACGAACGCGCCAAAGGCCGTCACGTTGGTCACGATGCCGGGCAGTTTCATGCCAGGCTTCAAGTCCTCGGGCTTGCTCACGCCTTCGGCAAACGCGAAGGCTTCGAACTTCTGGCGCGGATCGCGGCCAGGCTTGGCGAGCTCGGCCATGATGTCGTTGAGCGTAGGAAGACCGACTTTCTCGGTAACGTAATTCTCCAGCTTGATCTTTTTGCGCAACGCGCCATCGCGCACGAGATCGGCCACCGTCACGCCGAGATCGGCCGCCATTTTTTCAACCACCGGATAACTTTCCGGATGCACAGCCGAACTATCAAGCGGATGCTCGGCGTTGCGGATGCGTAAAAAGCCCGCGGCCTGCTCGAACGCCTTTGGCCCGAGGCGCGGCACGGTGAGCAATTCGGCGCGTGATTTGAACGCACCTTTTTCGTTGCGCCACGCCACGATGCTCGCGGCCGTCGCCGAGTTGAGACCGGAAACGTAACTGAGCAGCTGTTTCGACGCGGTGTTCACCTCGACGCCGACGCCGTTGACCGACGACACGACGCAATCGTCGAGCGAACGTTTCAACGCGTTCTGATCGACGTCGTGCTGATACTGGCCAACGCCGATGCTTTTCGGATCGAGCTTCACGAGCTCTGCCAGCGGGTCCATCAGTCTCCGTCCGATGGATACAGCGCCGCGCACCGTGAGATCGTGGTCGGGAAATTCTTCGCGGGCCACTTCGCTCGCCGAGTAGATCGATGCACCTGACTCGTTCACCATCACGACCGGAATCTGCGGTGGCAATCCGAGCGAGCGCACAAACAACTCCGTTTCACGACCGGCCGTGCCATTGCCAATGGCGACGGCCTCGATTTGGAAGAATTTTACGAAGCCGCTCAGTTTTTCTTTTGCCTCTGCCGTGCGTGTCGCGCCCTGGTCCGGATAGACAACGTCGTTGTGCAGCAATTTCCCCTGGCGATCGAGAATCACAACCTTGCAGCCGGTTCTAAAACCAGGATCAATCGCCAACATCGCCTTACCGCCCAGCGGCGAGGCGAGCAGGAGTTCGCGAAGATTATCGGCGAAGACCTTGATCGCGGTGACGTCGGCGTGCTTCTTCGATTCGAGCCGCATTTCCGTCTCCATCGCAGGCGCGAGCAGGCGCTTGAACGCATCTTGCACCGCGAGTCGGACCTGGTCGGACGCTGCACTCCGGCCTTTCACAAACAAGGGTTCGGCCTCGGCGAGCGCCGACGTTTCGTCGACCGTGATCCGCATCATGAGCATGAGCTCTTTTTCGCCGCGGCGCATTGCGAGCAAGCGATGGCTGGGCGTCTTAACCAACGGCTCGCTCCAATCAAAATAGTCCTTAAATTTGGCGCCTTCCGTTTCCTTGCCTGTGATAACCTTTGAAGACACCACCGCATCGCGCTGGTAGAGGGCGCGGAGTTTCGCACGCACTCCGGCATCGTCACTGATACGCTCGGCCAGAATGTCGCGGGTACCGGCGAGCGCTTCATCGACACTGACAATGGTGCTTTTCTGGTTCTTGCCATCGTCGGCCGTATATTCGCGGCCGACGTATTCTTTGGCGGCAATAAGTGGATCGGTCGAGGCCTCCTGAGTCCAAAGCAATTCCGCGAGCGGTTCGAGGCCTTTCTCCCGGGCGATCGTGGCTCGGGTGCGTTTCTTCGGACGAAAGGGCAGGTAAATATCCTCAAGCAGCGTGAGGGAATCCGCGGCGGCGATTTTTTTGGCGAGCTCGTCCGTGAGCAAGTTGCGCTCCTTGAGCGAGGCGATGATTGCGAGGCGGCGTTCGTCAAGCGCGGCCAGTTGCTCCAGCCGGTCGCGGATCGTCGTCACCACGACTTCATCGAGTTCGCCCGTGACCTCTTTGCGGTAACGCGCGATGAAGGGCACTGTGGCGCCCTCGCTCAACAGCTGGGCGGTTGCAGCAATCTGGTGCACCTTCAGGCTGAGTTCGACAGACAGTCGGAGCACGTGGTCAGGATCGGGCAGCTTCATCAGAAAAAAGAGCCGCCATAGCAGCGCTCTGCGCCGCGTGTGCAAGCGGAAATCTTCAATGCGCCTCACGCCGCCTGCAGGATTTTTTCGTTAAACCATCTGATATGGGATGAAAACACATTGCGGTACGCCAACGGTGCTTCTTAATCGTCCACCCATCCGCCATCGCACGACTTGCTTAGTTGATGATCCCCATCCCGAGTTCCCACTGGCTGAAACGAGTTCACATCGGCCTGGCCACCCTGCTGATTGCGCTGGGAGCTGCCGTGCTCGCGGGGTGGAGTCTGCAACTCAACGAACTCGTCCGCTGGAGTGACGATTGGCCGCCCATTTCCGCCAACGCTGCGGCGGGATTTGTATTCTTCGGCATCACGCTCCTCGCGATCGAACTGGGGCACCGGCGCCTGGTCTGGCTGGCAGTCGTGCCTACCGCGCTAGGGCTGCTCGCTGTCGTGCAAAATCGCCTACCGTTCAACGTACAGCTTGAGAGCTGGCTCATGCCAAACCACTCCCTTGCTGGCGCGACCACCCCGGAACGCACACCAGTGATTTTGGCTCTTTGCTTTGTAATCGGAGGCCTGGCCCTGCCGCTGCTCATATGGCAAAAGGCAAAACGCTACAGCACGCTGGCGCTATCGTTTGGCGGCTCCGTTTTGGCGGCAGTCGGTGGTTCGACCATTTTAGGTTACGTCCTCGGACTCCCCGCCGTGTACCACTGGGGCGCAAACGCCAGCCTGCCCCCCGGGTCGGCCTTGCTTTTGCTGATGCTGGGAGCCGCTTTGCTCATCCTCGCCTGGCGCGAACACCAGGCCGGCCAACCCGGCGCACCCTCGTGGCTCCCCATGCCAGTGGTGGTGATCTGCACCACCCTGACGATTATTCTCTGGATCGGCTTGCGCGAACGCGAAACGGTTTACCTCGGTACCAACACCCAAATCGCGATGAACAGCCTCGCGAGCTCGATTACATCCGAGATCGAACGGCACGCCGCCTCCCTCGAACGCCTCGCCCGGCGCTGGGGTCAGGTCAACGAGCTCTCCGCCGTCGTCTGGGAAACCGACGCCAGGCTCTTGCTCGACGATTCGCCCGGCTGCCTCGCGGTGACCTGGCTTTCGCCTGACCGCCGCACGCTCTGGATGTATCCAAAAAATGGAAACGAGGCATTGGTCTCCTTCGACCACAACTCAGACCCCGTCCGCCGCGCAGCGATGGACACCGCTGCCGAAAGGAATGCGCCTTGGGTATCTGCCTCGCTTAACCTTCGGACTGCGGTTCGCGGCTTCGTGATCTACACCCCGGTAAATCGCGATGGCGGACACGCCGGTTATGCAGGCGCTGAGTTCACCTACCAGCGCCTTCTCAACGCACTCGACCGAAAGCTCAAGCTGGCAGAGAACTACCAAATCTCTGTTTTTGTCGGTGGTGAACTAGTCTACCAATCGTCGTCGAGCGCGGAAGACGCCGACCGCCACCAACTGGAATCTGTTTTCAATATTTTCGACCGCCGGTTGCGCATCGAGATGAGCCCTTCCGTTGAAAATCTCCGGCGTAATCGGCGTCCTCTGCCGGAAATTGCTCTGCTGGCCGGCCTGGGCATAACCCTTCTCCTAGGACTAAGCGTGCATCTCGCGCGCACCGCCCGCACCGGCCTGCGCACCGCTCGCCAGAGCAACCTCCAGCTTGTCTCGGAAAACGAGGAGCGCCGCCGCATCGAAGAGATGCTCAAGGTTTCCGACGAACGCCTGCGCCTCGCCCTCGACAGCACACAGATTGGCATCTTCGAATGGAATCTTCCCGCCAACCAGCTCTACTTCAGCCCCGGCGTCTGGTCGATGCTCGGTTATCTCCCCGGAGTGGTTCCGCCCACTCCGGAAGCCTGGACCGCCCTCATTCACCCCGAAGACCTCCCCGCATACCGAACTATCGTCGAACGCCAACTTGACGGCACGGCACCCTTCATCGACCCCGAATATCGCGTGCGCACCGCCGACGGCGAGTGGCGCTGGCTCTACGTGCGGTCGAAGTCCGTCAGCCGTTCCACCAGCGGCGCACCACTCCGGATCATCGGCACCGTGCAGGACGTCCATGCCCGCAAGCGGGCCGAGGCAGATTTGCGCGAAAGCCAAGCCGCCGCCCGCAAGCTTTCCCTCGTGGCCAGCAAGACCGATAATCTTGTCATCATCGCGCGGCCTGACGGCACGATCGAATGGGTCAACGAGAGCTTCGAGCGTGTGATGGAATACCCGCTCGCCGAAATTCTGCACAAGAACCCGGCCACGTTCATGGTCGGTCCCGAGACCAACCCGCGCACGGTTCGCCGCATCCAGGCTGCGATGAGCCACGGTCGCGGCATCAGCACCGATGTTGTTAACTATTCAAAATCGGGAAAAAAGTTTCATCTCCAGCTCGAAATCCAGCCCATCCGCAACCAGGCAGGAGAGCTGGAAAACTTCATCGGTATCCAGGCTGACATTACCGCCCGCGTCGAGACCGAGCAAAATCTCCGCCGCGCCAAGGCTGAAGCCGACGCCGCTTCCCGCGCCAAGAGCGAGTTCCTCGCCTCGATGAGCCATGAAATCCGCACACCCATGAATGGCGTGATCGGCATGACCAGCCTGCTCCTCGACACCAAACTCAATCACGATCAGCGCGATTTCGTTTCGACCATCCGTTCAAGCGGCGAAGCCCTGCTCACGATCATTAATGACATTCTCGATTTCTCCAAAATCGAGTCGGGCAAGATGGACCTTGAGCGAATGCCTTTCGAACTTTCGATCTGCGTGGAGGAAGCGCTGGACCTGTTTTCG
>Ga0302322_100004500_pt1 | contig 12123 bp, 9 predicted proteins | sample Fen_T0_2_FD_203757 | JGI IMG/M metagenome (GOLD analysis project Ga0302322, IMG submission 203757) | Peat permafrost microbial communities from Stordalen Mire near Abisko, Sweden - Fen_T0_2 | ecosystem: Environmental > Terrestrial > Soil > Wetlands > Permafrost | place: Sweden: Abisko... | reverse complement strand
ACATACAAACGCAGAAAGACGGTATTGCTTTTATAAAAGCAATACCGTCTTTTATTTTCTGTGCTAAACTCAAAACACCTTCACCCTTCGGGAGATTGCCATGCTCACACTCATCGAAAAAATCCTCTTTGCAATTGCCACTCTCACATCTTTATATTTCACCTATCGCGGCGTTCAGCGCATCATCAACCACATCGCGAGTGGACAAGGCAAGCCTGACTGGAATCTGTTGTGGAAACGCTTGGGGGATGTGCTTGCAAAATTCGTTTTATTCAAACCTGTTTTTCGTTTTCGGTTGGGAGTAAGTATTTTACATGGGCTGATCGGTTGGGGCTTTCTTTCCTTCCTATTAATCAATCTCTCTGATCTTATTTACGCGTACACTAATTTCCGCTTGCTTGAGCATACAGGCATCTTCGGAGATGCATATCGTTTACTTGCGGATGTGGCGAATGTAGCCATCATCCTTGGCATTATTGCGATGGTGATACGTCGCTTCATTCTGCGACCTGCGACTCTTTCCACGCGCGAGACGACTCTTCTGCATCCCAAAGCACGCTTCGGCATCCTCCGCGATTCAGCCGTTGTTGCAACTTTTATTTTGATCCATAACACCGCACGTTTGTTGGGCGAATCTTTTTACATAGCACAGACAGGAGTCCGCGATAGCTGGCAACCATTCATTTCAACAGTAGCAGGCTTATGGTCAGGTATGGACACGAGTACGTTATTGTTCGGTGAGCGTCTGATGTTCTGGTTGTCCATTGGCGCTGTGGTGGCATTCCTCCCCTACTTCCCGTATTCAAAGCACATCCACTTGTTCTTTGCTCCGCTCAATTTTGGATTAAAGCCTGAACGAAAGTCGATTGGACAATTAAGTTATATCAACCTTGACGATCAGTCCATTGAACAATTTGGCGCGGCAAAGATGAAGGATCTGGGCTGGGAACAGATCATGGATAGTTACGCCTGCATCATGTGTTTTCGCTGTCAGGAAGTTTGCCCCGCGTACAACACCGGTAAATTACTTTCACCTGCTGCGTTGGAGATTAACAAACGATATCACCTAAACGATGGCGGTGCAACCGATGTGCCGCTGTTGAATTTAATTTCTGAAGAAGCCGTATGGGCTTGTACAAGTTGTGGCGCATGCGTGGATATTTGTCCCGTGGGCAATGAGCCAATGCGCGACATTCTCGATATTCGCCGAAATCTTTCGATGATGGAAAGCGCCTTCCCGAAACAATTAGAAACGGCGTTCAAAGGCATGGAACGCAACATGAACCCGTGGAATGTTTCGCAAGCGGATCGCATGAAATGGGCAGAGGGCATAAGCGTGCCAACCATCGAACAAAACGGCGAACCTGAAATTTTGTGGTGGGTCGGTTGTGCCCCTGCGACCGATGCGCGCGCGCAAAAGACCGCACAAGCCTTTGCAAAAATTTTAAACACAGCTGGAGTGAATTACGCAGTGCTTGGCAAGAACGAAGCCTGCACCGGTGATTCTGCACGCCGTGCGGGACGTGAAGATATTTTCTTTGGCTTGGCTTCGCAGAATGTGGAAATACTCAACGATGTCGTGCCGAAGAGAATCGTGACAACCTGTCCGCATTGTTTGCATACGCTCAAAAATGAATATCCGGCGTTCGGCGGGAACTATCAAGTCATCCATCACACGCAACTGATCAACGAATTGGTTGGCGCAGGAAAGATCTCAATGAATCTCGATGGCGACAATATGAAAGTCACTTTCCATGATCCCTGTTATTTGGGCAGGCATAATAAAATAACTGATGCCCCACGCGATGACTTGAAATCCGCGGGTATGGAAGTGATCGAGATGCCGCGCAATGGAGCAAAGTCATTCTGTGGTGGCGCAGGCGGCGCGCAAATGTGGAAGGAAGAAGAAGCAGGCTCAGGTCGAGTCAACGAAGCGCGATTCAAAGAAGCCAAAGCGACTGGTGCAAATACAGTCGCAGTGGGTTGTCCATTCTGCATGTCGATGATGACAGATGCGTCGAAAGCCGACGGCGGTGAAATCCAAGTAAAGGATGTAGCGGAGATCGTTGCAGAAAGAATGAAGATTGGAGCATAACTATGCTTGACCTCAACACCAAATTTGGACGCTTCGCAAAGAAGCAACTTAAGAGTGAATATTTTATCTGGTTGACCACCGTTGATTCCACTGGCACGCCTCAGCCACGACCGGTTTGGTTTATTTGGGAAAACGATACGGTCTTGATCTTTAGTCAGGCAAAAGCTTATAAGCTCAAACATATTCATAAAAATCCGAATGTCTCTTTGCATTTCAATACAGAAGATACACAGGGGGATAAACGTCTGATGATCATGACGGGCACAGCCGTCATTGACAAGGGTTGTCTGCCTGCAAATCAAATCCGCGTATACATCCGAAAATACAAAAGTGGGATCATTGGTTTGAAATCCACGCCTGAGCAATTTGGTAAAGAGTATTCGGTCGCGATTCGAGTTACTCCCATCAACTTGCGAGGTTGGGAGTAAAAATCAAATCAAACCTTGTAGCGAACAAATAGTCGCATGAATTGGCGCAGATAGCCAAATTTGCAAACTAAAATTCAAATAGGTTATTGTATAATTCGCCGACTTCAACCCCGCCCGCTTGACTCATTTTTCGAAGACGCGAGCGGGACACTCCAAGGATTCTCACTTATGAAATACTTAATTCTCAGTTTTACCATCGCTGCTCTATTCCTTACGGCATGTTCCACTACGTCGGCAGTACCTGCTACACCCACCCTCAATGCGTTTGAAGCCCAAGGCAAACAAGTATACGTTTCGCACTGCGCTGGATGCCATGCCCTGGAGCCCGGCACGATCGTGATCGGACCATCACTGGCTGGTGTGGCAACTCGCGCAGAAACACGCGTCAATGGTGATGATGCGCGCGCGTATATCGAAACATCCATTTTGAATCCCAGCGCGTATGTGGTAGACGGTTTCAAAGATGTGATGCCCAAGAATTTTGGTAAAGACCTCACCAGTGATGACTTCAACGCCATCGTATCGTTCTTGCTAACCCTAAAATAATCTGACAATATTCGCCAATTGGAGGAGAAAATGAAAATCTGGATCAAACGCATCTTACTCAGCCTGGGTGTGCTTGCCCTCTTGGGCATTCTCTACGCCGCCTTCGCGCCTCTGCCCTACGACCCCGTTCTACCCAAAGAAAAGTGGGGCGCGGGCGCGAGCAGTGTGCTACCCGCGTATAGCGGTTTGCAACGCGAGTTCCCTGCTATCAACGGTGAAACTTCGCCTGAGAAAGCCGAACTCGGGCGCATGTTATTTTTCGACCCCGTCCTCTCAAAAAATCAGGATATGGCTTGTGCCACCTGCCATAACCCCAGCCTCGGTTTTAGCGATGGGCTTTCAACTGCCAAAGGCGCGGATGGCAAGCCGCTCCCCCGCAACACCTTGAGTCTTTGGAATGTTGCCTACGCAACAAATTTCTTCTGGGATGGACGCGCCAAAACACTCGAAGAGCAGATGAACGTTCCGCTTCATGCTTCGAACGAGATGGCTGGTACTGATCAAGAAACCATTACGCGCCTGAAGGCGATTCCTGCTTACGTTGATCTCTTCAATAAAGCCTATGGCGGCACAGATTCAGTCTCAACCCAAAACATGCAATCTGCAATCGCAGCCTTCGAGCGGACGCTTGTTTCCAATAACAGTCCCTTTGATAAATATGCGGCCGGTCAATTTGATGCGCTCACCGCGCAACAACGTCGTGGCTTGAATCTCTTCCGCTCGGCGGCAACGCGCTGTTTTGAATGTCATGCCGCGCCGACATTTGGATCAGATAACTTCTTCCTCACCGGTGTTGCAGACCTACCTGGTCAGGTTCATGATAAAGGTCGTGCAGCAATTGCGCCCGACGGCAAAGATGGTGCATTCAAGGCACCGACCCTGCGCAATATCGCATTGAGCGCGCCTTATATGCACAACGGTTCGCTCGCTACATTAAGTGACGTGATCGACTTTTATGCCAAAGGCGGCGGCAGTGCAAATGGTCTCACTGTAGATCGGCAAATCGTTCCGTTTGAATTAAGCCTGCAAGAGAAGGATGATCTAATCGCATTCCTCTACGCGTTGACGGATGAAAGTAAAGCGGTTGTCGTTCCAGACTCTGTGCCATCAGGTTTGCCAGTGGTCAAGCAAGTTGCGAACCCGGCGCGTGAAGTCGTCAGCCAGTATAACGTTGCGGGAGCTGAAGCAGGCACAAGTCCAAAACATGAACCGGCAACTGTTGTCGTTGGTCCGAATGAAACTTTGCAAGAAGCCGCCGATCGTGCAGGTCCCGGTGACACGATCCAAGTCCCATATAAAGTTTATAAAGAATCAATGGTCATTGATTGGAGTGACATCAAACTGATCGGGGTTCCGAATGATAAAGGCGAAATGCCGGTGATCGATGGGGAGAACAAACGCGCAGACGGTGTGATCGCTTCTGGCAACAATTTCGAGATGGCGAATTTTAGCGTGATGAACTACACCTCGAATGGCGTGTTGGTGGAAGGTGCGACCGGTGTGCATTTACATGATATGTATATTGAGAACACCGGCGTGTATGGCGTTTACCCGGTGCGTTCAACCAATGTGTTGATCGAAAGAATCAAAGCCACCAAGATGAACGACGCTGCGATCTATGCGGGTAAATCTAAAAATGTGATCATCCGCGATACGGAAACTTATGGCAACGTGATCGGCGTTGAGTTGGAAAATACTGTGAACGGCGAAGTATATAACAACCACGCGCACGATAACACGGTTGGCATCTTTATTGATCTTTTGCCGCAACTACCATCCAAAGTTTCGTTGAACACGAAGGTGCACGATAACATCAGCGAAAATAATAACGGAAAAAATTTCGCAAAGCCCGGCGCTTCCCAAGCTTTGATCCCACCAGGGACAGGCATGTTGATCCTCGCGGCAGATCAAGTTGAGGTGTACAACAACACCATCAGAGGCAATAAGACCGGTGGCTTGGCTGTGTTCAATTTGACAATTGGTTTTGCGACCGAGGAAATTGATGTTGGTCCGAACCCTGAACATATCTATGCTCATGGCAACACATACGATCACAATGGCTTTGATGCCGATCCCTTTGTGAAGAATATGCTCGGCAAGGGCTTCGATATTATCTGGGATACCAATGGCGCGGATAATCACTTCGATGAGAAAGTTTCTTCATCCTTCCCACCGATACTGCCCAGGAAGAACTGGCCCCAACCTTTATATAACTTATACTGGCGATTAATGAATTTCGTGGTGAAGATCGCAAGTTAGAAAAGGAAAGTGAAAAGGGATCGGGTGTTATAGACCTGATCCCTTTTTTGTTTATAATAAGTTTGGAGACCTATTTCATGAATCGTTTAACACCTGTTATCACGGAACAAGATATTTTCCCGCAATATCAAGACACGCCGATTGGGCTTTTACTGGAATACCACAATCTCAGCCATGAATATAAAGTCTATTCACAGGCGCAATTGCTGATCGGTATGTGCATGGATAATCGCAAGCATTTGCATATCCCTGACAACTTTGCCTTCATCATTCGCTCCGGCGGGGCAAATTTACGCTATAGCGAATTCAAAGTCTCATATGCGATCGGTGCAGGCGGGGCACGAAGCATTGCCTTGATCGGTCATAACCAGTGTGGCATGGTCAACCTCATAGCACGCAAGGAAATTTTTATCAGCGGATTAATTGAGAACGCCGGCTGGGAGCGGGCACAAGCGGAAGAACATTTTATGCAACTTGCCCCCATGTTCGAGATCGGTAACGAGGTCGATTTTGTGTTGAGCGAAACCCAGCGTTTACGCACCCGCTACCCAAAGATTCAAGTCGCTCCGCTATTGTATAAGGTGGAGGATAATTTGTTATATCAGATCAAAGAAAATTAGCCGAAAAAGTAGCGCCTGCGAATTCGCAGGCGCTACTACTCTCTATTCTCTAGTTACCTCTATTTTAAAATCCCCAACTTCTTGCCTGCTTCACCGATCACATCCATGGCGCGTTCGATCTCACTCGGCTCATGCGCGGCAGTGACCGTTGCCCGGAGGCGCGCAAGTCCTTCCGGTACGGCAGGTGAAACAACTGGCATAACAAACACATCGTGATGTTGTGCTTCGCGCGTCATTTCAAAAGCAGTTTGATCATCGCCACACAATATGGGGACAATGGCAGTCTCAGTCAACATGGTATCAAAACCCATGCCTTTGAGTCCACCAATAAATTGTTTAGTGTTGTGATTCAAGCGTTCAATGCGCCAGGGTTCGTCCAGAATAACCTTGAAGGCTTCATTCGCAGCACCAGCTTGCGCAGGCGGCAACGCAGCCGAGAAGATATACGCGCGGCTGGCGTGGCGCAGATATGTGATGATGTCCTTGTTTGCAGCAACATACCCACCCACCGAGGGGATGGTCTTGCTCAAAGTGCCCATCTTAATATCAATCGCGCCGTATAGGTTGAAGTGTTCTTCAATGCCTGTGCCTTTTTCGCCGAGCACACCTACAGAATGGGCTTCATCGATCATGAGCCAGGCATTGTATTTTTTGCATAAAGCCGCCATAGTTGGCAGGTCAATGATATCGCCATCCATGCTGAACACCGAATCAGCGATCACGAGTTTGGCAACATCAGACGGCGCGTTTTTCAGCAAGCCTTCGAGATGATCCATTTCATTGTGACGGAAGCGGCGGAACTCAGCACCAGATATCAAACAACCATCTACAATGGAAGCGTGATTCAATTTGTCTGAGAACACATAATCGCCACGCCCCATCAATGTTGAAATGACGGTCAAATTCGTGGCATAGCCCGAGGTATATGTAATTGCCGCTTCGGTATGCTTGAAGTTTGCGATCGTCTCTTCGAGTTCGTTGTGAATGCTCAATGTGCCAGCAAGCGTGCGCACGCCGTTCGTGCCGGTGCCGTATTTATCGACAGCGGCTTTTGCGGCAGCATTGATACGCGGGTGCCCCACCAAACCCAGGTAACTATAAGACGCATACATCCCCATCTCACGCCCATTTACACGCACCTTCATCCCAGGCAAAATTTCAGCTACAGGCTGATTGTAAAAATAAAGATCGTTTTCTTTCGCCATTGCAACACGATCCGTTATCGCCTTGATCCGGCGGGTTACGGCATCGTCAACATTTTGTAAATCCATACAGATCCTCCGAAAATAGATTGGCGAAAGTGTAGCAGAGGGATGATGTTCTGTCCAGCAGGTTATAAACTGACCGCTTTTCCAGTGCGCACCGATTCAAGCAAAGCCAAAATCGTGGCAATATTGGCACGGCTATCATCCAATGACACCAGCGAATCCTTGCCAAGCAAAATTGCATCAGCCATATCTTCCACTTCACCGATGTATAGTTCCTGACCTTTCACAACGATCGTCTCAGTGTTGTCACCGCGCGTGAGCAAAAGTTTCTCGTTGACTTCTGGCTTGAATGGACTCAAAATTTTCAACGAGGCCTCACTGCCCAAAATTTCAACGCCCCAATACAGTGGAATATCGAAACTCGAATCAATTTGTGCCAGGATATTATTCGCGAACTTCATCTGACCTGTGAACGTGAGATCGACTCCGGTTGGACCCGTTACCTGTGTGCCAAACACTTCAAGCGGCGCATCCCCGACAATGGTCCGCGCGTAGCTGATGGGATAACAACCTACATCCCAAATACTGCCGCCGCCTGTTTCAGGTTTGAGGCGAATATCTTCTTCGCGGTCGAGGAAAAAGCCAAAGCTCCCACGAATCAGTTTCAAAGTCCCGAGCGAACCGTTCTTCACCAACTCCTGCACCTTCAACGTTTGCGGATGATGGCGATACATGAACGCCTCGGCAACGACCCGTCCATGTTTGCGTGCGGCGGCTTTGATGGCATCCACTTCAGCGAGAGTCAAAGCGAGCGGCTTTTCACACAACACATGTTTGCCGGCTTCAACGGCTTTAATCGTCCATTCGGCATGTAAATGATTCGGCAGCGGATTGTAGATCACATCAATATCTGGATCGGCAAGCAAAGCTTCATAGGAACCATGCGCGCGTTCAATTCTTTTTTCCTTGGCATACGCATCGGCAGTTGCCTGCGAACGCGAACCCACTGCCAGCAAATGATTACGTTTGGAAACCTGCAGCGGCGGGATCAACGCACGGTTGATATTCGCAGTCGAAAGCAGACCCCAGTTGAGAATTTTGTTTGTCATGATGATTTTCCTTTCGTTGAATAAAGTAATGTCACCTATATTATCACGAACAGAATTTACACCCGCGCTTCTCTGCTTCAACGATCGCCTGGTCACTGGACCAAAAGAAATTTTCCGCGCCGATTATTTTTATGAGGTCGGCACGTTCCAACATTTGCCGAGCATTCTGATGGATACCCGCAAACATGAGCGTACCGCCTTGCTTATGCAAGCGTTCATGTAAACGATGGATAACTTCGATGCCAGCGGTGTCAATTAACGATACGCCGCGCATCGAAAGGATCAAGGCGTGAGTCTCGGTGAGATTTGAAAACGCTTCGTTGAATTGACCAGTCGCCGCAAAGAAAAGCGGACCGGTGAGAAACGCCACACGGACGTGCTTGCACTTGCCAGTCGTCTCAATGCCGCGCTGCTTCAAACGTTCCACATCTATTTCTTCTACATCAATATCAATGCTGGCGAGTTTATTGAGGAAGACTGCGCCAGCAAGGAATGAGCCAATGAGAATCGCTTGAGTGAGATCGAGGACAACAGTTGCCAGCATGGTGACCGTGAAAGCGATCATATCGGTCTTGAAGCGTTTACCAAAAATGAATTTGATCGCGTTCCATTCGTTCATACGAACAGCGGTAACCATCAACACACCTGCCAATGCCGCGAGTGGAATTCGTCCCATCAGTGGCGCTAGTAAAAACATCGAAAGTAATAACCCAATGGCGTGGACGATACTCACGAGACGAGTCTGCCCGCCAGATTTGATACCAACACTGGTACGCGCAATCGCCGCCGTTGCAGGGACTCCGCCAAAGAACGGGATGAGCATATTGCCCACGCCCTGCGCAATTAATTCTTGATTCGCCTGCAAGCGGATACCGGTCATGTTGGAACCGACTGCCCCACACAGTAACGATTCAACTGCGCCAAGTGCAGTGATGGTCAATGTGGGCGCAATGAATTCGCCAAGATTATTCCAGGGGATGTGGGCAAGGCTAAGGCGGTCGTTGAGCAGAAGCGTTTGAGGAATGGCTCCGATCATTTTGGTGGACCAGCCCAATGCGAAGTTAAGAGCCGTCGCAAGCATCAATCCAAGCAGTGACGCGGGAAAGCGCGCGTTCCATTTTGCGGGCAGGAACACCATGGTCCCGATCACGATGAGCGCGATCACAATGGTATGCCAGTCAGGCATGAAGGTCGTAGAAAAATATCCGAATAGTTTTTGCGCGGTGGTCGCAGCGGCGGGAGTTTTGACGCCAAGGAAATTATCAATTTGACCGATGAAGATGATAAGGGCGATGCCCGAGGTGAAACCGCTAATGACTGGCGAAGGGATGAACGCGATGAAACGCCCGAGGCGCAGGAGACCGATGATGAGCAAAAGAATGCCCGAGAGCAAACCTGCGACCCAGATACCGGTGAGACCATAATGCGTGACGAGCACGATCAACACCGCGGACATCGCGCCGGTGGGTCCGCTGATCTGAAACGGCGCGCCGCCGAGCAAACCCATGATGAGACCCGCCAGAATGGCAGTGACCAACCCCGCCGCCGCGGATGCGCCCGAGGCGACCCCGAACGCGAGCGCGAGCGGTAACGCTACCGCAGCAACGGTGAGACCTGCGAGCAGGTCCTGTTGAAATTTGGCAAGTGAATAGCCGGTGAACTCGTCTTTGTAAAGACGAGCGAGACTTCTTCTTGGCATAAGTTATTCTCCGAAATAAATATAGATTCACAAAGGCTCACTGCTCCCCCAAGGCGTCCTTTATGTTAGTGATGGGATTCTATCATAGCAGAATGAAAAACATATTTATTCTTCTTTACTTTTAATTGCCATTACTCATAGATCAATTTTGGTCTATGAGTAACTTGTTCTATTCCAGATAGCACATCAAATATCAATGGCTCGATTTTATTCAATGGTTTGCTGTAATCAAATCGGTCTGTTCGCCATCGAGTGGGATGAGCAAGCATTTTATTAATAATCCAGCAAGGACTATTTTCCTCATCCCGTTTACCATAAGCAGCTTTAAGCTTATCAATTAGAGTTTTTCCACTTTCTGAGTTACACCATTCAGGCAATAAATTCTTCAATACTATATCGTCTTTTTCAGAGCCCTTAGAAATTAATATATCAGTCACAATCCGAGTATGAAGCAAAAGACTCTCAACTGTTGCATTCTTGGTGATTGTATTAATAACGTCATTAGGCTTATTCAAGCTTAAGTGTCTTAACAAATTTCTGGTCTCAAAGTACATTTGAATTTCGTAATCAAATACAATCCATGGGTCATCATCTGCATTACGCTTATTGGGCAAAAACGGCAAGACCATGAGTTATTCTCCAATTAACTTTATCTATTGATCTTCCGAACACAGTTCGGAAGCAACATTATTCAATCACCTCAAACACCACAATCGGAATGTGGTGCGCCGTCATTGCCAGATAGCGCAAATAAGGCAGATGGCGCTCAGTCGCGAATTTCCACAGGCGAGCGTACTCATTTCCCTGTGTGGCGTGTTTTTTTTCTATTCACTTGCAAAGTCACGCATGGGACATACCAATAATCATTTCACCAGTGTGATCTTGCCAAACGTCTTCGGGTTGGCATACGTGCGGATCGGCGAAGTGGATAGCATCACCTTTTGCCCTTGAGTAACTGCATCCGCATCGCTGGGGCTGATGTTCATGCCGAAGGTCGCGCCTTCTGCGAGTGTGATGCCAGCCAGTGCATCTTTGGGAATGAACACTTCGAGAGTATATCCATCCGCTGTGTGCGTGTTCGCCATTTGAATCGTGGTCAGCGCACCCGGCTTTGCAGGTCCGTTGAACCAGGCGTATACCACCGGCGGCACGCCCAAATAATCTCCAACTGATAAACCAATTTGATAATCGTCATCGTTCATGCTGGAGGTGTTGTAATCCTTATCCAATAGCGTATCGAATTGTAGCTCCACATGATCGCCATGCCAAAGATTCGAATCGGCGGTGGCTTGCACGTGCGTATCATCCGCAACGTTGAAGGCGAGATACAAACCCTCTGGCGTCCAACCTACCCAGGCTTGTGCAGAAAGATCGTGAGGTCCGCCCCAGATTTGAGGCGCAACGCTATACACAATTTGCGATTGGCTATCCAAAACAAAATCGGGAGCGGTGATCCAATCATTGAGTTGTCCATCAACCGTGATGTTGCTGACCGAGTGAATCTCTTTTTCAAACGGACGCGGCATGATGACATTTGAGGCAACCGGCGTCTGATGCATGGGTCCGCCCGTCACGAAGCCCTGGTTAATGGCATCGAGCAAAGTTTCATTACCCTGACTCAATTCCCAGATCATCACTCCGCCGAGTCCCATATCACGGGCATAGCCTGCCTTGACTGCGAGTGATTGCGGATCATCGTAACTGATAAAGGTTTTACTTGCAGGGTCATACAACCACGGCACATATGCTTCCGCATCCCAATAGCGTTGATACGTGGAAAGATAATTCCGCTGAAGATCGTTGTAATCGTAAGAGCCAGCATCCCAGGTACCCGGCGCCGCTCCCGTTGTGGATTGATATAAGCCATGTTCAGTTTCAGGAACACCCGACCAACCATACCCGTAGAAAGGAACGCCCAACGTCAACTTTTGCGGCGAAGCGCCAGCCGCGATATAGGCTTGAATCGCGGCGTCAATGTTCAGTCCCGCATCCGCTGGGTCACGCGCTGTTTGAAAAAGTGGCGCATTGAAGTTCGTGGTCGAATCCCATGTGCCATGAATATCATACGTCATCACATTGATCCAATCCACCACTGCGGCAATTTTTTGCGGCTCGAGATTACGAATGGTGCTGGGTCCGGCAGGCGCAGCAATCGTCAA
>Ga0302322_100004495_pt1 | contig 12127 bp, 6 predicted proteins | sample Fen_T0_2_FD_203757 | JGI IMG/M metagenome (GOLD analysis project Ga0302322, IMG submission 203757) | Peat permafrost microbial communities from Stordalen Mire near Abisko, Sweden - Fen_T0_2 | ecosystem: Environmental > Terrestrial > Soil > Wetlands > Permafrost | place: Sweden: Abisko... | reverse complement strand
CAGGGTCCATATAAAATATCCGTTCACCTTCACTCCTTCTCTTTTTGCCAGTAGAACCTGTGCAATATAGTCCTGCAAAAACTTAACCCTTTTATAGTCGTCCACTTTATCTTCTTCGTAACTGTCGTTAAAAGCAGCTCCGTTTTCAGTAACAATAATTTCATTGATCGTACCATAACTGTGCAGTCTTTTTAACGCATTGTAAATACTGGGTGGATACACTTCCCAATCCATCAACGTATGTTCCACATTTCTTTTGCTGGCCTTGATGATCTTCGCTTTTACAAAAGGCATCAGCGGGGCATAACTCACAAACTCACGGGTATAATTCTGAAGGCCAATAAAATCCATATCAAATGCCAGTTTCTTTTCATCATGCGGATGCATGAAGCGCTCAATACGTTCCAGTATTTTCAGATCGCCGGTTGGGTAACCAAGGCCCAGCAAAGGCTCTATAAACATCCGGTTAAGCAGTGCATCCACTTTTGCGGCAGCTTTTATATCCCTTTCATCATGATACCTGTAAGGTTCCAAATGCGAATAAGAAAAAGTAGTTCCCACTTTACAATCGGGCCGCAGCGATTTAATGATCCGTCCGCCCTCTGCCTGGCACAATGCTGCATGATGGGCTGCTGCTAAAAAACTGCTCAGGCCTTTTTTCCCGGGTGCATGCACCCCCAAAAAATAGCCGGCGCCTGTAAATACCATCGGTTCGTTAAGCACCATCCAGTATTTAACCCGGTCGCCAAAATTTTTTATACAGCAATCAACAAAATAACTGAACCAGTGAATAACATCCCGGTTTACCCAGCCTCCTTTTTGTTGCAGGGCTTCCGGCAGGTCCCAGTGATACAATGTGATCCAGGGTTCAATGCCAAGCTCTAAACAAAAATCAATTACCCGGTTATAAAAATTGATTCCCTTGTGGTTTACCGCACCAATGCCATTGGGTAAAATACGGCTCCACGAAATGGAGAAGCGGTGGTTAGGAATATTCAGCTTGTACATAAGCGCAATATCCTCTGCATAGTGCTTATAATAATCACAGGCTGTCTTTCCGTGATCATTATTGAATATTTTTTTCTTTCGTTCGGTAAATGTATCCCAGATACTGGGGCCTTTACCATCTGCATTGTGTGCACCTTCTATCTGGTAAGCCGCAGTAGAAACTCCCCATTTAAAATCATCTCCAAAATCGTTTCTTGTAAAAAGCATAATTCTTATTCGGCCACCTGGTTTAATATTTTCCCCAGGCTTTTCTCTTTTAATTTTTTCATTGAATAGATACCATCGCCCGATTCGGCAGTTTTCTTTTTGCCGGTATCTCCGTGTTTCTTAATGATCATGTTAATGATACGCTGGGTAGTATCAGGGTAGTTCACAATGATCTGCTGATCTGATGCTACCCATTCTTTAATGGTATCCAGGTGTTTTTTCTTCAGGCTTTTTATTACAGGCACACTCAGTGTTTTTAAAGCCGCTGCATTGCATTGCTGCTCGTACTGCCCCTTCATAGGTATTACCATCAGTTTCTTTTTCAAAAACAAGGCCTCGGCAGGGGTTTCAAAGCCGGCACCACACAATACACCGGTGCAGTTTATAAAGCTTTCAATAAATGCTTCATTGTTTATTGGCCTGATATGGATATTCTTTACTGAGTACTCCTTTTTGGTGTGCTTACTAAACACCTGCCAGTTTATATTTTTTATTTCACCCAGTACTTTAATGATCTTCTCATCACTATATGCCGGCAGGTAAACCGTGTAATGACTTTTATTTTCTGGTTTGCTGTCTCTCATCTGATCTCTGATTACCGGTGTAAAAATATCTTTGTCGTATGCACCAAAATGAAAGCCATAAGCATCGGTAACCGGCGCATAATTATGCAGCACCGCTTTACCAACCGGGTCTTTCTTTTTGGGTTTGGGCGATTTTTTATTGATCACCGCAGCCTGGTGGCTAAGCCCCACACATGCTTTATGTTTCATCTTGCAGGCCCAGGCACTCACCGGTTCAAAATCATTGATCACCAGGTCATAGTCTTCAATGGGGAGACTTTTTATTTCTCTATACAGCTGCTTTAAATTACTCTTTCGGTAGGTGGCAATCAGGTCAATACCGCCATTCTTTCCAAAAATAAAACTCAAGCCCTTAAACCGGTATTTTACCGGGTAAGGCAGATCAACATCTGCCTGAATGCCACTTACTAAAATATCCAGTTCTCCTTTTTGCTGCAATATGGGAATAATATCCCTGGCCCTGCTTAAATGCCCGTTGCCGGTGCCTTGTATGGCGTAGAGTATCTTCATTGTTTCATCAGGTTAAATTCTTCCAGCATGTTATCAAAAAGCTGGGTGTTATTCAATTCCTCTTCTTCGCTGTTGTGTTCAGTCCACTGCTTCATTTCATTTTCATCATAGCGATAAATTTTCCATTCGCCGTCAACATATTCCAAAGCGGTTAAATTCTCTATCCAGTCGCCGCTGTTCAGGTACATGATCTTTCCATGATCATTTTCAATCTCCCTCATTTCGGGTTGGTGAATATGTCCGCAGATAACGTAATCATACTGGTTGCTGATGCCGATATCAGCAGCCGTTTGCTCAAAACTATTGATGAATTTAACTGCACTCTTCACGCTGTTCTTTATCTTTTTTGATAACGACAGCTTTCCTTTCTTGAATATTTTTTCTGAAATAAAATTGGCAAAGCTGTTAATATGGATCAATGTATCATACCCAACGGCTCCCAGTTTTGCCAGCCATTTACTATGCTGCATGGTTACATCAAACACATCACCATGAAAGAACCAGGCTTTCTTACCATTATCCAGCTCCAGTATTACTTTATTTACAATTTTTAGTGAGCCCATTTTAAACCCAACAAATTTCCGCAGCATTTCATCGTGGTTGCCGGTAACGTAATATATCTTCACGCCTTTGCTCATCCAGTTCATCACCTGCTTTACCACCCGCATGTGGCTCTTGGGCCAGTACCGTTTGCTGAACTGCCATATATCAATGATATCGCCATTCAGTATTACCGTTTTGGGTTTTACCGTTTTAAGATATAGCAATAATTCTTTTGCGTGACAACCGTACGTGCCAAGATGTACATCCGACAGAACCAATATATCCAGCTTTCGTTTTTTTATTTTATCCATTAATGGATCTTATAAAATTTCAGCGGCGGATAAAAAGCCGAAAGCATAGGCAGGAAAATTCTTACTGAAAGATTCAGAAAAAAATACCGGATATTTTTCATGACGTAAGATTTGAGGGTTAGTAATTACAGCAAAGAGACGAAAGGATTGTAAACAAATGTTTACCCAATTGTTACGGCAGTGTTAAGTAAATCGGGTTGCTTTGTCTGGACGGGCTGATTTATCAGTAAGCATATTCTATCTGCAAAGGATACAACAGAGAATGAATTTAACAGGAGGATTTGAATTCCCTGTTAGTTTTCGATTGGCGGCTTGGTCAAATAATTCTCTTCTTCTTTTGGCTTGCTCAGCTTTATTTTTCCAAACTTATACATAAAGTTTATTCCAAAGGAACGATACGGGATCTGCAAAACTGTGTTGCCGGTAAACCCCGATCCCTCCTGCACGGATCGCTGAGTAAGATATTTACCAAATGCATTCACTGCGGTAAAACCGCAACTTCCTTTTCCCTTAAAAAGCTGTTTGCGTAATGCAATTGTATACGATGAGAAAGCTGCACGCCTTCCCTGCCAATGCAGGCCCGAATTATAATTTCCAAAAGCCTCGGCAATTAAACCATGACTGAACTGGTAATTCACATTCATGTTGCAACGATATTCAAAACCGCTGATAACAACGGGGTTTGAATAAATATTTTTAGTAGTACGGTCATACAACTGAACATTTACCCGCAGGTTTAACTTTGGTACGGCATTTATACTTCCGGAAATATTGAGGCCCCACCTTTGCTCCGCCGCAATATTGCTACGCATGGTTACATTCACATCGGTATAAACAGAATCTCCCACCTTGAAAGAAGGATAGAAAGTAGTGTACGATTTAATATCGGGACTGTTATAAGTATATACCAAAACAATGTTGAGGTTATTATCCTTACCAAAGGTTTTGTTATAACCCAACTGAAAATCATTCCCGATCTCCGGTACCATGTATGGATTACCTGTACTTATATTATGTGGGTCAGCCAAATTGACGAATGGGTTCAGATCTCTATACTCGGGCCTTTCGAGCCGGTAGGCATAACTGAATTTTATGCTGGCCCTGTTTTTAAATGAATGCGACAGGGTAACAGCCGGCCCGAAATTATTGTAATCAGGAATTTTAATGTTCCCGTTTTTACTGTAGGATGCATTGTTGAAAGTATGCTCCAATCTTGCTCCTGCTATTACATCTATCGCTTTCAAAAATTTAAAACTACCCGATACATAGCCTGCTAAAACCTGGCGTTTAAAAGCAGATGTATAAGACTGCTTGTCATCATAGAGATAATCATATTTAGCAGTATTGAAAGTAAACACATCCGAATTGCTAACCAGTTTTTCAATGGCAGCTTTTACACCTGTCTCAAATAAAAAGTTCTTGCCAAATCCTGTGCCGAAATCCACGGAAATTTCCTGCAGATAATCTTTGCCCGGGTTTTTACTGCCGGAGCCGCTGAAGATAGAATCATTCATCGGATAGCTCCGTGACTGCAGGTACGAGCTGGAATTATTTGAAATGCTGTAGTTATAGGAAAAAGATATTTCCTGCTTTTCTTTCTTTAGTTTTTTTCGGTAATCTACTCCCATCTCAAAAGTTGAGTTATTGAACCGGGTATCCGAATTACGGATGCTGCTTTCATTAAAAACAGTATTGCCATTTTCGTTTGTTTCGGTATTGAGCTGGTTGGTATGGCCATTATTGGTGTTTCCAAAATGAAAATTGCTGAACGAGAAAGAGAGATTGTCTTTTGCGGTAAGGTCCCAGTCAACATTTAAACCTGCCCGGTAACCAAACCTGGAAAAATCACTGCTGCCATGTTGATTAAGAAAATAGGCGTGCTTAGTTGCTGTGTCAGCAGAGTTGCGGTTCAATTCATTCAGCGTTAAGGTTTTCAATTGCGAACTTCCGCTGAAAAATCCGGTGACTCCAACATTGTTCTTTTTGTAAGTAAGATTCAATGACCCGTTTTCCAGCCTGGTACCTGCGGTGGCATTTACTACGCCGCTAAATCCTTTTGCCCTGCTTTTTTTAAGAATAATATTAATGATTCCTCCCGTTCCCGCAGCATCGTATTTAGCGCCCGGGCTGCTCATTACTTCTATACTTTGTATTTGCGATGCAGGTATCGATTGCAAAGCGTCGGCAATGCTGTTACCAAATACCGTGGACGATTTACCGTTAATTAAAAAACGAACAGAAGGATTTCCCAGCAGTTCCACATTGCCATTTATATCAACGGTAACCTGCGGTATCTTTCGCAGTACATCTGTTGCTACCCCGCTTTGAGAGGTGACATCCTTATCAACATTATAAACTATCCTGTCGGGTTTATTTTCAACAAGGCTTTTGGTGCTGGTTACAGTAACATCCTGCAGGCTTACCACAGTTGGTACCAGGTAAATGGTTTCTGTATTTAAGCTATATGATGAATCTGCAAAAAAATAATTTTTTGAAAGTGTTTTGTAACCGGAATAAGAAACCAATAGTTTGTACCTGTCCTTAGGTACATCTTTAAAAATGAAATGCCCTGTACTGTCGGCGGTTGCTGAAATGCTCAAGGAAGAATTTATATTTTTTAATACCAAAGAAGTCCTTGCCATGGGCAGGCCGGAAGCTGAATCCCTCACGTAACCGGAAATATCAATTTTGGAAACAGGCAGATGTTGTTGCGCATTTGCACTTAGCCCAAAAACAAAAAAGCTGCAAATGATTGTTAATAATTTTATCAAAAGAGAGATAGATTTTGTGCAAAGCTAACAGCTAAATCTGTAGAATTTCTGAAGGTACCATTAGCATTGTATTACCAGTTCATAGTGAAGCTGTGCATTTTATTTTGGCAATCATAGGTTATGTTTATGGCCGAGACTTCACATATTTCTTTTACAATTGATAATCCCAATCCATTGTTTTCACCGTGTACGGCGCCTTTATAAAAGCGGCTGAATAGCCGCTCAGCGTCAAGCGGCTGTTCTGCTCCGGTATTACTTATTTCGAGCATCCGCTTTTTCAGTTTAATTTTTATCAGGCCATTGTGTATATTATGCCGTGTTGCATTACTTAACAAATTGTTGAGCAATATTTCCATTAATTGCTTATTACATTGAATCTCTGATTCCTGTATTTCTGCTGAGTGTGTAATTCCTTTGTTCTGCCATAATTCTTTAAATTCTTCAATCTTACTATTAATTTCGGGTGCCAGATTTATCTGGCTGTTATCTGCAAATTGCCGGTTATCTATTTTGGTAAGCAAAAGCAGCGACTGTTGTATCCTGGATAACTTACTCACCGATGAATAAGCTCCCAGCACCAGGTCACTTTGCCTTTCAGTCAACCCTTCATCCTGTATCAGCAGGTCAAGTTTTGAACGTATGATGGCGAGCGGCGTCTGAATTTCATGAGATGCATTTTCGCTAAAAAGTTTCAGGTTCTGATAATCCCTTGCCGCATTTTCTGCAGCCATTTTAAAATGGCTGTTCATCAGTATAAATTCATCGATACTTGATTCCGGAAATTGAAGAACATCCGGGCTTTTTACTTTGAAATGGCTTATCAGGTCAAGCGAATTATAAAAAGAAGACCACAATTTTGAGAGAAGCAGCCGGTTAATTAAAAGCAATAACAGCAATGTAAAGAAAATTGAAAAAACTGCGATTTTTACTATGAGTATTGTCAGATGCCTTGTTCCTTCCAGGGGCTCGGTAATAGTAACTTTATAAAGTTCATTTTTTACGGGCATTGAACAAACAAGCTTTCTGGAAATATGACTTTTATTTTGTTCGGGAATAAATTGTGTAGTTGAGCTAAAACCGCTGTCTTTTAACGGCACCGTTATCTTTTCGAATTTTATTTGCTGATCGCTGAAAGAATTTATAGAAGGCATACGGCCACTGCTGTCTGCATACTTTTCAATCCGGCTTTTTGTTCGTAAAATAATTTCGTCCAGTTCATGCTGCAATACGTTCTTTATAAGAAAATAACTGGTTACAATGCAGATGACAAATAACGTTGTTAGTGTTGGTATGATGTAACGGTTGTAGCGTGATATCAGCTTCATGATCAGTTTTCCAATTGTGAAACAGCAAACTTATACCCCATGCCGTATACAGAAATGATATAGTCGGGACAGCCTCCATCCTGTAGTTTCTTGCGCAGGTTTTTTATATGCGAATAAATGATATCATACGTATCGGCCATGTTCGCATGGCTTCCCCATAGATGATCAATGATGGATTCCTTGGTGATGACACGGTTTTTGTTACTGGCAAAATAGAGCAACAATTCGTATTCCTTACGGGTAAGTTCAAGAAAGCCACGGTCTGTCTTCACACTTTTATCAGCTATATCAATGATAAGCTTATCAAGTACTACTACATTATTACCATTAAAATTTTTACGGCGTATAATGGCATTCACTCTTGCAGACAGTTCTGCCAGGTGAAATGGTTTGGTAAGATAATCATCAGCACCAAGTTCAAGACCTTCTATCTTATCATCAAGCGAATTTTTTGCAGATATGATCAACACGCCTTCAGCCTTGCCTGATCTTTTTAACCGGCGCAACAACTCAAGTCCACTTCCACCTGGCAGGCTTATATCAAGTATTATACAGGCATATTCACACTCGCTCATTTTAATACTGGCTGAAGAAAAATCCAGGGCGGTGTCACAAGTAAATTTATTCTGGTGAAAGTACGCGGCTATGCTTTTCGACAATTCAGGTTCATCTTCAACAATAAGCAGGTTCAAAATCTGGCGTTTAAAATATTATTCTTCAATCCGGGAGTCTACGGGGGTAATATTAGTCTTATATCATTCCCTGAAAATTATGTTATCGTTAAATAATTATTAAGTCTGCTGCCAGCCAGAAAATTTAATAGCCACGATTTGCGAAAGTTGCCAAATCAAAAATTTTTTGAACCATATTCAATAAATAAATTTTACGGGATGCAAATCTGGAAAGATTCTGAATAGCATGTTATATCAATGTTATGATAACGTAACCAAATTGATAAATGTGCTTTTGGCCGCTTGTACAACGAAGTAATAATAAAATATTTGCAGCCTAAAATTAACTGATCATGTTGTTACCAAAATTTTCCTTTGCATTCTTCTCCGTTTTTTTACTTGCCTTAATATTAAGCATTGGGGCCAGTGGCCAGGCCATCAAAGGCAAGGTATTGGATGCCAATACAGGGGAACCGCTTGTTGGAGCTACTGTAAAGCTGGATGGCTCCAAATACAGCACAATTGTAAAACTGGATGGCAGTTTCAGTTTTACCAAAATACCTGCAGGTAGTTATACCGTAAGTATTAGCTATACCGGTTATAAAACTCCTGCAGATTTAAATTCAGTATCTGTTGCTGCCGGAGAAACAAAGGCTGTAAATTTTTCTTTAGAACCGGTTGCAACCCAGATGGAGTCTGTAACAATCAGTGCCGCCGCAGGGGGCAGCGATAAAGGTGCCAGGCGGCTTGAAAAAGTTGCTGATCCGATATTGAATGTTTTATCTGCAAAAACAATCCAGCTTTTACCAGATATAACTGTAGCCAACGCTTTACAAAGAGTAAGCGGGGTAACCATTGAAAAAAGCGGTAGTGGTGAAGCCCGTTACCCGATCATAAGAGGAATGGAAAAAAGATATATCAATACGTTGGTAAACGGCATTAAAATTCCAAGCCCGGATAATAAGAACCGTTTTATTCCACTAGACCTTTTCCCATCTGAATTATTGGAGAGACTGGAAGTAAGTAAAAGCTTAACACCTTCTATGGAAGGAGATGCTATCGGTGGCACCATTAACCTGGTAATGAAAGATGCACCTGCAAATAAATTATTGCAGGCAAATTTTTCATTGGGCTACAACTCGATACTGGGATCGCAGGCTTTTCAAAAATTTGATAAAGGGAGCATCAATAAAAGATCTCCTAACGAAATAAACGGAGCCAGCTACTTCTCCACTACAAAAGATTTTTCTGTTGCCCATTTAAATTACACAGATAAGAATTCAGCATTAAATACAACTGCCGGCCTTACATTTGGAAACCGTTTTGGGAAAGACAAAAAATTCGGATTTATAGTATCTGGCAGCTATCAGAATGTTTTCAGGGGAACCACCTCAAACTTCTTTCTTCCAAATTCGCAGCCGGGTTTAAACAATATCCCGCTTTTTTCAGATCTGCAGTTACGTCAATATTCTGTCCGCAGCCAGCGGCTTGGCTTTAACGGTAAGTTTGATTACCGCATCAATAAAAACAATAAAATTTCCCTTACTAATACTTATGTAAGATTGGATGACTATCAAACCCGTATCATCTACGATACCGTAGCGTTAAATTCACTGGTTACAAACACGCTGAGAAGCAGATGGGAATATCAGTCAATTTATAACTCAACATTGCAGGGTAATCATAAAATTACAAAGTCAATAAATGTTGACTGGGACCTGGTTTATTCAATTGCCGGCGATCATATTCCCGACCAGGCACAGTTTTCACATCAATATGCCATTGTAGCCACAAGTCTTACTAAAGATAAAGTTCAAAGCTTATCTCACCTCTGGTCTCATAACAGCGATAAAGATTATGCTGCTTATTTAAACATTACTAAAAGCCTGACTGTTGCACACAATCCGCTTGAGTTAAAAGCCGGTATTTTATTAAGGGATAAGAACAGGGATAATTTTTACAACACCTATTCCCTCAGCCCTGTTTTAAATGAAGTGTACACAACCGTTAACCAGGCTATGTTTGTAGATTCTTCGGCGGGTATTGCGCCTGTTACCGGTAACAACTATACATTTAAAGAAAAAATCACAGAGGGTTATGTACAGGCGAAATGGCAGGCTACCAAACAATTAGAAGTACTTGGTGGAGTAAGGATTGAACATACTAATCAGCACTATGAAACACAACTGACTCCTGATGTTCCGGCAAAATCCGGTACCATAAAATACACAGATGTATTACCAAGCATCCAGTTTAAATATGCCATCGGTAAGAATCAAAATATACGCCTGGCTTATTACAGGGCTTCTGCCAGGCCCGGTTTCTCTGAAATGATACCTGATGGTATTGAAGGGGAATTTTTCAGAGAACAAGGTGACCCTGCGGATCTGGAACACACGGTGGCAGATAATCTGGATTTAAGGTATGAATATTATCCTGGCGGTGCAGACCAGGTTCTGTTGGGCGTTTTTTATAAAAACATTCAGGATCCTATTGAAATTAGTGCCATAAAGCCGGGCCAGGGCAATAGCTTACCGGTGGCCAATTCGTTGTACCTGGTACCGCAAAATTTTGGCACCGCAACCAATTATGGTTTTGAAGCCGTGTTAACCAAATATTTTGGGCCATTTGGTATTTCTGCAAACTACACCTACACTAAGTCACAACTTACCAACGACAGCATGTTAACTTCTTACAGGGATGCTTCGGGTGCCATTGTTTCAAAAAGGGTATCCGAAACAAGGCCTTTACAAGGCCAGTCAAATCATATCGGAAACTTATCCCTGATCTATAAAAATCCAAAGATCGGTTTAGACTTTCAGGCAGCCCTGGTTTACACAGGCGAAAGAATTTCTTTTATCAGCCCTTACTTAGGCCTGCACTACTGGCAGTCGCCAACTACCCAACTGGATTTATCTTTTGAAAAAAGAATTATAAAGAAACTGACTTTTTATGGTAAGATAAATAACCTTACGAATGCGCCTTATGAATTGTCGCTGCACCAATCTTACAATGATTATTTAAAATCAAGCGGTTCCAGGGCACTCGCTTTACAGTCTGATCCTGATAAAAAAATTATTATTCAAAAAGACTATTATAAAACTTCATTTCTATTTGGATTACGTTTCAAATTCTAACCATCTTATCAATTAACAAACATGAAAAAAAGTATTTTATTTCTAAGCATCATTTTAACAGGCCTGCTGCTTGGGTCGTGCAAAAAAACTGCCGATGATAAAGATCTCTGGAAAGCAATTGTTCCCATAGCATCGCCAATAAGCGATTCTGCCTGCTTATCAGGCTCTATCAAAGGTACCATGCTGGCAGGTAAAACATATACCGTATGCGGCGACATATATGTAAATGCAGGAGATACCTTAGTCATCCAGGAAGGAGTAAGGCTCAATTTTGGTTTAAATACTGCACTTGGAACCAACGCCCCCTGTGGCCTTGGGGTTAAAGGTTCATTATTTTGCTTAGGCACCAAAACGGCACCAATATGGATCACTTACCCGGGTGTTACAAAAACGGACCAGTTAGGTGCCGACCCAAACACCGATCCGGCCTTGAAAGGAAAATGGACAGGTATCATAGGTGCCCCAACCTGTAAATACATGGTTTTAAAATGGACACATGTTGAATTTGGCGGTGCTGCCATCAGCGCTGCTATGAAAACCTTTACCACTGGCTCCAGCCCCTACCCGCTTTACTTTGCAAATCCTGCAGGTACTTTTGTGCTGGAAGATTCGTGGGTTTACGGTAGTGTGGACGATCCCTGGAGAATTAATGGGGGCAAGATTTGTGTAATGCGGAATGTATTTGAAAAATGCGGCTACACAGGCGGCGAAGCCATGAATGCCAAAGCAGGTACCATTGGCGATTTTGCATATAACCTCATTATTGGTATGGCAACCAATGGGCCAAAGCTCTCAAACATTAATGTACTGCCGGGCGTGCCTGGTTCTAACGTGCGTATGTATAATAATACCATAATTAACTGTGGTTACAGAAGGGCTGCTGCAGGTCGTGGGGGCTCTATCAATTTTGAAGAAGGGGCCGGAGGGATGGCTTACAATAATTTGATCATTAACTGTAAGTTTGGTTTGCGTATTGTTAATAATCCAATTGCAGATACGGCCAATATACGCTACGGATACAATTGGTATTATGCCGATTCGGTTTCGGTGGCAAGCCAGT
>Ga0302322_100004493_pt1 | contig 12131 bp, 11 predicted proteins | sample Fen_T0_2_FD_203757 | JGI IMG/M metagenome (GOLD analysis project Ga0302322, IMG submission 203757) | Peat permafrost microbial communities from Stordalen Mire near Abisko, Sweden - Fen_T0_2 | ecosystem: Environmental > Terrestrial > Soil > Wetlands > Permafrost | place: Sweden: Abisko... | reverse complement strand
GGCCGCATCGGCCAGGCCATGGCTCGCCGCGCCGCGGGCTTCGGCATGAACGTGTTGCACCACTCGCGCCACGACACCGGGCGGGAGGGGTACGTCGCCGATCTCGACGACCTGCTCGCGAGTGTCGATGCGGTGTCGCTGCACGTGCCCCTCACCGAGGAGACCCGTGGCCTCATCGACGCCCGCCGCCTGCGCCTCATGCGGCCGCACGCGGTGTTGGTGAACACTGCACGAGGTCCCGTGGTCGACGAGGAGGCACTCGCGGTCGCGTTGGAGGACGGTGTCATCTTCGCCGCGGGCATCGACGTGTACGAGCGCGAGCCCGAGGTGCACGCCCGGTTGCTCGCGGCGCCGCACACCGTGCTGCTGCCGCACATCGGCAGCGCGAGCGAGGCGACGCGCCGACGCATGGGGCGCCTGGCGTGTTCGGGCGTGGTCGCGGTGCTCGCCGGGGAGCAGCCGCCCAACCTGATCGTTCCCTGATCTGATCAAGCTCTGATCTGATCAAGCTCTGATCTGATCAAGCTCTGACCTGGTCGCGCCCGCGATCCGGTCGCGCCCCTGATCTGGTCGCGCTGGGAACGCCGTGTCTGGATCGAGTGGCGGAGGGAGAGGGATTTGAACCCTCGAAGGAGCTTGTCACCCCTTACTCGCTTAGCAGGCGAGCACTTTCGGCCTCTCAGTCATCCCTCCTGGTGCCGCCGATACTAGGAGACATTCCGCTCCGGCCCTCCAGAGATCACCGGGTACCGTCGGGGGATGGAGCCGCTCGACGCGCTGGAGCGCATCGCGACGCTGTTGGAACGTTCCCGGGCCGGTCGCTACAAGGAAGAGGCGTTTCGCAAGGCCGCCGACGCGGTGCGCGACCGCCCCGTCGACGAGCTGCGGGCGCTTGCCGCGGCCGGCAACCTCGAAGCGCTGCCGGGGATCGGCTCGAGCACGGCCCGGGTGATCGACCAGGCGCTCGCGGGCGAGGTCCCCGAGTACCTGGCCCGGCTCGAGGCCGAAGCCGCGCCCGACGCGGGAGCCGGAGGCGCGATCCGAGCTGCGCTGCGCGGTGATCTCCACCTGCACTCCGACTGGTCCGACGGCGGCGCGACGGTCGTGGCGATGGCGCGGCGGGGCGCAGAGCTCGGTCACGAGTACCTCGCGCTCACCGACCACTCGCCGTCGCTGTCGGTGGCGCACGGCCTCGAACCCGCGCGACTGGAGGCGCAGCTCGAACTGGTCGCGCGCCTCAACGAGGAGCTCGCACCGTTCCGGGTGCTCACGGGCATCGAGGTCGACATCCTCGACGACGGCGCCCTCGACCAGCACCCGGATCTGCTCGGCGAACTCGACGTCGTGGTCGCGAGCGTGCACTCGAAGCTGCGGATGGACGCGCAACCGATGACCGACCGCATGGTCGCCGCGGTGGCGAACCCGCACACCGACATCCTCGGGCACTGCACCGGCCGGCTCGTGCTCGGCAAGGGGCGGCCCGAGTCCACCTTCGACGCCGATCTCGTGTTCGGCGCCTGCGCGCTCTTCGACAAAGCGGTCGAGATCAACTGTCGCCCGGAGCGACTCGACCCCCCGATGCGTCTCCTGGAGCAGGTCGTGGCGACGGGCTGCAAGGTCTCGATCGACACCGACGCCCACGCCGTGGGTCAACTCGAATGGCAGGCCTACGGATGTGCACGGGCTGCCGACGCGGGCGTGTCCACCGACGCGATCGTCAACACGTGGCCGGTCGAGCATCTGCTCGAGTGGACCGCGTCGCATGCCTGACCGCGCCGGAACCGGAGAGCGCACCGGCAGTGGTTCCGGTATCACTGAGGCCATGACCACCGTCGACGTCGATCGTGACCCCCGTACCGAACGCGTTCGCGAGGCGTGCGCGCTGCTGGCCGACTCGGTCGGCGCGGCGCCGTCGCTCGCCGAACTCGCGCGGGCCACGAACACCACGCCCGACGCGCTGCGACGCGACTTCCGCCGCGTCCTCGGGGTGTCGCCGAAGCAGTACGCCGACGGCCTGCGGGTGGAGCGCCTGCGCGCCGAACTGCGCGACGGTCGCGACGTCACCGGCGCGATGTACACCGCGGGGTACGGGTCGAGCAGCCGGCTCTACGAGCAGTCCGACGCGCGCCTCGGCATGACCCCCGCGTCCTACGGTGCGGGCGGCGCCGGCGCGACGATCGCGTACACCGTCACGAGCTGTCCGCTCGGTGCCCTGATGGTGGCCGGCACCGAACGCGGCATCTGCCGCGTCGCGCTCGGCGACGACCCGAGTGGGCTCGACGCGCTCGTCCGCGACGAGTTCCCCGCGGCCGAGGTCGCGCGCGACGACGACGCGCTCGCGCCGGTGGTCGACGAGGTGTTGCGGCGCATCGCGGGTGAGGAGCCCGCGGTCGACCTGCCCCTCGACGTACGAGGCACTGCGTTCCAGTTGCGCGTGTGGCGGGAGCTGCAACGCATCCCCCGCGGGGAGACCCGCACCTATGGCGCACTCGCCGAGGCCGTGGGCGCGCCGGGTGGCGCGCGCGCCGTCGGACAGGCGTGCGGGAGCAATCCCGTCGCCGTGGTCGTCCCGTGCCACCGCGTCGTGCCCGCGGGTGGCGGACTCGGTGGCTACGCGTGGGGTGTCGAGAAGAAGCGCGCGCTGCTCGACCACGAAGCGGGCTGACCCGGACCGAGCTGAAGGTCAGCTCACCTCGCGCAGGCGGCCGGTCTCGACCTCGTAGACGAACCCGCGGACGCGGTCGTGGTGGAGCAGCAGGTCGGTTGCGCGCAGACGCGCCACCGACGCGCGCACGCTGGTGTCGAGGTCGGTGAAGGCGCCGAAGCGCACGTTCGCGTTCGGCGGGTGGCCCTTGGCGGCGCCGATCTTCAGCGCCAGCGCGTTCTCGTCGAGCCCGTGCATACCGCACTGGGTGTGCTGCACCACCATGATCTCGCGGGTCCCCAGCGCGTGCTGCGAGATCGCGAGCGACCGCACGACGTCGTCGGTGACGAGGCCACCGGCGTTGCGCAGTACGTGCGCGTCGCCCGGCGTGAGGCCGAGCGCGGCCGCCGGATCGATGCGGGCGTCCATGCAGGTGACCAGCACGACCTGACGCGCGGGGCTGGCGTCCAGCTCGGCGTGGTCGAACTCGGCGATGAACTGCTCGTTGTTGCGGAGGAGCTCGTCGATCATGCTCATGGTGCAGAGTCTCGCAGGCGCGGCTACTGCCGGACGGAGTCGATCTCGGATTGGAGCGGCCAGGGGTTGATCGCGCACCCCTGCATCCCCATCGACTGCTGCTGCATGATCGGCGCAGCCGCGCCCGGAGCCGGGCACGAGGCGTGGCCGAGACCCAGCCAGTGGCCCACTTCGTGGTTGATCACCATGTGGCGGTAGTCGACGATCGGCCCGGGCCAGAACGGCGAGCCGAACAGGTAGCGACCATCGTTGATCACCACGTAGCGGCCGGCCTGACAGCTCCAGTCGGAGGTGCAGATCGGGTCGTAATTGGGCAGGTGGGAGGGCTCGGCGAGCACGAGCGTGAAGTCGCCCCCGGTCGGTACCTGCCGGAACTCGATCGCCGCGCGCGACCACCCGCTCCAGTCGTGGAGGGTGGCGTCGGCGAAGCGGGCGAACTCGGCCGGGTCGGACCACACCCCGCCGTCGGTCGTCACCGAATAGGTGACGACCCGCGTCGCCGCGGGCGGCGGGGGCACGCACGACGCGAGGAGCAGCGCGGCCACGAGACCACCGAGCACCCCGAAGACCCGCTTCGGCGGGCTTCCGCGCCGCCAGAGGGCCCTCGAAGCGTGCAAGAACGGGGTCATTCGGGGGCGTCGTGGCGGAGCGCGGCGGCCACGGCTGCGCCGGTGGCCAACGAGTTGAGGTACGGCTCGGGGTCGTGGGCGCGGTGGCCGTTGTCGACCTCGACGTCCTCCACGCGGTCGCCGAACTTCGGTGCGAGAGGCTTGGCGGCTGCCTTGTCGCCGGTGGCCCGCACGTTCACCCAACGCTCCACGTTGCCGGGCCACGCGTCCTTGTCGTCGAGCGCCGCCAGGTCGAGCAGCCCGTCGACGAAGTCGGACCCGAGCGGCGAGCCCATCGTGACGAAGGTGTGCACGCGCCAGTCGGGATGGTTGCGGAGCGCGGCGTACGAGAGCACCGTGCCGAGCGAGTGCGCGATCACCACTCGGGTGTCGTCGTCGATGAGCGGCTCGATGCGGGCGCGCAGGCGTTCACGGAGATCGGCCTGCGTCGTCATGATCGTGACCATGTCGACGGTGCGGTCGAACGCGGCGTCGCTCGCGGCCTGGCCGAGCATGTCGAGCGAACCACCGCCCGCGGCGTTCGAGAGCATGTCGGCGATGCCGGCACGCGACTGCTGGAGCTGTTCGTCGGCCTTCGTGCCCGGTGCCCGACGGAAGAGGTCGCCGTAGAAGCACACCTCGACGTCGTCGTCGTCGATGACGAGATCGTGGTGCCACAGTCCGTCGCGCAACGCGGGCAGCCAACGCGACTTCAGCTCGTGGGGGCCCCACAACTCGTTGAACGCGCCATGCACCATCACGATCTTCGCCATGGCGCGAGCGTACGCGCCCCGCAGGGCTCAGTCGCTCGTCGGGCGCGCCGCACCGTCGCCCGCGAGGGTCGCCTGGAGCGACTGCTTGGGCGCCCGCCGCCGGCGGATGATGTCGGCGACGATCGCGGTCCAGCCGGTCTGGTGCGACGCGCCGAGCCCCGCTCCCGTGTCGCCGTGGAAGTACTCGTGGAACACCACGAGGTCCTTCCAGTACGGGTCGGCGTCGAGCCGCGCAATGCCGCCGTTGCACGGGCGGCGGCCGTCGGCACCCGGCACGAACAAGGACACGAGCCGGTCGCGCAGGTCGTCGGCCACTTCGCCCAGGGTGAGGTGCGTGCCCGAGCCCGTCGGGTACTCGACCGTGGCCTCGTCGCCGAGGAAGTGGTCGAAGCGGTCGAGTGCCTCGCAGGCCAGGTAGTTCAGCGGGAACCACACCGGGCCGCGCCAGTTCGAGTTGCCACCGAACATCGGGGTGGTCGACTCGGCTGGCTCGTAGTCGATGGTGTGCTGCATCCCGCCGAGCTCGAGGGTGAACGGGTGCTCGCGGTGACACGCCGACAGGGAGCGCAGTCCGTGCGGGGACAGGAAGTCCTCCTCGTCGCACAGCGTCTCGAGCACCCGCAGCAACCGGTCGGGGTCGACGACTCCCAACAGGAGCCGTTCCTCGCCAGGTTCGCCGCGCAGGCGGCCCGAGGCGCGCAAGGCGTCGGTGTCGAAGCGCGAGCGGTCGAGGAAGGCGGCGAAGCGCTTCCCGAAGACCGACAGCTGTTCGAGCGCGTCGTGCTCCACCACCACCGACGCGAACATCGGGATCACGCCGACCATCGAGTACACCTCGATGGGTTGCACCGAGCCGTCGGCGCAACGCAGGCGGTCGAAGTAGAAGCCGTGCTCCTCCGACCACAGCCCCATTTCGTTCATCGCGCCGCGCACCGCGGCCGAGTGTTCGAGGAACTTCACCACGAGGTCGAGGGTGGGCCGCCCGCTGCGGTGCAGGACCGCGGCCATCCCCGCCATGACCAGCGCGAACGAACCCATCCATCCGGTCGCGTCGGACTGCTCGAGCAGGCTGCCGTGCGGCAGGTGCGAGCGGTCGATCGGCCCGATGTTGTCGAGACCGAGGAAGCCGCCCTCGAACAGGTTGGAGCCGTCGGCGTCTTCGCGGTTCACCCACCACGTGAAGTTCACGAGCATCTTGTCGAAGATGCGCTCCAGGAACTCGAGGTCGCGTGCGCCGTCGATCGCGTAGACCATCAGCGCGCCCCACGCCTGCACCGGTGGGTTCACGTCGCCGAAGTCCCACTCGTACGCGGGCAGCGCGCCGTTGGGATGTTGGAACCACTCGCGGCACACCAGCACGAGTTGGTACTTCGCGAACGCGGGGTCGACGTGCGCGAGCGCGATGCAGTGGAACGCGAGGTCCCACGCGGCGAACCACGGGTACTCCCACTTGTCGGGCATCGCGAGCACGTCGAACGCGTCGAAGGTGCGCCAACGCGCGTTGCGACCCGAGCGGCGCTCGGGCGGCGGCGCCGGTTGCGCGGGATCGCCGTCGAGCCAGCGGGCGACGTCGTACGCGTAGCACTGCTTGCTCCACAACAACGACGCGAACGCGTGCCGCATCACCTTGGCCTCGGCCGCGGGCGTGCCCTCGGGAGTGAGCTCGTCGTAGAACTCGGCGGCCTCGCCGGCGCGTTGCGCGTTGGCGCGTTCGAAGCCCGGGCCGAACGCGTCGGCCGTGTGGTACTGCTCCGGTCGCAGGCGCAGCTGCAACTCGACCGTCGCGTGGGGCTCCACGGTCACCCGGTACCACCACGCGGCCTTGGTGCCGCGCTGCTCGGGGTTGACGGTGGCGGCCCCGTCGACGACGTGGTCGTTGATGCCGTCCTTGGGGTACGGCGTGGTGGCCGGGGCGCCGAAGACGCGCGCCTCGTTGGTCTCGTTGTCGCAGCAGAGCAATACGGGATCGCCGTCGGGACCGGACGCGGCGCGCAGCTCCATCGGCCCGAGCCACGGATGGTCGATCAGCAGGCGCCCTGAGTCTGCAGGGTCGACGCGCATCTCGGGCTTCTCTGCTTCGAAGTCCCACGACCACGTGTTGCGGAACCACGCGCTGGGCAACACGTGCAGCGTGTCGGTGGTGTCACCCGCGTTGGTGACGCGCACGGTCCAGCACAGGTCGACGGGGTCGGCCTTGACGTAGTCGCACTCGACGACCCAGTAGCCGTCGTCGAACACGCCGGTGTCGAGGAGCTCGTACTCGGGTTGGGTGCGGTCGCGCCGGGCGTTCTCGGCGACGAGATCAGCGTAGGGGAACTCCTGCTGCGGGTAGTGGTAGCGCCAGCGGTTCCACGCGTGACTCGGCACCGCGTCGACGTACCACCAGTGCTCTTTGGCATCCTCGCCATGGTTGCCCTGCGCGCCGGTGAGGCCGAAGATGCGTTCCTTGAGGATCGGGTCGCGGCCGTTCCAGAGCGCGAGCCCGAGGCAGAGGTTCTGCTCGATGTCGCAGAATCCGGCCAGGCCGTCCTCACCCCAGCGGTACGTGCGCGAGCGCGCGTGGTCGTGCGGGAAGTAGTCCCAGGCCTCGCCGTCGGCGCTGTAGTCCTCGCGGACGGTGCCCCATTGGCGTTCGCTCAGGTACGGGCCCCACCAATACCACTCGCTGGCGTCGCGCAGGCCTTCGTCGAGCTTGCCGAACGTCGCGACGCGCTCGCGTTCCGCTCCCACTCCGGTGCCACCCTTCCTCAGTGTCGTTCAGTGTCGTTCAGTGCCGATCGAGCCAGACGGGTACGTCGCCGCGCCCGACGACGACGGCCGAGACCATCTCCGGCGGGAACAGACCGTGTTCCACCACTCCCGGCGTCGCCGAGAGACGCGCGGCGAGCTGTGCCGGGTCGCCGATGTCGCCGAGGAAGTCGGCGATCACGCCACCATCGGGGCTGTGCGCAACGTCGCGCAGCTCGACATCGCCGATGCCGGCGCGAATCCGTTGCAGGGTGCTCGGCAGGCCGAAGGGGAACAGCTCGAGCGGGATGGGCGCGTGCAGCCACTCGACCGTCTTCGACGAGTCGACGATCACCACGAAGCGCGTCGCGGCCGCGGCCACGAGCTTCTCGCGCGTGTGGGCCGCGCCCCCGCCCTTCACCAACCACCAGTCGGAGCGCACCTGGTCGGCGCCGTCGATGGCGAGGTCGAGCGTGGTGACGTCGTCGAACGATGCGGTCGCGAGCCCGAGGTCGCGCGCGAGCTGTTCGGTCGCGGGTGACGTCGACACGCACACCAGATCGGTGAGCCGGCGCGCGGCGATCGCGGGGAGCAGGTGCGCGACCGTGGAGCCGGTGCCGAGACCGAGGCGCATCCCCGACTCCACCAGTTCGGCCGCGGCCTCTGCGGCGATGCGCTTCTCGTCGTCCTGGCTCACTGGTCCGCCACTTCGGTCACGCCCGCTTCAGCGCGCGGTAACGGCGGATCAACGCGTTGGTGGAGGAGTCGTGGTCGAGCTCGGGCTCGTCGGCCGACACGAGCTGTGGCGCGATCGCCTGGGCCATCTTCTTGCCCAGCTCCACGCCCCACTGATCGAAGGAGTCGATGCTCCAGATCGTGCCCTGCGTGAACACGCTGTGCTCGTAGAGCGCCACGAGCGTGCCCAGACGGAACGGGCTGATCACGTCGGTGAGGATCACGCTGGTGGGGCGGTTGCCCTCCATCACGCGGTGCGGCACGACGTCTTCGGCCGTGCCCTCGGCGCGGATCTCCTCCGCGGTCTTGCCGAACGCGAGTGCCTGCGCCTGCGCGAACACGTTCGACTGCAGGAGGTCGTGGTGATCGCGCAGCGGGTTGAGCGTGCGGGCGAACCCGATGAGGTCGACGGGGACGAGCGTGGTGCCCTGGTGGATGAGTTGGTAGAAGCTGTGCTGCCCGTTGGTGCCGGGCTCACCCCAGTACACCGCGCCGGTGTCGGCCTCGACGCGCTCGCCGGTGAGGGTGACGTGCTTCCCGTTCGACTCCATCGTGAGCTGCTGCAGGTACGCGGGGAAACGCTCGAGGTACTGCTCGTACGGCATCACGCCCACGGTCTGCGCGCCGAAGAAGTCGCGGTACCAGACCGCGAGCAGTCCCATCAGTACGGGCAGGTTCTCGGCGAACGGCGCGGTGCGGAAGTGCTCGTCGATCGCGTGGAAACCGGCGAGCAACTCGGCGAAGTTCGTGGGCCCGATCGCGAGCATGGTGGAAAGGCCGATGGCGGAGTCCATGGAGTAGCGGCCACCGACCCAGTCCCAGAAGCCGAACATGTTCCGGGTGTCGATGCCGAACGCGCGCACGCCCTCGGCGTTGGTCGACACCGCGACGAAGTGTTTCGCCACCGCGTCGTCGCTGCCGAGGTGGCCCACGCACCAGGCGCGCGCCGACTGCGCGTTGGTCATCGTCTCGAGCGTGGTGAACGTCTTCGACGACACGATGAACAAGGTCTCGGCGGCGTCGAGGTCGCGCGTCGCCTCGACGAAGTCGGTGGAGTCCACGTTCGACACGAAGCGGAACGTGAGCTCGCGCTTCGAGAAGTGGCGCAGCGCCTCGTAGGCCATCACCGGGCCGAGGTCGGAGCCGCCGATGCCGATGTTCACGACGTTGCGGATGCGCTTGCCGGTGTGGCCGCGCCACACACCGTCGCGCACCTCGTCGGCGAAGGCCGCCATGCGGTCGAGCACCTGGTGCACCTCGGCCACCACGTCGACGCCGTCGACCAGGAGCTGCTGGTCGCGCGGCATGCGCAGCGCGACGTGCAGCACCGAACGGCCCTCCGACACGTTGATCTTCGCGCCCGCGAACATCGCGTCGATTCGCTCGCGCAGGCCCGATTCCTCGGCGAGCTGCAGGAGCAGCGCGAGCGTGTCGTCGGTGATGCGGTGCTTGGAGTAGTCGAGGTAGAGGCCCTCGGTCTCCGCCACGAGGCGCTCACCCCGCGTCGGGTCCTCGGCGAAGAGCTCACGCAGGTGGCGCGGCGCGATCTCCGCGTAGTGCGCGTGCAGCGCCGGCCATGCGGGTCGCTCGGTGAGGGCGGGGACGGCGGGGACGGCCGGGACGTCGGGGACGGCGCTCATGGGGGTGAGCGTATCGGCGGATCGCGGTCGGTCCGACCGGCGACCGGCGGGTTTCGATCGGCGGGTTCGAGGGCTTGTGACCCTGGGCGACGGGCGGCGATGTGCGTACCGTCAGGTGCAGGTCCGCTTCGCGGGCCGGACAGCGGAGCAGGACCATGAGCAGGCTCGGAGGATGGCCAATCCGAAGGTCGGCGGTCGCACTGGCGCTGGCGCTCGTGTGCGGCGCGCTCTCGCCGTGGGCGATGTCGCCGGCCGCGGCCGACGGCGCCTACCAGTTGCAGGGGACGGTCGAGTTCGTCGATCAATCGACGGGCACACCGCAGAAGTTCGTGGTCGACGTACTCGCTACGGGTGCGCCGTACTTCGCCGGCACCGGTTCCGTGCAGTGGGTGACCGGGCTGCACCCCGGCACCTACACCGACATCGTGAAGGTCGACGTGGACACGACCACCGTGCCGGGCACCACCGTGTCCACCATCCTGTTCAGCATCGGCACCGCGGAGTGGGCGATCACGCTCACCGACCCGGGGAGCGGCGGCGCGCTCACCGCGAAGGTCTACGACCTCGGTGCGTCCACGCCGCTGGCGGCCCAGGGTGCGGTGACGAACGGCGGGCTGGTGGCGACACCCGGCACCGGGACGGGCGGCCCGGGTGATCCCGCGGTCACGAGCTTCGCTCCCGTCAACGTCCCGCCCGGTGGCACGGTCAACTTCTCCGGCGGCTGCGGCACGCGGCCCGCGCCGCAGGCGTTCACCGTGAACCTGCTGAACGTGGCCAACCAGGGCTTCTACGCGGGACAGCAATCGATCTCGTTCACGTTCCCGCCGGGGAGCAACGACGGCGCGTACACGCCGTTCGCCGGGTCGTTCCCGGTGGCACCGGGCGTGTCGGGCTACACGCTCACCTTCATCGTCACGTGCTACTGGCCGGCACCGCCGTACCCCGACAACACGCAGGGCAACCACTGGTTCGCGGTCACCACCGCTGCGTACTCCGTGAACGTCGTCAAGAACGTGAAGATCACGAAGCCCAACTGGAGTTCGTGGACCACGGAGCTCGCGCACAGCGGCCTCGCGACGCTGGCGAGCCCGTGGGCGGTCCAGGTCGCGGTGTTCGGCAGTGGCTTCGGCCCGCCCGGGACGACCACCACGACCACGAGCACGACGGCGCCCCCGACCACTGCACCGCCGGTGACCACGCCGCCGACCGAACCGCCGGTCAGCATCCCGGACACGACTCCCGAAACCACGACCACGACGCGATGCGTCCCGACGACGCACCCCTGCTGATGAACGCGCCCCGCTGCCGCAACGCCGCTCGACGGCGGATCGTCGTGGCGACGGCCGCGACCGCGTTGGTCGTGGCGCTGACGTGCGGTGTGGCCGCGGCAGTCGCGCCGAGCGCCACGGTCGCGCCGGCAACCTGGACCGTGCGGGTGTGCACCGCGCTCGATCAGTGGCACACCCGAATGGTGGCCGTTGCGCCGAGGGCGGCGAGCGCGGACCCCGTCGTCGCCCGCGCGTCGTTGTCGGGGTCGCTCGGCCAGTCGGTCGTCGCCACCGACGATCTCGTACGTGCCATGCGCGCTGCCGGTGTGCCCAAGGTCGCGCACGGACGTGAGATCGCGGCGTCGTTGGTGGCCACCTTCACGCGTGTCCGCGCGCAGCTGGCCACGGCGGCGCGCCGTGCGCAGCGACTCCCGACGACGGACGCCGCGGCCTTCGCAACCGGCGCAGGCGCAGTCGAGCGCGCGCTCGCACAGTCGATGAGTGGCGTCGACACCGCGATGGCGAAGGCCGGGAGCAAGTTCCCGTCGAAGGCCCTCGACCGGGCATTTGCCGGCACCTCCGCCTGCACGAAGGGGTGATCCGGCTCACGCGGCGGGGCAGTCGCCGATCTTCGTGGGGTCGCCGAGCGCCGGTCCGATGTCGACGTACGCCGCGCTCACGTAGCCGGTGGTCGCGCCCGCGGTGATCTTCACCCAGATGGTCTGCGGTCCGCCCTGGGTGTTCACCGCCTCGCCCTGGATCGCGCAGAGCACCATCACCTGGGTGCCGAGGTCGAGGGTGGCGATCGCCGGCTGCGAGGTGGCGGGGCCGTTGCGAACGTTCACGCCGGAGGTGGTCTTGAACGGACCGGCGGGCGCGATGGTGGTGGTGGGTGGCGCGGTGGTGGTGCCTGCGGCGCTCTTGGTGTCGGAGGAGTTGGAGCCGCCAAAAGTGGTGTACGCGGCGGCGAGGATCCCGCCCGCGGCGAGCAGGAACACCAACCAGCCGATGGCGTGACGGCGGCGTCGCTTCCGGCGTTGCCGCTCCCGCGGGGTGCGCTCGCGCGGGCCGTCGACCGGGTCGTCTGCCACCCCACCAGCATGACCGGTGACGGGCCGGCGCGTGTGTCGTCTCGTTCTCCATGGCACCTGTAGCACAGACATGGCATAATCGTGGCATGACCCGGGTTCGTATCAGCA
>Ga0302322_100004492_pt1 | contig 12132 bp, 14 predicted proteins | sample Fen_T0_2_FD_203757 | JGI IMG/M metagenome (GOLD analysis project Ga0302322, IMG submission 203757) | Peat permafrost microbial communities from Stordalen Mire near Abisko, Sweden - Fen_T0_2 | ecosystem: Environmental > Terrestrial > Soil > Wetlands > Permafrost | place: Sweden: Abisko... | reverse complement strand
CCGGCATTGCACGGCCAGTACTTCTCGCCATTGAGGACATATTCGCCATTGGCTTTGTCGTGCCTTGCGACGAGGGAGATGCCGGTCGGATGGCCGCCGGGATGGTCGAAGTTGGCGGTCCCTCCCGGAGTTCCTGCGGCTTCGCTCACGGTCCAACCAGCGATGTATTCGCCACGCGGGTCGCTCGTCGCTTCGCCGAGCCATTTCCGCTTTTGCTTTTCGGAGCCAAACCAGGCCACAGGCATGAGTCCCAGGCCGTTCACCAGAAGAACAGTGGCGAACCCGGGATCTACGGCGGTGATTTCCTCGGCGACTATCTGAAGATCCACATTGCTTACGCCGCCGCCGCCGTATTGCTTTGGCAGGAAACCCATCGCGAAGCCGAGCTTGTAGCACTCGATATAGGCGCCCTTGACGATCTGGAAGGCCTTTTGAGTGTCAGGCTCCTCGTCGGCAGTCTTTACGAGTGGCTGTAGGATCTCGACAGCGAATTCTCTGGCATTTCGCTGCAGCCTTTGTTGCGCACTGGTGAGCGTGAAATCGATGGCCATGCCTGCATTCCCGAGATTCCTGTCCGCTGATGCGCGGTTGACGGGTGATACGAGCGGATCAAGGCCTCCATGATCTCATGCAGGGGGTACGAATCGGAAGCGGCAGGACTCTCCGCCGCGTTGCATGCACGACTGGTGTTCTACCTCGGCCCCCATCAGGCCAGAGAGGAATCCTATGTCGAAACGGCATACCTCAGGGTAGTCCTTCGACAGGTCGTGGTAGACGCAGTTCTTGCACTCCACGCGGGGTATCTTGTCGGCGTCGTTCGGCGAAACCGTTTTGGCCACGAATCCGGTTTCGTTCATGATCTTGACGATCTCGGCTATGCGTTCCGTCCGGTTCTTTCCGACCAGGCGCGGGATCAGGTCGGCGGACTTCCTGACTCCCAGGTCATACATGAACTTGGAGGCTTGCTCCTCGCCGAACTGATCGCGAAGTGTCTGGATGAGCAGTTTCGAGAACCACGAGTATTGTTTGGGGAAGAGATTGGTGCCTTCCTCGGTCAGGACATAGATGTGCTGCGGCCGGCCACCAGTCTTGCGCGGCTCCCCCTTCCGAACATAGCCCTCCCGCTCCAGCGCTATCAGGTGTTGATTGACCGCTGTTCTGCTCAAGCCGACAGAGGTCACCAATTCGTCCAAGGTCGCCCCCGACTTGCGCTCGAGCAGCTGAGTCAACACTTGCTGCTGACTATTTCCCGTAGTGGCCATTGTCCATGCTCATTGCGTCCCTCGATGGGACATGTTCTGACGTCATTATAGGACTTTTATCTAATATATGCGTGCATTTAAAGAGATCGTCGACAGACCGACGCAAGCTTTTACACAGAGGCTTGGAGAAGGCCTCGAGGACAGCCCTCGAGCAGCCAGACAGGAAGACGTAAGGATTCTACTATTGACAGTAAATATCCTTTTACCTATTGTAATAGTCAAAATAGCCAGAAGTCGTAAACGGCCATGGAGACCCGGAAATGATCGATTTCTCTTCGACATCCGAGCAGGGGCGATCGGGAATACGCTCCCGGCGGCGCGTACCCGCATCTGCTCGCCGTGCGGCTGTACCGGCGGTGCCTCGCCCTTGGGCAAGCAGCAGGCCAACCCTCGACATCACGCACATCCCGGCGGACGGGCCACCCTCCTTCTCCGACCGCCTGCGCTACGTCGCGGAACGCAAACAGGCGATCGATACCAGAAGACGGGCTGAGATGCAGCTCGCCGGTGAAAAGCGGCTCCTTGAGATGGTGGCGTCGGGTTGTGCGCTTCCCGATGTTCTCACTGCGCTATGCCGTTTCGTCGAAGAAACTTTCAGCGATTGCCACTGCGGGGTTTACCTGGTCGAGTGCCGCGGTCCTAGACTACGGAACATCGCCGCACCAAGCCTTCCTGCCAGCTTCAACGATCGAATCCATGCTTTGCCTGCGGGTCATCAGACTGGACCGTGTGGCAGGGCGGTGTACCTGAAGACACAGATCATCGCTGCGGACGTGGAATCGGATCCTGCCTGGCTGGCATGCGCGTTTCGTGCAGTGGCATTGGAGCACGATCTGAGATCGTGCTGGTCGACGCCCATTTGCTCCTTGGCAGGACACGTGCTGGGTACTCTGGCGATCCTTCAACGCAAACCCGCAACCCCGACTCCGCCGCAGCAAGACCTCATCGCACAGGTCACGCACATTGCAAGCATCGCGATAGAGCGTGCGCAGGGCGAGGCCGCACTCAAACGGAGCGAAGCCCTTCTCGCGGCAGCTCAACGCCTCAGTTCGACGGGCAGCTTCTCCTGGCGTGTGCCTACAGACGAAATCACCTGGTCTGAGCAGCTATACCGCATTTTTGAGTTTGACCAGGGCGCGCAGGTGACACTCGGGCTGATTGCATCTCGAGTCCACCCGGAGGACATGCCGTTGTTGAATGACATGATCGACCGCGCGCGGAACATTGCCCGCGACTTCGAGCACGAGCACCGGTTGGTCATGCCCGACCATTCCATCAAGTACCTGCACATGGTTGCTCGTGCGACGCACGATCAGGATGGCCAGCTCGAATACCTGGGCGCCATCCAGGACGTGACGCAGCGGCGACTCTCGGAAGAGGCACTCGGCAAGGCAAGATCGGAGCTCGCACACGTGACGAGAGTCATGAGCCTCGGGGCATTGACCGCTTCGATCGCGCACGAAGTCAATCAGCCGCTATCGGGCATCATCACCAACGCCAGCACTTGCCTGCGACTGCTCGCGGCCAATCCTCCAGACGTCGATGGTGCGCGCGAAACCGCACGTCGCACGCTTCGCGATGGCAACCGTGCGTCCGATGTGATCAAGCGCTTGCGTGCACTCTTCAGCAGGAAGGGCACCGTGATCGATTCCCTAGACCTGAATGAGGCCGCACGAGAGGTGATCGCACTATCGCTGAGTGAGCTCCAGAGAAGCCAGGTAATCCTGCAGCCGGAACTTGCTGACGATCTGCCGCCGGTCGCCGGAGATCGTGTCCAGCTCGAGCAAGTCATCCTGAACCTGCTCCTCAACGCCGCCGACGCGATGAGCCGCGTCGAAGCTCGCCCGAGACGGCTGGTGATCAGAACCGCACGAGACGAATGCGATCGAGTGCGCTTGAGTGTGAAGGACAGTGGAGTTGGCCTTGATCTCCAAAGGATGGGCGAACTGTTCGAGCCTTTCTACACGACCAAGAGCGGCGGGATGGGGATCGGTCTGTTTGTCAGCCGGTCCATCATCGAAAACCATCGCGGCCGTCTATGGGCGGAACCGAACGAAGATGCGGGCGCCACGTTCTCATTTTCCATTCCCTGCATCCAAAGCGATGTGACGAGCGTCTGCAGACTCGACGGCGCTCAGCCTTCTGCGACGGCGCGCGCAGTACACGTCACCTGAGAGGCTCCCGATGGACGAACGTCCGCTGGTGTCCGTGGTCGATGACGACGAGTCGGTGCGAGAGTCTCTTCCCGACTTGTTGACGGAGCTCGACTACGCGGTCCAGACGTTCTCGTCGGCGAAAGCATTCCTCGCGTCCGACTACGTTGTTCGAACCAAGTGTCTGCTTCTCGATATCGCCATGCCGGACATGACCGGCCCCGAGCTCCAACGGGAACTGATGCGCCGCCGACACGTAATTCCGATCATCTTCATCACCGCCCAGATGGACGAGGACATCCGTCGACGAGTGATCGAACAAGGCGCCGTTGCGTGCCTCTTCAAGCCATTCAGCGATACCGATTTGCTCGAGGCGCTGAATGCTGCGCTTCACACCAGCTAACGGACTGCCGTAAAGGGAAATGCAATGGCTACAGCGAGCGTACTCGAATCGAAATCCTCTCCTGTGTCACACGACAGGTCAATCGTATTTGTCGTCGACGACGACGTCTCGGTGCGCGAATCCCTGGATTTGCTCATCCGCTCCGCGGGCTGGGAGCCGGAGACATTCGCCTGCGCACAGGAGTTCATCGCCCGGCCGCGTGCTTTCGCCCCAAGTTGTCTGGTACTCGACGTTGAGCTTCCCGATGTGAATGGTCTGGAATTGCAGAAGCGGATCGCGGCCGATCGGCATGACATGCCGATCATTTTCATTACGGGGTACGGCGACGTGCCGACGTCGGTACAGGCCATGAAAGCGGGGGCGGTCGAATTTCTATCGAAACCGTTCGGCGACGAAGTTCTGTTGTGCGCCATCCGCCATGCCTTGACATGCAGCCAGGCCGCGCTTGGCCATGAGCTGGAAGTTCAGGCGCTGCGCAAATGCCACGAATCCCTCACTCCGCGCGAGCAGGAGGTGATGGCGCTGGTCGTCTCCGGATTGCTGAACAAGCAGATCGGCGGCAAGCTCGAGATCAGTGAGATCACGGTGAAGGCGCATCGGGGACAGGTCATGCGCAAGATGAAGGCAGGTTCGCTCGCAGATCTCGTGAACATGGCCGCGAAACTCGGCATCCCAGCTCCGAAAAACTGAGATTCGGTCGTTAGACGTTCTCACCGCTACCCCGGCTAGTTGCGAAGTGGGGCACAAGCTTTCGATGAAGACGCTTCATCAGAAGAACGGCTACGGCACCCTGCCAGGCCGACTGATGCAAAAGTAGGCCAATACCATCGTCCAATAGATTCGCTTCACCGCTTTTGGAAGCATCTACTCGCGGGCGAGTCTATTCACGCTGTGTCCACGCTTTCCGGACCCTGAGGCGTGTCGTCAAGGCATGCGCCGGTACTTACCCGAAGCAACCTACACTCAAACCGCTCCATCACTCCCGAGGACAGCTCATGAAACAACAAACTGCCACAGACGTATTGGACCTGAAGAAGAGGAGAAAGGCTCCGCTCGCGACGCCCACGGACCTCAAGGCCGCCGCAACGCGGGACATTACCGCGGCCATGAACGCAATTCTAGCGGACGTGTTTGCGCTCTACCTCAAGACCAAGAACTTCCACTGGCACATGAGCGGCCCGCATTTTCGCGATTACCACCTGCTGCTCGACGAACAGGCCGACCAGATTTATGCGATGGCGGATCCGATTGCGGAGCGCATCCGAAAACTCGGTGGTTCTACGCTCCGCTCGATTGGCCACATCGCGCGCACGCAGCGAGTGCTGGACAATGACGCGGATTACGTAGAGCCGCTGGACATGCTCGCGGAACTGCAGGAGGACAACAAGAACCTCGCATCGCGCCTGCGCGAAGCGCATGGCGTGTGCGACGACCATCGCGACATCGCAACCGCCAGCCTGATAGAAGTCTGGATCGACGAGACGGAGCGCCGCACCTGGTTCTTGTTCGAATCGAGCAGGCGCGGGGACGCTACGGGACACTGACCGGACGCGCTCCGTATTCGTGAAAGATTCGTGCCGCCCGAACGCGGCATACGCGAGGACGCCATACCATCGTGCAATTGCTCCGTCTTCTTAGTCCTGTTGTCATGTATCCGCCGCATTCGATTCGATCCTCCGCATCGGTTAGTTGCGAGCAATCGACACGGCGTCCTATACAGCCTGGGAGAAACCGATGAAAGCTGCAACGATTGCATTTCCCGCGCCGCTGATCCTTGTCGCACCCACGCTGAGTCAGGGCGCGCCGAACGAAGCGCAGATCGCACAGGTCGTGATCATCGCGAACCAGATCGACATCGAGGCGGGCGAGCTTGCCGAAACCAAGCGATCGAGCTCGGATGTCAAAGCCTTCGGCCAACAGATGATCATCGATCAAACGGGCGCCAACAGTCAGGCTGCCGATCTAGTCAAGAAATTCCGCGTCGGGCTCGAGGATAATCCAAAGAGCCGAAGACTCGAGCAGCGTGACCAGGCCAAGATCAGCTTCGCCAAACTGGCCACCGCCATCGCGCTCACGGCATGCGCGGGGATCGCTCTCGCACAGCAAGTACAAGCCCGAGAAGCCATCCGTGTCAGCGCATATAAGATGGCAGAAAAGCAGAGCACTGCGGTCACCACACTCGCCGAGCCTCGGCAATTTGGTCGGGACAGTGCCTATGCGACGCGCCCCCCCAACCCCGGTAATCCAGTATTGGCCGGCGGTCTCACGGTTGACGAGGGCGGTGGAGCCCCCGTTTACGCCGTACAGTTGACTCATCCGTCCGGGCCGGTGATGGAGGCAGGAAACGATTTCCAGCCTTACGGACGGGACAGTGTGTACATGGCCGCATCGCCGAACACGGTGCCGTCACACCTTGCCGACCGCAAATCGAGCCCGGGCGTAGATTCAAGACCAAGACTCGGAAAGAAATAGGGTTTGCTGATTCCTGTCAGCGGCCGGTCCGCTCTTACGCTCTCAGTCCGGCACGAGTAGCGCCAGTATCGGGGGGACCCGTTGGAAAGGGATCGGTGTGCCAGTGTCAACGCCCAGGTTGGGCGTATCTCTGCCTGACCGACTTGTGCAACACGATACCATCGTCCAATAGATTGGTATCTACCCGCGTGGTGTAGTCACAACTGAGCAGAGGCGCCGAAGTACCCGGGACGTACGGCGCCTATTCCGCTCCTTCTCGACGCCACACCAAATCAATCTGGAGGCCAACGATGAGCATCATCGACAATACGCTGAAAGCAAACCGAATCTATGCAAAGCGGCACGATCGAAGCCTAGCACGGCGTCCCGCTCCCAAAATCGCCGTTGTAACCTGCATGGATCCGCGCCTCTCACACCTCCCGGAAATCCTGGGCCTGCAGCAGGCCGACATCGACGTCATTCGAACCGGCGGGCCTGCGGTAACCGAAGATGTTCTCGGGGAGCTTGTTGTTTCGACTCGCGTACTCGGAACGACCGAGATCATGCTCCTCAACCATACCGGCTGCGGATTCACCACATTCACCGACGATGAGTTGAATGCGAAACTCTCCGCGGCGACCGAAGATTCATCGCCCGCTCCCATGCGCTTCTTCTCCTACAAGGATCCTGTGCAAAACACTCGCGAACAGATCAAGATGGTGAGATCGCATCCCTGGATCGCAAAAGACGTCCCTGTGCGGGGCTTTGTGTTCGACATGGAGACAGGTCTTCTCAGCGAGGTCGAGGCAGTCTGACGACAAACTGCCGCCTGAAAGGAGGACTGTCTTACGAGATCCCGAGGCACATCCCGGACGTCGATGAGGTAACAATGCCCCGATTGCTTTCGGTAAATGTCGGCCTTCCCCGCGACGTGATATCGAGCGGCAGGACTGTCCGCACCTCGGTCTGGAAATCCCCAGTCGAAGGACGGCGAATGGTGCGCAAGCTCAACGTAGTTGGCGACGCGCAGGCCGATCTCGCCGGCCATGGCGGGGAGCACCGCGCCGTTTTCGTCTATCAGATCGACTCGTATTACTACTGGGAGCACTTTCTCGGCCGCAATGATTTCGGTTTTGGACAGTTCGGAGAAAACTTCACGGTCGAGGGACTTCTCGACAGCGACGTGTGCATCGGCGATCAATACCGCATCGGCGATGCAGTATTCGAAGTAACACAACCTCGCGTAACGTGCCATCGCGTCGGCATCCGCCTCAACGAGCCTCGCATGCCGGCTCTGCTGGTCTCGCATCGGCGACCAGGGTTCTACCTTCGCGTCTTGCAGGAAGGAGAAGTCGGAGCGGGCGATGTGATCGTAAAGATCGTCGACGGACCTGAACGAATGACCGTGGCCGAAATTGATGCCCTCCTCTATTTGCCGGGGCATCCTCGCGAGCAACTGGAACGCGCGCTGCGCATACCGGCACTCAGTCAGGGCTGGCGATCCTCATTTTTGGTCCTGTTGAAGCAACAGGCGAGTGTAGGAGGCGTGGAGGGAAATCCTGGCCTCGCAAATGAAGAGCAAGCCCCGGCATGGCCGGGATTCAAGCAAATGCGCGTCGCACATATCCGCAAGGAAAGCGATAGCGTGACCTCCTTCGTTCTGGCACCAATCGACGGGCAGCCACTTGCCGTCTTCCAGCCAGGTCAATTTGTTGTCTTGCGATTGCATATCGAACTGGACAAGCCGCCGATCCTTCGCAGCTATTCGTTGTCCGATGTGCCGGGAGCCGACCACTTCCGTATCAGCGTGAAGGCCGAATCCAATGGGATCGGCAGTTCGTTTCTCTGCAATCGCACCCAAGAGGGCGATGTACTGGACGTCAGTGCACCGAGAGGAAGTTTTATCCTTCAGTCCGGCGAAACTCCTGTTGTCCTTATAGGTGCCGGGGTGGGTGCAACGCCTGTAATGTCCATGCTGCACGCACTGGTTGCCGAAAGCTCGCGTCGAGAGGTCTGGTGGATCTACGGAGCACGCAATAGCGTCGAGCATTCCTTTGCAGAGGAGTCTCGCTCGCTGCTGGACCAGCTCTCTCGCGGCCGAAGTTATGTCGTCTACAGCAGGCCCGCGGCAACCGATCAACTAAAGCGGGACTTCGACGCTTCCGGACACATCGACGCGCCTCTGCTGGAGAGGATTGGCGTGTCATCGAAGAGCGATTTCTATCTCTGTGGTCCATCGTCGTTCCTGCAGAGCATGCGCGACGGACTGCGAGATTGGGGTGTGCTCGCCGAGAATGTGCATACTGAGGTCTTCGGCGCTCTCGAGGCTATTACGCCTGGTATGGCGCGGGTGGACCACACTCCGCACCTGCCACAGGGGCCGCCGGGATCCGGTCCCTCCGTCTCGTTTTCGCGCAGCGGAATCACGGCCGCATGGGATGCCAAATATAAGAGTTTTCTGGAACTGGCCGAGGCGTGCGACATTCCGGTGAGATGGTCATGCCGCACCGGGGTGTGCCACACCTGCATCACCGGCCTGATCAGCGGGTCAATCAGTTATAACCCCGAGCCGCTCGAGAGACCAGCTCCTGGAAATGCGCTGGTGTGCTGCTCACAACCGGACGCGAATGTAATTCTCGACCTTTGAAATGAGTCGTTTTCGCGTGTGTGCGAGTACTAAGGCGCTTCGTGAGGCGGAGTCGCCTGTGCAAGAAACACTGTGAACCAGCCGGCGGGATCCGACCATTCGCCGACAGGTGACCAGCCCCCGCAACGTAGCAGAACGCGTGCGTCCCGCAGACCGTACTTCGTGCTGTTCTCGGTATGAATCGTCTCGCCCGCTCCCATTCGAAACGGAACACCCGCCACTTCGAATGCCACAGCGCGCCGGGCTTGCAGATGCATTTCGATGCGTGACTCAAAATCATTCCAACGCACGACATGCGCGAATGCCTCCAGCGGCATCGTCCCTTCGAGTTCGCGGTTGATCCTGCGCAAGAGGTTCAGATTGAACTGCGCAGTCACGCCTTGCGCATCGTCGTAAGCTGGAATCAGGATCTCCTTGCCTTTCGCGGCATCGATACCGATCAGGAGTTGCGCTCCTGGCCCTAGCGTACGTGAGATGGCCAATAGCAACTTTGTGGCCGCCTCGGGAACCAGATTCCCAATCGTCGAACCCGGAAAGAAGCCCAGGCGCGGGGCCCCGTCGAACTCCGGCAGGTGCAAAGACAGAGTGAAGTCTGCCTCTATCTGACATATTTTGAGATGGGGAAATAGCGCAGCGAGCTTGTCCGAGGACTCGCGTAAGTAAGAGCCCGAAATGTCGATCGGCACATACGCCGATGGCTCGACCGCCGACAGCAACACCGGCGTCTTCGCACATGATCCGGAGCCGAACTCCACGACCACACGACCCTCGCCCGTCAGTTCGCCAATAGCGCTCGCGTGCCTGCGCAGGATGCCCCGCTCCGCTCGGCTCGGATAATACTCAGGGAGCCGCGTGATCCTTTCGAACAGTTCGGAGCCACGGTGATCGTAGAACCATCGGGCAGGAATGGCTTTGGGAGAACGCTGCAAACCCCTGAGTACGTCGGCGCGAAAGGCCGGATCGGCCGTGCTTTCGCGTTGCGTGTTCGCAGCGCGCGGTTCGCTCCTCGAGTGCAATCCGTTGCCGTGCAGGGGACGGATAGTGGCAATACCGATCTCGTACATGAGTTCACTGTCTTGGTATGCGACTACCGTGCACTCGTCGGAGGCGCTGGTCTGTTGGCTGTTTCCACGGCGTCCGGCTTGTCGGTGCCGGAATTCTCCGCATTTCCGTCGACGGTACGGCCAGGTTTGTCGATGTGCCCCCCTGACTTGACGGTATCGCCGTCCACTTCACGTCCGGGTTTGTCGAGACGACCGCCCGACTTTACGGTGTCTTGGTCGACTGCACGGCCCGGCTTTTCAAGGTTTCCACCTGACTTGACCGTGTCGTCGGCGAGTGCGGCACCCGAGCATCCGAGGACTGCGATAAAAACGAAGGCATTTGAAGCTTTCATGAGCGACTCCTTGTGTCGGATTGACGACTCAAGATGTTTTCAGAAGCGTCGGGGCGAATCTATTGGACAATGGTATTGGCTGCTCCGCGACCAGTACGCATCACTAGGCATACGCGAACGTGAAGTCATGGGATTGGTGGTCTCCGGTCTGTTGAATAAACATATCGGCGCCGAGCTCGGTATCAGTGAGATCACGGTGAAGGCACACCGGGGCAAGATGATGCGAAAGATGCAGGCCGACTCTTTGGCCGACCTGGTGAATATGGCCGCGCGACTGCGCGTCGCACCGCCAAAAGAGTACCCGGACCGGTCGTTCTCTTCCTAGTCTGTCGCGGATCGTCCAGCTCGAACGGTCGAGATGGGGTCACCCTTCGACGAGCTGCTGTCCGCCGTCGATGTCGAAGGTCGCACCCGTGACCGCCGTGTTCGTCATGAGGTGGAGGGCCAGAGCGGCGATGTCGGCCGCGGCGACGACGCGTCGGATCGGCAGCGTCGCGCGGAGCTGCTCGCGGCGCGCATCCAACTGCTCACCGAGGATCGCTGCCGAAAGCGGCGTGTCGACGAATCCAGCGGCGATCAGATTCACACGGATGGGTGCAAGCTCGAGGGCGAGGTTCTTCGTCACGGCGGGAAGCCCAACCGTGAGAGCCGAGATGAATGCGAGGCCCGCCGCCGTGCGGCGACCACCCGTGCCACCCATAAAGAGCAACGTCCCTCCCGGGCGCACCTTGCTCACCGCATGACGGGCGACCTGGAGCGGGAGTAACAGATGAGCATCGACGTCACGGCGCGCCTTTTCGAGATCGAACTCTGCCAGCGGCGCGTAGTAGGGACCGGGGCCGTCACCAGCACGTGGTCGATCGGCGCAGGCAACTCATCGAAGAACCGTCCGAGTCGCTCGAAGTCGGTGGCATCGAAGGCGGCCGTGCTGGCCCCGAGTTCGAGGCCTGCGCTGTGCAGGCGATCCGGATCACGCGCGGTGAGGATTACCTCGGCTCCCTCGGCGTGGGCGCGCCGAGCTGTCTCTAGCCCGATGCCCGAGCTGCCGCCGATCACGACTACCGTTTGGCCGAGCAACTCCGGTTCACGATGAGCGGCAGAGGCGACGGTTGCGATGCTCATGCTTCCTCCGGATCAGTCCTGGTCGGCAAACGTCTGCGCCTGCGTTTTCCCGTACGGAAAAAACTTTGCCTTCTCACCTTTCGCCCAGGCGGCTCGCTGTTCGGCACTGCTGATGTCCCAATCGGGACGGCAACGCTGCAGCACAGCCCGCAGATCGAGTCGCAGCTCTTCCACTGTCGGCCGCCCGAAGAACCAGTAGCCGTTGTAAATCTTGTAAACACGCAAACCAGGTTCGAGCACCAGCGTGTGAGGGATCATAGGATTGTGATGCGGGTCGGTGTACTCGGCGATGTCGAGATCCTTCTGCACCTTGCGCCCGGGGTCCGAGAGAAACGTCCAGTGGGCGCCGACGCCAGCGCGGAACTCGTTCGTTTCGAGGAGGTTGTCGGTCGAAACGGTTACGAGGCGACAGTAGCCCACCTGGATCTCGCGGTGGAGCTGTACGAGCCCCTCATGTTGCCTTCTCTCTTTTGGACAATACCCTCCGCGAGACAGTACCAGCACGAGCGGGTCGCCTTGCTGCAGCTCCGAAAGCGTGCGGTGCTTGCCGTGGTGGTCTGAAAGCTCGTAGTCTGGAAATACTGCACCTGGAACGATGTCAGATCTCATCTCTCGAATCCTTTTGGGTCCTGCCTAGTCGGCTAACACAATCCACACCACCCCCGGTCTCTGACCGACCCCTCCTCATGAGAGGAGGG
>Ga0302322_100004491_pt1 | contig 12132 bp, 10 predicted proteins | sample Fen_T0_2_FD_203757 | JGI IMG/M metagenome (GOLD analysis project Ga0302322, IMG submission 203757) | Peat permafrost microbial communities from Stordalen Mire near Abisko, Sweden - Fen_T0_2 | ecosystem: Environmental > Terrestrial > Soil > Wetlands > Permafrost | place: Sweden: Abisko... | reverse complement strand
ATGATACCGGCTGCTGCCACACTGATGTCGCCGCTGTCGAGCAGCGAGGTCAGTTCAGTGATGATCGGCAGCGCTTTTTCAATTTGACCGCTGTCCAGACCGGCCTTTACCAGATTCTTGGCAGCCACCAGCGCGTCGGCGGCAGACAACGGGAAATCTTTACCAAGCTGGAAGGCCAGGGCACGAAGTCGCTTAACTTCTTCGTCAGTTAAGGCACCAAAAACTTGTACTTGTGTGGAGAGTTGGTCGAACGTAGCTGCGGATTTGAATGCTTCGCTACTGAGGAAACCGCCGACACCGAAATTCTGAAGAAGATTAGTCCCAAAGGTCTTAACGTCATTACCAATCGTAATGATGTTCTGACCCACTGCTTTGAGCTTATCGACAACCTTCTGATAAGCATCAATCAATTTTCCGGCATACTCGACCAGGGTGGACAGCCCTGAGTAGAACCCTTTGAAGATACGGATCGGATTAAATAGCTCGATGATCGCGCCAGTTACCTTGACGAAAATACCCAGGAGGAAACCGGCAATATTGACACGTAGGATGCCAATTGTAACGCCCTTCGCAATCGTATCGCCGAGTGCTTCGGAGTTTTTGCTTGACCCCTTTGTATCGACCATGCTGTCGGCAGTGATGCCCTTCCCGCTGCCCATGTTCATCGTACCCAGCGCGGTCAGTACCTTCGCAATTGCGTCGGCATCCCCTGCATTAAACTTAACCTTTTTTAATTCCTGCAATCCATCGGCGAGGTTCCGCAGCGATTCCTGAAATGTCTTGGGGATGACTTTCTCAGTATCGAAGGCATTAAACAGCGCCGGTAACGCTACCAAAATACTGCCCAGGTCGGGCAGTTTAGCTCCCTTAAATGCTTTGATCGCGTTGAAAACATCTTTGATGAATTTAATGCGATCTGTGATTGAAACCACACCCTTGATCTGGGTCTGGTTGACAGTCGCGCTGCTCATGGTCTTAAACAGCGATTCAAAGACCTTTGAGATGCCGTCGAACAGCTTACCGGCTGCTTCTAGTTGGGTCGCCGAAGTCGCTTTGGCAATATCGCGTATCTGACCGATGATGTTCTTCATCGTAAAGATAAAGACCACCAGCTTCAGCAGCGTCGCCACATTAAACTGCACCGTCTCGATAACCTTGATAGCCTGCGCCAGACTGACCAGGCCCTTACCCACCGACCGCACAGTCGTGCCGAAGACTTCAGCATTGGCGTTCACACCCAGGTTTGCGCTCTCCGAGATCGACTTCAATACGATTGCTAGTACCTTGAGCTTCACCGACAGCGCCAGCAGGCCGCCGAGGGAGATGGCAGCACTACCGGCAGCCAGCGATTTAAGTCCTTCGCCTAAGTTTCTAAAGCTCTTGGTGAATTTCAGGAAATCATCGACCAACCCCTGCGAGACCAGATTGGCAGTCAGGCTGGTGAATACTTTGGCAATCGAGCCGAAGACCAGAGGCATGATAATGCCCAGCTTGATGGCGGTACCCAGAATGGCGAAGAACCCGCCGCTGAATACCGTGTTGAAGTTCTTGAACGCCCTACCGATTTCATCAAATACTTTACTGAGTGCGCCTAGCGATTCGGCACCAGGGAGCGCTCGTAACACACCTGCAATTCCCTGGAACAAGAGTCCCATAACTGCGAACAAGATGGGCACGATGACCACCATCTTAATGATGGTACCTGCGTTGGCGGTCAGACTGCCTGCAAAAATACCGGCAAGACGTTGGAACGCAAGGCCAATTTTCGAGAAAATATCTGATAGCTTTTCGAGCGAGTCGCTTCCCGGCAAGATACTTAAAATACCGGCGATGCTCTTCATGAAGAAGCTCAGGAAGGTGAACACAATCGGGAACAACACCGCATAGATTACGATGTTTTTAAGAATACTGGTGCCCCCAAAAACCTTTTGGAGAGTCGATAACGCCTCCCCAATCTGCTTGAAGGCCCTACCCAGCACCGCTAATGTGGCATCTCCGGGTACCAGGCTCAGAACTAAACCTAAGCCCTTGAACAACACGAACAGTGAAGTAGTCAACAATGGGAAAATTAAACCGAAGACCACTATCGAACGCGCCAAGTTTCCAGCAAACGCTTTTTGTAACTCTAGGAAAGCCGATCCAAGTTGTTGGAATACCCTCGATAAGACCTTGAGTGTCGCATCACCGGGCACGAGCGAGAGGATCAAGGCCAAGCCTTTGAACAGGATCGACAGGCTGCTGAACAACAGCGGGAAGACCACCCCGTAGACCAGGAAGCTCCGCAGGATGTCCCCGGCGAAGGCTTCGCCGAGTGCTTTGAAGGCGATGCCGAGGTTCTTAAACACCTGCCCCAAACGGACGAGTTCGCCGCCATCCGGTATTAGATTCAGGATCAGCGCCAGCGCCTTAAATCCGGGGGCTAAGATCGCAAAGGATAAGCTGAACTTAACCATCTGACCGACATTGATCGGCTCACCCGCGAACGCCCCCGCGATGTCTTTCAGGAAACCGCCCAGCTTGGATACGTTGTTCAGATTGACATTCTTGAGGCTGTCGTTGATGGTCACGATCTGGGCGACCATCGGCACGATGTCTTTGAAACGGCCTAAGATTGACCCCTTCGTAGCCTGGGGGTCTTGCTCACTGATGGTCGAGAAAGCACGGAAGAATTGGGAAACAACAGTGAAGGCAGACGGGTCGAGCTTCTTGGCTTTGCCACTGACCTCAATCAGTGTATCCAGAACGGTTGAAAGCGCCGTAAACTTGCGGGTATTCCCCACACCCTTAAAGCCGCCGATGTTGTCAAGCAGATCGGATAACCCTTTCAGGTTTTTACCGGTAAACTTGATCGTATTGAACTTCTTTTCGACCACCCCCAGCCCTGCGCCAAGCTCCGTCAAACGCTTGACGATAGCATCCAGTTCTTTCTCGAATTTCGTGAAAGCGGCTGAGTCGAGAGTGATGAAATCTGAATTTGTATCCATCAGTTATTTTCTACGAGTTCCAGCCGGACACGAAGTCCTTCGGCATTTATTTGTTTCTGGGCACGGGCATGGATCAGGCGCGTGAAATTACGTGCTTGTATGGCGTGTTTCAACACCGGTCGGAAGATCAATTCTTCTTTAGAGTATGCCTGCACCAACGTCAAACTATTGGGGGCTGACATCGGAGCGTTCCCATATTTCACTCCGCGTGGGCGATGGATGGGCCACGCTTTAAGACCATACGCCGAAGCCTTGCGCGGGTAATCACCCTGAGAAGTTCCTTCCGACAAAATTTCAAAGACGGGGTTATCAATCTGCATGGCATAGCTGTAAATAAAACGCCCTCGAAAACGAGCCACTATCGACTTATCCACAGTAACAACCCAATCCTTAACAGGAGAGTGGACAGGATCGGCACTTTTTGCCAGCATCTCCGCGATAAAAGAATTATAGGCTTCTTCTAGTATCTCCCCTGCTCTTTTAACCCGTGCTGCCTGGATCGTAAACATGTCATCTGCCAGCACCATTCTTTGCCGTTTTGAGAGGAGATTTATAGTTTTACTCATTGTGAACCTGCCACAAGTGAGGTACAATAAGCAGTATGAAAACACTTCCAAACGAACCCGGAATTTACCTGATTACTTGCACGGCTAATGGGAAGACATATGTCGGCTCTACGCAAAGTTTCCGACAACGCTGGAGGACTCACCTTCGTAAATTGAAGTGTGGGTATCATCCCAACCGATACCTCCAAAATACCTTTGATAAGTACGGGGAAAGCACTTTTCAATTTTCGATTATCGAATGCTGTCCTGTTGACACCGTACTTGAAAGAGAACAGTATTATTTGGATGCCCTTAACCCACCTCTCAACCTGTCCCCTGATGCTTACAGCACTCGCGGCATCAAACATACTGACGAGCAGCGTCGAAAATCGAGTGAAGCCCATAAGAAGACCACTAAGCGTGGCAGCGAACATCATCTGTATGGTAAAAAAGCCAGCCCAGAAACTCTTAAAAGAATGTCGGACAGCCGAAAGGGTCTTCAACTGAACGAAGAGACGAAAGAAAAAGCTCAAATTAAAATGAAACAAACCATGAAAGAACGCTATGGGGGTGCCCCACAAAGAAGGAAAGTCAATCAAATAGACCCACTTACAAAAGAAGTTCTGGCAACCTATGAATCTATGAAAGAAGCTAGTAAAGCTGTTGGGGTCACGCAAACTCTCATCGGAAATGTTTGCGCCAATAAAAGAATAAGTAGGGGTAATAGTATCCGTCATCATTATACGGCGGGGGGGTATCTCTGGTGCTATGCAGATGAAACCTATATTGAAAGACCGCCTAAATATTCTAACAGCATCCGAAGCAGAAAAGTAAATCAACTTGATAGAGTTACGAATGTGGTAATCGCTACCTATTTTTCGCTGACGGATGCTTTCAAAAAAACGGGTGTCCATGAAACCAACATACAGAGAGTATGCGAAAAGCGAAAAGGATTTCGTACAGCCGGAGGGTACAAATGGTGCTGGGCAACAGAATCGTATACTGAATCGCCAAAGTACCCTAACAGCAAACGTAAAAAAATAAATCAAATTGATCCAAAAACCGGCGAAGTTTTTGCCACTTACCCCTCGGTTTCGATTGCTTCCGAAGTTACAGGAGTTAGTAGAAAAACCATATGCAGAATGTGTAAAAGGGGTGCCACTACGATAGAAGGATACAGATGGGAATTTGCAGACTGACATTTGTACCCTCCCTCTCTTTACTTTTTGCCTTTACCGTTCTTTGCAGCGGCGGCAGCGGCTTCTTGTTTAGCCGTTTCCAAATTTTGCTTTAAGATTTCCTTGTGCCTTGTGCGTAACTCGTTCAAACCTGAGATTTGATTGTATGCAATGAGTTTAGCCCTATGGTGTATTGGCAAATCATTAAACGCCTTTTCTGTCAGGCCATACTTCTCTAAGAAACTGTAGTCCGAATATAAAATCGGATTTTCATTCTCCCACCCCAGGCCAAAAAGTGCTTCCTTGTGCTTGGCTCCGGCTTCGTCTTTCCTATCCAAATACAGCGGCTTAAAAATATCCGAATACCATTGTGTGATAGGTATCTTATTCTTGACCGTCCGGGACGGATCGTTTGGATCGACTGTTCTTTCGGGTACCCACGTCGCCATCATTATTAGGTATCGGTTCACTAGCTGGGGCAACTGGTAGCCGAAAATGATCCCCCGAATCAATGGCACTGCCGTATTGTGCAAGCTCAGTTAAAACATTATTAATTGTTGTTTCAGCAAGTGATCTAAACTCAATTGATATATTAAGAATATCTAATATACTTTTGAGTCTGCGCTCAACTGGATCAATTAATGAACGCTTCGGCTCCGGTATCTGTGAGATTCCGGGCGCGGGAGGTTTAGGGGTTGGGTATTCTGTAGGCTCATTAGTTACTATATTGTCATATAATATGGCTAACGTCCACCCCTCTTTTTCCACTTGGGTTATCCAGCGTTGGTACGTAGCTTGGGCGCGGCGTATCGCATCCTGTGCGACGAGTTTGCCTTTGGCGTTCATGGTATTGGCTATCACCAGCGTCAGCACATCGGTTACACCAACATTTTCCAGAGAAAAAGGTAGTGAACGACTCACCATCAACGCATCTCGATACTGCTCGGCATACTCGACCGCGCTGCGATCAAACAAAAGATGCAGGCTGTCCGGGTAGTCTTTGACCAGTTCTGGTTCAAGCCCTTCTTTGGGCACATCCAGCCAGATGTCTATCAGCGTGGTCGAGTCAGTTTTTGTTGGATCAATCGTGGTCATGGGAATCTCCTATATACTCATCGTACTCGCTATTTTCGCCCGTTTGACAACTACCTGTTGTCAAGCACATCAAAAAAGAGGGCCGGTTTCCCAGCCCTCCCCCACTTCAGCGCATTGTCCACTAGCTTGTGGGACGGAAGTCCTTGCCCAAAATGACGGAACCTGTGTCCGTAATCGCGGCAAAGAAATTGAAATCATCCAGTGATCCAGTACGCATTTGAACGTCTGTCACATTACCGGTGATGACTGCTCCACCTTCCAACACGACTTGCTGGAACTCCATGTCCGTCAGCACGTCACGGATAAACAGGTTACTGCCTGCACCCACGACTGCACGATAGCGGTCGCCAGCGATGGCACCAATGGGAGTTGACCCCGCCACGCCGACTTCGACAAAGCTCACGCCGCCGTTGTAGCTCTCAGCATAGTAACCGGCTGCACCGCCAACGGCGATGAAACCCTTGCTGAAAACATGGACGCGGTTCAAGGTGGCAGGTGTGCCCGGAAGGTTCGCCGACAGATCAGACATCTGGATGCTGGTGCCGCTGACCTTGACCGAAATCAACTTGCCGGTTTCACCAGCCATGTATGCGACTTCGCCTTCGCTATCGGCTGAAATGCTCAGGAGAGCCGCCGTACCCGTCAGCAGTGCATTGGTCACGGAGACCCATGACTTGCCGTCGCTGAATGAGGCGAAGACGACCGGTACGCCTGCACCGGTGCCGCCAACTGCGATGATGGCTTCACCGAGACGGGCGATGCCGTAAATCGGCACCGTGATCGCTACACCGGATGCGGCTGCCCATGACAGACCCCCATCACGGCTGACTTTTAGGCCACCGGCTAATCCGGTGCCTGCCGTTAGACGACCCTTATCGGCATAACCGACGATGATAAGGTTGCCTTCGGTAAACAGAACTTCGCCGAACTGTGCAATCGTTCCGGCATCCACCAGGGTCGTGGGCACTGAACCGAAGCGGTCAGTCGTCTTTCGCAGGCTTGGGATGGCAACACCATCTCCACCCGCCATAACAAAAGTCTGCCCAGGAACCTCTTCGCAGCCAGCACAGTCGGCACTCAAGAAGCCGATGGCATGGTATTCCATATCAGGAACAATGGTTTCGGTGAACACGTTCGTCCACCCCAACTCAAACTGACGTACCTGCTCAGATATACGGATCACGCTGGTATAATCGACTGGATTAATATCGGCGATGGCGATGATCGCGCCTGCGGGTTGCGGCGGATCGAACAAAGCAGACTTAAGGATGTCTGCATGGTTGAACTGCTTGTCAGCCGGACAGAGGTACTTGGCATAGACTTCCTTTCGGCAGCCCGGACGCAGCGCTGCGGCAAGCACAGGGCTGTCCAGGGCACCATTGGGTAGACCAATCGTGTACTGGCGACCGCGCTCTTCTGGAGCGCGTTTGGTGATTACAACGGTCTTGAACTGCCCACCAACCAGCTTAACGCGGGTGATAGTCAGTGCATCCGACTGGTCAATGTTGGCATTATCCAAACTGTGACCGGGCAGTTTCTTCGGCGGTGATGCGGGGGTATCGCCTTCGAGTTCGAGGATATAATCGTGTGTATCAATACCCTCGCTCGGCCCCCAAAAACCGTAGCTGTTCATATAATATTGTCTCCTAGTTGTTGACTATTCTGTCAACGGAAGTGGAGCATCGGCCCGATCTCAGCGTCTTCCGCCTAATTTACTTAATGTGTTTCCAATCTTCTCTCCGAATGATCCTTACCAATTGCGTCCGACCTATCTTAAATTTCTTAGCAAGGGGTCTAGTACCAATACCCCCTGCTGCATACTCTTCTCGGATCGCTATTACTTGTTCCGCCGTTAGTTTGGCACTTCCTTGTACCTCACCTTTGGCCTCACGGTGCTTATTCATTTTGTCCTGCTGATTTGCTTGTGTCGTTCCCACTGATAAATGTTCTGGATTCACACAAGATGGAGTGTCGCACGAGTGAAGTACCTGCATACCTTCCGGTATAGGGCCTTTTGCCCATTCATAAGAAACTCTATGGGCTTTCTTCATTTTGGACGATTGGGTTATCACCCCGTACCCATCTTTGTCTTTCCCTGCCGTCCAAATCCAACAGCCTTTAGGGTGGGGACTCTTATCAACTTTTTTCCAGAAATTTCTCTGATGACGGCCTTCTACTGTATACTTGTCGATAGTCACGGGGTAAGCTCCTGTGTCTACTACGTCTCGAATGCTAAAGACATTCGAGATGTTTTATATTACGTTACTGACATCCTACCATCTATTCATTAGATTCCAATTTATAGGGGTAGGCGCTGTTGAACATGTTCCCACGCACTGCCGATTTATTGGCAGCCTTCTTGTCATACGCCCCTGCCCTCCAGAACGAGATCAGCGCGTTATGCTTGACCGCTTTCAGGCTGGGGAACATCTTGTCCAACTCATCCGCCCAATCATAGGCTTTGGTGTACTTGTCATCCGGGTCGGGGAGTTCAAAAGGCACACGCGGATTGGGTTGGAACTTTTCAGTGGGCACCAGGTAGCAGGTCAGCGGCTCATGCACGGTGACGGCAGGGTAATAGGTTTTCTCGTCCTGGGTGATGACTGAGGCCAGAATATAGACAGGGACAGTAGTGTGGACGGCTACCTTGTCGGGGTGTGCCGGTTGGCGCACGGTCGGGTAATCGGATGCCGGGGGTGCATCCATCTGATCCTTATATTTGCCCGAATCCGGCTCTTGTCCTTGTTCTTTTTTCATCAGCGCTCCCTTTCAATCTTAAGGTCTTCAGAATGTAAGCGTTGCCCATCAACTCTTCGTACACTTTATGACCATGCAGATTGCCGTATTTATTGGTAGCGATTGTTGTGCCGGAGAAGGTGGTTGCAACCGTCGCGTACATCTCCTGACAGGAGTGAATAAAACCGTAGTCTAATTCACACAGGCAGTCGCGCAGGGGCGCGTCCGCAGCCGCACGGTGCATGACGGCACGGTGCAGATTCGGGACGCTGGCCTGAGCGCGTGGGGGAAGTTTGTCGGGAGATGTAAAGTAGGGCACAGACAGGGAATAAGTGAGGCAGGGGTCATTGACAAAATCGCAGGCTTGGGACGGATCGAGTGTTGTAATCAGCGTCAGCGGGTCTTCGATAAGCTGCCCATCGACACTGAAATTCACGATCCCTCTAGCAGCGTCCGCGATGCGGGTAGATATTTGAAAGGTTCTATGAACCTCCGTCAAATTGTCACAATCCAAGCAGCAGTCGCTCTTGGTGGAGATGGTTAAGGTGGCTTTGGTGGCGGCTTCCACATACTCTTTGAAGGTAATGCTGGGCATGAGCTTGTAGAATTCACCGGCGATCAGGTTGATGGCGCTGTCGCTGCCATAAGCCGGGTCGATCAGGTTGTAAATAAAGAACCAATAGCGCAGATCGCCATTGGGAAGCGGCTCCACCCGCAGGTACGGGATGGCTTCTTCAGTCCCGCTAAATACGGGCTTTAACTCCCCCACAATTCCCACCGGTTGGGTCACATCCACAAAGGCGTAGCGGGTGGACTGTACGACTACCCCCAGCAGCGGATCATAGGCACTCTTATGATTGTCCATCTGGATCAGCCAATTACCACCCACGCGCCTGGGGTACCCGTTAATTTTTAAGAGTGGGAAAACCCCCTTTTTATCATCGTTCTTACGGATCAGGATGTCATTGGCATTCCCTGCCAGCGCCACCGGCACTTCCACGATCATGTCGCCGGTTACTTCGAGATCGGTTACAACCGGCTCGGTCATAATAAACGGATCGAGTGCCACCACTAAGTTATGGTCGATCCAGCGGGGTGCCGCGTTGACTTTTTCGATACCGGGCCAGTCTAATTTGTAAGGTCTGCTAAAAGCAAAATTAACAAGGTCAATCGTCTGCCGGTGGAACCGGCGCGAGATGTTGTAGCCTACGAAATTTTCAGTATATATTTGAACGTCATACAGGATGCGCCACAGCGCTTCGCGAACGCACTGGTTAATCACAAAACTGCCAAAAGTCTCGGCCTTATCCTCGCCCGTCATGACCGCGAACATGCGTCCATCGTAATGGGTCTCGACAGCAAAAGATGCAGGCGTAATTGCCATCTCATTGGCGGCCTGCCACTTATCGCTATCGCGGGTCAGGTTTTGAAAGGTCGTAGACAGGTCGATCATAAGGGTGTGATCTCCAACACATAACCCTGTTCTCTCCACAGGGCAACAGTCGCTTCAGATACCGCTACCGGCACCACATGTACCGGCAGATAAGCGCCTTCCGATGTTTTTAAAGACGTGTGGCAATCGGTGCATGTCACCAGCAGCCGCCGTTCGGCATTATTTCGTGCCAACGCCGCTGCCACGATCTTGGCTTTCGCTGCTCCGCAGTTGCAAGCTCTCGCCATGTTTTTGTAGCCCTTCTATCACGTACACGATGACACTATTGATCCCGGCTGCCGCAAAGGTAGCCAGCATGATGCTGCCCACCGTGCGCTCTCTGGTGAAAAACAGGGCGAAGATGAAGGCCACCCAGAAGCCCAGACAGTGAGGGCACGACCAGGCGGAATCAACCTTGTCCGTATTGACCTGAAAGACGACATCGGGTATCCCCGGTGCTTTGGGTCGTTCAGAAAAGAGACCGAACAACGCTCTGGGTATATCCCAGAAATTAAACTGACGTGACTGCTGGGTCATGGGGTTGTATACGAATACCTTTCCCCATTTGAATGGCCCATTGTTGGAATCCTCATCACCGAAGTTATAGACCAGCCGCATCGTAAAGTAGTACGCGCCCAGCCCACTGAGAACTGCTGCGATGAGAATATCCAACATAGGTTGTTCCTTTAGGTAGCCGTAACTGTCTTGGTGGTTTCGGCAACACCGTTCTTGCCGACTGCGGTGATGCGAATGGTTTTGGCTCCGGCTGCCACATAGTTGTGCAGCATGGGCACGAGTGGGGACGCGCCGACATCACTGGTGCCGTCACCCCAATCGACAATCACGCTCGACGGAGCGCCGGTGACGGTAATGGTGGCTGTCCAGGCTTTAACTGCACCCGACATCACGGCACTAACCGTCACGCCGCCACCTGGATTCCAGGTCAGCGGAGCGCTGGTGTGCATTCCGACCAGCGGCATCACGCTTCGCAGCATGGTGAACACGGTCGCCCGATCCTGTGCGGTGTAAGGGAGAGCCGCAGCCTTCAGATAAGCCGCGACGCTGGAGACCACATTGTAAATGGCATCTAACCCGCCATTTACGCCGCTGCCGGAATGGGCATTGACCAGAATTTGAGAAAGGCGGTCGGCATCCGCCAGTTGGTTGCGGGTGGCGAAGACCGGGGTTGAGGAAACTGCCGAGGTGAATTCCAAATGGACATCGCCATTGTCATCGAACTTATAGTCCGTATCAAGGTCGCTCACGCGGGTGAGGGGGCCATACGGCCCCGGCACTGCGGCTGCTAACGTATCAATGTTAGCGTTGGTGTACACGGTCATTTAGGTTTCGCTTTCTGATTGATAGGGGACGGATCAGAAGAAGCCGCCTGCCCTATTTCGAGCAATTCGAGTTGTTCTCGTAGCTGCTCAGGAGTCATCATGCTTAAGATACTGCCGACATCCTGGGTGAGCGCGGCTCCAGTCTTACCACCGGATTTGACCAGCGCTGCCATCTGCGGGTCGGTCGTGTAGGCTACCCTTAACTCTTTCTTGGTAGCATCATAATATTGGTTCTTCTTCATAAAGGTCGCCAGATCGCCGCGTCGAACACTGATCGGTGCGCCGATGTCCGGCTTCCCATCTGCTTTAACCGGGGAGCCGTAAGGCTGATTTCCCACAAGCGTGACCACAACATTGTTGACACCGGGATACCCCAGATAATAAACCAATACTTCGTCGTGCTTCTCGTTAGCCATGTTTTTTGGACTCCTGAATTAGAATTGAGCAAACCTTAAATCATTTCGGTCTGCTCAATTCTATCACATTGTCAAGTCAACGGTCAACTTCATCCAGTCCAGGGATGGAGAACCGCTACACCACCACCCATACGCCCACCGTTTGCGGCGTAGAAGTCGGGTGCCCAGAACGCGCCAGCTTCGTTTTCATTATCAAGCAGAGTTTTAACCATAACGTTGTTAATTCTCCCTTGAAATGGTTGGAAGTAGGTGGTAAGTCTGCCGCCAGCTTTCAGGTAATACTGGAAACATTCGTTGTTCACGATCTTCCAGCCGCCGCGCAGCAGCCCATTCATCATGGTGAAGGTCTGCCCACGATCTTCGGCTGGGGTCTGAATCTTCGACCAGTCGATGTACTGTTGTTCCA
>Ga0302322_100004484_pt1 | contig 12140 bp, 11 predicted proteins | sample Fen_T0_2_FD_203757 | JGI IMG/M metagenome (GOLD analysis project Ga0302322, IMG submission 203757) | Peat permafrost microbial communities from Stordalen Mire near Abisko, Sweden - Fen_T0_2 | ecosystem: Environmental > Terrestrial > Soil > Wetlands > Permafrost | place: Sweden: Abisko... | reverse complement strand
CCCTTTCAAGAGGCCGATCTCGATCAAGTGCTTCTCGACGATGTGACCGAGCTCCGCGATGATCGACGGCATGAAACGGCCACCGGGCTGCCAATAGCCGCCACGCGGATCGAACACGGCTTTGAGTTCATCGACGAGAAACGTCACGTCACCGCCTTTGCGGAACACGGCCGACATGATGCGGGTGAGCGCGACGATCCATTGATAGTGATCGAGGTTCTTCGAATTGATGAAGATCTCGAACGGCCGGCGCTGCTCGTGCGGCGTGCCTTCGTTCAGCACGATGTCGTTGATCGTGACGTACATCGCATGATCTGACACCGGCGTCTTCACCTTGTACGTGGAGCCGATCAGGACTTCTGGACGCTCGAGCTTCTCGTGCATCCGGATGACGTTGGACTCACTGGGGCGTTCGGGCTCGACGGCCGGTTTGGCCGGCGCTTCGTCCGCCTTCGCGACCGCGTATTTCACGATCTTCTTGTCGATGATGATGCGTGCCATGGTGTCCGCCTCAGAGTTTTCCGTAGTAGCCCTCTTTGAGGGCATCGAATAGGTTTGCGGCTGTGTGCATTTCGCCGTCGTACTGTATTTCTTCGTCGCCCTTGGCCTCGACGGTCGTGCCATCTTGCAACGTGAAGCGATACGTCGTGTTCTTCAGATCCTTCTCTTTGACGAGCACGCCCTGGAACGCTTCCGGGTTGAAGCGGAACGTGGTACAGCCTTTCAGACCCTTCTCGTGTGCGTAGAGATAGATGTCCTTGAAGTCTTCATACGGATAGTCGGTGGGCACATTGGCCGTCTTCGAGATCGACGAGTCGATCCATTTCTGCGACGCCGCTTGAATATCTACGTGCTCGCGGGGGGAAACGTCCTCGGAGCTCACAAAATAGTCGGGCAACCGCTCGCCGGGCTTCGTCGAATCCGGCATCGCGCGCGGATTCACGAGTGCGCGGTAGGCCAGTAGCTCGAACGAGAACACGTCGACCTTCTCTTTCGACTTCTTACCTTGCCGAATCACGTTGCGGAAGTAGTGATGGGCGAACGAAGGTTCGATGCCGTTGCTCGCGTTGTTCGCGAGCGATAGCGAGATCGTGCCGGTTGGCGCAATCGAGCTGTGATGCGTGAACCGGGCGCCGTGTCGCTCGAGCTCGTCGACGAGCTCCGGCGCAACTTCGCGCACGCGCTGCATGTAGCGGCTGTACCGACTGTGCAGAACACGACCCGGAATGCGCTGCCCGACGTGCCAGCCATCCGCGCGCATCTCCGGCCGTTTGCGCAGCATAGCTTCCGTGACCTCGAAGTCCTCGAGCAGGATCGGAGCAGCCCCTTTCTCCTTCGCGAGATCGAGCCCCGTCTGCCAGCCGGCAATCGCGAGCTCGCGCGAGACGTCCTCGGTGAAGCGTACGGACTCGGCCGAGCCGTAGCGCATGCCGAGCAGCGTGATTGCGGAACCCAGGCCGAGGAAGCCCATGCCGTGACGGCGTTTGCGCAGGATCTCCTCGCGCTGCTCGGCCAGCGGCGACGACGTTGTCGAGCATGCGCGTGAATACGCGCACGACTTCGCGGAATTCTTCCCAATCGAAGTACGCGTGATCGGTGAAGGGATCCACGATGAACTTCGTCAGATTGATGGAGCCGAGCAAGCACGCGCCGTAAGGGGGCAAGGGCTGCTCGCCGCAGGGGTTCGTGGCGCGAATATCTTCGCACCACCAGTTATTGTTCATCTCGTTGACGCGATCGATCAGCACGAAGCCGGGCTCCGCGAAATCGTACGTCGAGGACATGATCACATCCCACATGCGGCGCGCCGGCAACGTGCGATACACACGACACGCCACGAAGCCGCGGTCGTCGGTGAGGTAGTTACCTTTGTTCGGCCATTCACGCCAGACCACTTGAGAGGCGTCACCGAGATCGAGGCTTTCCTCTTCCGCCTCGCGACGCGTGAGCGGGAACGCGAGCTGCCAAGGCTGATCGGTCTTCACCGCGTGCATGAACTCATCGGTGATCAGCAGCGACAAGTTGAACTGGCGCAGCCGGCCGTCCTCGCGCTTCGCGCGGACGAAATCCATGGTGTCGGGATGACCGATATCGAAGGTGCCCATCTGCGCGCCCCGCCGACCGCCCGCGGACGACACCGTGAAACACATCTTGTCGTAGATATCCATGAACGACAGCGGGCCGGACGTGTAAGCACCTGCGCCGCTCACGTAGGCCCCACGCGGTCGAAGCGTCGAAAATTCGTAGCCGATGCCACAACCGGCCTTCAGCGTGAGCCCTGCCTCGTGCACCTTGTCGAGGATGTCATGCATCGAATCGCTGATCGTGCCGGACACGGTGCAATTGATCGTCGATGTGGCGGGCTTGTGATACTCCGCGCCTGCGTTCGAGGTAATGCGCCCGGCGGGAATCGCGCCGCGCTGCAAAGCCCACAGGAATCGTTCGTACCACTCGCCTCGTTTGGCTGGCTCTTCCACGGCGGCGAGCGCCTTGGCAACGCGCTCGAAAGTGCCGTTGATGTCCCGATCGACGGGCTCGCCTGACTTGGTCTTGAGCCGGTACTTCGTATCCCAGATGTTGAGGGATGCTTCCTGAAGAACGATGTCCGCGATTCTCGTCGCTTTGAGCTCAAACGCCATGTTCATAGTCGTTACTTCTCCCCCGCTGCACCGCGGCTTACGCCGTCCCCGATTCCGGCTCAACGCTGGGCTGGCTTCGCGTTTCTTCGCGCGAAAAACATCCCGCTGGCTGCCCCCGCAACCTATGAAACCGTTTCGAACTTGTCCGAAAAATGCCGACACAAGATCTTGTGTCGTTGGCTGGCAGACTAGGCCTGACGCGAATTTCTGTCAAGACTTTATGACAAACATCTTGAAGCCCTAAAACCTAATATAACCATACAGTTATAAAACAGACCTAAAAAAATTTCGCAGAATTTCACCGATCCCGTTTGATCAGTAACAACCACAACATCTTGTGTCTCGACTATTCCCAGCCTATCCCCCGCAAAAGCACAGGAAATCCACAGGCTGACCAATCGATCGCTGCCTATTTCCCTGTGACTCGGGCGGTTGCAGCGACTCGTTTGGCTGCCGCACTATGTCAGCGATGGATCCGAGGCGAACACTTACACGCCTGCCTCGGTTCCTTGCCAACTGGAAGGTGAACCTCATGACTCAGTCGTTGCTTCGGCAGTCCCTGTTTGTCGGCGGTCGTATGACGCTGGTGCTCTCAGCATTGGTTGCCACCGCTACTGCGTCGGCTCAATTCGCGACGCGCGAAATGCCGAGCCTGGCGCCGATGATCGAAAAGATCTCGCCGGCTGTCGTAAACATTTCGGTCAGCGGCAGCGTGACAGAGGGGGCTAACCCGCTCGCCAACGATGAGTTCTTCAAACGCTTCTTCGATTTCAACGCGCCGCAAGAACGCAAGCACGAAGTCGAAGCCGCTGGCTCGGGCGTCATTGTCGATGCAGCCAAGGGCTACATCCTGACGAACCACCACGTGATCGAGAACGCGGACAAGATTACGGTCACGTTGCTCGATAACCGCAGCCTGTCGGCAAAAGTCATCGGCTCTGACAAAGGCTCGGATCTGGCGGTTGTTAAGGTCGAAGCGAGCGGGCTCACGAGCATGCCTCTCGCCGACTCGAGCAAACTACGAGTCGGCGACTACGTTGTCGCGATCGGCAATCCATTCGGCTTCTCGCACACGGTTACGTCCGGCATCGTCAGCGCGCTCGGGCGCAGCGGCATCAATCGCGACGCCTACGAGGACTTCATTCAGACCGACGCTTCGATCAATCCGGGCAACTCGGGCGGCGCGCTCGCGAACTTGAATGGCGAACTCGTGGGCATCAACTCAGCGATCATCTCTCGCTCCGGCGGCAACATTGGCATCGGGTTTGCGATCCCGATGAACATGGCGCGCTCGATCATGGAGCAGCTGATCAGCTTTGGCTCCGTGAGCCGAGGCCTGCTCGGCGTCAGCATCAACGACGTCTCTCCGGATGTCGCTACCACCTATAAGCTGCACGACAACTCGGGCGCGCTCGTCATGGCGGTGAGCCCGGACTCTTCAGCCGAACACGCCGGCATCCGCATCGACGACGTGATCGTCACCATCAACGGCACGCACGTGCGCGACTCGGGCTCGCTGCGCAATTCAATCGGCTTGCTGCGGCCGGGCGATCAGATAAAGGTCGGGCTGATCCGTGAAGGTAAGGAAACCAACTTAACCGCAACCCTCGGCGCTTCGACGGCCGCCAGCGCTAAAGCGGAGCCCGAGCCCGAGAAGAAGGCGGGCCTCGACGAACTATTCGAAGGCGCGGAGATCGTCGACGCACCGTCCGCCACGCCCGGGCTGCTCGTGCGCCGAGTGGATCCTGGCAGCCCGGCCGCTGACCGCGGCCTGCGCCCCGGCGACGTCATCACAAAGATCAACCGCATGCGCGTGCGCAACATGGCGGACGCGAAGCCGCTACTGCGCGACGCGCCTTCCATCATTATCGAAGTCCAGCGCGCGGGCCGGAGTCAGCTCATTCTGATGCGTTGACAGGCGCGAGGGCCCAACTACGCAGACGCTCCGCCCGTTCGTCGTTCGTGAGATGGGCAAGCGCGGCCGTGTCCGCGTAGAAACCATCGAGCCCCCGACTTTCGAGCCGCGCGTGCAATACCGGCACCCACCGCGTGTACGTGGCCACTGCCGCGAGCGCGGCATTGTTCAGCGGCTGGGCAAACCACGCGTCGTACTCTGCGTTGCCACCCCACCGCAATTTCACAGTGGCGTAGTCGGACTGCAGCATTTCGAACGCCGCGCGTTTTGCAGAACGTTTCGTCTCGGGCGAATCGGCGCGCGCATAAATATCACGCAAACGCGACTGCTCGCCGGTGATGAGTTGGCCAAAGTCCGCGCCGCGTCGCCGGCGCTGTCGGTAGCGATCGATATCGGCTGACGTACCGTGCGTCATGAGCCAACGCTCAGTGCCGTATTCCTCGATCGTCGTCGCGTATGCCTCGCTGAATTCGCTGTCGCCTTTGATATACAGCTTTTGGTGAGCGAGCTCGTGAAACAGCGTGCTCGCCACGTACTGATCGCCACCAACGATCATCGTGCTGAGCACGGGGTCGGCGAAGTAGCCGAGCGTCGAGTACGCGTTCGAACCTCCACTGTACGTGTCGAACCCCTCGGCCTTGAGATCCGCCTGAAACCGCTCCGCCTTGTCGCGCGCGAAGAATCCGCGGTAAGCGACGCAGCCGGCGAAAGGGAAACACCAGCGCTCCGGATCGACCGAAAACTCCTTCGCGGCCACTACGTTCCACACCACGTAGTTGCGATCGAGCGCCACGTAGGATGTATAGCTCTTGTTGTCCGGTAGGCCCAACTCGTCGACGGCGAACCGGCGCATCGTCGCGACGGACGATAGCTTCGCGCGCAGCCCCGAGTCGACTGCAGGATCGTCGACGAGCTTCTCTATCGGCGTTCGTTTGCGCAGCAGCTCGAGCTGCCCGTTGATCGCCTGCCAGTAGAACGGCACTGCGCAACCGGACAAAGTAGTCACGACGCACAGCAACGCGAGTTGCCGAATGATCTTCACGCCGCCAAATTAGCACGCACAGCGCTACGGTATGATGCCGCCATGAAGATCTACGAGGTGGGCGGCGCAGTGCGCGACGCTTTGCTCGGCCTACCGGTCACGGAGCGTGACTGGGTCGTCGTCGGCGCCTCGGCAAACGATCTACTGACGCAAGGATTCAGGCGCGTTGGTAAAGATTTTCCCGTGTTCCTGCATCCGAAGACCAGCGAGGAATACGCGTTAGCACGAACCGAGCGCAAGACGGCGCCGGGCTACACGGGCTTCGCGTTCGACACCGCGACAACGGTTACGCTCGAGCAGGATCTCGCACGGCGCGACCTCACGATCAACGCGATCGCGCGTACGGACGACGGCCAGATAGTCGACCCCTGGTCCGGCCGCGCCGATCTCGAGCGGCGCCTGCTCCGGCACGTATCCCCGGCGTTTCGCGAAGATCCGCTGCGCGTACTGCGCGTCGCGCGGTTCGCCGCACGATTCGCCGGCCTCGGTTTTACCGTAGCCGAAGAAACGCTGACCCTCATGCGCGAGATCGTCGCGAGCGGCGAGATGGGCGCGCTTACATCCGAGCGCGTGTGGCAGGAAACCGTAAAGGCGCTCGGCACGGATCGACCCGACGTGTACTTCACCGTGCTGCGCGACTGCGGCGCGTTGCAACAAGTGTTTCCGGAGGTCGACGCGCTATTCGGCGTGCCGCAGCCCGAGCGTTGGCATCCGGAGATCGACAGCGGCGTGCACACGCTGCTCGCGCTACGCGCGGCCGCACGCTTGTCGCCGGCGGAAACGGTGCGTTTCGCCGTGCTGACGCACGACCTCGGCAAGGCCGCCACACCCGCTGCACTGCTACCGAAGCATCACGGTCACGAGCACCGATCGCTGCAGTTGCTGGCAGACATGTGTGCACGGCTGCCAGTGCCGAACCGGTTTCGCGAGCTCGCGCAGAACGTCGCGAAACATCACGGCGTCGTGCATCGCGCGAACGAGCTGAAGCCGAGCACCGTGCTGAACCTGATCATCGATGTCGGCGGCCTACGTCAACCTGAACGGTTCGAAGAGTTTCTGCTGGCGTGTGAGGCTGACATGCGTGGCCGCGCCGGATTCGAGGACCGTCCGTACCCGCAGGCCGAGCGTTTACGCATCGCTTTGCGCGCGGCGCGCGGAGTCAGTGCGCTCAAGGTGCAAGCAGACCGTGGCGTGGAAGGCGAAGCGCTCGGCAAAGCACTGCACGAGGAGCGTCTCGCGGCGATCAAGGCTACGCTGCCGCTTTTAGAACGCTGACCGCTCGCGTCTACGCCAAGCGCGCGCGAAAATCGCGACCCGGCAACGGCGGACCGGCGGCGCCTTTGCGTAGCAACAGCACCTTGAATCGCTCTCCCATCTCGCCAGGCAATATCAACGTCTTCAGAGCGCTCTGCTCGCGGGGCGATGCCGCATCGATCCCGAAAGCGCCAGGGGTGGCCGCGAGCAGGGCTACAAGATACTGCGCCTGCGTAGTGAAGCCAGCGAGCGTCAGGTTGGCCGTGGCTGCGGCATCGGCCACGGCGCTGAAATCGACCCACGCCGTGATGTCCTGCAGCCCGGGGTATAGAAATGGATCGGCGTGCGCGCGGTGTCGGTAGTGACACACAAGCGTGCCTCCCGAACGCTGCGCGTGGTAGTACTCGCCACGCGTAAGGCCATAGTCCACGAACAGCAGCGAGCCGCGCTCGAGAGTCGCGCTCAAAGCGCCGAGCCATCCCGAAAGCGCAGGACAAAGCTCGGAGCGATAACCGTCCCCGAGCTCGGCGCCGAGTGAGCGTTCGAGTCGTGCGACTGCCGCTGCTAGCTCTGTTGCGCTGCCTCGCACCGCCCATTCGAAACCCGCGGCGCCGTTCGCGACTCCGACCGCACGTGTTGCGCCAGCCACTTTCGCAAAGCACGACACAGGCAATGCGTCGAGCACCTCGTTGGCGACGATCGCGCCTTTGAAAGGCGTAGTCGGTAAGCGATCGAGCCAGCGCACTCGCGGCGCGAACCGCGCGAGCATCCGCTGCTGTCGCTCGCGCAAGTCGGCGCTCGGCTCGAGGATCCAATAGTCGACGCCGCGCCCCTGCGAAGCCCACGCGTCCAGCAACTGAGCGGCCAGCGCTCCGCTGCCGGCACCGAGCTCGAGCACGACATGCGCATCGCTCGCGGCGAGATCGGCGCCCAACGTAACCGCAAGTGCACGCCCGAACGTCGGGCTCAACTCGGGCGCCGTCACGAAATCACCGGCGGGACCGAACTTCACGCTGCCAGCGCTGTAATAGCCAAGCCCGGGCGCATACAGCGCGAGCTCCATGTAGCGCGCGAAGTCGAGGAAGCCTCCGGCGCGAATGATCTCCTCGCGGATGAGGGCACTGAGCTCTGCACTGACCTGCAGAGCTTCATCGCTCGGAATGGGAAACGCGGTGGAGTTCGGCGGCGGAAGCATCGGCGTGCCGATAGTGTAACCTTAGGTTCAACACTCTTAAGTGAATTGCGAGCAGCCACGGTGACGGGTTCCGAACAACAAAAGCTGAGCGGTCGCTGGGCGCTCGTGACGGGTGCAGCCAAACGTATTGGCGCCGTCGTAGCGACCACATTGCACGAGGCCGGCGCGAACGTCGTGATCCACTATCACCGGTCCGCGGCCGAAGCGGAGCAACTTGCGGCAGAGCTGAACGGCCGCCGTGCAAGCTCCGCGTTCACTGCCACCGCCGACGTGCGCGACGTTGCCGAGCTTCAGCGAATGGCCAAACAGGTCCTCGAGCGCACGGGCCGACTCGACGTGCTCGTAAACAACGCGTCGAACTTCTATCCCACTCCCCTCGGCACCGTGACCGAAGAAAACTGGTACGACCTGATGGGGAGCAACTTGAAGGCCCCTCTATTCCTGTCGCAGGCCATGCTCCCCGCCCTGCGCACGGCGAACGGCGTCATCATCAATATCGTCGATGTGCATTCGCAACGGCCGCTCCGCGATCACGTGGTGTATGGCGCAGCAAAAGCCGGGCTCGCGATGCTGACCCGCTCGTTGGCCAAGGACCTTGGCCCGCATGTTCGCGTCAACGGCGTTTCGCCCGGCGCCATCATTTGGCCGGAAGAAGGCATGTCGGATCACTTGCGCGCCGCCATCATTCGTCAGACAGCGTTGAAACGCAGCGGCACGCCGGAAGACATCGCGGCAGCAGTGCTGTTCCTCGTGCGCGACGCTCCCTACGTCACGGGTCAGATCATCGCGGTCGACGGTGGGCGCAGCGTGGGCTGGTAACACGGCTTACGCGCCGATCGTCGCGAGCGCTCCCAACATTCTCAAGTCCGGCGGGTGCCGTGCCGCCGTCAGCGCGGCCAAACAACGTTGGCCTGTCAGCGGATGCACGAACCCGGGCGCGATCTCGGCTAGCGGCACCAGCACGAACGGCAGCGCATAAAGCCCTGGCCGCGGCAGTCGCCCAGCAGCGTCGACGCGCTCCCCGTACGCCAGCAAATCGAGATCTAGACGGCAAAATCGCTGGTCTGCGCGCGTGCGGCCCGTAGCCGTTTCAATGGCTGTGAGATCGGCCCGCAGCGAAGCGACTTCGACGTCCGTCGCAACTTGAACGACCATGTTCAGGTAGTCGGCTGCCGCTGCTCCCACAGCCGGGCCTCGATAGACGGACGAGCACACCACACGATTGAAGCGCTGCTTAAGCGCCGCCACTGCGACGCGCAATGCGGATTCCGGTTCGAGATTGCTGCCGATACCGATCAGCAGCTCAACCATAGTCGGCGGCGGAACGCTCGATCACGATGCCGACGTCACGCGCGCCAGGTATCGCACCGGGTTTAGCTACGGTGACCTTTACCCACGGTGCGCCGAACTCACCTATCACGATACGCGCCACGGCTTCCGCCAGCGTCTCGACGAGCCGGTACTGCGCTTCGCCCACGCGCTCGACAAGCTGTCGAGCAATCGCCTCGTAGTTCAAGGCGCCAGCCTCGGTATCCACGGCGGCGGCAGCGCGAGAATCGGCGCCGATCTCGAGGTCGATGCTGACCGTTTGCTTGATCCGCCGCTCCCACTCGTGAAAGCCGATGACCGTTTCGATCTTCAGCTCACGCAAAAACAGTTTGTCCACAGTGATCCTTATCGAAAATCAGTTCGGCGGAGTGAGCTCGTCGAGTGGCCACCGCGGTCTCGCAATGATGCGCAGTGTTCGCTCGCCGGCGGCGGCGCGACACCAGCCTGCGTAAGCGATCATCGCACCGTTGTCCGTACACAGCGCCGGCCTCGGATAGTACACGCGCACCCCCAGGCGTTGGCCGAGCTCCGCAAGGCTACTACGCAGCGCGCGATTCGCGCCGACGCCGCCGGCCACGATCAGCCGCGGGAGCCCGGTGAATTCAAGCGCCTGCCGACACTTGCCCGTCAGCGTGTCGACGACGGCTGCCTGGAACGACGCGGCGAGGTCGGCTCGGACCGGTTCAGTCAAAGCGCCGTCGGCGCCACGGCTCGCTTCTATCGCGAGTCGCATGGCTGTCTTCAAACCGCTGAAGCTCATGTCGAGCCCCTGATTCTTGAGGGGCCGCGGCAGCGTGTAGCGCTGCGGATTGCCGCGTTCGGCGAGCGCGGCGAGCTGCGGCCCCCCGGGATACGGTAGACCGAGCAGCCGCGCGACCTTGTCGAACGCTTCGCCTGCCGCATCGTCGAGGGTCTCGCCAATGATCCGGTAGCGGCCAATGCCCGCGACTTCGATCAGCTGCGAGTGTCCACCCGACACGAGCAGCGCCAAGAACGGAAATTCGGGCCGGGACTCCTCGAGCATGCAGGCCAGGAGATGCCCCTCGAGATGGTGCACGGGGATCGCGGGGATTTTCAGCGCGTACGCCAACGACGAGGCGAGGGAGCCTCCAACCATCAAGGCGCCAATCAGGCCCGGTCCGGCGGTATAGGCAATGGCATCCAAGTCCCGCAGGCTGAGCCCGGCCTCCCCAAGCACGCCCTGCACCATGGGCAGCAGCTTGGCGATATGGTCCCGGGACGCGAGCTCCGGCACGACGCCACCAAAAGCGGCATGGATCGCAACCTGGCTCGCCAGGCGTTCGGCCCGAATGCCACGGCCCGCCTCGAAGACAGCCACTCCGGTCTCGTCGCAGCTGGTTTCGATCCCTAGGACACGCATCGGCAGACTTTACAGATTTGGGGACGGGCGGCTAATATGCCGCTCTTCTGCCGGCTGTGCCGGTACTTTTTTCCTTGGTAAATCATTCGCGAGCTTTAGATGCCTGGCGTCAGAATAAGAGAAAGTGAACACTTCGACGCAGCTCTGCGCCGTTTCAAACGCGCCTGCGAGAAGGCAGGTGTCCTCACCGAATTGCGACGCCGTGAGTTCTACGAGAAACCCACGCAGGAACGCAAGCGCAAGAAGGCCGCGGCCGTAAAGCGGCACCAAAAGCGCAATTCGCGGACTCCCACTACGACAAGGCGCCGTCGACTCTACTAGCCATCGCTTCCTGGTCATGTCGCTCAAAGACCGTCTTCAGGAAGAAATGCAGGCTGCGATGCGCAGCGGCGATAAACCTCGTTTGAGCGTTTTGCGCCTGGCGCTAGCCGGCGTAAAGCAACGCGAGGTCGATACGCGGCGGCCGCTCGACGACGCCGGCGTACAAAGCGTCATCGAACGCATGATCAAGCAGGGCCGCGACTCCGTGAGTCAGTACCGTGACGGCGGCCGTCAAGATCTCGTCGACAAGGAAGAAGCCGAGATCAAGGTGCTGCAGACGTATCTGCCGCAGCAACTTACCGAGGCCGAGCTCGACACGTTCCTCGCGGAATGTATTGAGGCCGCGGGCGCAATGAGCGTCAAGGAACTCGGCAAGGTCATGGGCGTGATCAAGACACGCGCCGCAGGCCGCGTCGATATGAGCACCGTCAGCGCGCGTGTACGCGCAATGCTCACGCCCGACTGACAGCGCCGTCCGTTCTCGCAGTCACACGACTTCCTAGTCTCCGCGCCCGGAGGATAATGCCGGTCCATGGCCGGACGAATCCCCAAAGCCTTTATCGATGAGCTCATCGCTCGCGCCGATATCGTCGAGGTGGTCGGCGCGCGCGTCGCGTTGAAGCGCGCAGGCAGCAACTACAAGGGCTTATGCCCATTCCACGGCGAGAAGACGCCGTCGTTCACGGTCAGCCCTTCGAAGGGCTTCTATCACTGCTTCGGCTGCAGCGTGCATGGCACCGCGATCGGATTCCTGATGGCCTATGACAACCTCGAGTTCCCCGAAGCCGTCGAAGCGCTCGCGGAGATGATGGGCCTCGAGGTGCCGCGCGAGACGACTGGCGCACCCGAGCGCAAGGAAGAGAACGAAGATCTTTACGCGTTGCTGCGCGAGGCGGATCAGATCTATCGGGCGGCGCTGCGCTCGAGCGAAACGGCCATCGCATACGTCAAAAAGCGCGGTATCGATGGCCCGACCGCCGGTAGATTTGGCATCGGGTTCGCGCCGAACTCGTGGGACACGGTGCTGCGCGCCCTCGGCACCTCGGATGACCGCATCGCCAAGC
>Ga0302322_100004483_pt1 | contig 12140 bp, 11 predicted proteins | sample Fen_T0_2_FD_203757 | JGI IMG/M metagenome (GOLD analysis project Ga0302322, IMG submission 203757) | Peat permafrost microbial communities from Stordalen Mire near Abisko, Sweden - Fen_T0_2 | ecosystem: Environmental > Terrestrial > Soil > Wetlands > Permafrost | place: Sweden: Abisko... | reverse complement strand
AAAATAAAGACTTTGCTTGGTGTCCCCATGCCGATCAAGGATCGCACAATGGGCGTGCTCGAAGCGGTCAATAAGCGTGATGGTATTTTCAACGAACGCGATGTAGCGATTTTATCTGTCACTGCCGCCCATGCAGCGATTGCGATCAACAATGCGCGCTTACTAAAGCAGACCCAACAGGCATTGGAAAAAGTCAGGGAAACAAACAGTATCAAGAGCAATTTTCTATCTCTGGCATCCCACGAACTGCGGACGCCACTTGGCATCATCATTGGTTACGCAACCTTCTTACAAGAAGAAGCCAAGGACGAACTATCCGATCACGCCCAGCAGGTGTTGAACGCCGCAGAACAGATGCGTTTATTGCTTGATCAAATGAATAACTTGACATTGCTCCAAACTGATGAAATGGTGATGCGACCGGCAAAGATTTCCATTCAGGATGTTTTGAACTTTGCTTGTGATGAGATCAAATATTTTGCGGCACGAAAAAATTTAGCGCTCGTTTTTGCCTTTCAAGATGATCCCATTTATGTAAATGTAGATGCAGAAAAAACGACTCTCGCCATCGTGAACTTACTCAACAATGCGATTCGCTTTTCGTCTGAAGATAGCCAAATCGTGATCGGTGCCATCGAACAAGGCAAACAAGTGATGGCGTGGGTACAGGATAATGGTAAGGGGATTCCAGGCGATAAGTTACAAAAGATATTTGAAGAATTCTATCAACTTGAACCACCCAATACCCGTAGCTACGGCGGACTGGGTATCGGGCTCACCATCGCTAAAGGCTTGATCGAAGTGCAGGATGGAAAGATCTGGGCTGAATCAGAAGGCTTGGGCAAAGGGGCGACGCTCAAAGTGTTGTTACCCAAAGCATAATATCCGTTTGCTAACATAATTTAGGTGAATAGATGGCAAGAAATCTATAGGATATGACGCTGTCATATAATGGGTAAAAATATAGTTGGGCGTACACCTACAACAATATGAAAAATCTTCGTCGTTTAATAGTACTTACAACTTTATCTTTAATGATGTCGTCATGTGGAATTCTTAGAGATTCTTACGAAGCTCAACAGGACTATCTCGTTCCTAAACATCTCTTGGAAACAAATAAAGAATATGAGAATATTTGGGATTTATCAAATATTCGTGTGGGCGCCGACACCTTCAACCACCCTAGAATAGTTGGGACTTCAGGAAAAATAATCGCAAATGGTGCCAAACAGGGTTGGTTCTCCAGTGGCTCAGTTTTTGGTATTGACAGTATTAATGGTGAAGTTGTATGGGAAATATCTGGAGATACTGAGGGAGATATGTTTGCTCAAAACAAGACCCTGTATCTTGGAACTGTTGGTACAGCCAATTTAAAGTCCTACAACATTGAAAATGGAGAATTACTTTGGTCAACTCCCCTGTTTCGGGGTCATAGCGTATCAAGTATTTATTACTCCGAAAACAAGTTATTTGTTGGCGACTCAAATGAAATGTTCTTTATTTTGAATGAGCAAGGAGAAGTTCTCGACAGCTTTTATTTACCATATCGACCATTTTTGGAATTAGGCGGGGTTCTATACAGACAAGATAACTTTTCTATCAGAGCAGTTGAGCTTTCTTCAAAAAAAGAATTGTGGATATTAGATATTGGCAAACGCTTTACTCATTCTCCCATTTTCGATAACGGTGAAATATTATTAAGGACAGAATCCGAACCTACGAACATCTACTCAATTGACCAACACGCAGGAAAAGTTACTTGGATGATATCCCAAGATATATTGAGCAATTTATGTGTTATCGGAGACAAAATATATTTCACAAATCGTGATAGCTACTTGGTCGTCATAAACCGATATTCGGGTAACGAAATTTCAAGAGTAAGATTTTCGCCTCAATTTGATTTAGACAAACAAATCGGCTCATATTCAGTTGCTTGCGACAAGAAAAATAATATTCTTGCAGTAACTTTTAGAGACAATACCGAAATTATGGGCTTAAAAATATTAAATCCATAAGTATTACAATGCTAAAAGCGCCCTGTCTTTACGACAAGGCGCTTTTTCTTTTGACTAGCAGACTAAAGACTATCAGACTAACCCAAATGCATCGGCATGATCACATGCAGGAAGTTATCATCGCCGACCGGTCGCACAACACCCGGCGCATTCGCCGCGGAAGTTTCCAGCGCCACGTTTGGAGTTTTGATCACTTCCAAGGCTTCACGTAAAAACTTCACATTAAAGGCGATTAACACGCCGCTGCCATCTACAGTGGCTTCGACGATGGTTTCGTTTTTACCAGTTTCTTCAGATGTGGCAGAAATTTCCACTTCACTCGGTTGCATCTCACCTTGCCCGGTTTTGATATTAAATCGTGCCACGTTCGAACCTTCGCGTGCAAAGATCTCAGCTTGTTTACAGGCTTTCAACAAGGAAGCCGTTGACACCAATGTACGTGAGGTGTATTTACGTGGAATGATCTGTTGATAATCAGGGAATGTGCCATCGATCAATTGCGAAACCACTTCTACATCTTTCACCCGAAACACAACTTGTCCGCGCCCTTTGGGTAACACCATATAAATTGGCTCTTCGCCGTCGGTCGCCACGCGCGCCAACTCTTTCAAGGCTTGCGAAGGGACGATCGCAGAAACCGGAGCAGGTGCAGGCGTAGAAAGAACCGCCTTGCGGACCGAGAGTCTAAATCCATCAGCCGCAGCCATCGTCAGTTTATCTTTATCCACTTGCACGAGCACGCCCATCAACACTGGGCGTGCTTCATCGGATGAAGCCGCAAACACTACTTGATGAATCATTTCGCGAAAGTCGCCCACGTTGATCTGCACCGCGCCTTCGAGATCAGGCACAGGCAACGGCGGGAACTCTTGTGCGTCAATGCATTTGATATCGTTCGTGGATGTGCCACCACGCACGTTGAGCGTTTGTGTTTTCACATCGAGCTTCAACAGCACTTGATCGGCAGGCAGTGTGCTCACCAGATCGTTGAACGTGCGCGATGGCACGGTCGTTGAACCTTCTTCTTCAATGCGCGCAGGAATCCAACACGTGATTCCCAACTCAAGGTTCGTGGCAGAAAGCCGCAAGCGACCTTCATCTGATGCGATCAAAATATTCGCAAGCACCGGCAAAGTGCTGCGTGAAGATACAGCTTTCGAAACTACACTCAAACCACGCGCTAAATTTTCTTGAAGGACAGTTACTTTCATTGAACGTCTCCTCGATGACACAAATGATGACATACCCATTTTACATCATTAAATAAAAAACCGACGGTATACCGTCGGTTTTCAGTTCGTTATAAGCCGCCGCCAACCACCAGTGATATTCCCAATGCCAGCAAAAGGAACAGCAATTGCAAAGCAAAAAACGCTGCGAAGACATACACTACATACATCCACACCGAACGCGTTTGTTTTTTCTTTTGGATTTCCTGCCCTTCAGCCAGACTCTGCACCGATTGCGCTGCCTGCGCCGCATCATCAGCCCACACAAGATTCTGCGCTTCATTCTGAACGATGATTCTGTTCCCACTAAATGAACGAATCCACTCTGGAGCATCGACCGCTACCGCGCCACTGATAACAATTGCGCTAAAGTTAGCATTCGGCTTTTCAGTTGGAGTGGCAATCATTATTTGAACTTTTGATCCCAACTTCAGCAACGCGGCTTTAACTGTATCAACAAATCCATTGCCCGAATCAACGATCAACACATTGAATTGATTTTGCTTCTCTGCCAACGCATCCGCCGTGGAGGCGCCATCAGCGCGCAAGACTTGCAAGTGATAAACCAGCACAATGCCAAACAGGAAAAGTATTTGGGTAAGATTCAACAACGTGTTAACAAAGTCACTGCCGGCATCACCCATGAGCGCAACTCTGATAAGTTGATACACCAATCCGACCGCCGTTGCCATGCCGCCAATGACTGAAGTGAACAACGCCAGATACAAATAAGTTTTGCGAAGCACAGACCGACGCGCATGGTCGCCAAATTCATTTTGCAGTAATGCTTCGGCTTGCATCGGGCGCCAGGTCATCAACCAAAGCGGTAAGCCAACGATCAACGATGAAACAGCAGTGGATAAATTGGAGCGATTCGAATCGCCGATCAAAAACGCCTTGCTGGTGAGCATATCAATGATAAACGCGAACAAAACAGAAACGCCAACAAATGAAACCACCAACCCAATGAATGCAAGGATGCAGTTATAGAGTCGTTTCAACCCAGCCTGGCGAACTTTATTACCGATCGCTTCGATATGACGAGTAAGCCAATGTCCATAATAAGCCCAGACGGCGCCCAATGGCACACCCACCGAGATCGGTCCGCCAATTTGGCGAATGATATCGCGGAAGGTTGTATTGACTCCCAGCAAACGCATGATGAGCACATTGACCACCATGTATGCAGTTGTGATCACAGTGATGACTCCGCCAAGAGCAAGGATGTAGAGAATGCTGAGGCGTAGAGGCGAGCCCATTTCAGCAGAATCAGTTAAGGAGTCCTGAATGAGGCGCCAGGAGTAAACCCATACCGGCGTCCCTATAATGAGCAATGCCGTCCCGTTGACAATGACCTCGCGTCCCATATCTCCCAACACACTGCTGGGAATATAAAACAGGAATTGCAAAATTTGTTGCGCGCCAAAGACCGTCATCAACAAACCGTAAAGCATCCAGAGATAGCGATAGAGGCGGCGCACATCGGAAAAACTTTCCCGGTCAGATAATGTTAGCCATTCACCGCGCAAAACATTCCAGAAATATGCAGCGACGATGCCGTTCATGATCATGGCGATCAAGTTATCGGCTAAAGTTTGAGAGCCGCCCACCAGCGCACGGACCGAATCAATGCGCGCCGTATCAATGAGTGAACGGTCAATGAACGCTAATAGATTTTGAACAACCGGGATCAATGTACCAAACAAAACCGCATACAAAAAGATGGCGCGCAAAGTGGCGGTCTTTTCTTCATCATCCCGCGCTGAAACGCGTTGCGCCCACAGCCAATGAACAAGAAAAATCGGCATGCCCACAAGGATCAATGCCAAAGCCTGCGCCAGCGCATCTGCGCCACCTGAAACTGTTTTATCAACAATCGAGCGGAGCAATCCGACCAGCCCCCACACGACCACTTCAACGCTGATCAGCGCAACGAGATAAAAATACAAACGACGAATGGATTTCATAGCGACTCCGTTGTAAGACAAAATTTCATTTTGTCCTGCTTATTATTTTGGTGGTGTTTGATACCAGTTGTAATCCCAAAAATAATACGTGGGCATGGATGATATTTTCCAGCTATTGTTTTGTTTTGTAAGGATAGCACGTTGGGTATCACGATAACCCGTTGAGAACGGGTCACTCGGATTATTGATCATCGTCACTTGCACCGAGGCTTCATCGTTTGTGATCTCCGATGAACCAACATCCACAGCCCCATTGCCCGGGTTGACAACTCCATTCAAGAATGACTTGCGAAAATCATCATAGGTGGGTTTGTGGTCCAGGTCAGCGAGATAGCCATACGCTTTTTCATAATCTTTTTTCAACAAAGCCACCACGTAGTTGTGCACCACTCCCTCGGGTGTTGTTTCGGCAACATACGTTTGCGTATCCTTGCGGGTAAAGAAGACAACCAGAGCTATAACAACCAGTAAGCCAATCCCCACTAAAATGCCAGTTAGGAAACGATCTTGTTTCATAGAGTACCTCCAAACGTTTTGCGTAATTTCATTGTATAGTTTTTAGGACGAAATAGCAAGCCGATTAGTTTCCGGCTTGAATATATCGCCTTCTGCCTGTATACTGAACGAAAGCAAGCAACACAGGTAAAGCATCAATGAACCCCGATCCCTATAAATACCAAGCCGCTATTCAGGATTTCCAGTCCGCGCGGCAACGCGCTTCGATACAAGAAGCACTCGCGCGTGTCACTGGAAAATCGAATCAACTTTTATCGTATGAAGATGTCGCCGAAAAATTAAAACTGCATGCGCGCATGGAACGCGGCATACAACACATTCCATTGAATTCCATTGTCGGAAGTGTTGGGCGCTATACCGATTTCACGCGTACCTTCCTCCCACGCAATGACGATGACCGCGAACGTTGGTCGCGCGTCAAAAATGCAATGGAAGCAGGCGTGGGGGTGCCGCCTATTGAAGTGTATAAAGTGGGTGAGGTTTATTTTGTAGTGGATGGCAACCATCGCGTTTCGATCGCGCGACAGGAAAAATTCAAAACCATCGAAGCGCGCGTCATCGAATTCAAAACCGACATCGTCCTCACACCCGATGTGCAACCCGAAGACCTTATCATCAAAGCCGAGTATGTTGAATTTCTCGATACCACCCGCATCCATGAAGCGCGCCCCAATGTAGAGCTGAGCGTCACATCTTGCTGTCAATATGACAAATTGATGGAACAGATCTACGTCACGCAATATCTTTTGCAGGAAGAACAAAAACTGGATGTCTCGCTTCATGACTCAGCCGCGGCTTGGTACGACTCAACTTATATTCCCCTGGCTGAAGCCATTCGTGATCGCGACCTATTACAGTGGTTTCCAGGTCGCACCATCACCGATTTATACATTTGGATCGCAGAGAACCGCGCGGCATTAGAACAAGAACAAGGCTGGGAGATCCAATCTGATATCGCCGCAACAGATCTAATTTTAGAAAGAAGCGTTAAGTCTGAGCCCGGCAGTTGGCGCAAAGCCCGCACCGTCACACGTTATACCGATCATCTCTTTATGGATCTTCTCGTTCCATTGAGTGGCGGTTATGAAAGTTGGGACGCACTCGATCAGGCAATCATCGTTGCACAACATGAAAATGCCAAAGTGCATGGCTTGCATATCGTTGATACGCCCGAAAAAACAGAAAGTCCCGATGCGCTGGCAGTGCAAACAAAATTTAATCAGGTTTGCGCCAATGCCAATGTGGATGGCAAGCTTTTTATCGAAGCAGGCGATGTCACCAAAAAAATCTATGAGCGCGCCATGATGACCGATTTGATCGTGTTGAAAATTTTTCACCCGCCTTCAGGTCGTTTGTCTTCGTTCACGTCGCCCTTCCGTACGATCATTTTGAATTCATCGCGCCCGGTCTTGGGTGTGCCAAATAAAGCGACTCAATTCAAACGTGCATTACTCGCCTACGATGGCAGTGACCACGCAAAGGAAGCTTTGTTCGTTGCCACTTATCTGGCTGAACTTTGGAAGACTGAACTGCTAGTCTATTCTGCGCTCGATGGCACAAAAGTCACCGCCGAAGCGCATGACCATGTTCGTAAATATCTTGATATTCATGAAGTCAAAGCAGAGTATATTCTCAGCGAACATGGCGCCATGGATGCTTTAAAGAAAACCGTTGATGAACACAATGTTGACCTGGTGTTAATGGGCAGTCACGGCGGTTCGGCTTTACAGCAAGTGTTCATTGGCAGTGCCCTGGATTACATGTTACGAGAATCGAACGTTCCAATTTTTATTTGCCGCTGATCAAAACTCTTCCAATCTATTTACAAGGAGTTCCCCTATGACCACCGCATCACGTTGGGATTTAACCAATGTCTACCCAGCCCTTGAATCGAAAGAATTTAAAAATGCCATCAAGCAATATAAAAAGCAATTGGATGAATTGGAAGTCTTCCTTTCGAAAAAGGTAAGCAAAGCCAACTCCAAAACAGACGCAAACAAGTTGGGCAAACTGCTCGGCGAATCGGTGGATCGTTTCAACGCGCTCTTTGATCTTTCCGGCACGATCAGTCCATTCATATATTCGTTTGTCTCCACTGATTCGCGCAACAAGACCGCCATGCGCACGCTTTCAGAGTTTGAGCAAATGTCGGTGCAGGCAAGCATCTTGAACACCAAATTCCAGGCATGGATTGGCAAGCTGGGTAAAGCCGCGTTGAAGAAAGCCATTAAGACAAACACATCTACGAAACTGCATGAATTTGCGCTCATTGATACGGCCGAACAATCCGTCTACATGATGAGCGAAGCAGAGGAAAACCTCGCCACGGAATTATCTCTCAGCGGCGGCAATGCCTTTGGGAAACTCCAAGGCACAGTCACATCACAGCTGTCAGTTGATTTTGAATTGAATGGCGAAATGAAAAAACTACCGATGCCTGCATTGATCAATTTACGTTCACATCCCGATGAAGCCACACGTCGCCGCGGCTACGAAGCTGAGAACAAAGCCTGGGATGAAGTCAAAGAAACATTAACAGCGTGCATGAACGGGGTCAAAGGTGAAGCGATCACGTTGTATAAAAAACGCGGACGCGAAGATGCCATCCACGAATCTATTGATGTGTCACATATGGATCGCTCGACACTCAAGGCGATGCTTAGTGCAATGGAAGCATCATTTCCAACGTTCCGTAAATATTTCAAGAACAAAGCCAAACGCATTGGCAAAGATACATTGGCGTGGTGGGATATTTCTGCACCAATGGGTAAGACCGATAAGGTATATTCCTTTGAAGAAGCGCGTGATTTTATCGTGGAAAACTTCAACAGGTTCTCGCCCGAGCTTGGCACGTTTGCACGACACGCTTTTGATAACAACTGGATCGATGCTGAACAACGCGAGGGCAAACGCGGTGGCGCATTTTGCATGGGCATTGCCGGGGTGAAAGAAAGCCGCATTCTTTCTAATTTTGATGGCTCATTCGATCAAGTCAGTACACTAGCACATGAATTAGGTCATGCCTTTCATAACTATTGCGCTTATCAAGCGGACAAAACCGAGATACAACAAAACACACCCATGACGCTTGCTGAGACCGCTTCCATTATGTGCGAAACGATTGTCACGCAAGCAGTGCTCTCACGAACAACCGATCCGCAGGAAACATTGGCTGTCCTTGAATCACAACTGAACAACGCTTCGCAAATCGTTGTAGATATTTATTCACGCTACTTGTTTGAAAAGGAAGTTTTTGAACGCCGCGAAAAATCTGAACTCTCATCAGATGAATTGAATGACATTATGGAACGCGCCCAGAAAGCCACGTATGGCGACGGCCTCGATGAACGCTATTTACAAAAATTCATGTGGACCTGGAAGCCACACTATTATTCATCGGGCAGATCGTTCTATAACTATCCCTATGCGTTCGGTCTGTTGTTTGCCACGGGTTTATATGCCATCTATCAAAAACGCGGCGAGGCATTCGTGGAAGATTATAAGAACCTGCTCGCCTCCACCGGTGAAGCCTCTGCGGCCGAGCTTGCCAAACGCTTTGGCATTGATATCACCAAACGCAAATTCTGGGATGACAGCATCGCCATCATCAGCAAACAAGTAGACCAGTATTGTGAGCTATAACCATCAAACCTATTGTGTCAGGTTTTAGAGAAGTTATGCAAAAAATAAAAATCGCCCTCGCGTTTTCGATCGTCATGGCAATATCGGCTTGCGCCACTGCAACAGCAACGCCGATCCTATCCACCGCAACTGCCGCTGTAATTACTACGCCAACACAAGTTCAACCAGCCATCACGCTAACACCTACACAGGCACAAGCGCAAGTCAAAATTCCACAAACGGCAGATGAGGTACCACGCGTCAGTCTCGCAAACGCCAAAGCAGCATATGATAATCAATCCGCCATCTTCATTGACACACGCAGTAAGCAAACATATATCGAGAGCCATATTAAAGGCGCATTGTATATTGGTGACTTCGAAAGTGATGCCAAGCTAAATGCTGATAAGAATCAATGGATTATCACCTACTGCACCTGACAAAATGAACACACCAGCGCCCGTGTGGCGCTCGATCTTTTACAAAAAGGTTATACCCACGTCAACCCCATTCTCGGTGGCTTTCAAGCTTGGGTGGATGCTGGCTATCCCATAGAATCATATCCATGAAAATCCTATCCATTGATCATGTGCAACTTACCATGCCAGTAAATCAAGAGGCTAAAGCGCGTGCATTCTTCATCGACATTCTTAGCTTTCACGAAATTCCAAAACCGCCATCGCTTGCAGCACGCGGTGGCATATGGCTTGAATCAGAAAATGTTCAACTGCATATCGGCGTTGAAGAAAAATTTCAATCGGCACGTAAAGCTCACCCTGCGTTCATTGTGGACGACCTTGATATATTGATCGCCAAAATTCAAACCGCGGGATACGAAACCGATACAACCCAACCACCATTGGATGGCTATAAACGCATACATATCTTTGATCCATTTGGAAATCGAATCGAATTAATGCAAAGACTATGAAGACGCCTCTCGTCACCCACTGGGCTGATCAACTTTCGCCAACTGAATCCACGCTGATGCGACTCTGTGCAGAGCAGGGGTTGCATCCTTATCATTGGTCAAACAGACCGCACGATACTTATTCCGCACATACACATTCATACGATAAAGTCATCTACGTTGTACGCGGCTCGATCACATTTGGTTTACCAGAACTCGGTCAACAACTTACACTCAAGGCAGGCGATAGGCTTGATCTACCCGCTAATACAGTTCACAATGCGGAGGTCGGCCCGCAAGGGGTGACTTGCCTGGAATCACATTTATAAAAAAAGACGCACATTCAGTGCGTCTTTTTTTATTTTGGTTGATGTATTTGATTAGAAGATACCCTTCAAAAAGAGTAACAACCCAATGATCGCAAGCGGGATGCCCACGATCGCGCCAACAATAGTCAGACTCACGATCACACCGACGATCATGAGTACAACGCCGATGATCAGCGCAACGAGTCGCCCCGTCAGCTCCACGATAACGGCGATCAACTTCCAAATGGCGGCAAAGGGCCACAAAAACCAGGGAACATGATGATGAGAATGTGTTGTCATTTCAACCTCCGAGTTGATGCTCTTAGAGTCTGAACCCGATCGAGCGAGAATTGTTATTAACTAAATATACGCTCATGTATGAAAAAAGTAGCAACCTTTGAGCGGTGTTATAATGCCGGACATGTCACCTAAAACCAAAGAAACAATCGCTCCGATCATTGAACCGGTTGAGCCTGAAATCATCGAAGAAGCCCATATTGAAGAAGATACCATTACATTCAAGCGTAGCAACTTCTATGCCGCCGTTAGTGTTTTGACATTTTTTGCCGGGATCATTGTTGGCTATATCATTTGGGGCAGCGGATTATTGCCAAAGCTGGGATCAAGTTCCAGTACAGCGGCGCAGGCTAACGGTCCAGTAGTTGAGGCGCCAACCGCCCAACCAAAATATACACGTTACAAAATCCCATCTGATGGCTTTCATACTCTTGGGCCTGCGAATGCGCCGATCACCATCGTTGAGTTTAGCGATTATCAATGCCCATTCTGTCGCCGCTGGCATGATGAGGTCTATCAAAATTTACTTACCGCTTATCCGGGCAAGATCAAATTTGTTTATCGCAACCTGCCTCTCACATCTATTCATCCTGATGCGCAAGGCGCGGCAGAAGCTGCCATGTGTGCCGGCGAGCAAAATGTATATTGGCAATATCACGATAAACTTTTCAGCAGTGAAGTGTTGGGGAGTGGAGCATATACTCAATATGCCAAAGAACTCAACCTGGATATGACCGCCTTTGAAGCCTGTGTCTCGCAAGAAAAATATAAAAAACAAATTCAAGCCGATAGTGATTTTGCCTTGAACCTCGGCATAAGCTCAACGCCAACCTTTTTCATCAACGGGCTTGCCATTGTCGGCGCGCAACCGCTCGAGGTGTTCAAGCAGGTGATCGATAAGGAACTCGCGGGAGAAATTCCCACCAACTAAAAATTTCTTCGCATTAGGCGAAATGTTTTGGAGGGCTGTATGAAAAAGTTTGTGGCTGTCGCTGGCAACATTGGTGTGGGTAAATCCACACTTGTGGAATTATTATGTGTGCGCATGGGTTGGGAACCGTTCTACGAACCGGTCACTGAAAACCCCTATCTCGCTGATTTTTATAAAGACATGGATGCGTGGTCTTTTCATTCGCAAGTCTTTTTCCTGACACATCGCTTACGTTCACATCACCGGCTTGGATTACATCCCACTTCGGTGGTGCAGGATCGCAGTGTCTATGAGGATGCCGAGATCTTTGCTCAAAATTTATATCTGCAAGGACATTTAAACG
>Ga0302322_100004482_pt1 | contig 12141 bp, 17 predicted proteins | sample Fen_T0_2_FD_203757 | JGI IMG/M metagenome (GOLD analysis project Ga0302322, IMG submission 203757) | Peat permafrost microbial communities from Stordalen Mire near Abisko, Sweden - Fen_T0_2 | ecosystem: Environmental > Terrestrial > Soil > Wetlands > Permafrost | place: Sweden: Abisko... | reverse complement strand
CCTGCACCAATCGCCGTGGCCGAGTTAACGGTCATGGCGATTTCGCGGATGGTACCGCCATTGAAAGACTGACCACCGATCAAGCTGACCGGCTTTAGTCCGTAGGGAGAAGCAGTATTTGCCATTTCCTATTCCTTGTTAACGAGATGAACCTTTACCGAATCCCGCACCCCGCGTCACTTCGGAGGCTTTCTCCGAGAAGAGCGGCATACGGGCGTCACTGTTGCGCATGTAGCTTTGATCCACCGAGTTCATCTGTGCTTCGTTCTGCTGATCGAAGTAACGCTGGCGGGCCAACGAACGTTCTTTCGGCATGCGGCACAGCATCAGACCACCAATCTCAACGTTCCCCTCGGCATTACCCGGCAGGAACAGTTCAGGGTGATCAACCGCCTTAACCGGCTCCCAACCATCACGGAAACGCTTGGAGGCGTTGACCGGATCGAGTGTGCCCATCACGTGGGTCGCAACCCAGCGGTAAGCAAACATAGGGTCAGGCTTCGGTTCAGGCAGCGAACTCGCTGGTGTGTACTCGTAGCGCTTTTCATTTTCGCGTGCAGTTAAGTCACGTTGGGTACGATCAGATGTTGCCATGTTACTTCTCCGTCTTCAAAAGTTCAGCAGCGTACTGCTGGTTAGTCAAACCAAAACGTTTTGCCAGTGCCACTTGCGTGGCGGTCAAAGTTACCTTCCGGGGGGTTGTGACACGGGTCGCTGGTGCAACCACTGTGCTTTGCCGTTCCGTTCCAGCCTTCGGTTTGAACCTCGTCGGAAAAGTCTGGCGCATTGCTGCGTCGATCTGCGAGTAATACTCGTCGGTTCGGGTGTACCCCTCGCCATTTTTCTTAACCAGTTTCTGGTGCAGCCCCAACGCAAAGCCGGTCATCGCTTCGTCACCGCCTTCACCGAACCATTTATTACGAGCTAACCAAGTTTTGGTTTTCGTATCCAGATTCGGGGCAGCGGCTGGTGCCTGTTGTTGCGACTCTACAACAGTTTCTTGCGCTTGTGAAGAGGGGCGGAAGTTATCTATCTGATTTTTCCGCATCTGAGCTTCATTCAACTCAGCCTGCGCTTCCACAATAGCGTCCGTGTCAAAGGCTTCGTGCGCCGCCTTGAGCTTCGCTTTGGCCTCCTGCACCGACTTGTCAGCCACCGCCTTGGTCTGGTTTGCAAGCACCTCGGCACCCTTGATGTACTGGCCGCGCATGGATTCGCGCTCAGCCAGCGCAGTCTTGGCGACCCGCTGCAGTTCTTCGTTCTCGCGCATGAGCGCATCCGCACGGCGGCGTTCATCGTGGCGCGCGTGGGTCAGCTTCTTGATGCGATCCTGCACCTTGCCTGAGTATTCTTTCAACTCGTCGTCGGTCGGGTCATCGACGGGGGTGTCCAGCGCGGGGCGGCCCTTGTCTTCGTCCGGGGTGTCATCGACTACCTCGATCTCGACCTCGTCGCCCAAGTCCACCTCGAACTCAGTACCGGTGGAGTCATCAGCCGCGCTCTGGGCGTCATCCTCGTCGGGGAATGTAAATTCGTCTTCGTTTGCTTTTGGCATTACGTGCTCCTTATCCTGCGCGGCTCACGCCACGGGGGTCTTCGATGGTTGCATCCACCTGATCGTCATTGATCAGACGGAACTCTTTGCCGAACAGCTTGATGCGGGTGCCCGCGTAGGCACGCACAATGATGAAGTCGCCTTCCTTGCACCATGGGCCGGATGGGAATTTCTTCTCATCTTTGTAGGCGTCGGGGCCAACTTTCAGCACGAACAGGGTGTGCGAGGTCTGTTCCTCCGCACTTTTAACCATGTCCGCTTTCACGATCCCCGTGCCGTCAAACGTTTCTTTGGCGGGTGGAACCATGCACAGCAGCTTGTAGCCAGTGGGGTCGGGGACAACCTTAGCTTTCTGTTCATCGGTCGCGTCAGGCTCGGGGGCCGACAACGCTTCGATTGCAGGCAGGGCGAAGACGCCCGGAGTCAGGATGGTCATGTTTTCACTTTCAAGCACAGCATACCGGCTGAGACGGGGCAGAGCCAACCTGCCAAAAGGGGCTAATCAATGTTTTCGTTCGCCTTGCGAAGACGGTCTTCCACGTCTTCGATCACCAGCAGCGCTACCTGCAAGCCACGAATAATGCCGCGCACACGCTGATCTTCATCGCGCGACGGCGTGCCGCGCACCAAGTTCTGGGTGTGACTTTCTATCTGTTCATCCAACTGACGACGTTGGAAGTTGAGTGCGTCGAGGATCATGATTATTCAGCGCCGGGGATGGGCGGCGGTGTAGGTGCCGGTGGGGGCGGGGGGTTAACGGCCATCTGGGTCGTCGCAGCTTCATGCCCAAGGCGGATGCCCTGTGCGCTTAGTTCGGCCAACTGCATCATCTTCTCGTCTTCATGCTTTGCACGCGCGAGTTCTTCGCGGTCGGCGGCCACGGCGATGTCGGCCTGCTGCTTCTGACCCTTCAGGGCAATCTCCTTGTCCTTCTGGTCGAGCTTGCGTAGCTCCAACTGCATGGCCGGGTCTTGCATCTGCGCTTGGGCAGCCTGCTGGGCAGCCATCTTCTGGTTCATCGCCAGCGACTGCTGGGCAGCTTGGGCCAAGAGCGGGGCCAAGTCGTGCTCGGTCTGCGCATCCATCGGCTCGTCCGGGTTGGGCAGGGGCATACCCAACTGCTGGCATATCTGCATGCGGTAGGAGAACGCAGCGTGCTCGGCCACGTGGGACATGAGCGCGGCTTGGATAGCTTGGGCCTGTGGGTTCTGACCGATGGCGGCCTGAATCTTGGGGTCTTGCAGCAGCGACTGGTGAACGGCCAAGTGGGCGTCGTGATCCTGACCGATGAACGCCTTGACCGGCTTCATGTTGATCAGGTTCATATTCTCCGTCACCGGATCGACTGGGATCATGTCTTCCGGCAGGGGCACTAGCTTGGCTGCGTTCTTGATGCCGATCACGTCCAGCATTTCGCGGTGCACCATGGCGATGTTGTACACCTGTGGCGCGGTCTGGGCCATCTGCATGACGGCCTGATACTGGATCACGCGCTGGCTCATGGTCGTGGCGTTGGGGTCGCTCACCGGGATGATGTCAACCATCTCGAAGTCGCTCTTGCGCGCGCGGCGCACGCCAACCTCTGGCTCGAAGTCGTAGTCGTCGGCCGCATCGTCACGAATGATCCCCGCGATCAGCTTCAACTCCTGCTTGAGCGAGAAGTGGCAGCGGGCCTGCACAGCCGACATCACCTTCAACGAACGCTCAAGAATAGCCAGCGTGGTGCCCACGGGCGCGGTGGCCCCCATCTCAGAGATGTCCAAGTCGGCGGTTGATGCGAAGCGCTGGCCCTGCTCGATGATCTTGTCCAGCAGTGCGGACAGTACGGCGGACGGCTCTTTGTACGGCAGCACCATCACGTTGTCTTTAATCGGGCCTGACCCGACATCCACGTCGCGGAACTCACCCGGTGCGATGGGCGTGTCTTCACCTTTGATGCGCAGCCCGCGAGACTTCAGTCCCCCCGGAAGGTTCGAGAGGGTGCCAGAGTCAACCAACTGACGAAGTATGGAAGTTGCACTCTTAGCATATCCTCCGACCAAGTGTATGAGCCCATAGCCGTACGCACCGAATCCCGGAACGTAATCATACTGAACGAAATGCTGTCGTTTGAGGAACAGTGGGTCGCCTTTGCGCCAGTTTCTGCGGATAGCCAAGACATCGTTCGTTCCTTTCACCATGGTCAGCACGTACGAGCGGGGCTGGGGTTTACCCGTAGTAACAGTCACGTCCACCTCGACCGTCACGCCGCCGTCGTTCGTCTCATCACCGTCTTCATCACCCTCGGACTCACTGGCATCCTCGCCGCCCTCGGGCACGTACTCGTCCTGCTCATGGTCAGGGTCGTCTTCGCTGCCTTCGATGTCGGCTGCGTCCAGCGCCGGGAACGTATCGTCCGGGTCGGCCGAGGAAGTGGCGTTTGCCATGGGGTCGTATTCGGACAAGTCCAAATCTACGATCACCTCGTACAACTCCGGGCGCACGTCGTTGAGCGCCTGCACGCCCGTGGCCCTGTCCTTGGCTTCCTGAATGTCGGTGGTCGAACCGGCCGCTTCCTGCACGTCCATGGTGCGGTAGAAGCCTGCAGCCATCAGGCTCTCGATGTCCAGCTTGGTCTTGCGCATGAACTGGGTCATACGGTTGGTGGTGCGTACGTTGGTCGTGCCGTAGGGCAGGATGATCTCTTCAGCGGCCACCATCAGGGAAATCTGGCGACCCAGCGTCGGGTCGAAGTACACCTTCTTGAACACGCACCCGGCCATCGGCAGGTGCCACATGGCGCGCTCATGCTCCGATCGAAACTCTTCCATGACCTCGGTCAACTGGTAGTTCATGTCCTCTTCGACACGCTGGGCGGCCTGCTTCTTGGTGGGCGTCTCTTTGCCGATGATCTTGGTACGCACCGGGCCACCGGCCGGGAACGTCTCGGTGACCATCTCCGCTTGGAAGCGTACGACTGCCTCGGTGATCATGGGGTGCACTACCCCGCAGGCACCATCCCACGGCTCGGTGCGATCCTCCATCTTCAGGCCCAGCAGCTTGACGCCCTCTTTGTACGTCATCTCCCAATCAGAGCGCGCGGCCAAGTCCATCTGAATCTCGGCGTCGAGGTCAGCGGCAATGGCGCGCAGCTTGTCATCAGGGATGAACTCAGCCAGATTCTCGTCATGATCTTGGCCCGCCTTTTCTTCTTCGGGAGACTCCTGCGCCTCCCCCTCTTCGTCTACCTCGGGCATTTCTATGTCAATCGGTTCTTCTTCGGTATCTGCGATGCCTTGGGGGGCTTGGGAGGTGCTTTTTGAGAACATGATTTACCCTAATAGTAGGCGGCGCGACGGCGCACAACGCGCTCATTATCGTCGTTTTCGTCAGATTTCAAGCGTATGAATCCACCTTGGCGGAACCGCATAAGCGCCTGTGAGGCCGTGTCCACCATTTCATCGTGCTCGCCGTTGGGAAACTCCGCAATCTCGTCCACCACCTCTTGTGCCCAGCGGGTGTCGGGCCGCCAGACCATACCAGATGCGAAGATGTCGGCCACGGAATTAAGCCGAACACGCTTGTCCGCACCTCGGCTCGGCGTGTACTCCTGAACCGGTATACCGATAGCGCGAAGTTCTTGGATGAGCGGAGCGCCTGCTGCTTTCTTTTCAATGATGACACTGTCAGGCTCCCATTCCTTGTAATAGTCGAGCGCAAACTTCTTCAAAGCGGGGAATTCCTTGCGGCCCTTCCACGCATCGAGCAGGATTAGCTGGTCTTGGTTGTCGTCTTCATTGAAGAAAATGCCCCAAGTTTGGACTCCAGAGGGGTCGGCCGAGTCGTTTTGACCGTGCGCAGTGTCCCAACTTTGCATCAAAAAGTCGCATTTTGGGGGCTTTTCATGGGGCCAAATGCGCCACCATTCGCGTTTTACGAGCGCTCCTTCCTCACTTGTGGGCTCCTGCATGTACTGCGCGGCCCAAAACTGGGGGAACATACCTGCTTTTTTCGCCAAAAGTTGGTCAATCGGCCACTGTTCAGGCCAAAGTGACACCGTTGTGTCCACTCCACCCCGTTTTACGTCCATCAAAGCAGGAAAACGCACCTCTTTCCACGGCGTGGAGTCACTATTCTGCTCTGCCCACTGCAAGGCACGGCCGATTGGGTCTTTTTTACCCCACCGCGTGCCGATCATGATGATTTTCCCGTTTGGCATGAGCCGCTGCAGCGGGCCTACCTGCATGTATTCCCACGCTTGCGCGAAAGTCTTGTCAGGATCGGAGGAAAGTACCGCCTGCTCTGATACCAAGTCATCCCCGATAAGTAAATCGGCACCGTGACCTGCCACGTTTGCCCCGATACCAATCGCAAGATACTTGCCACCCAGCGTTGTGCTCCAGTTAGAAGCCGCGCTCTTGTCGCGCGCCACCACTGTGTCGGGGAATATCTCATGGTAGACCTCAGAGTCCAGAAGATTGCGCACCTTGCGCCCGAAGTCGGCTGACAAGTCAGCGGTGTGGGTCACCATCATGATCTGGTGCCGGGGGAAGTGGCCCAAATACCATGCCACGAACAGGTAGGCGATGGTTTCACTCTTGCCAAAGCGTGGGGGCATGCTCACCGTCAGGCGCGGTTCGGTGTTGTCCTTGAGTCCGTGCAGCAGCGGCTTCATATGCCGGTGGTGCGGCCCCTCTTTGAAGTTCGGGTACACGCGGTGTGCAAACTTCAAAAAATCTACGCGCGCTTCTTCCACTTGCTTGCGCTGCTCCAGCACTTCGAGATCGTCCAGCAGAGCACACTGTTCCGACGTTGACATCGTGTGCAGGTTTGCCAGTAGCAACTGGATGTCGCTCTCAGTGAGCGTCTGCACTGCGTTTCTTTCCAAGGTGTGCGGTAGCCATGCGCGCGCGCGACTCTGCACTAAACTTGACACCCCAGTTTGGGCCGTGCTCGCCGGGGGCTAGCGGCTTTCTATAGTTCGTCCCTGCGTTTGCTGCCGCGATTTTGGCACGGTGTTCTGCCGACTTAGGCCTACCTTTTCCAGCCGCCGACATCTTGGCACGTGCTTCTGCTGTCGGCACTCTACCGGTAGATGCGACACGTACCTTCTCTCGCATCTCTGCGCTGAACGGGCGCGAACGACTAGCTTCTGCGAGGCGCGCGCGATGCTCTGTACTGAAGTTCATGCCAGAAAGCCCCTCGCCGCCGTCGGTAAGATTCACCAACGGGGCTTTTATGTCCCGAAAACACTGGATCAGGAACCGCTCATGCGCAAAGGCATCTGCCTCCACTGAAAAGCGCATGCATACTTCCACGGTATACCCGTGCTTTTCCGCAACACGTTTCCAGAAAATACTACGGCCTTTAGCGCAGTGTGCACGTCCGTGGCGCGCTGTACCCTTGCCGACGTAGAAGACCTTCCCGTCATCGGCCCTCATGTGGACGTAGGTGTAGAAGTTCACCTCTTGGTCGCCCGATTCGTTTTCGGGTCGTACTTGAAATAGCTTGTGGGCAGCCCTGTGCGTTTGGCTTCCCGGTCTTTGGCGCGCTCGGCTGCGGTCATCGCGTTGCGGGCGGCACCCTCCTTCGTCCACGTGCCTTGAGGTGTCATGTGGCCTCGTTTGATCAGGATGGCCTTGGCCTCTTCCTTGGAGCCGACTTGGGCTGCCAGCCTGTCCAGCATCTGGCCTGCGCCCATGAAAGCCTGCGTTGACTGCTTAACCACGGCGTGCGAGCCCCCAACCCCTGCGCTTCACAAGGCCGCCTTTGCGGTAGCTTGGCATCCCGGTGTCATCCGTAAGGGAAGAAGAGTAGGGGTCGCTCCCAACGGCATCCATAGGGTCAGCCACGGCCGGTCGGCGTGAGGCTGCGGGGGTAACGGGGGCGTTGGCTGTAGCGGGGTCGGTAGCATCGCTGGGCGGATTAAAGGGGGCTGCCGGGGGCGTTGTCAAAGGTTGTCTCTGCCCCGATGAGGGTGACGGTGGCATCGATGCGGGCTGCGCTCCACGGCTCAGCGCCCCCCGCATGAACTTCTGCCGTGGCAAGTTCGGTGGTGCCGGAGGCTTCACGTTGCGCGTCTTTAGCGCCACGGTTGACGTAGGTGGTGGGGGTGCCGCCTTCGGGGCTTTGAGATTGCTGCTCATCGCGGCCTAGCACTTGCCGCCCTTTTTGAAGGCAGGGCCGCTGGTCTTGGTAGCGAACGGGTTCACTTTGGCACCGGGGGCTGTCATGCCGGGAGCCTTACCTGCGGGTGCTTTGGGTGTCGGGCCGCCCTTGGCGGGGATGCCTTTGGGGGCAGCAGACTTTGCAAATGGGTTTACGCCTTTGGTTGCCATGGTGCTCTTTCAGTTTGGTTTGGGGATTACCGTTTCTACCTCAACTACCTTCGGTAGTAAAGCGGAAAGTTTGGTGCGCAGGCGTTCTTCCAGTTCAGCGAACGAAGTTTCCTTCTTGGTGATCTCGATGCGCTCAGTGAAGCTGCCCACCTCGGTCAGACTACCGAGCATCTTGAGCGCGGCCAAGCGTATGCGAGCGTCTGGGTGGGTCGTCTCTTCCATGGTCTTGGCAACCACGTAGCCACGAAGCTCCTTGGCCTGCTCGACATAATCCCAGTCGTACTGCGTGAGCATCCCGGCCAGATGTTTGATCGCGTGCGGCACCCGCAGGGTGAGGGCACTGGCCTTCTTTTCCTTGTCACTTAAATCAAGCGTTGTGATCTTCCCAAACACCTCGCGCACCTGCTGGGCGTGTACCTCGTCGATCAAGTGCTCCGGGCTACCCATGCGCGTGAGGAAATCGCTGGCCGTGTTTGCCTGCGCCGCCAAAACGTCGGTGGTACTGGCGTCATCGAGGTCGAGAAAGTCGGCCGGATTCAGCTTGGTGATGTGCTCGAAAATGTGCGGGGTCATGAATATGTCCGTGTCGCCGTCTTCGTTGACGGCTCGCTCGTATGATATACTTCCTGTGGCGCTGCAGCAACAGTTGCCTCCATGTCGTCTCCCTGATCGGATGGGTTGCTCCCTCCACTTGATCCCCCGCGCTGCGAAGTCCGGGGGATTTTTTTTGAAATTTTTTTGGCACCCCCTTGCAAAATGATCTAAGTCAATTAAAAACGTCGCGGCTTAAATTTGATAAAAATGAAAATTGGCTAGGACTTGCGCGGAACAGTGTTTAAACCACGGTGACCATGACCACTGTATAGGGCTGCCCCCGGAGGGGTGGGGTCTAAATGTCGTAGATATTGGATATGTACGCATGTCGTATATATACCCCCTTGGAGCATACTTCAGTTGTGACTAAGGCAGTGAGATGCCGAAGCACACAACCAACCGGGGAGAAGTTCTCCCCACATCGGAGATTAGACATCATGACTTTCAATGCATTTGAGAATGGTTCGACAATGGGTAAGATCGAGGCAACCGCCTTGGCTAACGGACACACTGCACACAATGTGTGGTGCACACTGGATGACGACACAACAATGAAGATCGATTGGTGTGCAGGCTACGTAGTGTGCATGTTCAAGCTGCCTGAATCCAAGGCACGCGCATGGGCTGCAATGACCCGCGTTGAGCGCACCGCTATCGCCGTGGTGCACGCCAAGGGCACGGGCAACGCTGAGAAGGTGTGGAATGCGGCAACGGCTGCATGGGGCTACCGCGTTGTGCGTGACAGTGACCGCGTACTCAAGGCTGACAGCACACCGGCAGCTGTCAAGCTGAGCAAGGCACAGCGCGCCGCGATCAAGGCGTGCATGGAACTCGGTATCACCATGAAGATGTTCGGTCAAGGCGTTGCACTGCTCAAGTAATCTACGCTGTCGTACATAACGGGGAGAAGTTCTCCCCGGTCACAGGCTGGCAGGGTTGCTGGCCTATTCGACATACGTTATGGCTTCGCCCGAGGCTATATCCATTTCGTTATACCGCCACGCTCGTGGCACGTAGCGTCTGCGTTTCAGGCGCGCTTCATCAGGAGAATCACATGTCTAAATATGCAATCAACGTCATCACCTATCTACTCTTTATCGCAGAGGCGTTCGACTCACTCATACTTGAGTTCGGCCACGACCCGCGTCTCGCCCATGCTGAATGGGATGCGCTGGAGATCGAGCACACCTGTGCGGTTGAACTGCTAACCGAAGACGAGTACCTGCAGTTCGTTGATCTGCTGGACGCACGCTAACCGACCCATAACCCCGGGGAGAACTTCTCCCCACACTCTGGAGTACATCATGAAACAATCCCCCGAATTCGAGCGCGACCTTGCGTTCTACAAGCGCGTCACCTGCAACCTTCAAGCCGAGAGCGATGCACTCAATGACTGGCTTGGTATGCCCCGCGTTGATCTGGCATACGCCAAGGCACGCGAGCGTGAGGCGCGGCGCGCCATGCCCACGACTACCGACATGATGCAGGCGTTCCGTGACCAGATCGAACTGGTGCGCTACGCCCGTGCTGTGTCACTGGAGAACTACTCCTGACCCAACTCTCCAAGCGTATGCACATACGTGCGCTTGGGGGGCAACGTCCGTTGACCCATAACCTCGGGGAGAAATTCTCCCCACTCTGGAGATTGACATGAGCAACAACGCTTCGCGCTTCGGCGCATCCACCATCGGCATCAAGAGCACCGGCATGGCTGCATATATGGGCCTGCTACCCACCATCCTTGCCAAGCGTGAGGCACAGCTTGCGGCTGCGCGTGCACGCGAGAACCTCTTCAGTGAGGTAGACGAGATGATCTTCAACGCCTTCTATGCCGCGCGCTACGCGTCCACCTGCATCAACAAGCGCTCACTCGTGCGTCAGGACTGCCTCAACATGGAGAACACCAAGGTGTATGCCAATGCCCGTGCGTACCGCAAGGCTGCACTGGTCAACGCCGCGCACTGATATATACGGGGAGAACTTCTCCCCATTATCTACGAGGCTCGTAGATATACAGGGGGTGTCGGAGCTGACCGTATATTGTCAACGCAGTTGGCAGGCGTTCGCCACCCCCCATATCAGCGCTAAGTTGTTGATTCATATAGCGTTCGACCTACCATGGTGCGCCCTACTACTAATACTTACTTTATCTATACATATATGAGAGGGTGTATACCAACGAGTACCCTTCTATATGCACGTTCGTATTATTACTTTTTTCCCATGACTTATGGGGTGTATTGTTGGGAAACGGGCCAATCGTGGTCAGCGCAACGCCGATCTCTTGAAAGCCCCTATCCATGCGGCCTTTCATAATCTACCCTAGCCAAGCAGCTTGCCAAATCGATTGACAATATTTGGCCATGCCGCCCGGTTACCCTTGACAATATTTGGCCAGTCAAGCCTAATACCTGCTCAACCACGGAGAAACCAATGAGCAAAACCACTTTCGATAGACTCTCAGCCGCACTTGATGACCCCGACATACCGCAAGCCGCACGCTTTCGCGTGTTGCACAAGGTGTGCGGACGCGAGCCGATCCCCGCTGCAATCGACCTTGACTGGAAGGCATTGCTTGCTGCTGTGCGACATGCACGCTATTCAGTTGTGAGCAACCGCGCAACATGGAAGCCTGAGACAGCAGAACTGCATCAATTGTACGTTGACATCATGAGTAACGTAATTAAGAAGGTCGAAGCCGCGATGGTTAAGCTTAAAGCCGACGGCACGCCGCATACCGTGCGTTCATTCAGTGCACATCAGCGCAAGGTGAACGCTGAACGCATAGCCGCAGGGCAGAAACCCTTGGGCGATTGCAGTGCACAGTGGCCGAGTTGGGTACCGCCGCATATCCGGCACGATCTATACCAGCGCTTTGATACAGCATACACACAAAGCGGTCGTACCAAAGGCAATCGACTCACGCCCTTTGCACCCAAGACACTCAAGGCCCACGCTATGGGGCGCATCGCAAAGTTGCGCTTGGTGTTTGACAGCCATCGGCGCGTGCACTCTATGTATCCTGACCGAGACTTGGGTGCGACTGCAGCATCTGCCCTATTCCTTGCAGGTACACGTATGGCTGAGATTGCACTCAATCGTTTGGAGACAGGCATCAAGTCAGGCAGGCTGCACCCCTTTGAGAACCCCGTGCCTGTTAACTGGACACACTTGTGCGATCACTCTATGCGCGAGCGCCTACGCGCAGCAGCAGCCAACCCACACTCGATCATGCTTGTGGACGACTTGCTCTATTACTACAGCGCGGACGCGGCACAGGTGCTGGAGCATCAGAAGCGCGCGCTGCCTAGCGTGACGGACTACGAGTTACCCGACGACACAACCCAAGGAGACGACGATGATACTGACGCCTAAGAAAAGCTACGCTGGCCCGAGCAAAGGGCAGACGCTCTGGACTGTGAGCCAGATAAACGACAACGTGGGCTATGCCATGGCCGAGCTACTCAAGGGCGCATACATGCGCGCTGGCAGCCTTGTGGCTGTGACCCATCAGGCGTTGGGCCTGACCGATGGCGAAGCCCGAGACGAAGTGCATGTACGCAAAGCGATCATGCTTATACATGACGTAGCCGAAGGCAATGTAAAAGCGCGCCACCATGCGAAGCTGGACAACTTCGACTAGCACGCCCGTCCCGCACCCCAACACGTGATCAG
>Ga0302322_100004481_pt1 | contig 12144 bp, 12 predicted proteins | sample Fen_T0_2_FD_203757 | JGI IMG/M metagenome (GOLD analysis project Ga0302322, IMG submission 203757) | Peat permafrost microbial communities from Stordalen Mire near Abisko, Sweden - Fen_T0_2 | ecosystem: Environmental > Terrestrial > Soil > Wetlands > Permafrost | place: Sweden: Abisko... | reverse complement strand
GATCCACCACGACCCCAACCGGCTCGACGGCCCGCAGCTCCGGGTCGACGGCGCACTGCGCCCGGCCTCGTGGGACGAGGTGCTCGACGACCTCGACCATCGCATCGCCGACGTGGTGCGCGAGCACGGCACCGGCAGTGTGGGGTTCTTCCTCGGTGGCGGCATCTACATGGACACCGCGGGGTACTGGGCGTTCCGCCGACTGTCGCGCCGACTCGACTCCGGCCACCTCTACAGCGACACGACCATCGACTCGTCGGCGAAGTACCGCGCCATGGAGCTCGTCGCCGGCACCTACTCGCTCATGCCCCACGTCGACCCCGAGGCCCGGCTGGTGCTGATGCTCGGCACGAACCCGGTGGTGTCGCACGGGCAGACCCCGATGTTCGAGGACCCGGTGCAGCGGATGCGCCGAACCACCGGCGGCGGCGAGGTGTGGGTGGTCGACCCGCGCGCCACCGAGTCGAGCCGGCTCGCCACCCGTCACCTCGCGATCCGACCGGGCACCGACCACGCGCTGCTCGCGTGGCTCGTGCGCGAGCTGCTGGCCGACCCCGACGCGGCGGCACGCGCCGGAGAGCTGCTGACCGACCGCGTGCGCAACCTCGACTCGCTCACCGCCGCCGTCGCGCCGTTCACGCTCGACGTGGTGTGCGCGCGCACCGGACTCGGTCCCGCCGACCTGACCGACCTGCTCGCCGTGATCCGCCGGGAGGGCCGCCTCGCGGTGCTCACCGGAACCGGGATCACGATGTCGCCGGGTGGCACCGTGACGGAGTGGCTGGTGTGGGCGCTGCTCACCATCACCGACTCCTTCGACCGGCCCGGCGGGATGTGGTTCAACCCCGGCTTCCTGGCCCGCCTGCACGAGCGTGACGCGATCCCGACCGTGGGCCCTCAACGGCCGGGCCCCCCGACCCACCCCGGGATCACGCCGCTCATGGGCGAATGGCCCGCCGCGGTCATCCCCGCCGAGATCGAAGCCGGGAACCTCCGCGTGCTCGTCGTGCTCGGCGGCAACATCGTCACCGCGCTGCCCGACACCGAGCGGGTGCTCGCCGCCCTCCCCCGCCTCGACATCCTCGCCGTGGTCGATGTCGCGTCCACACCGACGACCGCGCTCGCCACGCACGTGCTGCCGACGCACGCCCAGCTCGAGCGGCCCGACCTGCCGCTGCTCAACGACCTCTACAACTCGACGCGCATGATGCAGTACACGGCGGCGGTGCTCCCGCAGCACCCCGATCGCCGCGCGGGCTGGTGGGTGCTCACCCGGATCGCGCGCGGGCTGGGCGTCGAGGTGCTCCCCGCCGGGGTCGACCCCGACGCGATCGACGACGACACCGCCCTCGACCTGGTGGCCGGACCCGAGACCACCGGCGCGCTGCGCGCGGCCGACCCTCCGTGGCTCACCGAGCCCGGACCCGTGTACGACTGGGTGGTCGACCGCCTCGTCGACGCGCCGTGGGACCTCGCGCCCGCGCCGCTGGTCGCGCAGCTCGCCGCGCTCGGCGATCCGCCCCCGCTGGTGCTCGTGCCCCGCCGGATGCCGAAGCGCTTCAACGGCCGCCCGCTCGGCGTCGACGAGCGGGCCGAGCTGCTGGTGCACCCCGATGACGCGGGCGCCGCCGGGATCGCCGACGGCGAGCTGGTGGAGGTCACCAGCGCGACCGGCTCTCTCACCGTGCCGGCCCGCTACGTCGAGACCCTGCGCCCCGGCGCGGTGTCGATCAGCCACGGCTGGGCCGGAGCCAACGTGAACCGGCTCGTCAGCAGCCGCGACCTCGACCCGCTCACCGGCATGCCCCGCATGTCGGGGACCGCCGTCACGCTGCGCCGGGTCGACGCCTGACGCGGGCGCTACCCGCGGGTGGCCGCCTCCAACGCATCGAGCAGGGCCTGCCGGGTCACCGGGTACCGGACGGTCTCGTATCCCGCCAGCAGCGCGTCGTCGCGGCCGGTTGCGGACAAGGGCACCTCGACGACCACCGGTGTCTCGGGGACCCGCTCGCGGATCGCGTAGAGGATCGTGCGGTCGTCCGCGTCGGCAGCGTCGAGCGCGTGCACGACGACGTCGGCATCCTCCACCAAACCGCAGTGGCCCTCCGTCACCAGCGGGCACGTGTGCGACGCACGCGTCTGCGGACCGCCACAGGTGACCACGGCGTACCCGCTCTCGCGCAGCACGCGAGCCAGGCCGTCTTGTACTACTGCGTCCTCACACTCCACGAGCGCCCGTGGGCCACCCGCGTTCTCGGGCCACCTGGGAATCGGATTCGGCGGCATCAGACACCCCCTCCGGTCTGCGTTCTCGAGCGAACGTGATCGAGCTCAGCGTCCGCTGGCGCGCCGACCCTCGATAGGGCACAAGGTCCCGAACCCGACATCGGGGACGCGCCACACGCCCGGGCGGTCAGCGCGCATTGACCCACTCCAACGCCGCGACGCCCTTCGGGGTGAGCTCGTAGCTGCCGCCCGCCGGCCGGACGACGCGCTCCACGTAGGCCCGCTCTACGAGCGCGTCGAGCATCCGGGCGGGATCCGGATCCGAGCCCACGCGGCTGTAGAGCACCTCGGGCGCAACCGGGATCCAGCCCTGGTCCTTCAGCCGGGAGAGGTGGAAGAGGACCCGCGCTTCGTCTTGAGTCAGATCGTCGAAATCGCGCGTCACCATTGCAGGGTAAGCGCATTCCCGGCGCGCGCCCGGTCGGCACGCGCAAAGAGCCCCGATTCCTTGTGGTTCACTGCGGACGTGGACCTGCCGACCGGTTCGTTGGATCTCGGAACCGCCCGTCGCGGGCACCTGCTCTTCCTCGCCGGCTTCGCGGTCGCCCCGCGCGCGTACACCTCACTGCTCGCGCCGGTCGCGGACGCGGGCCTCCAGGTGGTGGTGCCGAAGCTGTACCGACGGGGACTGCGCGTCATGACCGGCCGGTACTCCCCCGACGACGAAGCCACCGCCGTGATCGCGATCGCGCGGAACCTCACCGAGGTCGGGGGCGGCCCGGTTTGGCTCGGCGGGCATTCGCGCGGTGGATTCGTCGCGTGGCTGGCCGCGCCGAGCATCGAGCCGCTCGGGCTCGTGCTCGTCGATCCCGTCTCCGGCGGAGGCCGGCCACGCGCTGCGCCCGAGCCGCCGCCGCGGCGCACCATCCACTGCCCGTGTCTGGTGATCGGATGCGAGGTTGGCGGGCCGTGCGCGCCAGAGGGCCGCAACCACGCGGAGTTCGCGCGCGTGGCGGCCGGCTGCACCCACATCGTGGTGCCCGACTGTGGCCACGCCGACATGCTCGACGGCGTCGACGCGCGCCTCGGCCATCTCGCCTGCGGCCACGGTCGCGATCCCGCGGCCAACCGCGCCGCGATCACCGCGCTCATCGTCGACGCCCTGCAGTAGCTGCGCGCGGGACGCTCAGAGATCGGCGACCGCGTAGGCCTGGCCGGTCGCCGCGCTGCGGTACGCCGCCTCCACCAAGCGATGCGCCGCGAGCGCATCGCCCACACCCGGCGAAAGCGCGGTGCCGTCGGCCACCGCGCGGGCGAACGCGCGGTGCGCCAGGTACTGGTACACGTAGAACTGGCGGTCGGGGTCCACGCCGTCGCGGGCGAACGTCTCCCGGCCCAGCGCCGCCGTGTCGACCCGGGTTGCGGGGCCGGCGGTCTCCTTCACGAGCAGGCTGTCCTCCGGGGCGTTCACCACGAAGTCGGTGGTCGCCTCGATCGCGGCCTGCTCGAAGAACGCCTCGATCCGGCGCTCCTCGCGGTCGATCACGCCGTTGAAGACCGTGAGCAGCGTGCCCACCACCCCACTCTCGTGCTCGATCGTGAGCGCGGCGGTGTCCTCCACGTCGTAGCCGAACACCTTCCGGGTCTGCGCGTACACTCGCCGTACCGGACCGAACAGCCAGCACGCGATGTCGCACGAGTGGATCGAGTGCTCGAGCAGCGCCCCGCCGCCGGCCTCGGCGGCTTGCGACCGCCACGACGTGTGCCCGGCCATCACGTCGCCGGTCGGCCAGAACTGGTCGTCGCGGATCGTGTACCCCATCGCCCGCCCGTAGCGCGCGTCGCCCACCACGTCGTGGAGGAACCGGATGATCGGGTGGAAGCGCGACTGGAACCCCACCTGCGCAGGGATCCCGGCGCGCATGACGGTGTCGACGATGTCGACCACCACGTCGTACGTCGGCGCGAGCGGCTTCTCGGTGAACAGTGGCTTGCCCGCCGCGGCCACCGCGCTGATGAGGTCCCGGTGGAAGCGGGTGGGCGCGATCACGGCCACGGCGTCCACGTCGGGATCGGTGATCAGCTCGAGCCCGCTGGCGTAGCGCCGTTCGAGCGGACCGGCGATCTGCTCCACCTGGTCGATGCCGGCGGGGTTGGGGTCGGCGGCCGCAACGAGGCGAGCGACGCCGTCGTCGGCAAGGAGGCGGAACGACACCGCGTGCGCCCGCGCGATCGATCCGCACCCGATCATGCCCACCCGAAGCGCCACGACGGTGACGCTAGCGTGAGCGCGGCACGCACCCCCGAGACCCCGAGGAGTGCCGATGGCCGTCACCGGGATGGCAAACCTCGCCGTGAAGGTGGCCGACCTCGACGCCGCGGTCGCGTTCTACGAGCGCGCCGGCGGCGATGTGCGCGACCGCATGGAATGGAACGGCGCCGAGCGGGCCGACGTGTACCTCGGCCCGGTCATGATCACCCTCTTCACCCGCGCGATCTACGAGGACGCGGTCGACCTCCCTGCTGAGGGCTTCCTGCACCCGGCCCTGTTCACCGACGACCTCGACCGTGAGATCGAAGGGCACACCGTGGTGTGGGGCCCCGCCGAGGTCTCGGGCGCGTTCGGCACCCGCCGGATCGCGTTCGTCGAGGCGCCCGGCGGGATCCGGCTGGAGTTCATGGAGCAGATCGAGGAGCCGAAGCCGTGAAGGTCACCCGGGTCGGTCACGTGAGCGTCAACGTCGAGGGCGACCTCGACGCCACCCGCCGGTTCTACGCCGACGTGCTCGGCCTCGGCGACGTGACCCGGCCCGAGATCCCGGGCGTGGGCGGCCATTGGCACGCGCTGGGCGACACCGAGCTGCACCTGGTGGACGCCCCGAGCCGGGGCACCGCGATCGACCCGACCGGCCCGCACTTCTGCGTGTTCGTGCAGGATCTCGACGCCGCGGTCGCCGAGCTCGAGGCCGCCGACATCGAGTACCTGCGGGGCGCGCAGGGCCCGGTCGTGCAGATCTGGGTCGTCGACCCTGCGGGCAACACCGTGGAGCTGCAGCAGGACCGCGCCGTCACCCGCGCGTGAGCCGCCCGCGCACCACCCTGGCGCACCCCTGGGTCATCGCGTCGGCCGCGCTCATGGCCCTCGTGCTTTCGTGGATCGTGGCGCGGCAGCGGCCGATCCCCGGCTGGGAGGCCGACGCGACGCGCCGCCTCGGCGACGCGCCCGACTGGGTCGCCCACGCGCTGTGGCCGGTGATGCAGCTGGGCACCGTGTGGGCCCCGTGCGTCATCGCGCTCGTCGTCGGCCTGGTGCGCCGCGACTGGCTCCTCGCCGCGTGCCTCGCGGGTGCCGGGGTCGTCACGTGGTACGGAGCGAAGCTGGTGAAGCACGTGGTGGAGCGCGGGCGCCCGCACGCGTACCTCTCCGACATCGCGGTGCGCGACGGATCGGGCGGCTTCGGCTACGTGTCCGGCCACGCCGCGATCGCGGCGGCGACCGCCATCGTGCTGATGGCCGCGGTCCCCCGCCGATGGCGTCCCGTCCTCGTGGTGCTCACCGCCGTCGTCGGCGTCGCCCGCATCGTGCACGGCGTGCACTTCCCCGCCGATGTGGTGGGCGGTTGGGCGTTCGGCGCGCTCGCCGGCGTGGCAACCCTCGCGGTGTACGACCGGTTGTCGGCGCGCCGGAGCAACGCGGTCATCCCGTGAGCAGCTCGCAGCCGGAGACGTCGTGGCGGAAGAACTCCCCCGCCGGCCACCGGTCGGTGCCGTAGGCCCAGCCCGCACTCGCGATGGTCACCCACGCGAACGCGCTCCACGCGAGCCGCACGGCCGGTGCCAGTGGGGTTCCGGGCGCGACAGCCCGAGCGAAGAACGCGCGACGGCCCCGAGGCTACGGTGCCGCGATGACCCGCCTTGCCCTCGTCAACATCAACGTGACCGACCTCGATCGGTCCGCCGCGTTCTACGCCGAGCACTTCGGGTTCTCGGAGCTGACCCGGCTCACCACGCCGTTCGGGATCGACGAGGTGATCCTGCACGGGGATGGCGGCGGGGCCGGGCTGGTGCTGCTGCGCGACCCCACCCGGACCGAGCCGCTCGAGCACGGCACGGCCTTCAGCCGGGTGGTGCTCGAGGTGGACGACATCGCCGGCCACTTCGACCGCCTCACCGCTTCGGGTGTGGCGATCGTGGAGCCGCCGACTGCGCGCACGCACTTCCCGATCACCGTCGGCTACTTCCGCGACCCCGACGGCTACCTGATCGAGTGCTACGAGGTGCTGCGCGACGCCTGACCGCGCCAACCTTCGCCGCAGATCACACACGATATATTTTTCAGGTAATCTCTTTCTTGTTATCGGGGGCGGTCATCGCACCGCCGGACGAGAGGCATTCGACATGCGACCCGACCCGCGCACTCCCTGCGTCGTGGGCGTCGCCCAGCGGACATGGCACCCCGGCGGTGATCCCGGGCCCGAGCCGCTCGCCATGTGGGAGACCGTGGCCCGCGCGGCGATCGCCGACACCGGCCGGACCGCGGTGCTCGGCGCGCTCCAGGGAGTGAACGTCGTCCACTGTGCCTCGTGGACCTACGACGACCCGCCGGGTCGGCTCGCCGACCGGCTCTGCCCCCGGCCCGGGCCCCGCGCCGCGTCGATCCTCGCGGGCACGTCCCACCAGCGCCTGATCGACGCCGCCGCCGACCGCATCCTGGGAAACGAGACCGACGTCGAGCTCGTGGTCGGCGGTGAGGCCCTCTGGACGCTCCGGCAGCACCGTCGGGCCGGCCAGGCACCCGAGTGGAGCCACGGCGCCCCGGTCGAGGGGCCGCCCATCGACCTCCACGAGTGGTTCCTCCCCACCGAGCTCGCCCACGGCATCGTGCCCGCGTGGCTCACCTTCGCCCTCCTCGACGACGCGCGACGGCACTGGCTCGGGATCGGCCCCGCCGAGCACGCCACCCGCAGCGGCCGGCTCCTCGCGGCGATGTCCGAGGTCGCCGCGAGGAATCCCCACGCGTGGTTCCCGGTCGCCCGCTCCGCCGACGAGATCACACGCCCCGCGCCCGACAACCGCATCGTGGCTTCTCCTTACACGAAGCGGATGGTCGCCTTCCCCGACGTCGACATGGCCGCGGCCACGATCGTGATGAGCACCGCGGCGGCCGACCGGCTGCGGATCCCCGACGACCGCCGGGTGTACCTGCGCGCTTGGGGGTTCGGGCGCGACGCGGTGCACCTCGCGGCGCGCAACGAGCTCCACGCCTCCCCCGCGATGCACCACGTGTTCGCCGACACGCTCGACCGGGCCGGGCTCACCGTGGACGAGATCGCGACCTTCGACCTCTACTCGTGCTTCCCGTCGTCGGTCGACTTCGCCCGCGACGCCCTCGGCCTCGCGGCCGACGACCCCCGCGACGTCACCGTCACCGGTGGCCTCCCGTACCACGGAGCACCCAGCGCCAACTACATGGGGCACGCCGTCGCGCGAGTGGTCGAGCGCGTGCGCACGGGATCGGGTCCTGCGCTCGTCACCGGGGTCGGCATGCACATGACCAAGCACGTCGCCGCGGTGTACGCAACCGAGCCCGGGCCGGTGATCCCGCCCGATCCCGCGCTCGAGCAGGCGCTCGAGGCCCGGCCCCAGCGACCCGTCGCGGCCGCCGTCGACGGACTCGCCACCGTCGCTGCGCAGACCGTCGTTCACGGACGCGACGGTGCCCCCACGCACGCGGTGACCATCTGCACCGGCTCGGCCGGCGAGCGGTGTTACGCCCGCACCGACGACGGCGACACGCTCGCCGACATGCTCGAGTACCCGTGGACCGGCCGCGTCGTGGAGCTCGGCAGCGCGGGGAGCACCAACGAGGTCAGGGCGCTCGCGACGGCCTTGGCTCCCCGCTGACCACGGCGGCGGGCTCCCGCCGGCCGCCGGCGCGCGCGATGAGCACCCCGACCGCGAACACGATCAGCCCGAGACCGGGCGTCAACGGCACCGCCGCGTACGAGGTGACCCGGTCGAACGGGAAGCCGCCCATCCCCGTGGCCGCGAGGCTGAGCAGGCCGAGACCGGTGGCCAGCGCCCCGACTCCCGCCACGAGCGACCAGGCCGGACCGTCGCCCGGACGCGCGCGCGGTGGCTCCAGCCACGGGATCGGAAGGTGCTCGAACGGCGCCATGAGGGCCACCAACACGGCGGTCACCGCCAGGAACACCGCGAGGTGCGCGACCGTCGCGGGCCAGAAGCGGAACGGACCGACCGGGCCCCGGTCGAGGTCGAGCTCGTGCTCGGCCACCGTCACGATGACGAGCGCGGTGAGGTGCCAGAGGTAGAGCGTCATCGCCACCGCGCCGCCCGCGACCACCAGGTGCCAGGCCCGCGGACGAGCACACCAGCGGACGAGCGCCGGCCAGCACCAGCCGACCACGGCAATCAGGACGACCGCGTGGAGCGCCAGCACGATCGTCGGTGGCGCCATGTTGGAGATCGGCTCCCCCGGCATCCCCACCATCGAGACCGGGTACGGGAAGCCGCGCACGAGCACCACGTTCACCAGCACGGTCGCGAGCGCGACGCCGAGGAACACCCGCCGGTCGTGCGCGCCACGGCTCACCCGGTCGCGCACCACGAGGCCGAACGTCGCGGCCATGAACCACACGAGCACGAAGTTCACGACCGCGATGCCCTCGTCGATGTGGAAACGTCCGAGGTCGACGATCGCGATGGGCACGAGGAAGCCGAGCGCGCCGAGGTAGCCGTGTCGCGCGAGGCGAGCTTGCCACGGCGTCGTCATGATCACCAGCAGGTAGACGCCGAGGAACCACAGCAGCTGGGTGCTCAGCTTGCCGAGCGGCGCGGCCGCGTCCGGGAGGATCTCGGTGAGCGCGAGCACGAGCGGGATCCAGACCGCGAGGTACACGACGAGCGGGCGCACGAGCCGCCGCTCGCGGTGCCACAGCCACACCCGCCAGCGCTCTCCACGCGCGACCGACGCGGCGTACGAGCGCCGGTTGGAGATCGCGCCGGCCGCGAAGAACACCGGCATCACCTGGAGCAGCCACGTCGCGATCTTCAGCTCGGGGATCTCGGCCAGCAGGTTGTTCACCCGCGGCGTGTCGTGCTGCCACACCACCACGGCCATGAGCGCATGACCGATCACCACCACCGTCAGACTCGCCACCCGCAGCAGGTCCACCGGACGGTCGCGCGATTCAGGGGTGGCCGCGGCCACCGGTCCGCTCCGGCGCCAGATGACCACGCCGGGAACGAGCCGGCGCCAGTCGCGCGGCCGCCGGGCAGCCGGGTCGGTCAAGCGCCGGCGACACTGTCGTCGACGGGCACCTCGACCGGCGCGCACACGGTGTCGGGCGCCGGGGTCATGAGCTCCTCGCGCCAGCGGGTCGCCCAGGTGCGCGCGCGGACGTGCCACTGCTCGATGCGGTCGTCGCCGTCGACCCCGGCCGCCGAGGCACCGAGCACCCCGCGCGCGACGTCGCGCGCCTTGCCCATGCGCACGTGGTGCTCGGGCTCGGTCGCCCACACCGTGCACACCTCGGTGTCGTGCATCATCACCTCGTAGAGGCCCACGAGGTGATGGCCGTACTCGGCCATGAGCGGCACCCGTTCCTCCCGCACCGCGGCGAGGTACTCGAGCGCGGTGCCGGGCAGCACCTCGGTGAGCTCGTGGACGAACAGCGAGCCGCGCACGCCGTCGGCCGCGAGCGACGCCATCGTCGGACACCCGGGCGCGCCCGCGAGCAGCCGGTCGAAGCCACCGGTGCGGTAGCCGTACGCGACCTCCCACCACCCGTCGAGGTGCGTGTTGCTCATCCGCTTCATCCCGAGGCGGTCGACCTTGCCGTACCAGCCGTCCCACCCGCCGGGGACGTCCCAGATGTTCACGACCTGGGGCCAGCGCCCGGTGATGCCCATCGTGTACCAGGTGCCGAGCAGCTCGAAGTCGACCTTCTCGTGGCCGGCCTGTTGCTTGGCGTGCTCCATGTAGTCCCACTGGTGCTGGCCCACGATGTCGATGTACTCGTGGAGGAAGAGGGGTCGTTCGCCTGCGCTCATGCCCACATCTTCGCAAACGGGGAGCCTCCACTGGCTATCGTCCGGCGATGGCGAAGATCCTCCTGGTGCACGGGGCGTTCCACGAGCTGTGGGGCCCGAACGAGATCGCGACCCGCTGGCTCCCCGCACTGCGCGACGGCCTGTGGCACCACGGCGGGGAGGTCGACGACGGCGACGTGACCGCCGCGTTCTACGGCGACCTGTTCCGGCCCGATCCCGAGGTTGACCCAACCGAGGTGGTCGACGCGGCCCGCCAAGCCGGTGCCGACGCGCTCGCCGCGCGGATCCCCGGTGGGGCCGACGCGCTCCCCGCGATCGAGCAGGCGATGGGCAGGGCCACCGTCGCGCGGATCGAGTACCTCGCCGGGAAGCTCGCGACCGACGCCGACATCGAGGCTGCGGCGATCGACCGCGTGGTCGAGCACCTGGACGCCGAGACCGAGATCGTCGTCGCCCACTCGCTGGGCACCGTCGTGAGCTTCGCCGCGCTGCGGCGCAACCCCGACCGGCCGATCCGACTGCTCGTCACCCTCGGGTCACCGCTCGGCGCGTCCTTCATCCAGGCCCGGCTCGAGCCCGACAAGGTCGACGGGCTCGCGCCGTGGCCGGGCGGGGTCGAGCGCTGGGTCAACGTCGCCGCCGTCGGCGACATGGCCTGCGTGCAGCCCCGGCTGTCCACCCTGTGGGGCCCGCGCGTGCAGGACCATCTCGTCGACAACGGCCACCGCGCCCACGACGTCGAGCCCTACCTCAACGCGCGGGTCACCGGCGCGGCGATCGCGTCGGCGCTCCGGGGCGATTGAGCACCGGCCGGCGATGACCGCCTTCGTCCCGAACGACGCCGTGGCCCGCATCCGGGGCCGGCTCGACCATCCGGTGATCGACGGCGACGGCCACCAGATCGAGTTCATGCCCCTGGTGCGCGACCACGTGGTGGACCTTGCGGGCGAAGACGCCGCGGCGCACCTCGACGCGCTCGTCGCGAGCGGCACCCGCGTGCTGGAGTTCCCACCCGGCGACGAACGGCGGCGCCGGGGCCTCGTCCGCACCGGATGGTGGTCGGTGCCCACGGCCAACACGCTCGACCGAGCGACCTGCATGCTCCCCTCCCTCCTGCACCGTCGGCTCGACGAGATCGGCATCGACTTCGCGGTGCTCTACCCGACCTACGGGTTCTTCGCCGGGCTGCCCACCACGCCCGAGCTGCGCGGCGTGTTCGCCCGCGCGTTCAACCGGTACTCGGCCGAGGTGTTCGACGGCCTGCGCGACCGGCTCGAGCCGGTCGCCGTGATCCCGATGACGCGGCCCGACGAAGCGGTCGCGGAGCTGCACCACGCCGTCGGCGAGCTCGGCCTCAAGGCGGTGATGCTCGCCGGGCTGGTGGCGCGGCCGTGGCCGGGCGCGGAGGACAGCACGGCGCGCTGGCAGGACACCCTCGCCCACGACTCCGACCTCGACTACGAGCCGGTGTGGCGCGCGTGCGCGGAGCTGGGCGTGGCCCCCGGCTTCCACTCCGGCGGCCAGGGCTGGGGCACCCGCATGTCCACCCGCAACTATCTGTACAACCACGTCGGCAGCTTCGCCGCCGCGGCCGAGAGCGCGGCGCGGGCGCTGTTCTTCGGCGGCGTGCCGGTCCGCCACCCCGACCTGCGGTTCGCCTTCCTCGAAGGCGGGGTGGCGTGGGCCGCGGCGCTGCACGCGGACCTCGTCGGCCACTGGGCGAAGCGCAACGGCGAGGCCGTGCTCCACTACGACCCCGCCGCGCTCGACCGCGCGCGGCTCGACGCATTCTTCGCCGAGCACGCCCGCGGCCGCGTCCACGACGCGCGCGACCTGCTCGACTAC
>Ga0302322_100004480_pt1 | contig 12145 bp, 6 predicted proteins | sample Fen_T0_2_FD_203757 | JGI IMG/M metagenome (GOLD analysis project Ga0302322, IMG submission 203757) | Peat permafrost microbial communities from Stordalen Mire near Abisko, Sweden - Fen_T0_2 | ecosystem: Environmental > Terrestrial > Soil > Wetlands > Permafrost | place: Sweden: Abisko... | reverse complement strand
CAGGCTGGCATCCTGCTGCAGCTCGCGCGCGACCTGCAGGCCGTCCGTGCCCGGCATGTGGCGGTCGAGCAGCAGCAGTTCGAAGGGCTTGCCGGACCGTGCGGCGGCACGCAGCTGCGCGAGCCCGTCGGGCCCGTTGGCAGCCGCTTCCACGGCCATCTGCCACTCCGCCAGCTGGTGCTGCAGGATCTCGCGGTTGGCGTGGTTGTCGTCGACCACCAGCACGCGCCGGCCGGTCAGCGAGGCCGACCAGAGCGTGCGGCTGTGCTCGAGCGTCACGGAGGCCAGCCGCAGCTCGACCGTGAAGGTCGACCCCTTTCCCGGCTCGCTGGTGACGCCGATGGTGCCCACCATGCGCTCGACCAGCCGCCGGCAGATCGCCAGCCCCAGGCCGGTGCCGCCGAAGCGGCGCGTGGTGCTGCCATCGGCTTGCGCGAAATGGTCGAAGATGCGCTCGCGCGCGGCCGCCGGTATGCCCACGCCCGTGTCGCGCACCGCGATGCGCACGGCCGCGACGCCCGGGTCCCGCGAGGGCAGCCGCTCGATGCGCAGCACGATCTCGCCGTTCGAGGTGAACTTGACCGAGTTGCTCAGCAGGTTGGCGAGCACCTGGCGCAGGCGGAACGGATCGCCGCGCACGCCCAGGCTGACGGCGGTCTCGTCCAGCTCGGTGAGCAGCTCCAGGCCCTTGCGCGCGGCCGGCTCGGCGAACATTCCGACCGCCTCCTCCGCCACATCCAGGAGATCGAAGTCGACCGCCTCGAGCTGCAGGTTGCCCGACTCGATCTTCGAGAAGTCGAGGATGTCATTGATGACGTGCAGCAGGTGGCGACCCGAGGACTGCACGGCCTCCGCCCAGTGCCGCTGCCGCGGCGCCAGCTCGCTGCCGAGCAACAGCTCGTTCATGCCCAGCACGCCATTCATGGGCGTGCGGATCTCGTGGCTCATGGTAGCGAGGAACTCGCTCTTCGCGCGGCTGGCCGCCTCGGCGGCGTCGCGCGCCAGCACGAGTTCCTGCGTGCGATGGCGCACCTGGTCCTCGAGCGTGGCACGGTGCTGCGCGAGCTCGCGGTCGCGCTCGGCGACGCGGCCCAGCATCGCATTGAATCCCCCGACCAGGCGGTCGAGGTCCTGGTCGGGTGCCGGCTGCGCGCGCAGGCCGTAGTCGCCGGTGGCCGAGACCGCATCCACGGTCGACACCAGGTTGCGGATCGGCTCCGAGATCGACTGCGTGACGCGACGGGAGAGTGCAAAGGAGAGCATGAATGCGCCAACGGCGCAGGCCAGCAACAGCGCCACGCTCAGCGCTTCGCTGGCCCACAGCGAACGCAGGCTCGCCACCAGCAGCACCGTGCCCAGCTCCTGGCCCTCGTAGGAGACCGGGCGGCGCACCACCAGCCTGGGCGACCAGAAGGAGTCGTCGGCCGCTACCAGTTCCGCCACCGCCTGGCCTGAGGCCGCTGAGGGCGCCCGCAGGTGGACCACGGCGAAGACGGCGCCGGCGCGGTCGAGGATCCATGCGTCGGTCAGCTGTTGCTGAGGCAACAGCGCGCGCAGGGATTCACTGGCGGCCGCGGAGTCGCCGAAGGTAAGTGCGGCGCGCACGCTCAGGGCAGTCACGTCCGCCAGGCTCCCGAGGTCGCGCTCGATCGCACGCCGCTGCCCGACGACGTGCGTCGTGGCCGAGAGCGTGAACAGCAGCGCCACGGCCACGCCCACCGAGCCGACCACCACCGTCACCAGCTTGCGCGCGACGCTCGAGCGATCGAGGGTCCGGCTCATGGCGCATTGCCTCCGACCACGCGCTCGGCGAGGCGCAGGAGCTCAGAGCTGATGCTGAATCCGGCCTTCTGGGCCGCGCCAAGGTTGACCTCGAAGTGGACGTGGTTGTCGCGGTTCACGAGCTGCACCAGCCCGCCCTGGCCGAGGAACGCATCGTCGTCGCTGACGGTGAGCACGCCATGCTGGTGCGCCGTGGCCAACAGCTCGGCGGCGCCCGGCCCGAGCGGGTCGGCGAAGAATTCGATCTGGCAAACGGCCAAGTCGGCCGCCCGCGCGACTTCCTGCGCATGCAGGGCCCGGCCGTGCACAAGGCGCGACTCCACCAGCGCCATGCCCTCTGCCAGCCGTTCGCCGTGGCCCACGACGCACAGAGTGAGCGTGCCCGAGCTGCGTTGCCCCGCGGGCCAGTCGACGAACTTGCTGATGTTGTAGACGATCGCCATCTTCACGGCCCCGTCGCTCGGCGCCTGCGCCGCCGGGCGGCCGCCCAGCGCCGGTCCGACGCCGCCGGCCAGGCACAGGGCCACCGCCAGGCCCTGGACGAATGGCGTCCGGCCTCGTGCGGCGGGCTTGTGGATTCGCACCAGCACGGATGACTCAGTAAGAGAATTCAACAGTGGCGTTCAACGACCTGCCGGCGGGCACCAAGGGACTGAACAGGTGGTCGGACGCAAACTCCAGGTGGCTGGGGTCCGTCAGGTTGCGTCCTACGAGGGCAACTTCGAGGTTGCGGGCCACGCTCCAGCCGATGCGGGCATCGAAGGCGGTGTAGGCGGGCACTTCAACGCGCTGGAAGGTAAATACGCTTATGCCGTCCACATAGCGGGCGGAGAGGTCGACGTGCACGCGGCCGAGATCCATCATGGAGCGCAGCGTCGCCGAGACCCGCGGTGCGTTGGTCGTGATCTCCTCGTAGTCGGTGCCGCTGTCGACCTTGACCGAAACGGTCGACACGCCTGCGGACAGGCGCCACCACTCGCGCGCGCGCCAGTCGAGCGCAAGCTCGACTCCGCGCGCCGTGGCCGACTGGCCGTTGACGATCGGCAGCGGCAATTCCAGGTAGGGCACGCCGTCCAGCTGCGCCAGCCGGATGGCCGAGGAATCGACTTCGGCCGTACGAAGGTCGGTGTACTTGCTGAGGTAGGCGGCCAGGTCGATCGACAGGTCGTGCGACAGTTGGGAGCGGAAGCCGGCCTGCCAGCCGAGCTCGGACTCTGGCCTGAAGCCGGCCGTGCCGATCGCGGTCGGGATGATCGCCAGCGGCTGCTGCGGCGGTTGGGCTGGAACGGTCGGGCCAACCAGGTAGTGGACGGAGCGCTCGACGCGCGCCGGCGAGCGAAGTGCGCGCGACACCGAGAACCACAGCGTGCTGGTGGGGCTGGTCGCCACCGCCAGCCGCAGGTCCGGCATGGCGTGCGTGCCTGCATAGCTGTCGTTCTCGACGATCGTGCCCACCGTCAGGTGGGCCCGCTCGGACCACAGCGTCACCTCGTCCTGGGCCAGCAACCGGTAGGTTGCGCGCGTCTGGCTGGTCGGCGTGAACACCAGGAAGCGGGTCGCGGTGATGTCGTCTGCATCCGAGACGGCAGACAGGCCCAGCATGGCCTCGTGGCCCGCAAATGGACGGAAATGGTCCTGGGCCTCGAGCGTGAGGACGTCCCGGCGCTCGTCGATGATCGACGGGAACTGGACGCGTTCATGGCTGAGGTTGGCCTGCATCGAGAGCACATGGTCACCAGCAAGTGGTGTCTCGTAGCGCGCCAACAGGAAGCCGCCGGTCATGCGTTGTTCGCTGGCGACCTGCAACACATAGGGCGGCGTCGGCAGGGGTTCCTGGGTGGGCTGCCCGCTGCGCGCGCTGTGCGCCTCCGCCTGCAGGCTCAGGCGCGATTCGCCGCGCTCGCGGTCGAGGCGCAGGCCACCGGCGGCACTGCGCAACATTCCGTCCGTGCCTGCAGCTGCGGGCACGGCGCCCGGCTGCGCCTGCTCGGCGCGGCCGTAGATGCGCAACGCCGTGTCCGGGCCAATGTCGACGCCACCGCGCGCGAACACGCCGCGCCGGCCCTCGCTGCCGAAGCCCGCACCGACCAGCGTGTCGCGCGTCTCGCTCGCGGAGCGCGTGATGATGTTGATGACGCCATTGACGGCGTTGGCGCCCCAGACGGCGGCGCCCGGCCCGCGGATCACCTCGATGCGCTCGATGTCCTCGAGCAGCGGCAGCTCGCGCTCCCAGAAGACGCCGGCAAACAGGCCCGTGTACAGGCTGCGCCCGTCGCGCAACACCAGCAGCTGCTTGGCAAAGCGCCCGGCAAATCCGCGGATCGTGACCGAATACGCATCGCCGCCGATCCAGGCGACGTTGACGCCCGGCACCCCGCGCAGCAGTTCCGGCACGTTGGTCGCTCCGGACCGGTGGATGTCGTCGTGCGTGAGCACGAAGACCGCGGCGGCCGTGTCAGACAGGCGCTGCGGCTTGCGGTTGGCGGTCACCACCTCGACGTTGAGCAGTTCCTCGATGCTGAGGTCTGCGATCGAACGTGTCGAGGCGCCCTGCGCCGGCGCGGTCCCTGCGCCTGCGGCTGGCACGAGCGCGGCGCCGGCAAGCCACGCCAGCCACGCAGCGCGGGCACGCGTCGCATTCGATTTCAGGTCAGGACGACGGGTTCGGTATGTCATGGTCAGGTTCCTGCGACGATGGCAACTCTTGGGCGCCGGGCGTGTCCGCTCATTCCAGCGGACATAACGCACGCTTCCGGTGGACGGGCCAACGGTTCCTTAACGGCCGCGGCCGGCGCCCTTGGACCGGGACATTAGGCGTTTTGTGATCCGCTTCCGTCCGTGCAATCCCGAAGGCGCACCACGGGATTGCTCGGGGTCAGCTTATCGTGCGATTGGCGCAGCCCGCTGCCGACTGACCTGCAGGCCCGGTATGTCCGGTGGCGGACAGACGCACCGAAGGGGTTGGACGCCGGAATTGCGGGATTTCCTTGCGCGACCCGCATGACTTGGCACCAGGCCGTGGTCGGCACGCTGGCACAATGGCGGCTCCGGCAAAGGGGGCATCCATTGAGCGACCCGGACAACGCGCTGCGCCTCAAGGCCTGCGACATCTCCCGGTGCGAGGCGATGTGCTGCCACGATGGCGTGCATCTCGACGAGGGCGAGGAGCGGCGCCTGCGGGCGCTGGTCGAGCACACGCCGGCCCTGCGCGCGCGCCTGCCTGCCGAGTACGTCGTCGACGCCTGGATCGAGGGCGAATACGCCGGCCGCAAGACGGCCGTGCGCGCGCACGACTACCGCAACCCCGCGTGGCCGGCGCACTTCCCGCGCACGCGCTGCGTGTTCGCCGACGAGGCCGGGATGTGCGAACTGCAGAAGCTCGGGCTGGCGCGCCGGCAGCACCCCTGGCGCTACAAGCCCTTCACCTGCTGGATGTTCCCGCTTGGCCTGGACGCCGAGACCGGCGCGGTCGAGCAGCCCGAGGTCGACCCGGCCGACGACCCGTCGGCCGGGCCCGGCTACCCGGGCTTCGTCTCGGTGATGCCCTGCGGCCGCCACGAGCCGCAGGGCGAGCCCTGGTGGCAGGTGTTGTCGGGTGAACTCGCGCGTTACGCCGAAGTGGGCGGGTTGCCAGGGCATGGCTCGGTGGCGAGCGACGACGACGCCGAGCGCGACGCCGCGCTGCCCGGGCCGGCGGACGTCCCGCCGTTCAGGCCCTGAGCGCGGCCAGCACCTCGTCGAGCATCTTCTTGGCGTCGCCGAACAGCATCCGGTTGTTCTCCTTGTAGAACAGCGGATTGTCCACGCCAGCGTAGCCCGAGGCCATGCTGCGCTTCATGACGATGGTGGTCTGCGCCTTCCACACCTCGAGCACAGGCATGCCGGCGATCGGGCTGCCGGGGTCGTCCTGCGCGCTCGGGTTGACGATGTCGTTGGCGCCGATGACCATCGCGACGCTGGTGTCGGGGAAGTCGGCGTTGATCTCGTCCATCTCCATGACGATGTCATAGGGCACCTTGGCCTCGGCCAGCAGCACGTTCATGTGCCCCGGCATGCGGCCGGCGACCGGGTGGATCGCGAAGCGCACGTTCTTGCCCTTCTCGCGCAGCACCTTCGTGATCTCGTAGACCGTGTGCTGCGCCTGTGCCACGGCCATGCCGTAGCCGGGGACGATGATGACGCTGCTGGCTTCCTTGAGCAGCTCGGCCGTCTCCTGCGCGCTCACCGCCGTCACCTCGCCGGCGGGCGCCGCGGCGCCTCCCGCGGCCTTGGGCTTGGCGCTGTCGCCGCCGAAGCCACCCGCGATGACGCTCAGGAACTGCCGGTTCATCGCGCGGCACATGATGTAGCTGAGGATCGCGCCGCTCGAGCCGACCAGCGCGCCGGTGACGATCAGCAGGTCGTTCGAGAGCATGAAGCCCGTGGCCGCGGCGGCCCAGCCCGAGTAGCTGTTGAGCATCGAGACCACCACCGGCATGTCGGCGCCGCCGATCGCCATGACCATGTGCACGCCGAACAGCAGCGCGAGCACCGTCATCACGATGAGCGGCGTCAGCCCCGCGTCGATCGAGCCGGCGGCGAGGAAGCGCTGCCCGAGCACGATCACGCCGACGAGCAACGCCAGGTTGAGCCAGTGGCGCGCGGGCAGGAGCAGGGGCTTGCCGCCAATCTTGCCCGAGAGCTTGCCGAAGGCGATCACCGAGCCGGAGAGCGTGACCGCGCCGATCAGCACGCCCAGGTACACCTCGACGTGGTGGATGCCCTCCTCGGCAGGAGACATCCCTGCGGAGGCCGTCGGATCGATGTAGCTCGCATAGCCCACGACAGTGGCGACCAGGCCGACCAGGCTGTGCATGAAGGCGACCAGCTCTGGCATCTGCGTCATCTGCACCGTGCGCGCGAGGTACAGGCCGATGCCGCCGCCGACCACGAGCGCCGCGAGGATGTAGCCGAGGCCGGCTGCGCTGACATGCGGCCCGAACACCGTGGCCAGCACCGCGATCGCCATGCCGAGCATGCCGTACAGGTTGCCGCGCCGCGAGGTCTCGGGGTTCGAAAGGCCGCCGAGGCTCAGGATGAACAGGATGGTCGCGCCGATGTACGCGACCGAAGTGAGGCTGCCTGACATTCTTCGCTCTCCGTTACTTGCGGAACATCGCCAGCATGCGGCGCGTGACCGCGAAGCCGCCGAACATGTTGACGGCCGTGAGCGCGATGCCGACCACGGCCAGCGTGCGGATCAGCGAATCGGGCCGCAGGCCCTCGCCCGCCACGGCCGCCACCGCCGGCGGCGCGACCTGCACCAGCGCGCCGATGATGATGATGCTGCTGATGGCGTTGGTGACGCTCATCAGGGGCGTATGGAGCGAAGGCGTCACGTTCCACACCACCATGTAGCCGATGAAGCAGGCCAGCACGAACACCGTGAAGTGGCCGAGGAACGCCGCCGGCGCGAAGGCGCCCACCAGCAGGAACAGCACGGCGGCCACGCCGAACAGCGCGGCGGTCTTGCCGGCCGACATCGGCTCGCCGCCGCCACCGTGCCCGTGGCCCTTCTTCGCCGCGACAGGCGCCACGGCGGCGGCCTTGGCGGGGGTGGAGCCCGGCGGAGCCGCCGACAGCTTCGGCGCCGGCGGCGGCCACGTGACCTCGCCGGCCTTCACCACGGTCGCGCCGCGGATGACCTCGTCTTCCATGTTGACGTTGACCTGCCCGTCCTTCGCCTTGCACAGCTCTTCCGTGAGGCGCAGCAGGTTGGTCGCATACAGGTTGCTCGACTGGCGCGGCAGGCGGCTCGGCAGGTCGCTGTAGCCGATGATGATCACGCCGTGCTTCACCACGATCTTGCCGGGCTCCGTGAGCTCGCAGTTGCCGCCCTGCTCGGCGGCCATGTCGACGATCACGCTGCCGGGCTTCATCGACTGCACCATCTCGGCGGTGATCAGCTTGGGCGCGGGCTTGCCCGGGATCAGCGCGGTCGTGATGATGATGTCGACTTCCTTCGCCTGCCTGGCGAAGGTCTCGCGCTGGGCCTTCTGGAAGCCCTCGCTCATGACCTTGGCATAGCCACCGACGCCACTGCCCTCCTCGACGTAGTCGACCGGCACGAACTCGCCGCCAAGGGACTTGATCTGGTCGGCGACCTCGGGCCGCGTGTCGTTGGCGCGCACGATGGCGCCGAGGCCGGAGGCCGCGCCGATGGCGGCGAGGCCGGCGACGCCCGCGCCGATCACGAACACCTTGGCCGGCGGCACCTTGCCGGCCGCGGTGATCTGGCCGGTGAAGAAGCGGCCGAAGGCATGCGCCGCCTCGATCACGGCGCGGTAGCCGCCGATGTTTGCCATCGAGGAGAGGGCATCGAGCTTCTGCGCGCGCGAGATGCGCGGCACGCTGTCCATGGCCAGCACGGTGGCCCCGGCGGCCGCCAGCTGCTTGAGCAGCTCGGGGTTCTGCGCAGGCCAGATGAAGCTGACCAGCGTCTGCCCTTCGCGCAGGCGGCCGGCCTCCTCCACAGTGGGCGCACGCACCTTGAAGAGGATGTCGGCCTGCGACCAGAGGCTCGCGGCATCGGGCGCGATCGTGGCGCCGGCGGCCTGGTAGGCGTCATCGCCGATCGTGGCGCCCTCGCCCGCACCGGCTTCCACGACCACCGAGAAGCCCAGCTTGCGCAGCTTCTCGACCACGTCGGGCACGGTCGCGACGCGCTTCTCGCCCGGGAATATTTCCTTCGGGATACCTATGACCTGCGGCATGTACCTGGCTCCCTCTGCTGGCAAGACCGGCCCGCAGCCACCCAACCCGGATGGCCCTGCAGGCAACCACGGAACTATCGCATATTGCGGCGCATTGCGGAGCGACCGGCTCGACGAATCCCGCCGGGAGTTCTGCGATCGCGAGTCCCTGCGCGCCGACCGGAACTCGCGCTACGGCGCTGTACAATGGCCGCTTGGCGCGACCCTGACCGGCGTGGGCGCCGGCATCGGCGAAAACCTGGAGCGCGTTCAGCATGGACGTTCCACATGCCTTTCAGCGTCTGTTAAGGGCCACCATCCTGCCGCTCGCAGCGTGCTGCTGCATGCCTGCGCTGGCCGGTGGCGCCCAGGCGCCTGCACCACCCGCAAACCTTGCGGCCGGAACCCTCATCGAGCATGGCGTCTTCCGCCTGCACAAGTTCGCGCAGCCTATCGGCGAGGAGAGCTACGAGATCAGGCGGCAGCAGCGCTCTTTCGAGCTTAGCAGCCAATTCGAGTTCACCGACCGCGGGACCGCCGTGTCGCTGGCCGCCAGGCTGAAGTACGGCCCCGATCTCACGCCGGAACAGTTCGAGGCCAAGGGCAGCAACGCACGAGATGCCCACTTCGACGACGCCGTCGTCGTGGCTGCGCACGGCATCCACGTACGCCGGAACCAGTCGTCGAGTGACGAGCCGCGGCCGCGCCGGTTCTTCACGATGTCGGGGTACGCGCCGACTGCGCTGCAGATGATGCTGTTCCGCTATTGGCAGGCGCACGGCCATCCGGAGCGGCTGCGAATATTCCCGGCCGGTACCGTGCAGATCGAGCACCGCGGGTCCGATCGCGTAGAGGTCGGGCAGAAACAGGTCTCGCTGGAACGATACATCGTGTCCGGGCTCATCTGGGGACGCGAAGCGGTCTGGCTCGACGCCCGCAGGCAACTCGTCGCACTGGTCAGCATCGATGCCGAGTTCGACCATTTTGAAGCGCTCAGGGAGGGGTATGAGGCAGCGCTCCCCGTCCTGCTGGCGAGTGCCGGCAGGGACGAGATGGCGGCGCTCGCGCACATAGCCCGGGGCTTTCCCGGCAGGCGGGCCGGCAAGCTGGCACTCATCGGCGGATTGCTCGTTGACGGCACGGGGCGCGAAGCCATCCCTGATTCGGTGGTCGTCATTGATGGCGACCGGATCACCTCGGCAGGCCCGAGGACGCAGGTCGCCATTCCGCCGGATACCCAGGCAATTGACGTCACCGGGAAGACGATCCTGCCCGGCCTGTGGGACATGCACGCCCACTTCGAACAGGTCGAGTGGGGGCCGATCTACCTGGCGGCGGGCGCGACGACGGTGCGCGATTGCGGCAATGAGTTCGACTTCATCACCGCGGTGAGGGACGCCATCCGCGACGGCCGGGGGCTCGGTCCGCGCATCCTGCTCGCAGGGCTCGTCGATGGCACGGGACCCGAGTCGCTCGGCACTCAACGGGTCGACGATCCTGACCAGGCGCGCGCGTGGGTCAGCCGTTACCACGATGCGGGCTTCCAGCAGATGAAGATCTACGGCTCGATGACCCCCGGGAACGTCGCGGCGGTCGCGACGGCGGCTCATCAGCTGGGCATGTCGGTGACGGGGCACGTGCCCAACGGCATGACCCTGGTCCAGGCGATTGAGGCCGGCATGGACCAGGTCAATCACCTGGGCTATGTCATCGGGGCGATGCTGCCCGAAGCGGACGCGGAGGATCGAACGCGGGACAAAGCCCTTCGACGACTGGCGGGGCTCGACGTCACGTCTGCCCGCGCCACCGCGGTGGTGGAATTCCTGCGTGCCCATTCAGTCGTTGTCGATCCCACCATCGCGCTATGGGAACTCGGAACCGTTGCGCCGGACAGGCCGTATGCCGGCTTCGAACCCGGAGTCGGAAGGCTCGCGCCCGAACTTGCGGCCCTGTACGTGACGCCGGCGGAGGCGGATCCCGACCAGGCATTGATCATGGAGGCGCTGCACCGGGAGCTCCAGGCCATTGGCGCGTTGCATGCGGCTGGCATCCCGATCGTGGCGGGAACCGACCAGGCGGTTCCAGGTTTTTCGCTGTACCGGGAACTGGAACTCTACGTCGAGGCGGGCTTCACGCCGATGGAAGCCATCCAGTCTGCCACCCTCGTCCCCGCGCGGACCATGGGCCAGGAGGCGAGCCTCGGCACGGTCGAGGCCGGAAAAAAGGCAGACCTGATCGTGCTGGGCGCCAATCCACTGGATGAGATACGCAACATCCGGACGGTCGAAAAGGTGGTCTCGAACGGCATTCTCTATGACTCCGCTCCGCTCTGGCAGAGCGTGGGCTTCAAGCCCTAGCGGGGGCCCCGGCGCGATCCCCGGCTTCGCGAGGACTGGCCCCCTTCGACGGCCGTGTTCCACCGGGCCCGGTGCCATGCCATCATTTGCACGCGCTGGCGCCCGCCTGGCCGGCGCTCCCTCCAAGCCAATCCACTTGACCACTGAGGGCATTGCGATGCCGATTCGCCCGATTGCAGCGTTCCTGCTCGCGATTGCCTGGAGTACCGCGGCCATGTCGCAACCTCCTGCGGCTCTCGACTCCATTGCCCGCGAGTATGTGCGGATCAGCCTGGAAGCAGGAGAACGGGAACCGGAATACGTCGACGCCTACTACGGGCCGCCCGAATGGGCGCTCGCCGCCAGGCAGCACACGCGATCCATCGCCGCGTTGCAGGCCGCGGCTGCGCAGGCCAAGGCCCGCGCATTGGCGATCGACCCGCGCACGCTCGACCGGCTGGCGCGCGGACGGCGCGCCTTCCTCATCGGCCAGTTGACCGCCGCCGAAGCGCGCCTGGCGATGCACGACGGCAAGCGCCTGGGGTTCGACGACGAGGCGCTGCAGCTCTTCGGCGTGAAGTTCGTGCCGACGCCGCTCGGGCAATACGACGCGACGCTCGCCGCGATCGAGAAACTAGTCCCGGGGCCCGGCCCGCTGTGGGCGCGGGTGGACGCATACCGCAACCGCTTCACCATCCCCGCCGACCGGCTGGCAGCGGTCATGCGTGCCTCGATCGCGGAATGCAGGCGGCGCACTGTCGAATACATTCCGCTGCCGCCCGGCGAGAACTTCTCCCTGGAACTGGTCAGCGGCAAGCCCTGGGGCGGCTACAACTACTACAAGGGCAACGCCACCAGCCTCATTCAGGTCAACACGGACCTGCCGGTGCTGATCGATCGCGCACTCGATCTCGGATGCCACGAGGGCTACCCGGGCCACCACGTCTACAACATGCTCCTGGAAAAGCACCTGGCCAGGGACAAGGGATGGGTGGAGTTCACGATCTACCCGCTCTACGGGCCGCAGTCATTGCTCGCGGAAGGCTCGGCCAACTACGGCATCGAACTGGCGTTTCCCGGCGATGAACGCACGGCGTTCGAGGCGCAGGCGCTGTACCCGCTCGCCGGACTGGACCCCGCGGAGGCACCGCGCTTCGCGGAGCTGTCCAAGGCCCTGCGGGAACTTTCGGGAGCCCGTTTCACGATCGCGCGCGACTACCTCGACGGTCGCATCGACCGGGATGCGGCCATCGCCCTGCTGCAGAAATACCAGCTGTTGTCGGTGGAGCGCGCGCG
>Ga0302322_100004479_pt1 | contig 12147 bp, 8 predicted proteins | sample Fen_T0_2_FD_203757 | JGI IMG/M metagenome (GOLD analysis project Ga0302322, IMG submission 203757) | Peat permafrost microbial communities from Stordalen Mire near Abisko, Sweden - Fen_T0_2 | ecosystem: Environmental > Terrestrial > Soil > Wetlands > Permafrost | place: Sweden: Abisko... | reverse complement strand
GAGTCGCGCTGGGCCCACCAAAGTTCCACCCCACGGGGCTATCGTCTAGGGGTCAGGACACCGCCCTTTCACGGCGGTAACACGGGTTCAAATCCCGTTAGCCCTACCAAAGCAATGAAACGACTTAGATGCCGGAGAGACCCTCCGGCATCTCTGTTTTTAACCACTGCCTCAAAAACTTCCTCAAAAAACTATAAACGGGCGTTCTCAAGCGAAGACAAGGGGTCCTCGGGACCCTTCTGACCAGGGTGGACGCCTCACCGGAATCCTTGCCCGGCATGCCTTTTCGCTGGTTTGGAGACCTCCTGAGGACTCCCACAGCACACAACCGGCTCAGGAGCCTCGGTAGTGATGGAAATCCTGCCGGTAGGAACCTCGTCGGTAGGCGGCTACCTACAGGGGGGTTCGTGGAGGTTCCCACGGACAATTTCTGTCCAAACTGCTGTGGCAGGATGATCTAGAACCAAGTCCGTTCTTGAGATGCCTGCATGAGCTATGACCCCTTCGATGGTGTGCTGCTGAACGACCCCCGACCGCCCGTGTCGGGTGCCGTCAGCCTCATGCTGCACCTGCGGGTAGCCCGGAGGCTGGCCAAGGCTCAGGGTCGCGCTGTGGGTCCCAGCCTGGAAGCCCTCAAGGCGCGCGCTCAGGCCTGCCGTGAGTTGCTGGCGCAGGGTCTGCTGCCTTCTACCCTCAGAGAATTGCAGAAGCATGGGCTGGACCTGGGGCTTCCCAAAACTGCCCACAGCTTGGCCAGCGTGCTGGCGCATCTGGAGGCCTACCTCAAAGAGGTGGAAGCGGGCGGCTACCTGGAGCCGGACCTGGCGCTCTGGCAGGCGGTGGACCTGGAACTTGCCGGGAAGCGGGGGCTCTGGATCGAGCGGACCGAAGCCGATGGGCCGCTGGAAGCAGGCATCCGGGACCTGGTGCCCTCGCGCCTGCGTGCCCTGGCCTGCGTACCGGGTCTGGGTGGTGCCACGTTCAGGCTGGCGGCCCAGAAGGGCGGCGAAGCCTCTGGGCTCTTCGGCAGCGCTCAGCCTTTAGTGGCATGGTTCCTCGATGGGCTCGAAGCCCATGGCGGGACCCTTCCCAATGACCTCGACCTTTCTGAACCGGAGGGCTGGGGATCAGCCCCTTGGTCGCCCGCGCTGGAGACTCTGTTCGAGGGACCGCTGGACCTGAAGGACCATGCAGACACGTTCAAGCGCGGGCTCGTCGAGGGTCCCCTCGACCTGCTGCGTCATGCCATCGAACAGGTCTGCGTCTGGCTGGACGCTGGGATCCCCCCTTCCGAGATCACCCTAATCCATCCCGAGCCTCAGACGGTGGCTGCTTTCCTCGCGCCCCTGCTGGCAGAAGAAGGCGTGGCGCTCCATGTGCGTGGCGGCCTGCTGCCGCTCCTCGCCAGCGAAGCCTGGAGTCCGCTCTGGACCCTGCTCATGGGCGTGCAGCGCCTAGATCCCTGTGCCGTGTCCGCCGGGCTCCGCGCATCGAAGCGCGATGACCTGCGCCACTGGGCGGACGCCCTAGCCCTCGCCGACCAGAGCGGGACGCTCGCGTTCGAAGGCAGCTTCATGCACCTGCGGGACCGCGTGAAGGAATATGCCCTAGGCATCTGGCAGGAACTGGCCGCCCTGCGGACCACCACCCAGACGGCCCACCGATGGGCCGAGCGCCTGGAAGCCCTGGCCACCACGCTGCGGCTGCCAATGGATCCCGACGATTTCTACTCCCCGCTTGGCCTGCTCAAGGAAGCCTGGGGCAACGAGACTTGGACCTTCGCCGACATGCTACTGGCACTGGAAGCCTTTCTGGACGCGGCGCGTAACAGCGAGATCCCTCGGGCCGTCGAGGGCCTGCGCTTGGTAACCCCAAGTACGATCCTCGACGACTGGAACGGCTCCCGCGCCACCCTGATCCTCGACCTCTCTGAAGGTGCCTGGCCCAGCCGTCCTGCCGAGAACCCCGACCTGGATGGCGACCGCAAGGCCGCCCTCAACAAGGCACTGCTCGCCTGTAGCCAGGCGGAACCCATGGCGACATTCCCCCCTGCCCTGCAGCGGTTCTGGCTGCCCCGCAGCGAACACGGCGACCAGATTCCTCGCGCCTTCCAGCGGGAGGCCTACGCCTTCAACAAGGTGCTGGCAATGACCCGTGAGCGTCTGGTTGTGCTCAGTCCCGCCCAGGATGAGGATGGCCGCATGAAATCCCAGGGACCCTTCTGGACGGCGCTGGAAGGCGCGGCCCCCTGGCGTGCCGAAGCCGCGCTGCACAGCCGCCTGCGGTGGCGTTGGGAAGGCCACGACCAATCCCCTCACAAACAGGCCCGAGCTACCGCCGCCCAGGCCCGCCCAGCCAGCGAAGTGCTGCTGGCGCAAGCACCCGACTTCGACCATGCTCCGGGGCTCCGCGCCGCCTGGCTCAAGGGGCAGGACAGCGCCAGCCCCACGGCCCTCGAAGGCCTCGCCAAGTGCCCCTTCCGTTCTTTCGCTGAGCGAGTCTGGGGCTTGCAGACCTTTGATGCGCGCACCCGGATGTCCATGGCCGTGGGCATCCTCGTCCACCACATTTTGGAAGAGGCCCTGATGCCTTTCGTGGGCATGGAGGACTGGCCAGCCGCCTTCCAGACGGCACTGGGCCTGGGTCCTGAGGCCGGAGCCGATGACCTCATTCCTCATCTGCAATCCCTCTGGCAGGACCACCAGGACCTGTGGCTGAAGGAACTGGACCGCCACATCCCGCAGGAGCAGTGGCCTCAGGCCGTGCTCCGCCTGGAATCCCTGCTGCCCAACGTGGCCGCTGGCCTGCTGCGGGATGTCCAGGCCGAGGCCCCCGACAAGGGGGAACTTGCATTGCTCGATCCGGCACGCCTGTCCGCGCCGAAGGCCAAGAAGGCCGCAACGCCCCCACCGGAGATCTGGTGCCGAACCCTTTTGGCCCTTGAGGGCAGCCTGGGTCCAGTGGCCCTAGACCTGGGTGACGGTCACACGCTCGCCGTCAGCGGCAAAGTGGATCGCATCGAGCGCTGGACCAGTGACAGTCTCTCCTTCCTGCGGGTGGTGGACTATAAAACCTCGAAAGAGACCTACCTCAAGGCCTACGCCGAGGACGACGCACCCTTCGGGTCCCACCTCCAGACCCCGCTCTACATGCTTCTTGCGGAGCAGGTCTACGAGGGCGAACGGGCCACGGCGGTGCTGTTTCCCCTGAAGGAGGAGGAGCCGAAGCCCTTCACCAAGCACTTGGCCACCCTGGCCGAAGCGGGACCCGAAGGAGCCTGGCGCGAGAAGCTGCTGACGAACCTCGCCCGCTTCGATGCGCGGCTGGAGTCGGGGGACTTCCCACCCACACCGGGCGAGCATTGCGGCCAGTGTCAGTTGGCGGCCCTCTGCGGGCGGCCCGTGGACGTGACCGTCGAGACCGATGGGGAGGGGGACTGACATGGACACCCTCGACCTGAGTAAGTCCTCCATCCTCGATCAGTCGCTGGTCGTAAGCGCCAGCGCGGGCTCCGGCAAGACGTTCACGCTCACGGTGCTGGTCACCGCTCGGCTCGGTCGTGGCGACATCCGCCCCTGGGAGATCCTGGCGACCACCTTCAGCGAGACCTCAGCGGCGGACCTCCGTGAGCGGCTGCTCCGCCCCCTAGACCTGCTGTCCGCCCTGGATGAGGCAGCCTGGCAGCAACTGCTGCCCCACCTCGAAGCGCCCGTTGCCACGGACCTCGAAGCCTTCCTCAAGGACCTGCCCGGCATCCAGCACCTGAAGAAGTCCGCCGGAGAGGTGGCCCAAGCGGCCGCCCATTGGGTGAATGCGCCCTGGGTTGCGTCCCCTGTGAAGGCTCGTGCTTACTGGCGCCGCGTGCGGCGGGAAGCCGAGCTGCTGCAGGTGTCCACCATCCACAGCCTGGCGATGCGCGTGCTGAGCAAAGGCGAGGGAAGCAACGACACCATCCTCGATGTGCGTCACCCCTCCCTGCTGCGGCTGCTGCGGCTGACGGTGCGCGAGTCGCTGACTCTGCCCTCTGGACATGCCGACGAGGTACCCGCCCGGTTGCTGCTGGCCTGGGCTGAGCAGAACTGGGAGGCGCTGTCTCAGGGCTTCGACAACCACCTCGATGCCCTTGGGCATCTGAAGAGTGAGGACCCAAGCCATTATCGCGACGCCCTGACCCGTGCCCTGGCTGAAGCCCGGACCGCTCTTGCGCCCTTTGCGGCGGATGAAGAACTGGCCAAGAACCCCAGCAGCAAGAGCCTCTACGCCTTCAAGAAGGAGAATCTCCTTCCGGTCCCCGCAGATGGCGCTGATTTGCAGACGAACCTCCGCTGGGCCCAAGCCCAGAGCGGGCGCGTGTCGAATCCTCCCCCTGCCTACTACTCCGATGCCTTCCATAATTCGATGGCCACCCTCAAGCCGGTGGCTACCGCCCTTGAAGCCTGGCTGCGCTGCCTGCTGGTGAACGCGCTTCAGCGCTTTGAGGCTGAGAAGCAGGCCCAGGGGCTGGCCACCTTCGGGGACCTGGTTCGCAAGGCCTTGGACAGCCTCAAGACCCACGGACTGGAAACTCCCGCGCCCAAGCTGCTCCTGGTGGACGAGTACCAGGACACCTCCAAGGTGCAGGATGCCTTCCTGGAGGCCCTTGGCGCTGAGCGCATGATGCGCGTCGGCGACGTGAAGCAGGCCATCTATGGCTTCCGGGGCGGCGATCCCGATCTGTTGCGGAACCGGTTGGCCGCGGCTGGTGAAGGCGCCTTCCGCCTCGCTTCCAACTTCCGCTCCACGCCCGAGATCGTGGCCCTGGCCAATACCTATGTGGACCAGGTCTGGCCCCAGTTGGATCCCACGGTCGGCGATCTTGATGGTGCTCAGTTACCCGTCGCCCCATCGGGGCCTCCGGTGGGGTTGGTGCGCACGCCTGCGCCATCGACCTCAGGTGACCTCCCAGGACTGGCGGATTGGATCTCGGGCCTCTCTCGGGAGTCCGGCTGGACCGAGTCCCTCGGCGCTCCTCCCAAATCCGGCAGTCGCACCCGGGCCCTTCTGCTCAAGCAGCGCACCCGACTTCCAGGCCTTCTCCAGCGCCTGAAAGCCCAGGGCATCCAGCCCTACGTGGTGGCCAAGGAGGGTTTCTGGGATAGTCCCGGCGTACGGCTCGTTCTCGCCGCCTTGGAGGCTGTGGCCCACCCCGAGCGCCCCATCCCCTGTGCGGCATTGCTGCGCCAAGTGGTGGGCCTGACCGATGCCGAGCTGGCGGCCCTAGTCCAAGCCAGCGAAGGTCGCCCCGGACTGCCCGGCCTGGGCCAACTGGATCCCGAGCGCCTGCTAGAAGCTTACCGAGGCGCCGCCCGTTTTATCGTCGACCTGCGGCAGGCCTCCACCCAGACCATCGCGGGCCGCCTGCTGCGGCACGGAGCCCTGCTCCAGGCCATCGCAGCCCTGGAGGTGCACGGCGCGCTGGAACCACTGCGGGCCCGTCGGAACCTGGCCGGACTGCTTGCCAGGTTGCAGGACCTGCCCGCCAGTCCCTCCGTAGCCTACGCCCTGCTTGATGACGAGCGGAACGGCCTGGAGCGGGGTGACCTGCCCGCCTCCGTGGAAGACGCGGACCTCCTTATCCAGACGGCTCACGGGAGCAAGGGACTGGAATATGACGATGTCATCCTGCCCTTGCTCAACGTGAACCCACGCAGTTTCCGCAAGGGGGACCTGCGCACCCAACCCGAAACTGGCGAGCTTCTGCTCGCCTGGAAGCTGGGGAAATTCACCGGGCGCGCCTACGACGACCTCAAGCCCCTGGTGGAGTCCAAACAGAAGCGCGACGAACTCAACCTGCTCTATGTGGCGCTCACCCGTGCCAAGGGGCGCCTCTGCCTGCTGCTCCAGGAACCCAAGGATCCCAAGGAGCCCAAGCCCCCCAGCGAGTTCAAGACCTGGGCGAAGTGGGGTCGGGTCCTGGCCAGCACCCACACTGACTGGAAAGCACTAACCGATGCACCGACGCCGGAGTCCTCGCCAACACGGGTCACCCTCACGCCGGACTTACCGCCTGTGAGAACGGCCCTGGCCGACATCGCCGAGCCTACGGATGCCCATGACGACCTCCCGGGCGACACCCGCAGCAAGGCCCGCCAGGAGGGGGAAGCCATGCACGCCTTCCTCCGGGATCTCCTGGTGCGCTGGGAGGATCCGGAAGCCTTCCAGGCCTGTCTCGACTACGCCCCGCCTGTGGTCCTCGCCCGCGAGAATGCCCTGCGCTTCCTGGAGCAGTTCGAGGTCAAGGGCTGGCGTCCCCTCCGCCGTCGAACGGAACTGCCACTCGCGGGAGCAGCCAGCAGTGGTGGGATTGGACGGGCGGATCTCGTTGTCTGGGAACAGGACTGCATCCACCTCCTGGACTTCAAGCACTCCAAGGCCTTCGAAGAAGAAGAACTTGCGGCCTACAGGGACCAACTCCGTCGGTACGCCACTGTTTTGGCAGAGCGGGAGGGCATGACCGTGCGCTCTTGGCTGGTGCCACTGCGCGGTAGTGCCTGGGTCAATCTGGATTAGCAGACTTCCTCGGTTCGAATATGGGTGGGAATCGTTTCCGCACGTGCCAAGCCGATTCGAGGAACGCCCGCTTCGAATAGCTTTGACACACTGTTATGTGCCGGTCTGGGCACACCGTTCACCAATGCTCGATCTGCCACCAAACCCTACCGTGTGAGCGACAGGGGCACCGTTGATCCAAGCCGCACACCGCCTGGCTCGCTGGTGCCCAAACCCCCGTCTCCTAGTACCTTCAAAGACTCCAAAGCGCTCATTCGCTTGGCGAAAACAAGGCTCGCCCATGCGAGCCTGATGCAGTCAAGTCCTCCGAAAACATTGGAATATCCGGGAGCAGAACAAGAATACGCCTTCACCTGGCGTGCGACCTACCGGAAGGGGCTCATGGGGCCGTGTGGGTGGCGCAGTTGACTGACGGGCGTGAGGAAGTCATCGGTGTTCCTCCTGAGGAGCCCAAGCAGGATGACTATCCCGTCTACACGTACGCTGAGGCAAGCATCGCAAGCGTAGTTGAGAGTCAAGAGGCAGAAGCCGCTGTTCTGATTGTCGGATCACAAGTCCCAAGCGGGTTCGACCGATCCAAGTTATGACGAAGCGACTTTCGTTCCGGGGGCTACCTTGTTTGGATCTGCGCGTACCATCGGCACCCGACTCTTTATGGCTACGGGGATAGCTGGGATCTTCTTCCTTGGAGCGCTGGTGGTGGCATTAAGCGGCCTCAGGTCCGGCCAGGCCACATTCGAGTCTTACGCGGAGAATTCCGCCCCTGAACTGCTGATGTACACCCAGCTCTATGCCAACGGGCTGCAGGCCGGTCAAGCCATTCGCAACATCGTACTGGACCCATCAAACCCAAAGGCCTACCAGAACTTCGAGGTCGCCTTGAAAGAATTCAAGACCGTTCTCCAGCGGGGGATGGAACTGACGGCCGACACACCTGACCGGCAACGGATCCTGCGTGTGGTGGGAACCCAATGGGACCATTTGGTCCAGCTCCAAGGACCCATCAAGGACAAATCGATTGACCAGGCCGGAGCCATCGCCTTGCTGAACAAGCAGGTCACCCCTGCCTGGCGTGCCATCAAGGACCAGTTGGTGTCACTCATGAAAGAGCAGGAGGCAGCCATGGCCTCGACCAAGGCTGACTCTGTTCGGGCCCAGAACCGGGCCATGAAGCTGGCTCTGGGAGTCGGACTTCTGGCTGGGGCCCTCGGCACCACCCTCCTCTTTTTGGCCATCCGAAGCCTCCAACGCCGCCTCCGCGACCTCGACAGCGCCATGGCAGAACTTTCCAGTGGCAAGGGTGACTTGACCCGCCGCCTTCCACTGGAAGGCAGGGATGAAATCCGAGGCATTGCGGAAAAGGCCAACCAATTGACTGAGTTCTACCAGCGGTTCTTCCAGCGCCTGGGCCTGCACTCGCAGGGTGTGGCCAGTGGCTCAACCCAACTCTCCGCCACCGCCGAATCGCTGACGGATACGGCGAATCAGCTGGATATCCACACCCAGGCCACTCGCGGCAATGCCGAAACCATGGCGGGGGCGATGAAGACCCTCTCGACATCTCTAGAAGATGTCATGGACCTGGCGGAACAATCCAGGACCCACTCGGTCTCCTCGGAGCAGGCAATCCAGTACGGCATGTCCACCGGCCAGGATACGGCCAAGGCCATGGATGACATCAGGCTCGCCACCTCCCAGACCATCAAGGCCGTTTCCGTGATCCAGGACATCGCGCGACAGACCAACCTGCTCTCGCTGAACGCAGCCATCGAAGCCGCCAAGGCTGGCCAGATGGGAAAAGGGTTCGCGGTCGTGGCCGAGGAGGTTCGGAAGCTGGCGGAGCGGTCCAGCCAGGCGACCCGAGAGATCAATCAACTCATCACCACCACAGACGAAGCCCTAGGCAAGGGCACCGTCACGGTCGAAGCCACTACCAAGGCGCTGCAACAGATCCACATGCACATGGGGGAAACCATTGAAACGGCCTCCAGGATCGGTCGCGCGGCCGGGGAACAGGTCCGAATCAGTCGGGAGGTCGGGTCCCTTGTGGGCCGGGTCTCGGACGATGTGGCCCGAAACGCATCCGCCAGCCATCAGCTGTCAGCGACGGTATCGGAAGTGGCCAGCACCGCCAGTGAGCTGTCCCGAATTGCTGAAAGCATCCGAGGAGATGTGGCCCTGTTCCAGGTATGAGTGTTCCTTGTGAAAAGGACCTCCCAGTGTCCGGGCGAGAATCGGGAGAGCCCTCATCACTGTGACGGGTCTACCTTATAGATAATTCGATATTTTCCGATATGTATTAGGGTACTGTTGTCCTGTAGCCCTCATCCCGATGAACACGAATTCAGGGGCACAAGGAAGAGGTGCCTGAATGGCCGATGATCTCCGGACACTTGTTGAACAGTTGAAGGCCGTCTCCCACCCCCTGCGCCTGCGTGTTCTGGCTCTGCTGGAAGCCGGAGAGCTGTGCGTGTGTCAGATCGCTGAAACCCTTCAGGTACCCCAGTCCTCGGTGTCCGAGGCCCTGCGGGAACTGCGGCGGGCGGGGTTTGTGGTAGAGCGGAAGGAAGGTCGCTGGGTCTTCATGTCCGTCGTTCCCAGGAAGCAGGCCACACCCTTGCTCAAGGGCCTCCTGGCCGAGGCCGGGACCCTTCTAGAGATCCAGGAAGATCGAGCCCGCGCCGAAGGGGTGAAAGAGCTAGCCATTCCGGTGGTGTGCTCCAAGGTCCAGGAGGGCGCCTCGGCAGGCCGTAGAGCTGCTCGTGTCTGATGGGCCTGCACGACCGTCCTTGTTCCGGCGCGGTGGCTGGCTTCTGCTGGCCCTGCCCCTCTGGGTGTTCCTCTACGCCGCGAATCATGCCGTGTCGGAATGGCTCGCCTTCCGCCTCTTGGGACTCACCCCGAAGTCGCACCTGGGCGAGGCGGTCGCCTTCCTATTTTACGACACACCCAAGGTTTTGCTGCTTCTGACGCTGGTGGTGTTCATCGTCACGTTCCTCCAAACCTTTGTGAATCCGACCAGGGTCCGGGATGCCCTCTCCAAGCGGCGCCCCGGCCTCGGCAATGCCTTGGCGTCACTCTTCGGGATCATCACGCCGTTCTGCTCCTGCTCGGCGGTGCCGCTGTTCATCGGCTTCTTGCGGGCGGGCGTGCCCCTGGGCGTTACCTTCAGCTTCCTGGTGGCTGCGCCCATGGTCAACGAGATCGCTCTGGGGATGCTCTTCGCCATGTTCGGGTGGAAGATCGCCCTGCTGTATGCCAGCACCGGCGTTGCCATCGCCTTCGCCTCCGGGCTCATCCTGGGGCGCCTCCGCATGGAGCGGTACCTGGAGAGCTGGGTGCAGGACGCCTTGAACGCCCCTGCCCTCGGCGAAGCTGAGGAGGAACAGAGCACCCTTCCCGCCCGCCTCGATCTTGCGGTTCAGGGCGTGAAAGAGATCGTCGGCAAGGTGTGGCCTTACATCCTGGCGGGCATCGCCGTGGGCGCCTTCATCCACGGCTACGTGCCTGAGCGTTTCATGGCGAGTCTGCTCGGCAAAAACCATTGGTACAGCGTGCCCCTGGCGGTACTGATCGGTGTGCCCCTCTATTCGAACGCGGCCGGTGTCATGCCCATCGTGGAGGCTCTGCTGGGCAAGGGCGCGGCCCTGGGTTCCACCCTCGCCTTCATGATGGCTGTGATCGGACTTTCGCTGCCTGAAACCATCATCCTCAGCAAGGTGATGCGCCCCCGGCTCATCGCCACCTTCGTCGGCGTCGTGGCCCTCGGCATCCTGCTGGTGGGTTACCTCTTCAATGCCATTCTCTAGGAGATCCCATGCTCATCGAAGTCTTTGGTCCCGGTTGCGCCAAGTGCCAGACCTTGGAAAAGCACGCCAAAGAAGCGGTGGAGAAGTCCGGTGGTACCCACCAGGTGGTGAAGGTCTCCGACTACGCAGCCATGGCGGCTCGCGGCATCCTCAGTACCCCTGCGCTCGCTTTGGACGGCCACATCAAGTCGCAGGGCAAGGTCATTAGCACGGACGACATCCTGGTCTTGCTCAAGGGCTGAGCCAGTTCACCACTTCCACTGTTGCCTGACCGCCACTAGGAGATCCCATGTTCTTCCCGCGCCTTGGAGCCCTCGTTCTCGCCCTCTCGGCAGGCCTTTCGGCCCAAGGCCATGTTCCCGCTCTGGATCCAAGAGGCCTCAGCCAGATTCTGACCTCCAAGAAGTGGACCGTCATCGAGTTCGGCGGCCCCACCTGCGTGCCCTGCGTGAAGATGCAGCCGGTCCTTGCTGAGCTCCAGCAGGCCTTCGGAAGCCGGGCCCAGATCCGGAACTTCTACGTCACTCAGTACGCCAAGGAAGCCCAAGCCCACAAGATTATGGTGATGCCTACCCAGGTGGTGTTTGATCCCACGGGCAAGGAAGTGACCCGCCACATCGGCTACTGGCCCAAGGACGAGTTCCTCTCTGCCCTGGCCAAAGCCGGTTTGAAGTGATGGACGGCTGGATCGGTCGCCTGGCGGACCTGGTAGCTCAGGCCCCGGCCTATCAGCAACTGGGCCTCGTTTTCCTGGGAGGCTTGCTCACCTCGGCCAATCCCTGTGTCCTCGTGGCAGCACCGCTGGTGGTCGGGTTCACGGGCGGCACGAAAGAAGGCCGTCACCACCCCATGGTGCTGTCTGCCGTGTTCGTGCTGGGCCTCGCTGCCGCCTTCACGATCCTGGGGCTCGTCGCCGCCCTGACCGGCAGCCTCATGGGCGACGTCGGCTGGGGATGGAAAGCCATGTTGGGGCTCATCCTGCTGGCAGTGGGGTTGCACCTGCTCGGGCTGTTTTCGCTACCGACCCCTTCCCACAGCCACATGGCGCGTTTCCACGGGGCTGGGCTCTTGGGGGCCTTCACCTTGGGTGGCCTTACCGGCACTCTTTCCGCCCCCTGCGCGACTCCGGCCCTAGCGGCGGTGCTCACCATCGTGGCCCTTCAGAAGAAGGTGCTGTGGGGCGGCGTGCTGCTGTTCACCTACGCCCTCGGCCATGTCCTGCTGTTGTTCCTGGCCGGTGCGTCCTCCGGCTGGGCCAGCAAGTATGCCGAAAGCCACCTCTCCCGTTTCCTGGGCCGGTGGCTACCCAAAGGCATGGGCCTGCTCCTGACCGGCTGCGCCCTCTGGGTTCTGTTCCTGGCGTGGAAGACGCGATTTCCAGTCTGAGGAGGCGCGTAGGAAGGCGTTCCCGTAGATCGTGACCATCGCTTTCACCGTAGCGTGGGCCTGTGCTCTTCCAGATCAGAAGATGGCCCCGCCGGTTCCGAATCCTGCCAGCCAAGCCAATCCCCCCATCGCGGCTCCCTCATCCTTCCCTGAGCTGAGTGGAGATCAGATCTGGTCACCTGAAGTAGCCGAACCAAAAAATATTAAAATATTCAATATTATTTAACTAAATAGTCATATAATCCATTAACAAACAATCCAATCTCCCGATCGGAGACTTCATGTCCCGACCTCGCGTAGTCATTCTGGGCGCCGGCGTGGCTGGGCATACCAGCGCTGCTTTCCTGAAGAAGTGGCTGGGGAAGGAGGCGGAGGTGATCGTCATCTCCCCTCGCCCAGACTA
>Ga0302322_100004475_pt1 | contig 12150 bp, 16 predicted proteins | sample Fen_T0_2_FD_203757 | JGI IMG/M metagenome (GOLD analysis project Ga0302322, IMG submission 203757) | Peat permafrost microbial communities from Stordalen Mire near Abisko, Sweden - Fen_T0_2 | ecosystem: Environmental > Terrestrial > Soil > Wetlands > Permafrost | place: Sweden: Abisko... | reverse complement strand
CACGCCGGAAGGCATCGTGGTCGAGTGGGAGAGGGGTTTCAGCCTCCGGATCGACCCCGATCAGATGCCGTATCAGGCGCTGGCAGCCGTCTGAGCTGCCGTCTGCTCAGCGCGTCGGCTTCGTCGCGAGAGCGCGTGTTGGCGTGGGCATGGGCTTGCCCACCGACTTGCCGCCGGTGCGGACGCCGAAGTCCATCGTCACGACCCAGGTCGGCTCGCCGCCGAACTGGCCCCGGGCGGAGGACGCGTGCATCGAAGCGATCCCGACCTCGCGCCAGGCGGGGTCGAGCATGTTCCGCCGGTGCTCGGGTGACGCGAGCCACGTCTTGACGGCAGTGTCGGCGTTGAGTTGGCCGGTGCGGTAGATGAGATTCTCGCCGGTCGACCAGGAGGCGTACCCGGCCGGTCGGTAGAAGCGCTTGATCCGGACGCTGAACGCCGACCCGTCGGATGACTCGTGGGCGAAGAAGCCGTTCTGGAGCATCGAGCGGGAGTGAGAGGCAGCGGCGTCGTCGAGTGCCCGCGAGAGCACGAGCGGGCGCAGGCCGTGCTCCGCTCGGGTTTCGTTGAGCCGGATCAGGATCGCCTGGTCGAGAGCCTGCACGCGCACAACGGCGACGGGCCTGGCGTCCGCGGCCCGGGCTTGCCCGGCAAGGGAGGCCACGAGGGCCAGTAGCACGGCGGCAACGGCGGGTACGCGTGTCACTCCACGTGCTCCATCGGCCTCGTTGAGGCAACCTCACGTCCCTCGTTCGAGTGAGGACGGAGCCGCCGCGGCCCACGCCGGGCGTCGATGGTGTTGAATCACGGTGATGACCCTGACCGTGCTCAACCCCGCCACCGAGGAGCCGATCGCCCAGCTCGAGCAGGCGGGCGTCGAGGAGACCGACGCCGCCGTCGCCCGTGCGAAGGCGGCGTTCCCCGCGTGGCGCGCCGTCGCGCCGGCCGACCGGGGGCGCCTGCTCCGGCGACTCGCGACCCTGATCGAGGAGAGCCACGAGGCGCTCTCCCGGCTCGAGTCGGCGAACGCCGGCAAGCCGATCGGGGGTGCGCGTGGCGAGATCGGCATGGTCGCCCAGGTCTTCCACTTCTACGCCGGCGCGGTCGACAAGCACTACGGCGAGACGATCCCCGTCGCCGGCGGCATCGACGTCACCTTCCGCGAGCCGCTCGGCGTCGTCGGGCTGATCACGCCCTGGAACTTCCCGCTCAACATCGCGAGCTGGAAGGTCGGCCCCGCGCTCGCGACGGGCAACACGATCGTGATCAAGCCGGCCGAGCTGACGCCGCTGACGACGATCCGCCTCGGCGAGCTCGCTCTCGAGGCGGGGATCCCCGAGGGCGTCCTCAACGTCCTCGTCGGAAAGGGATCCGTCGTGGGGCAGCGGCTCGTCGAGCACCCCGACGTGGCGAAGATAGGATTCACCGGCTCCACCGAGGTCGGGCAGCGGGTGATGCAGGGAGCCGCAGCGACGATCAAGCGGGTCACGCTCGAGCTCGGCGGCAAGTCCGCCAACGTGATCTTCGCCGACGCCGACCTCGAGAAGGCTGCGGCGTCCGCGCCGTACTCGGTCTTCGACAATGCGGGCCAGGACTGCTGCGCCCGCTCGCGGATCCTCGTCCAGCGCTCGGCCTACGACCGCTTCCTGGAGCTGCTCGTCAAGGCGACGCGCGGCGTCAAGGTGGGGGATCCCGCCGACGAGGCGACGGAGATGGGGCCGCTGATCTCGGCCGCCCACCGCGAGACGGTGGCGTCGTTCGTCGAGGGCGAGCCGCTGTTCCGCGGCGACGCGCCGACGGGAGCGGGCTTCTGGTTCCCCTGCACCCTCGTCGAGGCGGGAAACGACGACCGGGTGGCGCGAGAAGAGGTCTTCGGGCCCGTGGCCGCCGTGATCCCGTTCGCCGACGAGGAGGAGGCTGTCCGGATTGCGAACGACACGCCGTACGGTCTCTCCGGCTCGATCTGGACGCGCGACAGCGCCCGCTCGATCCGGGTCGCCCGGGCCATCTCCGCGGGCGTGCTCTCGGTCAACTCGAACAGCTCCGTGCGCGTCCACACGCCGTTCGGCGGCATGAAGCAGTCCGGCTTCGGCCGCGAGCTGGGCATGGCGGCGCTCGAGGGCTACACCGACATCAAGAACATCTTCATCTCGACGGAGGGCTGAGACCATGGCTGGAAGGCTGGAGGGCAAGGTCTGCGTGATCACGGGTGCCGGCGGGGGCATGGGACGCGAGGGCGCGATCGTCTTCACGAACGAGGGGGCGAAGGTCTGCGTCGCCGATCTCGACCTGGCGCTCGCGGAGGAGACTGTCTCGCTGTGCCCCGAGGGCTCGGCGTTCGCGGTGCACTGCAACGTGGCGGTGGAGGACGACGTCAAGGCGATGTACGCGGCCACGGCCGAGCGCTTCGGCGGGATCGACGTGCTCTACAACAACGCCGGCATCTCGCCCGCGGACGACGACTCGATCCTCGTCACCGAGGCCGAAGCCTGGGACCGTGTCCAGGACGTCAACACCAAGGGCGTCTACTTCTGCTGCAAGCACGGGATCCCGCACCTGCTCGAGCGGGGTGGAGGCTCGGTGATCAACGTCGCCTCCTTCGTCGCCATCCTGGGTGCCGCGACCTCGCAGATCTCCTACAGCGCCTCCAAGGGGGCCGTGCTCTCGATGAGCCGCGAGCTCGCGGTGCAGTTCGCGCGGCAGGGCATCCGTGTCAACTCGCTCTGTCCCGGCCCGGTCGAGACGCCGCTGCTGCTCCGCATCTTCGGCGGCGACCCGGCAGCCCTCGAGCGGCGGCGGATCCACTGGCCCATGGGCCGGCTCGCGAAGCCGCGCGAGGTCGTCAACGGGGCGCTGTTCCTCGCGAGCGACGAGTCGTCGTACGTGAACGGGACGTCGTTCCTGGTCGACGGCGGGCTCACTGCCGCCTACGTGACGCCCGAGTGAGCGGGCGCCGATGCTTTCTGCCCGCTTCGCGTGATCCTGAAGCCGGGAGCTACGGTTCCCTCTCACCCCTCCCTCGCGGGGTGAGGCTTCAGCCTCACCCGCTCGTGGCGTCCTAGACGCCCACTACTTGCACGAGCCAGCGGCGGTCGCGCTCGCGGTCGAGCTCGAGGAAGAGGATGCGCTGCCAGGTGCCGAGGCAGAGCTCACCCTCGCGGACCGGCACCGACTCGCCGGCGGGGCCGAGCAGCATGGACATGCAGTGCGAGTGGCCGTTGCCGAACTCCTGGTCCTCCTCGCTCACGTTCTCGGTGCGGCGATCCCAGTCGTCGTGCGCGTAGTAGTGCTCGGTCGGCACAAGCCGCTTCAGCATCACGGCGAAGTCCTCCAGGAAGCCGCGCTCCCACTCGTTGATCCGCACCGAGCATGTGGTGTGGGGCGAGAAGACGCAGCAGATGCCGTCCTGGATGCCGCTCTCGTGCACGGCGGCCCGTACCTCGTCCGTGATGTCCGTGACCGTGAGACCACCCGCAGTACGCAGTTGCACCTCACGCTGGAACGTCTTCACGGCCGCATCCTTCCGTTGCTGTCGCGGACACAGGCGCCGCGCTTGTGCCGACATTGTGTCATTCCGGTGCAGGGCGCCGCCGTGCGAACGCGTTAGGCTCGGGTCGGGCGGGCCCGTAGCTCAGCTGGTTAGAGCAGCCGACTCATAATCGGTAGGTCCCTGGTTCGAGTCCAGGCGGGCCCACATTCCGGGGAAGACGCGATGGAAAAGCGTATCGCGTCTTCCCCTCCATTCTTGCTTGCTGCCGCGCTGCGCGCGGATCCTGAAGTTGGAACCTACGGTTCCCGGAGACCTCCCATTGCAGGGCCCACATTCCGACAGGCGGACTTCCGCCGCGATGGAAGCTCCGGAATCCGCTCGCGCGGATTCACGCTGCACGAAGGTCCCTTGAGCGGGCTTTCGCCGCGAGCCGGATCGGATTCGTCGATGACAGGCTTGAGCCGGTCGTCGGACTCACGCGACTAGGCAGGGCTCGCGCCCGAAGGGGGCGCCGGTGGGACGCGCCGCGCCGCACGCGCGTGGAGCGTCCGTTCGAGCTCCGCGATCGTGCCCACGATCTCCTCCAGGGCGCGGCGCTCGCCGCGCGGGTCGGAGAACTTCTGCCGGGCGAGGAATCGCCGCGCCTCGTCCTGATGGCGCCTGCTCGCCTGCCAGCGCTCGAGCAGGCGGTCGTCGACCTGGGCCGTCATGTCCCTCCGTATCGGCAGTCGGCGGGCCGCAGTTGAGCCTGCCGGGCAGGAGCTCGGTGCGAGAGCTGGGGAGGGCGAGGGGCTCGCGAGCGGGCCCCTCGCCCACACGGCGCAACCCCGGGGGCAGGCGGTTTCCCGCCTGTGGGGAGAGGAGTCGCACCGAAGCGGTTGTATTCGTCTCACATCGCAACGATGATTGCGAGGGTTGGATTGCCCGTCGAGAAAGGAAAAGCTCGCAAAATGGATATCAAGCAGCTCACGCACGGAGCGAAGCTCGTGCTCGGAGCGACGATCGCGTTCCTGATCGTCTCCCTCTTCCACTGGCAGGAGGTCTCCTTCCTGAACGTCTCCGCCGGGGTCAACATGTGGCACGGCTGGGGCGTCCTCGCAGGGCTCCTCGCGATCGCGATCATCGTCTGGGAGGGCCTCCGGATCGCGAACCTGAAGATCGAGATCGGGCTCACGCCGGCGATGGTGACAGCAGCCCTCGCGATCCTGTTGCTCGTCTTCACCGTCCTCAAGTTCCTCGTCAGCAACGAGGCACGCACCTTCTGGGCGTGGCTCGGGCTGCTGCTCGCGATCGCCGTCTGCGTCGGCGCCTGGATGAACATGAAGCAGCTCGGCGAGTCCATCTCCGAGATGGGCGCGTCGATGAAGTCCGCCGCCGGCAGCGCGGCCGCTGCAGCCAAGGCCGCCACCGACAAGGGCGACGCCGCGCCGGCCGCCGAGGCTGCTCCTGCCGCCCCGGCTGCACCCACCGAGCCGGAGGCGCCCGTGGCTCCCGAGGCCCCGGCTGCCGCCGCCGAGACCGCCGGCGACGAGCCTCCGACCGCTCCCGCCTGACGGCTGACGGTGTCTGCTCCCGCGCCTGCGGGAGCAGACACCCAGCTATGCTCCCTCCGATGAGTGAGAACGGCCAGACGGGCACGATGCGGGTCAAGAGCGGCCTCGCGGAGATGCTGAAGGGCGGCGTGATCATGGACGTCGTCAACGCCGAGCAGGCCGTGATCGCCGAGAACGCCGGAGCCTGCGCCGTGATGGCGCTGGAACGCGTCCCGGCGGACATCCGCCGCGACGGCGGCGTCGCCCGCATGTCCGACCCGGGAATGATCCGCGAGATCCAGCAGGCGGTCTCGATCCCCGTGATGGCGAAGTGCCGCATTGGCCACTTCGTGGAGGCGCAGATCCTGCAGGCGCTCGAGGTCGACTACATCGACGAGTCCGAGGTGCTGACGCCCGCCGACGTCCTGCATCACGTCGACAAATGGAGCTTCACCGTCCCGTTCGTCTGCGGTGCCACGAACCTCGGCGAGGCGCTCCGGCGCATCGGCGAGGGTGCCGCGATGATCCGCACGAAGGGCGAGGCGGGCACCGGCGACGTCGTCAACGCCGTCACCCACATGCGGGCCGTCTACGGCGGCATCCGGCGGCTGCAGTCGCTCCGCACGGACGAGCTCTACACCGAGGCGAAGAACCTGCAGGCGCCCTACGAGCTCGTGCGCTGGGTCGCAGAGAACGGCCGCCTCCCCGTCGTCACCTTCACGGCCGGGGGCATCGCCACGCCGGCCGACGCGGCCCTCTGCATGCAGCTCGGCGCCGACGGCGTCTTCGTTGGCTCGGGCATCTTCAAGTCGGGCGACCCCGACCTGCGCGCCAAGGCGATCGTCGAGGCGACCACGCACTTCCAGGACGCGACGATTCTCGCGGAGGTCTCGACCGGGCTCGGCGAGCCGATGGTCGGCATCTCCTCCGCCTCGTTGCCCGACAGCGAGCGGCTCGAAGCCCGCGGCTGGTAGGGCGGCGGCAGCCGCGCTGGAGAAGCGTATCGCGGCTCCGCCGCCGCCTCTTGCTTCCTGCACGCCTCGCGTGATCCTGAAGCCGGAACCTACGGTTCCCCGTGACCCCTCCCTCCGGGTAACGGAGCTTCGCTCTTACACTTCGACCATGACGATTGGCGTTCTGGCGCTGCAGGGTGCGTTCCGCGAGCACATCGCCGTGCTCGAACGCCTCGGCGCGGAGGCCGTGGAGGTGAGGCTGCCGCAGCAGCTCGAAGGGCTGCACGGCCTCGTCATCCCCGGTGGGGAGTCGACCTCGATCATGCGCCTGATGACCCTCTACGGCCTCGACGATGCGATCCGGGCGTTCCCGGCCCCGATCTTCGGCACCTGTGCCGGCATGATCGTGCTCGACCGCGAGCGGCTCGGCCTGATCGACCTGCGCGTCGAGCGCAATGCTTTCGGCCGCCAGGTGGCGAGCTTCGAGGCGCCGCTCGAGATCGAGGGAGAAGACGAGCCGTTCACGGCGGTGTTCATCAGGGCGCCCTGGATCGTCGACGCCGGCCCGAACGTCGCTATTCTCGCGCAGGTCGACGGCCATCCGGTGCTCGCGCGCGAGGGGCGCATCCTCGTCGCGTCGTTCCATCCGGAGCTGACCGACGACACGCGCGTGCACGAACGGTTTCTGGAGCTCGTCCGGGAGGAGCAGGGTGTCAGGGCATAGCAAGTGGTCAACGATCAAGCACAAGAAGGGCGCGGCCGACGCCAAGCGCGGCAAGCTGTTCACGAAGCTCTCGCGCTCGATCCTCGTGGCCGCGAAGGAGGGCGGCCCCGACCCCGCCACCAACATGGCGCTCGCGAACGCCATCGAGAAGGCGCGCTCGTACTCGATGCCGAAGGACAACATCGACCGCGCCATCGCCAAGGGCTCCGGCGAGGGCACGGACGGGGCGATCTTCGAGACGGTCGTCTACGAGGGCTACGGCGCCGAGGGCGTCGCTGTGATCGTGGAGGCGCTGACCGACAACCGCAACCGCACCGCCGCGGACGTGCGGCACCTGTTCTCCAAGCACGGTGGAAACCTGGGCGCCACGGGCGCCGTCGCCTGGCAGTTCGAGCGGCGCGGGATCGTGCTCGTGCCCGTCGAAGGGGTCGACGAGGACGAGCTCTTCCTCGCCGTCGCCGACGCGGGCGCCGACGACGTCGAGCAGGACGGCTCGGTGTTCCAGGTGTCGAGCTCGCCCGAGCAGCTTCAGGCGGTGCGGCACGCGGTCGAAGAGGCGGGCTTCACCGTCGACTCGGCAGAGCTGTCGATGGTGCCGAAGGTGACCGTCGCGATCGAGGACGACGCGACCGCGAAGAAGGTCGTGCGGCTCGTCGAGGCCCTCGAGGACAACGACGACGTCCAGGACGTCTACGCGAACTTCGACATCCCCGAGGCGATCCTGGAGGCCGTCGCCTCCTAGCGGCATTCGGACGGGTCGAGCGGGTGTGGCTTCAGCCTCACCCCTTGTCCTGGAGCGTGCCTTGGCTGAGGCTTCAGCCTCACCCGCCCCGTGGAGGCCGTCCGCAGCGACGCCTACCCTGCTGACGTGAAGGTTCTCGGCATCGACCCGGGCACGGCCAGCTGCGGCTGGGGGATCGTTCGCGTGCTCGGGGGGCAAGTCACGAGGCTCGATTCGGGGTGCTGGACGACGAGCGCGAGCGAGCGGCCCGAGTTGCGGCTGCGCGTCATCTTCGACGGCATCCAGGAGCTGATCACGACGCATGCGCCGGACGCCGTCGCGATCGAGGAGTCCTACGTCGGTGCCGACGCACGCATCGCGCTCTCCGTCGGCCAGGCCCGGGGCGCCGTCCTGGTGGCCGCCATCACCGCAGGCGTCGAGTGCACCGAGTACGCGCCGTCGCGGGTCAAGCAGTCGATCTGCGGCCACGGTCGGGCCGACAAGGGACAGATGCAGCGGATGGTGAAGATGCTGCTCTCGCTCGACGAGATCCCGCCGACGTCGCACGAGGCCGATGCGCTCGCCGTCGCGATCTGCCACGCCCTGATGCCGCCCCTCGCGAGGATGGCGTCGTGATCGCCCGTCTGCGTGGCACGCCCGCAGGGCGTGGGCCCGACGGCCTCCTGCTCGACGTCCACGGCGTCGGTTACCTCGTCGCGGCGACGCCCGGCGTGCTGAAGCGCGCCGAGGACGGCGGCGAGCTGATCGTCGAGACGTTCCTGGTCGTGCGTGAGGATGCCCTGCAGCTCTACGGCTTCGTCGACGCGGGAGAGCGCGAGCTCTTCACCCAGCTTCTGACCGTGACCGGGATCGGGCCGAAGGTGGCGCTCGCCGTCGTCTCCGGGTCTCCCGCCTCCGAGCTGCGGCGCGCGATCGCGCTCGGCGACCACGCGCGCTTCCAGGCGATCCCGGGCATCGGGAAGAAGACGGCCGAGCGCATCGTGCTCGAGCTGAAGGAAAAGGTCTCGCTCGTCGGAGAGGCTCCCGCGGGCGGCAGCGTCGACGACACGCCGACGCACCTCGTCGCGCGCGACGCCCTCGTCGAGCTCGGCTACTCGGTGCTCGAGGCCGACCAGCGCCTCGCCGACGTCGACCCCGAGCTGCCGCCGGCCGAGCGGGTGCGGCTCGCGTTGCGCGCCGCCTGAGTGTCTAGGCTGGACGTGTGAGCGACAGCGTCGTGACACCCGTGCTCGACCCCGAGGACGACGAGCTCGAGCGCTCGCTCCGCCCGCGCCGGCTCGACGACTTCGTCGGGCAGGAGCGCATCAAGGAGCAGCTCGGGATCGCGCTCGACGCGGCGAAGGGGAGGGGAGAGGCGCTCGACCACGTGCTGCTCGCCGGCCCACCGGGCCTCGGCAAGACGACGCTGGCCCAGATCGTGCGCGAGGAGCTCGGCGTCGGCCTGCGCACGGTCGCCGGGCCTGCGCTCGAGAAGAAGGACATCGCCGCGATCCTGACCGCGATCGAGCCGCGCGACGTGCTCTTCATCGACGAGATCCACCGTCTCAATCGCGCCGCCGAGGAGATCCTCTATCCGGCGCTGGAGGATTTCCGGCTCGACATCGTCTTCGGGCAGGGCGCGGCAGCCCGCACTCTCACGATCGACCTGCCCCCGTTCACGCTCGTGGGCGCCACCACCCGCTCGGGGTTGTTGACGACGCCGCTGCGCGACCGCTTCGGGATGACCTTCCGGCTCGGGTACTACGACGCCGGCCAGCTCGGCACGATCGTGCGCCGGTCGGCCGGCATCCTCGGTGTCGAGATCCAGGACGACGCGGCCGACGAGATCGCCGGCCGCTCGCGCGGCACGCCGCGCATAGCCAACCGGATCCTGCGACGAGTGCGTGACGTGGCCGAGGTACGGCACGCCGGCAAGATCACGGACGAGGTCGCGCGCGAGGCCCTCGAGCTGCTCGAGGTCGACGGTCGCGGGCTGGAGCGGATCGACCGCGAGCTGCTCGCCGCGATCGCCGACAAGTTCGGCGGCGGCCCGGTGGGGCTGTCCACGCTCTCCGTCTCGCTCGGCGAGGAGCCCGACACGATCGAGGACGTCTACGAGCCGTACCTGCTGCAGCTCGGCTTCATCCAGCGTACGCCGCGCGGGCGGACGATCACCCAGCTCGGCCGTGAGCACGTGGGCGCGGTGCGCCCCGACGGGAGCCTCTTTTGAGGCTCGCGGCGGGGACGCTCTGATGCCCGATCTCTGGACGCCGGGGATGCCGGGCCCGCTCGAGGAGCTGGTCGACAGGATCGAGCGCCAGATCGAGAGCTTCCGCTCGGAGCACGGGCTCGGTCGGGCCGGCGTCGGTGTCGAGCTGGTCGACGGCTCGCTCCACCACCTCGAGTCGATCTCGGCCGAGCCCGGCTTCGGCTTCGTCACGCTGCGCCCGCACCCGGACGGCGACGAGCCCGTCGAGCTGATCGTGCCCCTCGGTGCCATCCGCGAGATCCGCATCGGCGTCCCCGAGGACGAGCACCGTTTCGGTTTCTCGCCGCCGGCTACCGCCTGAACTGCAAAGCGCGCCAGCTCGGGTTCGGCGCCACCTCGAGCAGCGTCCGGCCGCCTTCCGGCTCGGCATAGCCGAAGTCCCCCGTCGTCTCGTCGAAACTCACCTCGAGCAGGTTCTCCTTGACGCGATGGTCGAGGTAGGCGCCGCGGAAGACGAGCTTGCGCAACCAGTAGACGAGCGACTCGCCGTCGTTGAGCGATAGTCGCTCCCAGTGGCGCATCAGGTAGGTCCCGAGCGGACTGCGCGGGTCGACGATGCGGCCGTCGGCCGTCAGCTCCACCAGGTCGAGCGTCTCCTCCTCGTCGAGATCGCTGTCGGCGATCAGGTCGAGCTTGACCGCGGCACCCATCACCCGCTCGCGGAAGTCCCCGGCACCGAAGGAGAACCGGTAGCCGAGGAACTCGAGGACGTAGTCGTCCCCCGAGGAGTAGTTCGTTCGCTCGTCCTGTGGCACGGGAGGAAAGCTACCCTCACGGCGTGAACTGGCGTCTCACGATCCCCATGACGGCCGCGGTCATCGTGATCTGCCTCGTCGGCTCCGTCGTGACGAAGTTCTCGCTGGAGCAGATGGTCTTGCTCGCTCCCGTGGCGGTCGTGGTTGCCGGCGCATCGATCGGGATCGTGATGCTCTGGGTGAAGATCGTGCGCGACTCGCGCCGCTGACTAGACCGTCTCGCCGCCGCGGGCGCGCCAGTCGGCCATGCCGCCGTCGATGACGGGTCGCGCGTCGAAGCCCTGCGCACGGAGGATGCTGGCGGCGATCGCCGCCCGGGGCCCGGTCTCGCAGATCGTCACGAGCGTACGGTCGGTGGGGAGGCTCGGCAACGAGCGGCCCAGAAGGTGGTATGGAATGCTGTGGCTGCCCGGGATGTGGCCCGACTCGCGGTCCTCCTGCTCCCGCACGTCGACGACCTCGGCACCGTTTGCGAGCAGCTCCGCGAGCTCGCCCACGGGGACCGCTTCCGTCCGCTCGTCGCCGCCGCCGAGCACGTACCCCGCGACGTCGAAGAATGCGACCGAGTGGAGGCCTCCGATCGCCTGCTGCGCTTCGTGGAAGCTGTCGGCGAGCACGCAGACCGGCTGCTCCGCGGCAAGCACGAACCCCGCCTTCGTGGAGAAGCTGTTGCCGGAGACCGGCACGTTGATCGCACCGCGTCGGTGCCCGGCGAGGTGCGCCTCGAGCGGTCTCACATCGAGCAGTTGCGCGTCCTCGGGCGGGGCGACGAGCTCCTGCGCAAACGGGGGCGAGCCGACGAACGGGCCCCGGTTCGCCTCCACGATCCGGCCCAGGTTGGGCGGCTTCGGCGCGCTGATCGCCGCGGACTCGGCGATGAACTCGTCGACAGCGGTGAACTGGAGCGTGGGATTGAAGCGTCGCTCGAACCCGATCGTGGTCGACGGCTTCAAGCTCATCGCCTTGCCGCAGAGCGAGCCGGCGACGTGGCCAGGGAAGACCTCGACACCGTCCGCGAGCTCGAGCAACCGGTTGAGCGAGTGGAAGAGCCCTTCGGCGCCCTCGACCGCACCCACCGCGAGATCGGGGCGTGCCGCGTCGCCGACGAAGAGGGAATCGCCCGTCAGCACGAGCCACGGCTCGTCCCCGCGCGAGTGGTCGATCACCGCCAGGCAGCAGTGCTCCGGCCGGTGGCCGGGCGTGTGGATGACGCGCAGGCTGACGGCGCCGACCGCGATCTCGTCACCGTCCTCCACCGGGTCGTGCGGGTAGTCGACCCCCGCCGAGACATGGATGCTGACGGGGATCCCGTGCTCGAGGGCGAGCCTGCCGTGGCCCGAGACGTGGTCGGCGTGCGTGTGCGTCTCGACCGTGCGCACGATCCGGAGCCCCCGCCGCTCCGCCTCGGCGAGCAGCGGCAAGATCTCGAACGGCGGGTCGACGATCGCGGCGATCCCCGTCTCCTCGTCGCCGATCAGGTAACACGCGCACCCGAGATCGTCGTTCAGGAACTGGTGGAAGATCACGAGGCGACCGTAGCACCCGGGGCCGCTATTCCTCCTGAAGTGGACCGGGTGCGATCTGTTCTCACCGAGTGCTCTGATGCGCCAGCAGCAGATCCGTGACGAGGACGCCGTCGATGGTCATCCCCTGGATGTTGCAGTCGACGATCTCGACGTTCGAGAGGTCGACCCGGCGGAACGTGC
>Ga0302322_100004474_pt1 | contig 12150 bp, 9 predicted proteins | sample Fen_T0_2_FD_203757 | JGI IMG/M metagenome (GOLD analysis project Ga0302322, IMG submission 203757) | Peat permafrost microbial communities from Stordalen Mire near Abisko, Sweden - Fen_T0_2 | ecosystem: Environmental > Terrestrial > Soil > Wetlands > Permafrost | place: Sweden: Abisko... | reverse complement strand
GCTTCTGGTCGAGCTTCCCAGTGTTGTCGAGGCAATAGAAAGTGGGCGTCGGGCACTTCGCCTCGTCACTGGCGTCCTTGCAGTCGTTCACGCCGTCACAGACCTGCTTCTGGTCGAGTTTTCCGGACTTGTCAGTGCAATAGTAGACGGCCGGCGGCGCGCTGGAACCGCAGTTGATTTCGTCGCTGCCATCAGCGCAATCCTTTTTGCCGTCACAGCGAAGCTTGCTGTCGACCGGGAGCTCCTTCGGATCGCTGCAGTAACTGGCGCTCGGCGTAGCTCCGTCGCCATCGCTTGGTCCGTTCGGGAGCTTGTCTCCAATGGTGAGAAAATCGGGCTCACAGGCCACGAGTGAGAGAAAGTACAGGGCAGATAATGCTGACAGCGCTTTGGACATAGACTTCATTACAACCTCTTCGCAACTAGAGCTCAGTCGCCTTGGTTTGGATCGCTGATTTGCGCGAGAGAGATGCCCAATCGTTCATTTGGTTTCGAGCGGCTCAGCGAACAACCCGCGCAGCACCGGCGCCTGAGGCGAGCCCGGCGCTGTCGCCACGAACTGTGCCGCGACCTTCCGCGCAGTTTTTACGTCGTTCAGGGCCAGAAGCGCGCGCACGCGCAACACCGTTGCTTCCGGCAAGAGCGCCCGTGCGGGCAAGCGCTCGAGGCCTGCCAGCGTTTCGAGGGCGCGCCGCGCATTCCCTTGCAGCAACGCTTCGCGCGCCGCATCGAGCAGCACCACTTCACGCGCGACGTCCGCTCGCACAGCCAGCGCCTTGACGGGAGCTGCGCTCGGTTCGGGCGGGATAGAAATCGGCTCCACTACGGGCGGCGGCGCTGGCCGCGGACTGAGGCGGAGCGGCGCCGCCGGCAAAGTCCGCTGAACCGCCATGGCCACCGGCTGCGGTTCGGGTTCCAAAGCCCGCGACACGGACAGCGTTGCGGCGCTCACGATCACCCCGCCCGCAAACCATTTTAGGACCACCGTGGTGAGCGCGTGTCGCGCGGCAACCTCCGCAACCGGAGCCGCCGCCGCTGCGGCCGCTGCTTGAACGGCCAGCAGACTGCTGATTACGAGCGGCGCCAGGCGAAGGGCTTGCGCCCGAGGGCGCTCGTTCTTGCCCGCCTCGAGCAGCCGACGGAGCTCGGGATCCGCTTGCCCATCGGTCAACCACGGTTCTAGAGGCCGCTCGGTCATAGCGCGCTCCGCTGGCGATCCCGCCGAACGGCCCCCGCGAAGAGCTCTCGGGCGCGGCGCACCCGAGAGGCGACGGTGCCGCGCGGCAGCTCGAGCACGAGGGCAATTTCGGTAAAGCTCAGGGCCTCGATTTCAAAGAGCATGAGCACGGCACGCAACTCCGTCGGTAACGCCGCGAGGGCGCGGTCGAGGAGCTCCAGCTGCTGGCGCTGCGCGAAAGCCTCGTCGGGTTGGGGCGATGGTGAGTGAACGACGTCCAAGTCGACGCTGGCGCTGCGAGCGCGAGCGCGCTGGCGCGAGCGCTGGTCCTCGAGCGCTGCTCGAAAGGCCGCGCGCATCAAGTAAGCGCGCTCGGCGCCAGGCTGCACTTCTCCGCGCTTGGCGAGCACGCGAGCGAAGACGCGCTGCGCTGTGTCGTCCGCGTCGGAATCGGGCACGCCTAGACGGCGCAGAAAGCGCCAGACCGCGGCATACTCCCGCTCGACAATCGCAGATACCGTGTCTTCCTCGGCCGGCACCGGACGCACGGGTTCGGCTGGAGGGGGCCCGAGCGGGGAGGGAAGAACTTCGACTTTTGTGGGATAGCTCACGGATCACAGCCACGGATCGATGCCCACGTCGCCCCCCAGGGGTGTGGCGCACGCTGCTGCCTGGGTACGAAGCGACCTGGCGCGCGGATGGCGAGCGATCATGACCCGACCAGAGCCCGAAGCCAGCCTGCCGGATCACGAAATGCTCAAAAAAGAGAACTCAAGCCCGCTTGCCCCCGTCCCTCGAACGCTCCCGTGCTCGTGAGTGTGTCCCCCGCCCCGTAGCGGAAGGTATAGGGCACCGGCGAGTAGTCGAGCTCGAGCTGCAGCTCCGCCTGAAGGGTTCGCCCGATGAGAGGCATCGAAAAGCGCAGCGGCACTGCGAACGCGAACCAGAACGTGGAGTCGCTGCTCCCGCGCTCGAGCGTCGACCCGGAGCCCGCGGCCACGAGACGTCCCGCTTCTGCCGCAAGACCAATGTCGATCACGCGACCGATCAGCGGAACCCAAGCACCCAGGCGCGCGGCATCGCGCCTCAGTGAGATAGAGGTTCCGTCCGACTCGAAACCGGACGTGACCAGGCTTTGGATGGAAAGTTGCAATGCGGGCAGCCAAGGCGCAGCGGCATGGTAGCGACCGAACAGCATCGGACCGAACGAGGGCGCGGGCACGAGCCCGAACGCGCCAATGAAGGAACAGCCGAGCTCCCAGCTGCTGACTTGCTCCGCTCGCGGGTGAGCGCTTTGACCTTGCGGGGAGTGCACGGCAGCGGGCGCGATGGGCTCGAGCGGTGACTGAGTGGCGGGCGGTAGCGAGGTGTCCGAGCTGAGGTCTGGGAAAGCCGCCGTGTAGCCCGCATCGCCCTGTGCGGCGCTAGACGCGCTGCGCTCGGGGGCGCTTTGGCGCGCCAGTACCACGAGCACCCAAGCCACCGCGCTCCTCAGAGCGCCGCAGGAGCTCGCCTGTACCTGACGCGCCTCCTCGCCATCCTCACTTTGAAGGTGAATTTGCGCGATCAGGGCGGAAGGCACAGGCTGGTTCACCATCACTTCCACGCGAACCGCGTGTGCCACTTCTCTCTCGGCGGACAGCAATGGCTTGCGCAGCTCGAGCTCGGCACCGCGCGCGAGAACTTGGCGCACGAGGTCCTCCGCGTCATCACAGCTACCGTGCCAACTGAGCTCGGCTCGAAGCTCGGGGTTGGCCCGAGCCACGCTCGTGAACGAGAGCAACGTGAACACACCGCAGCAACGGCACCATTTCGTCGCGCTCGACAGGCGCGAAGCCAAAAGCTCCCGAATGACTCCTACGTGCGGTTCCACGGGGCGTCGAAGTTATCGCTCAAGTGAGGGGCCGACACCAGTTCCAGACCACGTATGGAAGGCTCACTCCCGGCAGCGAGTCTAGTGCTCGAGCATTTCCTGGGGGTCTAGGTAAAGCAAAGCCCTGTCCCACGGGCGCACCGAACTCGGCTGTCTTGACCACGCCGCAGGGCGTGTTGCTGTCCCGGTCTTCCGGGACGGCTAAGTACTTGTTAACGTAAGAGATATTACGCGAGCAGGCCGCGCTGTGAGCGTCCGCGCCGGTTTGGGAAGGGCCGCGCTGGCACGGGGCTCGTTGTTGGTTCGAGCCATGCCCCAGGCGCAGGCGGCCCAGCGCCACAGCACGCCGCTACGCCCAAAAAAAGCTTCTACAGCCGGTCCCGCGCGCACAGCGCCGCGTAGACTTCAGAACGGCTGACGGGCGATCGAGCCCCAGCACCACTCTTTGCCTAGCGAATCGAGACCGCAGGCATAGTTCCATCCGGCACTGATCTGTCTGAACCCGATTGCGGGCGGATGGCCGAGCCCCGTTCCGAGTTTGCCCCAGCAGCTGACCATCCCGTCATCCCGCTTCGTGGCACAGGTGTACCAAGCGCTCGCGCTGAGGTCGCGATATACACCCGCAGGTGGGTCGCCCTGACCGTCGAAGTCTTGGCCCCAACAAGTGATGCTCCCGTCCGTTCGTATTCCGCAACTGTGATCCGAACCAGCAGCGATTCGGAGAAAGTGGCCTGCGGGCAGGCTGCTTCTGCCAACGGTATCTCGACCCCAGCACACGACACTGCCGTCCATCTTGATGCCACAGGTATGCCCTGAGCCTGAGCTCAGCTCCAGGAATGTGCCAGCAAGCGGGCTGCTCTGGCCCATAGAATTGTCCCCCCAACAAGCAACCGTGTCGTCGGCGCGAATCCCGCAGCTGTGAGCCTCGCCGGAACTGAGCTGCTTGAAAGCGCCTGTCGGCGGCGCGCTCTGGCCGTATTGATTCAGGCCCCAGCAAGCGACGGTTCGGTCGCTCCGGATCCCACAGACATGGCCAAAGCCGGCACTCACCTGCACGAAGGTCCCGAGCGGAGGAAGCGTTGGCTGCTGCGGGTTATCTCCCCAACAGTTGAGCGTGTCGTCGCGGGCGATGCCGCAGGTTTGAACGGCCCCGGCGCTCACCTGCTTGAAGTGGCCAGCGGGCGGCGCATTGATGCCATCGATCGCGTTGCCCCAGCAAGCCGCAGTCCCGTCCGCTCTCACCCCACAGGTGACGCTCCTGCCCGCACCAATCTCGACGAACTCGCCCGAAGGCGGTGTGCTTTGGCCGTAGCGGTTGTCTCCCCAGCAGCTCACGCTGCCGCCGCTCGTGATCCCGCAGCTATAGAGTTCACCGGCGCTCACACGCTCGAAGACGCCGGGAGGCGGAGTGCTTTGACGTAGTCGTCGCCTCCCCAACAGGCGATGGTCCCGTTGCTCTCGAGACCGCAAGCGTGATCGTAGCCGGCGCTCACTTGGATGAAGCTACCTTCGGGCGGCTTTGCAGCACGGTGGTCAGACTCTCCGGCTCCCCAGCACGCGAGCGCGCCTCCAACGCGGATCCCGCAGCTGTAAAATGCGCTCGCGCTGACGGCAATGAAGCGCCCTTCGGGTGGCGTACTCTGACCCAACGTGTCAGCGCCCCAACACAGGAGTGAGCCGTCCGTGCGGATCCCGCAAGCATGATCGTAGCCCGCGCTGATCGTGATGAACGAGCCCTCGGGCCCCGTGCTCTGGCCGTAATCGTTTTCTCCCCAGCAGGCGACCGTGTGATCAATCCGGAGCCCGCAGCCGAAAGAGCCTCCCAGACCGATCTCGATGAACACGCCCGCAGGCGGCGTGCTGAGGCCGCTTCCGTTCTTGCCCCAACAGGCGATCGTCCCGTCACTCAGCAGCGCACACGGGCAGTCCCCGCCCAAGCTGACCTGAGTGATCTGCTCGGTCGTGCTCCCCGGGTCGGGCGATCCGCCGATATCACCCGGCCCCGACGCGCCCACTGCCACGAAACCGGCGGTATCATCGGTTGACGCTTGGCCTCCCCCGCCATTGGACGCGTTCGCGGAGGCAGCTGAACCAAGGCGACCGCCCGCGTCACCGGAATTGGAGCCTTCCAAAAGCGACCTTCCGCCACAGGACAGGACGAGAGCGATCGCGCCGAGCGCTGAGAGCCACTCGCCCACAAGCCTTGTTTTACCCACGGAAGTAGCTTAGCCGATGTTCGGGGTGACGCTCCCTTCCTGGTAAGGTTCGCTAACTTGCCGCACGCGGATTGGCGATTTCTGATTGTTATTGCTGGCAGTTGGCACTTCGCCGTCGACCATCAAGGCTTCTCGGCGAGCACACGCAGGCCTTAGCCCTGGCCGAGCTCTAGACCGCGCGCGTCCGCGATAGTTGGTCGAGCGCCCCAGAAGTGGCGCCCGCTGCTTGGGGCGCTTTCATCAACTAGATGTCCTCGTCCGTCGTCGTCGACAGCGGGACACGCGAGCCAGTTGCGGCAGACGCTCACCTGCGGCGGCGGCCTGGGACCTCGGGGGCGATGAGCCAACACTGCGCTCGAGCTCGAGCCTCCGCAATGCGTTCAGCGCTTCCGGCGCGCGCCGAGCAACGCGAGCGCGCCGATGGTGAGCCATGTACCCAGTACGCTCGACGGAGCAACTGGTCCCACAAACACGCAACCTCCACTCGAACCCTTCGGTGGCGTCCCGCTACCCGCGGGGACGCCGCCGCTCGAGACGCTGCTGCCCGCATTCGCGGAGATGGCGCCTTTACCCGACGCGCCGCCATTGGGGTTGCCTGCGCTGCCGCCGTCGCCTGCGGTGCCGCTATCGCCCGCCGCCGTGCCGTCGCCCGCCGCGCCGCCATCCGCGGCCGTCCCTCCCACGCCGCCGTCCCCGCCGCTCCCGCCCGTGCCACTCGCGCCGCCGCTGCTTCCAAAGAGGCGGGCGACGCGGGTTTTGGGCTTGCCCTCGACTTCACCAAACATGCCCGCAATCATCAAGCGATCGCCGGGGTAGGGGGCGATGGCGCGAACGACGTCGTCAATCGCGACCACGAAACCGTCCGGAGTTCCGTCCGGCGTCAACCGTACGATCGCCTCACCGCTCGGGAGCTGCTGCTCGATCAGGAGCCGGTCACCCGATAAAACGCCGAGGAAAAAGCGCACGAGCGGATCGACCGTGAAGCTCGAAGTGACGCCGCCATTGAGTCCGAGGTGAGCGAACCGCTTGTCGGGCGAAGTCGCGTTGCTCTCGGCAAAATTGGCGAAGAACAGCACCCCTCCGCCATTCAACGAGCCAAGCTTGGGATAGGCGGCCGGCACGGGTGTGAAGCTGCTGGCCAGTTTGCCGTCGCTGCCGATGGCGATCACGACACTATCCAAACCAAGCACGAGCGAGCCGCCCGGCTGAAGTGCGAAGTCGAGGTTGGCCTGCGAGCGGGCGTCCGTGAAGTGGGTAAATGTCGCGTCAAACGAGCCGCTCGCGGTGAGGCGGTCAACGCCCCCGATGGTGGCGACGTACAACTTGTCTCCCGAGATGAGGAGCTTTTCGATTTGACGGAAGCGTAACGAGGGCTCCGGGACGAACGCGCCATCGACGCTGCCGTCTGCCTTGAGCTTCACGAGCGTGTTGAGTGAGCCCCCCACCATGAACGATCCGCCGACGAAGAGCCCGCCGGCGGCGTCGAGCGCGAGAGTTTGAACAGCCGCGCCCACGGAGGTCATCTCGAACGGGGAAGTGAACGACGGGTCCAGCGAGCCATCGGCCAGAAGGCGCGCTATTTCCAGGCGCGACTGCCCGGCTACCTGATCAAAGCGTCCACCGATGATGACCTTGCCGTCCGGTTGCACGGCCAGCGCAAATACCTCGGGCGGGCGCTGTTGCAGTGCGACGCCCGCGAGCTCGGCGTCTTTGAAGCTCTCATCGAGCACCGCGGCCGACACGCTCCCAGCGTGTAAGCCCATCACCAAAATTGCAGCGCCGGTCCACGCGCGCGCCAGCCTTCGCGGCGCGGCCCCGTGAACAGGGTGGCTCAGACATTGCGGTGCGCCAAGCGTCATGGTTCTTCGTGCCCTTTCTCGGCTCGGAGTTTGCGCCGCTGCCTGCCGACGGAGAATGCACAAATTTGCGCATCGCTTATGCAATAGTGCATAAGCGGCAATTGGCAGAAGCGACCGCCTGGTGCGCCCGCTGCCGCGACAGGTAGGCGAGGGAGTGATGAGCGAGGGCAGTCACCGGCCCACCTCCCGCGTTACTTCGGCGTTCGCTTGCGCGGCCAGCGCCTTCAGCCCCTCCATTGCGGCGCGAATGTGGGCCGCAAAGTCGCTCGGCTTACCCTCGCTCAGCCACCGCTCGAAACCAATCTTGAACACCGCGATGCCCGCCTCCGCGGCCAGGCTTGCCGCGGGCTCGGCCACTCCGCGAGCATGCAATGCTTCGGTGATGGCGCGCGCAAGCGCCGCGAGCTTGATCAGCTCGCGCTCCTGGATCTCGGCGTGCTGCACGACGAGCGAGTGCCGCGCGCGCACGTACCGGAGCTCGCGGAGCGCTTGCAGCGCGGCTCCCGCCATCACCAGGGTGCGCGTGACGACCTCGAGCGGGCTGACGTCGGCAGGCGCATGCGCGATCCCCTCGGTGATGATCTTTTCGAGCTCTGCGGAGCCCGAGAACAGCACCTCGCGCTTGTCGGCGAAGTACCGGAAGAAGGTGCGCTCGGTCAGCCCCGCGCGCGTAGCGATGTCCTCCACGGTTGTCTCCAGGTAACCGCGCTTTTCGAACAGCTCCATGGCCGCCTTTTCCAAGCGTCCACGAGCGTCGGGCTCCCAACGCGCCATCGGGGCATCTTAACTGATTGCAGGGACTGACATCGCGTGCCATTGCTATGTCAGTATCTGACATCAGGAGTTTTCATGCGAATTTTTATCACTGGCGCGTCCGGTCACATTGGGCTCCCCCTAGTCCGCGAGCTGCTGCAGGCCGGTCACGAGGTCGTCGGCCTTGCGCGCTCCGAGGCATCGGCCCGAACGATTGCCGCAGCGGGCGCCGCGGTGAGGCGCGGTGATCTCGACGATCTCGACGGGCTTCGGGATGCGTCGCGGCACGCCGATGGCGTCGTGCACTTGGCGTTCAAACACGATTTGGCGCTCGCGGGCGGTGACTTCATGGGCGCCGTGGCGGCCGATCTCCGTGCCGTCGAGGCCATCGGCGACGGCCTCGTCGACTCCGGCAAGCCGTTCGTGAACACGAGCGGCACGATGCTCCTGGCGCACAGCGTGCTCGGCCGTCCCTGCGTCGAGGACGACGCTGGGCAAGCGGGCGGAAACCCGCGCGTCGCTTCGGAGGACTTGTCGCTCGCGTACGCAAAGCGCGGCGTGCGCGCGTCCATCGTACGGCTCGCGCCGACTGTCCACAGCTCACTCGACCACTACGGCTTCGTGCCGATGATCATCGCGGCCGCGCGCAAGAACGGCTTCTCGACGTACGTGGGGGAAGGCGCCGCGCGCTGGCCCGCCGTGCACACGCTCGATGCGGTGCGCCTGTACCGCCTCGCGCTCGAATCTGCGCTCGCGGGTTCGCGCTTCCACGCCGCAGCAGAGGAGGGAGTTCCGTTCCGATCCATCGCGGAAGCCGTGGCCCGCGGTCTCGGCGTACCGGCGAAGAGCATTCCCGCCGAGGAAGCGGCGCGCATTTTCGGCGGATTTTTGGGCATGGTCACCCAGCTCGACAACCCGACGTCGAGCGCACGAACCCGCGAGCTCCTCGGCTGGACCCCGACGCACGCGAGCTTGGTCGCCGACATCGCGGAGGGCCACTACTTCGCAACGACGAGCGCGTGAGCCGCAGGTGAGCCGGCTCGCGTCGCGCCGCTCACCTGCGCGGAAAAGAGCAGTCATCAATGGTGTAAATCAACACTTAGCTCGTGTTGCGCGCCCAGGGAGAGTCGCGCGGCCGAGCGTCGTGTTCAAGTGGGGCGGCTGCCGGTCGCTGACTGGGCTGGCTTTGGATGACTTAGACCCCTTTGGATGACTTAGACCCTGTGATTCGTCGGTCATCGCGCCCCCTTTTACCGTGGACGGCGTGACCGCCCCAGAAACTACGAAACGGCGAAGACCCACATTGCTCCACTCGGCGCCTCATCGAGGCGGTGTCAGGGGGCTGGCCGAAGATCATGTCGAACCTGAAGTCGCTGCTCGAGACGGGCGCGATCGCGATCATCGAGGCCTACCCCAAGTGATGCCGCTGAGCGTCAGGTCATTCGAAGTCGCCCATCGGGGCCCACGAAGTCGAGCAGCGCGTTGCGCAGGGCCTTCACTCCGGCGTCAGCGTGCACGCGGCGGTGCCAGTACATCGCAACGGCCAGCGGCGGCAGCTGGAGGGGGATGCTCATGACCCGAACGCGATCTCGATTGAGCTCGGCGAGGTTGCGCGGCACCACGGTGAGCAGGTCTGAGCGGGCAGCGACCGCCAGCGCGCTCGAGAAGTGCGGCACGGTGAGCACGACTCGCCGCGTGCGGCGCAGCGTGAGAAGCGCGTCGTCCACCTCACTTCCCCGCCCCGGCGCGAGCTGAATCTTCACGTGGCCCCGCGCGAGAAACTGCTCGAGCGTTCGAACAGGCGTCGCCGAGTGACTGCCCACACACACCTGCTCGTCTTCGAAGAACCGTCTCGTGTGACAGCCCGGCATCGCGATGCCGGGGATACCGACGTAGAGGTCGACGCCGCCGCTCGCCAGCGCGTCATCCGAGATCATGCGTTCGAGCGGCAACACCCTCACCCTCGCCCGCGACGCGTTCACCTCCATCCACCGCATCAACCCAGGCAATAGCAACGAGCCGTAGTGATCCGCGAACGCGAGCGTCCACTCCCTTTCCGTCGTCGCCAGAGAGAAAGGCGCTCTCTGCCCGACCGCACGCTCCAGGCGCCGCAGTGCTTCTGACAGCTCGGCCATGAGCTCGAGCGCCCGCGGCGTCGGCGTCAGCCCGCGCCGGCTCTTGACCACGAGCGGGTCACCGAACGCCTTTCTCAGTCGCGCCAGGGCATTGGAGACGGCGGGCTGCGTGAGACCGAGCTTCGCTGCCGCCCGCGTTGCATTGCGCTCGGCCAGCACGGCGTCGAGCACAGGCAACAGATTCAGATCCATCGTTCTGACATTCACATCGGTGATGATAGTTGCTCCACAACGTGATTGGCGCGAATTTCAGACCCGCCGCAGATTCACGGCATGGAAACGAACATTCTGGTGGTTGGTGGTGCAGGCGGAGTCGGAGCAGCCGTGGTGCAGCAGCTCGTCGCGCAGGGGCATCGCGTGCGCGTGTCGAGCCGAAACCCCGTGGGCCGTGTCTGGCCTGAAGGAGTCGAAGCGGTCGTCGCCGACCTGCTCCAGCCCGCTTCCCTTCGCGCTGCGGCCGAGGGCATCGAAGCCGTGTTCCTGTACGTGCAGGGTCGCGCAGAAGAGCCGGTTCAGCACCTGCGCGCAGCGGGCGTGAAGCGCGTGACGGTGCTCTCGACCATCGACGCGGCGAATGACAGCCCCGCAGCGGTCTACAACCGGCGCCGCCACCTCGAGTGGGAAGACGGGGTCGCGCAGTCGGGCCTCGCATTCACCTGCCTTCGGCCGGGAGCCTTCGCGAGCAACGCGCTGAGGTTCTTCATGCCGCACCTGAGCGGTGGAAACGTCGTGCGACTCCCTTTTCCCGATTCGAAGCAGACGCCCATCGACACGAGAGACATCGCGCGGGTCGCGGAGGTCGCACTCACGTCAGATCGGCTGAACGGTCAGCGGCCCGTCTTGACCGGCCCGCGTTCGCTCTCGCAACGTGAACAGGTCGCAATACTCGGCGAAGTTCTCGGGCGCACGCTGCAGATCGAGACCGTCTCGGTCGAGGCGGCACGCGCTGACATGAGTGCTGGCGTTCCCCCCGCGTACATCGACCTGCTCATCGGCCAATGGGAAGAGGAGACCCACCAGCCGTCTTGGGTCACTGCTGAAGTCGAGCGCATCACCGGGCGCCCGGCCACGCCTTACGCCGAGGCGCTTCGCCATGTCCTCGCCGAGCGCAAGAGCTGAACCCAAGCAATGGCGGCCCGTTGCAACGAGACGGTCGAGGCAGGGGAGCGTTTTGTTCACCTCGCGCGTTGAAGGGGTAGCGTGGGTACCGTCTTGCGATTTGCCCCAAGCTGTTTGGCCGCCACCGAGGGTCGGCTCGATCTCGCTGTCGCTGCGTACAACGCGGGGCCCGGCGCGGTGAACGGTCATGTCCCCGACAACGGGCAGACGGTGGCGTACGTGGCGAAGGTGATGCGGCGGTACGCGGCGCTCCGCGGCTGAAGCGAACCGCGGTCGGAGCTATTGCACGACCACGCGGTAGAGGCCTTCTTAGTAGCAGGCGGCGTAGAGAATGTGGTGGTCGGGATCGTACGCCAGCACGGCCCGTCCGAAACAGGCGCGAACCGTCGCGGCCGGATGACTGCGCGTAAAAACAATTAGGTAAATCAACACTTAGCTCGTGTTGCGCGCCCAGGGAGAGTCGCCCGGGCCTGCGTCGTGTTCAAGTGGGTCGTCAGCCGGTTGCTGACTGAGGTGGCTTTGGATGACTTAGACCCAGACCGCAACTCTGCTTCTCGAACATCAAGCTCGAACCACGGCGGCGGTACCCGACGATGGTCGCAACGTGACGGAAGACGCACTTCGTACGCCACTAAACGTGCAAGGGAGACCCATTTTTCTGGAACGCTAACATGACCTCAGTCGGCATGTGGACATTCGCAATTGCACGTGCTCCGGCGGTAACTCGAGCACGGCCGAAGGCGTCTAGGCTTCAGCGGCCAACCGTACAGAGCGATTTTTCGCTACTCCTTTCGGGAGTTTTGACCTGGGAAATGAGCGCATTCGGGCAGCGTTGTGCTGTAATCTAATGTATATACGTTAGTCTGCGTCTATACGCGAGGCGACACATGGCTGACACTGCGGAAATGAGAGAGCGACTTTTCACGATGCGGATGAGTGAGGAAGAAGCCTCCCGCCTGGATGCCGTCTCGAAGCACTATGCTTTGAATGCGGCCGGCGCCATCCGAATGCTCGTCAA
>Ga0302322_100004473_pt1 | contig 12153 bp, 9 predicted proteins | sample Fen_T0_2_FD_203757 | JGI IMG/M metagenome (GOLD analysis project Ga0302322, IMG submission 203757) | Peat permafrost microbial communities from Stordalen Mire near Abisko, Sweden - Fen_T0_2 | ecosystem: Environmental > Terrestrial > Soil > Wetlands > Permafrost | place: Sweden: Abisko... | reverse complement strand
ATGAGTGAACATCCCAGCCTCCATTGCGAGCTTACGTTCAATCAAGAACTTCAGCAGCTGCGTATCCACTTAGCATTTATCCTTCTTAGCAGCTTTCACTTTGCCGCCGGATTTCATGCCGATTGCTTGACTGGAAGCGTCCTGCTTAGTGGACTTTCCAGAAGGTGTTTTGCCATTTTTGAATTGCTGTGGCATGGAGCTTTTCATGAGTTTGTCAGGATTTTTCATGATTAACACTTCCCGCCTTTTTTCATTCCTGGAACACCGTTGGCGCGCTTGGCGTCAGTGATGGGACTAGTTGGGATGCCAGTCTTGAGGACCGACCCACCGCGGGCATATTTGCCTGCAGCTCCAATACCTCCGACACGTGGCTCCTGGCCCATTGCCATTTGCTTGTGTTGAGGGATGCCTAAGTTCTTTGCCATGAGGATCTCCTATAAAACCATTGCTAACAGTAGGAGTTCTGCATCCTCAGCATCACGCCGCTGCTTGGCGAAATTATTGAAGTCCAGAACAAGTGTGTTGAATTTTAACGCTGTTTCCACGAGGTTGGCCACATCTTGATTAGATTTAGATGCTAGAACCTTCTCTGCCTTCTCAATCAGCTTGTCAATTCGTGGAATGTCATCAGGATCTGGGTTCTTCTTGCCAGGCATTGGACGCGATGCCTTAGCAACCATCTCAATGACTTCTGGCTTCTTGAATGCTTTCTCGTAGTACTCTGCAAGCAGTTGCCGAATGTACAGATTTGTATGGCTCTTGCCATCTCCAGAACTCGATGCGGTCAACTGTCCTGGTGTGAACGTAGATGTGTTACCTGTCAGAGCAACTGTAAGATCACCACCAATCAGCAGTTGGCCAGACAAGAATGTCGCAGTCTGGGGAGACAGTGCAACAGTGATAGATGGCGTGAGAGAACCGACATTAAATGCGGCAGATTGAACACTCAGATTAGCAGAAACACCAGTTGTTGGTGTAAGTGTTCCAACACTGAACGTGGCAGACTGAGCAGGTAGTCCAATGGTAATTGACGGTGTCAGCACGTCTTGGCTGAACGCAGCAGAATTTCCGGTAAGACCTGTCAAGTATGAGACAGACGGTGTAAGTGTTCCAGCACTGAACGTTGCAGATTGAGCAGATAAACTGACTGTCTCAGATGGGGTGAGAGTCCCTACACTGAATGTTACAGTATTTCCAACCAGGCCCATTGACAATGCTGGAGACAGAACATCCTGGCTAAACGTTGCACTGTTAGCATTCAGCTGTGCAGTTGCCCCAGTTGCCGGTGTTAGTGTTCCAACACTGAACGTAGCAGATTGAGCAGTCAATCCAATTGATTCTGCTGCAGTCAATGTGCCTTGGCTAAAGGTGGCGCTATTTCCTGTCAGTGAGGCCGTGTAGTTAGTGACAGCTGTAAGTGTGCCAACACTGAACGTGGCAGATTGCTGTGTAATTGAAAGGCTGACAGATGGCGTCAGCGTTCCGGCACTGAAGGTTGCAGACTGGGCTCCAACTCCTACTGACTCAACTGGAGACAGCGCGCCTTGAGTAAACGTGGCTGTTTGGGCTCCTAGTCCTGACGTTGTGCCGCTGCTAGGGGCCAGAACACCAACACTGAATGTTGCAGATTGTGCAGTAAGACCAATTGACTCTGAAGGTGTGAGTGTTCCTTGGCTGAATGTTGCTGACTGAGCAGACAGTTGTGCAGAATAGGCGACTGATGGAGTCAGTGTTCCAACACTGAACGTGGCAGATTGAGCACCAATTCCAATGGATTCAGAAGGTGTGAGTGTTCCTTGGCTAAACGTCGCGCTATTGGCATTCAGTTGGGTAGCTGTTCCTACAGACGGCGTCAGTGTGCCAATACTGAATGTGGCAGATTGAGCACCAATTCCAATCGTCTCAACCGGAGAAAGCGTACCTTGGCTGAATGTTGCTGACTGTGCAGTAAGACCAATTGACTCTGAAGGTGTAAGTGTGCCAGCACTGAATGTTGCAGTCTGGCCTGTAGTACCAATAGATTCAGTAGGTGAGAGTGCACCCTGGCTGAATGTTGCGCTATTGCCAGTGAGACCTTTATCAATCTTAGCTGTTACTGTACCGGTGCTGAACGTTGCAGATTGCGCAGTGATTGCCGCCGTGATAGCAAGTGACGGAGTAAGTGTACCAACACTGAACGTGGCAGACTGGGCGGTGATTCCGATACTAAGAGACGCAGTCAGTGTACCTACAGAGGTAGTTGAAGACTGGGCAGTTATTCCCAGCCCAAGAGCAGCAGTAAGAGGGCTTAGACTGAATGTTCCACTTTGTGGAGATAATGCGGCGGCAACTCCAGACGCATCAATCTGGAACGAATCTGGCTGAAACGCACCTGACTGAAACGCTGTTGCCATATCACACCTTTGTCAGAGAAATATGCATATCCTGCGCAGCTTCTTTGTAGTTTTGCAAAGCAAACTGTACATATTCTTGGTTACGAGTTGCCAAATCAGGGGCAAAACTATAACCCCAAGTCGCCTCAAAGTTACAGGAATATCCTTGAGGATTCCATTTAATGTCGGTGTGCGGGGCTTGCTCAGTGCGCCAGTCTTGCTTCAAGTAGTAGAAGCTCATTTCTGCAACTGGGGGCCACTGATGTGTTGGGTCGCCGTATGCGCGGTTGCTAGCCCAGTGTGGCACGATGATAGTAGCCTTGGCACCCTTTTTCATCACTCGATACATTTCATTGTAGAAGTGGACGCGTTCATTTGCTGTCAGGTGTTCAAGGAAATGGCTGGAGTGAACTTCCTCAATACTGCTGTCGGCAAACGGCCACTTGGCTGTTCCGATCTTGAACACGGAGTCAACACCCGCCATTTTGTACTGGTCAACGCCATGAAAGCCTTCACGCTTGTTCTTGCCGCAGCCAATGTCTAATTTTGTGGGAACGATCTTTTTTACCATACCATGTCGGGAATCCCGCCTCGTTTACCGTCCAGATCGTAGTGACCGACCTTAACTGATGTATCAATAGCACAGCGATAGCCGAGCTTCCTTGCATTCGACCAAAAGGCCAAATCTTGAGTAGCCACCCCACCCTGCGTCTTTGTTTCAAAGAGCGGTTTGGGCAGCTTAGGGTCCTTGAACATGGATGTGCGCCAGAGGTTAAACCCCATGCCGGTTCCGCAACACTCCTGCACCGTATCAGGGATTGGGATTTGGGGGCGAAAGTTCAGCACTGGGTCTTTAGGGTCACCCCAAATCTGAGCGCAACCTCCCGGGCCTTGCGTGAAGTACAACCCACCAATGCAGGAATACTCAGGGTGGGCCTCCATGCTTTCCATGAGCTTGATAATGCCGTCGCCCGGAGGCAAGTTGTCATGCTCCAACGTCAGAATGTATTTCCAGTTCTGAAGGTCCGGGTGCGCAAGGATGGACTCAATCGCTGTGCTAAACGCGTGACCTACTTCCATACCCACGGCGAACAGGCGTGTGAATTTTGCATTCGGCGGTGAGTACAAACTCATCCAGCTTGCTACAGCCTTGGTTGGGATAGACCCAAAACACGGCACGATCATCACACATGACAAGTCTTTATACCCACCGTTTTTGGTGAGTCGTGAGACTGTCTTGTTCAGGTCGGCATTATGTGCACCGCCATCATAAGAACTAATGATTTGTGGTTCCATTATTTACTGTATCCCACTAAGGCAAAGCCTAATGATTGATTACTTGCAGCTTGGCTTGCGTTAGACAGATCAAAGTTGCCGCCAAAAGCGTTGGTTATGGGCCCAAATCCGTTCTGTACGTTGCTATTTGTGGAGACTGAAGCGCCAATCTCCATGTACGAGTTTGTAGAGTTGGTATAACCCAAATAACCTATCAACCCCGGTAATACGCTTTGTAAGGAGTATGAGCCTGTAGTCCCGCTGGCGTTACTTTGACTAAACCCAAACCAGTACTCTCCCGCTGACAACGACGAGCCGTTGGCTGGAATCCAGAACATCTTAAGCCCACTGGCCGAGCTATTTAAGACTGTAAACTGGAATGTGGACCCAAAAGTGGCTGCGCCAACACCAGTAGAGCTAAATGAACTTGTACCACTCTGGGTTTGGAACGTAGTGGTTGTACCCCCGGTACTATTCACATTCTGCAAGAATGAGAACCCTGCCGTGGTGCTAAAGCTCACCGTGGCGCTACCTGCATTTGTGCTTTGTGATTGACTCAGCGTGTAACCCCAACCCGCGCTGTAGTTGAAAGTAGAGTAAGACCCAATACTCATATAAGATGCGTTAGTCTTATTGGTATTGACGCGGGTGAATATGGCTACTGTACCTGACACGCCCTGCGTAGCTGTAGCGCCCGTGTTTATAACACCTGATATGGCTCCGCTCAAACTACGAGTACTGTTACCCGCATTAAGATTCATGTGCATGCCAACCCGGTTGACAACTACGGGGCTTGACAACTCAAAGGGACGCAGGTACGCGTTTGCAATTTGGAATGTGGTGGTATTGCCCTTTGGCGGCTCAAAGAAGTTAGCCGTATAACCGCCACCCCCCGCCGCAGCACCGACAATCGTCACCGTCGAACCGTTAGCGCTCAGCGTGATATTGTTTCCACCGGCCCAAACAACATCTGAACCTGTCACTTGTGAAGTCCCGAGGGTGTTACCCCCGAGGTTCACAATTTGCTGATGCGCACTGTTCCAGTCACTAGGACGGACGACGGATGTGGCCGTGCCATCCGCAACCGTCTGCGAATAGAAGTGCTGGATGGCCATGGTTTATGCCAGGTTCAACAGCGAAGTACCTGCACCGCCTGCTGGCATAGTCAATGTCAATGTAGCAGCCACCGGGGTTTGGGCGGTAAACGTGCACACTTCAATGGCGCGGTTACCTTGCGTGCTGTTGTAGATCAACGCGCAATCCGTTGGTCCAATGCTCACGGTAGTGAACACCAAGGATGCAGACGGTGTCCATGTACCTGTGGTCGACTGAGTTGTCGGAGGATTTGCGTTGGTAACTGCAATGCCGCCTGCGGTGTAACCGGTACCAGTTACTTCGCCAGTTGCCGTGTAGGCAGCAGTTGCTGCAGAGATTGTTGCAGATGTGAGATACAGAGCTGCTTTGAGTGAATCAGTCGTAGGAGCCGTCAAACTGGTACGTGATACCAAAGTGACAGCACCAAGTTGATGTTGGCCCAAAAGAACTTCCGATTTGAAGGAGTTACACACTCCAGCTGAATTTGCCATGATTGTTTCCTTAGCTTAAAATTGACCGACGGCACCCATGATGGAATTGCCGGTGCGTTTCATGATGTTGACTTGACGACGAACACACTCTCCATCCAGCCAGTGCTCTACAGCACAAATGGTCTCATCTGCATTATCAGTCCACACGACTGTTTCAGTCAGTGACTCGATAGGCAGATTGCCCTTGGAAGTGAAAATCAGTGGGGTTTCGTTCATTTACAGATCCTCAGTTAGTGATAATACGTTGGTATTATGTCCTACCCACCAGGCCTTGGGACCACATTTGATTGCCCTGCTACAGTTGATCTTACTCCGATCACTTCGCCTAGTTCGTTTCGCACGTACTCCGCGGTTCGCGGTGCCGTATGGGATTTGTGTAGTTCTTGCATGCCAGCTGCCAACTGAGCGAGGGTTTCTCGCGTCTGGAGGTTCTGTTCGTTGATAAATTGTGCAAGCTGCTGAGAATTCTGAGCCATACTTTCCACCAGCGACTTCACGACAGAACTTATATCTGCCTGCTTGGCCTGAGTAGCATCTTGGACTTCGACGTTTTGCTCGACCATTGCCTTGAGGACAACAAGAGCCTGGTCGCTTTCTTCTTTCATCTTGGCGAGGATGCGTTTGTTTTCTTCAGCATTCATAGCATTCTGGTTCTGCACTGAGAGCGTCAACTCAGCAATTCTGGTCTCGCTTTCTGCCTGCATCTTCTCAATGTTGGCTGCAATCATGGATGCGCGCTCCTGTTGCTGACGGTCTGCATCTGCGATTTGGGCCGCAGAATTGAGCTCCATTGCACGTTTCTGCAGTTGGAATTGACGCTCCTTGTCAGCTTCTTGCGCCTTGAAGGCAAGTTCTGCATTGAACTTCTGCATTCCTGTCTGTGTTTCGATCTGCAGTCGCTGCTGAGCCAACTGATTGTTCTGCTGTGCGATCTGGTTCTGTGCTGCAATCTGTGCAGTCGTATTGCCGTCAGCAGGTGGTTTCGGTGCAAACTGCTGCATCAACTGCATAGCTTGCTGCAAACCAGGAGCCACCATCTGGCTCAACTGAGTGGCCATGGCCTTATCAGCAAAGGCGTGACCTTTGGACTGAGCTTGTTCCAATGTCAGGTCAAAGCCTTGCATTTTGGACACGACCGCAATGGCTTTAGCAGCTGCCTGGTGATGCTTGCGGTAGTAGGCAACCAAATGCTCTTTGCAGTGAGCAATCAGTTTTGGAAGTGCTACAGATCCGACAATCGGGTTTGCGCCTAGCAGTGGGCTCGTCATGAAAGTCACATGGCTTTCAAGGTGGCTCAGATCGTCTTGTTCTTCATAAACCTTGAGCGGAGTTCCATCGTCAAGAGAAGCTGCTGCGTTTTCGTCAACTGGATCAAGCCGCTTGGGATCTCTCGGCAAGTTGGCGATGTCTTCTGCGTAGGGGACTTGCAAAAGGCGCAATGCACGAACGAGCAACTTCTCTGGCTTGAAGAAGGGCTTAAATTCAGGCATAGCTTCAAGCTGCATGACTGCTTGCAATTGTGCATAACGCTGAGCCTCGCTGAAGATGTTCGGGTCAGATACTGGGAGAATGTCCATGGGACCTTTGAAGTCCTCACGGTACACGATCAATTCGCCAAGTTCTTCAACCGTCTCTTCGTCTTTCAGATAAGTGGCGTCAAGACGGTGAAGAATCTCAAGCTCACGTCGGGCTGAGTGGTGCAGACGAGCATGAATGGCACTGAAGTTCGTGCTGCCGCCTTCAATGAGTGCCAAAGCTGTGCCCATCGGCATGTTGGCTCCAGCGTCTGCGATCTTCTCGGAAGCTGTAGACACAACCATTTCAGCCTGTTGAGTCAACCACTCCATCAACTGATACAGCACATTTGATGGGCCATTGAACGGGAAGGCCATGACGAGCTTGCGGATGTCATCTACGCCAGGAGGGGCGTCGATTTCGCGTAGTTCTGTCGCATTGACAGTGATAGACTGACCTGCAGATCGTCCGCCCTTCAGTTTGAGACCACCAGGGAAGTTGTTGATGTGTGCAGAGTCAAGCAGAGCATTGAGAGCCCCTGTTGATGCCGTACTCATGGATCCGATCAGATGAGCCAGGCCGATGGCGTAAGCACCCCGCCAAGGAATGAAGTTGTATTCAACGATCCAGTGAAGTTTCAGCTTCTTCTCGTCCTCTTCAGCCCAGTTACGATAAATACCCAGCACTTTGCTGCCGAATTCTTCAACGTGAACGATGTACGGCGCAGTTTCACCTTTGGTCAGAGGGTCAGATTCAAATGCGAGGTCTGCATAAATCGTGTAGACTTCACGCGTACCTCCTGTCTTGTCGTAGGCGGCAGAATCATCTGTAACACCTTCAACCTCGCGGGCCGCTTTGGCAGCCGCTGAACGGTCAGGCATTTCGCCAGAAGTAGCACCTTCAGGTGCGATATACAGGCCCGAATCAATCCGGATCTGGAACTCTGTTTTGCCGATGAACTCTCGGTGAGTGAGCCGCGGAGTCGTGTAGAAGTCATTCTGGTCGAATGGCAAGAAGATGTCATCGATGTACACAGCCATCGTGCGGGCTCTTCCCAGCTTCTGGTCGTACCACCAACGCTTGTACTGACTGCCGCCCAAAGGCAGCTGGCTCAGCATCTTCTCGAATTCAGGACGGTGTTCTGGAATCTGGCTTGTCAACTGCCAGTTCATGTACGTCTTCTTGCGCTCAGCCCTGTCTATTTTGGCGTCCGTTTGGTCACCCATGATTTGGGTGCGGACCGGGCCTGCCGACGGGAAGAGTTCTTTGACTGCTTTTGACGCAAAGTCGACACAGCCTTTAGCAAGCATTGGATGGACAACTGAGGATGCTCCGTCAAAATCTGCCCCAACATTTTTGTTGTTGGCCAATCCTGTCTTTTTGATTCCTTCGGCATACTGTTTGTCCCTGTCTTCACGAGCTTCTTTGTCGGCATCGATCAGTTCACAAAGTTCACGTCCCAGTCCAGAAATGTCCTCGTCATCAAGGTAGTCAACAAGGTTCTCATCGAACTCAGAGTCTTCACGCGGAGGTGGTGCTTTCTTGTCATGGACGATAACAGATCCGTCTTCAAGTTCTTCGATGTCGTCATCTGTCACCTCCGGTTCATCTGTGGAGTCAAGAATTTTGGTGTCGGCATCAATCGTATCTTCGTCGTTCAGTGACGCGTTAGGTGGCAGGTCTGCCATCGGATAACTCGTGTTTGATTTCATGCTCTTACGCCTTGTTTGAAGACTGGGTCATAAACTCTCAGCTTGTGTGTTCCCAGAGCCATGGGATCGTAGGTTCCTGGCTGTATTTGAGGATTATTACTCGCCTCCGGAGGTGCCACACTTGTGGTCAGTGGACCGGCACCAGATATGGTAGGGTTTCCGCCGTGCCATGGTTGCACATCTGGAATTGGCGACCCATCAGGTGTTGTCTGGCCCTTGCTGCCAGGTGTTCCCACATAGTTGGACAATCCTGGTATTCCTGTCTGCTCCTTGATGAAGGAAGATGCGAAGGCACCTGGGTTGACACTAGGAACAGTGCCTGGAGCCACCGTGTTGACCAAGGATCCAATCGTATTGAATTTGCCAAGAGCCTGAGCAGCATCCGTTCCGATGAGTCCTGGGATCGCCTTATTAATGTCAGCAGACAAGTAACCAGTGCCAATATCCATGGCAGCGTTCTTTGCAATGTCTGATCCAGACATGCCGTTGTTGTAAGCGCCAACAGCATTGATGCCTGTCCTGATGAGGTTTGCACCTGGTATGGTTGCAAGAACACCATTTAGTGCAAGGTTTCCAGCACTTCCAATGAAGTTCCCAAACCTGGCAGCTGCTTGCATCTCATTGACAGACTGAGTCGGATTGTTGGGGTTCACACCTTGCATGCTGCCCCAGCCGAGGTTGTCAAGGGCTGACAACTGGTTCTTGGTTGCTTCCATTCCACCTGATGAGATGCCAAGACCTAACAGCGAACTCAAAGAAACACCTTGATCTTGAGCAGCTTTTGCGAGGTCACCAATGCTCGTAGTTTCTTGACTCTGTGTCTGAGCCATCTGGCTTTCACCTGGCTTGCCGCCAGATGTAGGGGCTGGTGTATTTACTCCGCTCCCGGCATCACCAGTATCTCCGCCATAGGATCCGTAACCGCCGCGAGCATCTACATTGTTCTTTGTTTCAGTTGCAGTGGTTGTTGTAGAGTTACCTGAATCAGAACTTCCTGAATCAGAACTTCCGCCTTCCTCAAAGTTCACACGGCCACCTTCAGCAAAGTCCTCAGGATGCTCTGGTTTGAATTCGTCTGGCGGCCAAACTTGGTTTGCAATGGATTCAAGTTCTTGAGGAGTGTGGTACTCATTCAGTTTTTCACCGGAATCTCTGATGCGCTGCTGTTCAAGGTCATTGAAGGCATCTGACGTTTTGCGGAGCCCTGTGTTGTGAAGATCACCGACTCTACCCCATTGGCCAGACTTCACGAAGTCTTGAACCATTGGGATGTCTTCAGCATCAGGCTTATTGTTAAAACGTCCTTTGATTTCTTGGATGGATGGTGTCAGAGATTCTTTATCCATCCACTGCTTGTACTCAGGGTTCCACTTCCAGTTTTGATCTAGCGCTCGAAGCCTGTTAGGATGAGAAGATCCAAAATGATCGAATATGGCATTGATTTCTTCTGGATCCATGTCCCTAGCATTTTTGAATGGGGCGTCACTTGATTCAGTGAATTGTGGAGGTTTAACTGCAATCTGAACCTTTGGCTTGCCTGATGCATCATGCAAAACGTAAAGCTGATTGCCGTTACCGCCATAGTGCTCAGCAAGACCAGGAGCCCGCGTGCACCAACCGGCATCACGCCCAGCATCAAGCGCATAGTTCATACCTTCTTGGCTGGTAGCAGTATCAGGAACCGCTTTCCAGACGTGTCCTGTGTCGTATGTCTTATGCACAGTGATCTGCGCAGTCGCCTTCATAGTCTTGGTTTGGGCAAGAATCTTGTTCCACTCTGAGGTTTTAGCCGCAATATCTGCAACTGAACTGCGCGCAATGTCTGCGTCAGACAAATGGAGATTTCGCTCGACCAAAGGCAAGAAGTCGTGGATGGGAGCTTCAGGAACTGCTCCAAGGGCGCGCTCACGCATCTTCTCCAAGGAGCCGTGGTGCTCCAAAGCTATGCCGGCACCTGCTGCTTGATCCATGTAGTCCATCATGTGCTGGAAGCCTAGACCTTGAGGATCACCAACACCGTAGATTGGTGTCTTTGGATCTGCTTTATCGAGCCATAGATGTTTCTTTAGTATTTCAGCATCGGAGATTCCGGCTGGTCCATGCGATCCGCTGCTCAATTCTGCAAGAGCCTTCTCTATGGTGTTAGCTTCTGGAGAAGCCCCGAATTCATCGAGAAGCGCGTTTACTTCTTCGCCTGGTGAGTGGCGGCCAATTGCTTGATCAGACAAGTTCTCCCAAGGTGTCCGATAATTGCGGCCTGTCGTCTCGTAGTGGAACTTATCTCCAGGGTAGTGGTTAGGCTGAATGCGGTACATGTCTGTGTCGTGGTGAGCCGGATAGGGTTCGCGACCATACTCCTCAGCATTTGTGCGCATCTGCTCAGGTGTTAAATGCAGACGGCCTTCTTGCTCAAGTTTCAGCAAAGGATCGTCAACAGTCCCCATTTGGTTCTTGATGTAGTTGATGAGCTGCTTTCCACGCCACTTGTTGACTTGGTGATAGTCGTTTGTGGACCCAATATCGTGGAAGTCAAGAGCAACATCTGGCTGGTGACCAATCATCTCGGTCCAGTTGCCGCCTTTCGGCTTCACTGCGTACATCGGGGCCACAGGAGCCAAGACTTTGGACAAAGGACCTTCACCGTGGACCCCAGCGTCTAGCATTTTGCCAGCGTGGAGAGCTACGGCGGCTCCAGAACGCGCAGCAAGCTTAGCAGGAAGCCCTAAGCCCATTCCGCCGGTAAGGTTTGCAGTCTCCGCAGCTGCTTGGAGTCTCGGGTCATCTGAGGCCCCAGGAAGCCATTCGTTGTAAAAGTCTGTGGAGGGAGCCGGCGAATCGCGCCGAGCCCATCCTCCGATGGCGGATGTGGGGTCCGTGTGCGGGCGAACGAACATCCTGGCCAGGTTGTCAATGTCGTGGGGCAAGCCTGCTGTGCCTGCTGCCCAACCGCGGGCCATCTGCTTCAAAACCTGGTTGCTATGCTCCATTTGCTTGCGCTGATAGACGTCGCGGTCAGTCTGGGTCTCAACGCGGCCGCCAGATGCGTAGTTTTGCTCAACAGCATCAGCACCAATGTGATGCACTTGGTCCTTGCCTAGAGGAATCCATGTCGGGATGGCGGTGTTTTCAAGCGTATCATGCAAAAAGACACCGTCGTGACCAGCTTTCTGCAAAGCATCTCGCACTTTTGGCACGTAGAGTAAATCCTGAGGGCTTTCGCCGTCATACGGTGAGTGGTTGCTGATCTCGTTGCTGTAGAACTCCCAAGGTTCACCGTTTCCTGGGTCTTTGACGTTCACGTGAACGCCAGCATCCTCAGCGTGCTTGATCAATTTCATGGCACCCTCTTTATTGCTGATGTCGAGAGGGTTTTTGATGTTCAAAATGGCTTTATGGATGGTAGGAGGACCATCACCCCGGTTCTTTGCATACCATTCAGCCCCGGATTTGTCAGAAGTGAAGAATGCAGGTTCACGGATTGGTCCTTTGATGACGTTTCCTGTGCCGTGATACACCTCGATGGGCTTTCCAAGCACGTCTGCGACCTTCGTGCCTTTTACCATGTCTGCGATGCTTTCAAGAAGCGGTCCAATTTTGGTCACGAGGCCACCTCCTGCGAAATTCGGTTCTGGAGGAATGTTCGGTATATCTCCGATGAGGCCTTTCAGCTTGTCGAAGCGGTCAAGGTGATCA
>Ga0302322_100004472_pt1 | contig 12154 bp, 4 predicted proteins | sample Fen_T0_2_FD_203757 | JGI IMG/M metagenome (GOLD analysis project Ga0302322, IMG submission 203757) | Peat permafrost microbial communities from Stordalen Mire near Abisko, Sweden - Fen_T0_2 | ecosystem: Environmental > Terrestrial > Soil > Wetlands > Permafrost | place: Sweden: Abisko... | reverse complement strand
GCCCATAATGACCATCTTTTTTTGATGAAACTGTTTCAATAAAGCTGAGACCAGCTCGTGGGTATCGTTTTCGTACAACTTCACCGTCAGTTTCACCGGGGATGGATTAAGCTTTAATGTTTGGCCGCAATTACGCTGGTCCCAGGCAACAACAACAAAATGTTTCTTTAATAAATTAAGATAACTTTCGTTTTCCTTGTAGATCCCCTCCGAACCCGGACCTCCCGTTATAAAAAGAAACAGTGGTTTTGTGCGATCTTCTCCCTGTACGGTTACCACCTGTTTAATTCCACCCGCGTTAACAGATTCGGTAGTGTCAATCGGCGTTTGAGCGAAACAATGAACGGTGAAAAATATAGCGGCGAAACCGGGAAAGAGTCTAAGAGATAATTTCAGCATTTTATTTATTAATTGTTTAAATTAATTATCGATAAAGGTACTGAAAATGTTAAATCAGCTCATCAGTTCCGCCGCTTTTAAAGCCGCTCAGCTTGGCTTTGGAGTGGTACTGTAGTTTCAAACCACAGTACCTGGTTCACATCTTTATAGCTATCCGAAGCTACCCCATTTAATATTTAATCACCTCAATTTTTACCGGCCCTAAAAGCCCTGATGATTCCAGCCCCGTCCCGGCGCCAGGCCCAAAAGCAGCCGAAACCTTGCGCTGATCTGCAGGCAGCCTGCTGTCGCCGATCAGCCTGTTCTCCCAGGTGTTCACTACTTTTATCTCCAGTTTATTTACGCCAGGTTTAAGGGCTCTGGTAATATCCACCTGGTAGGGTGGGGTCCAGGCGCCACCCACCGCTATGCCGTTTACGGTTACTTTGGCAATCGCCCTGGCAAGGCCCAGGTCGATGATATAACGGGCGCCGGGGATGATTTTGCCTGGGTTAAAAGTGTTGTGATAATACGCTGTACCCGAGTAGTATTTGATACTGTCGTTTGCATTAAGCGACCAGTCCGTTAGTGAATTAAACACCACAGGCTTTGCCGGGCCGCGCATGGCCTTATCAAAATTAACGGTCCATGGTGTAGTAATCGCCATCGTTTTAACCGGAGACGGATAATTTGTTTTGGCAAGATTGCCTTTTGTTCCATTTTTCCTGAAAATTACAAACGCACTTTCAAAAGGTGCGAGCTGCATCGGGACTGAGGTGGTACCGGCACTTTGGCTGTATGCGGGCAGATCGCGCACGGTACCGGTAACCGCGTTCCATAATTCAGGGCTTTTGCCTGTTATGCGGAAGGCCGTCGAAATATCAACCGTACTGTTTTTCTGGTTCGAAACAAAATAGATGGACCCATCCTTCAGTTGCCTGTGGATAAAAAGGATGGAGTCGCTTTTGGTTATTTTAAGGTCGGGTGCAACCTTAATCAGGCCCAAAGCCTGTTGCATATCCATCCCGCTAAGCACCATGCCCTTGCCATAATGATTAACTTTTGTGGTGACGCCGTCAATATTGCCCCAAAGTTCGGCGGCCATACTTTGCACCTGTTGATCGGCTTCCGGGTAATTCGCCAGGCTTGGCGACCTGTCGGGTTTTGGCCCTAAAATTACCGCACCCTGTTGTACCAGCTCTTTTATTTTCGCCAGCAGTTCCGGGCGGATCGTCCGCAGCTTTGGCAGTACGAGAATGCTGTAGCTGATCCCGTTTGGCAACACCAGTTTTCCATTATTTACAGTAAGCTTTTGTCTGATCACGTCGCCATTGATATAGTCATAGGAGTAACCCTGCGGAAGCGCGGGATCGGTTATCCCTATCATTTTTGGCGCGTCTTCGCCTATAAAGTAAGCAACATCGGCTACGTATTGCCCCTGCTGCAGCATCATGTTGCATCTTTTTATATACTTGAGGAATATATCCATATCAAAAAACCAGGTATTTAACCGGTTAAATTCAACACCGAACCAGGCTGTTACGCCCGGAGCCACATCGTTTGGCTGGCTGATATATACATGCAGCAGGGTATTGTTTATTCCTTCCGTAAAAAAGCGGTCACCGCGTTGTTTAAACATCGCCGGATACCGGTAAAACGGAGCGCCTGCCGCTGTGAAAGATTCGGCCGATACCTTAATTTTCCCATAAATATGGGCTGACGAGGAAGCCGCCCGGTTTTCAATATCGCCCAGATCGCCTTCACTCCAAAACTCCCCGCCTACTTCGTCAGACTGGCCCCCGTATTGCAGAAACTCCCCGGGGTATCCCCAGTGACCGTAATTCTCGAGCCAGGTGGTCAGCCCGTTTTTATGGCTGATCTCGCGCAAACCGCCCACATATTTAAAAGATACATCATCGGCCACCAGCCGCCTTAAATCCCATAAAAAACGATCAGACATATCTTCGCTGCCCACTACTTTACCCTGTAAAACAGGTATATACGGCGTGGGGTCGTAATTGTATTTTTGTTTAAATTCGGGTATCAGGTCATCGGTCCAGTTCTGACTCCCGGTTTCGTAACTGTCTTCAACGGCCACTTTAAACGACTTGCGGTCCTCCGCAGGGATGCGTTTAAGGATCTGTCCTAAAAAGGCATTAAAGTGCTGCGCCACATGTTCCTTACTCATTTTGTCTATTTCCAAACCCTGGCCTTCGGGCGGTGCAGGGCTGTTCGTTACATTGGTTGGCGTCATCCCGGTTCGTTCTATGATCCAGTTACCCGCGGGTACCTGCCAGGTAAGCGTACCATCGGCCGCCATATCGCCCGAAATATCAATTACTTTTTTTGGGTCGATGATATATTTCGAGGTTTCGGCCGGCTGCGGCGCCCATTGGTAGTCCTGCCAGAAGGGGTGGGGGGTTGGCCACATCTTTGCCAGCGTTTTTTCGATAAAATCCTCCACCATTGGCGTGGCCGAGAGCTTTAATTCCGTAATGCCGCAATCATTCGAGATCCTGGTGAACACCAGCCGGATGCCGGTTGATGTGGTTGGCGGTACGGATATGGCTGCCGGCCCCCATGGGGTAAAACCAGTATTTAATGCGGGGTTTGTCCGGTCAATTGCGAAGTGTTTAACAGTTACGTAGTCGCCGTTTACTTTAGCCTGGATGTCGCCTTCCAGGTAAACCGGCTGCTGCGTTGTGGTAATGATAATACTGCGTAAGGTATCTGGTCCTGTTTTGTTTATGTCCAGTAAAAATTGCTGCCCGTTATGGAGATGAATGCCGGTAGCCGCATTGTTATCTGTTAAATTAGCCAGCGAATCAATAGCCGGTGTTGAAGACAGCTGCGCACCGATTTCGGCATCATAACCGGCTGGTACGGGGTAGGCCAGCACTTTAACATCCTGGAATTCTTTTTGCGGCTGATCCAGTTTTTGATGAAAGGCCGACGGCCCTTTTACGGTAAGCTGCGATGAGGTTAAATAACGCATAGACTGGCTTGGTTTTACCCAGGGGCCACCCGACTGGCTCCAGCCCGGCCCGTTAAAAATACCGATCTGGATATTTAAACGTGTGGCTGTTTTTAGCGCCGCATGCAAAATGTCCCACCACTCATCGGTAAACATTTTAACTTTTCCGCCGGGCACGTTATCCAGGCCAATATTACCAATAAAGGCCCGGTTGATGCCCACCTTTTTCATGGCCTCCAGGTCTTTAACAACACCTTCTTTTGAGATGTTGCCGGAGATCCAGTACCAGTAAATACTTGTTTGAACGGAATCCGGAATATGGATAAAGCCGGCTTCGACAGCGCTAAACCTCCCCGGCAGCGGTTTCGGATGCGCTTTTAATTTTGCCTGGCCGTAAACACCTGTCACCAGGAAAATGAAAACTAACAATGAGCACCCTGTTGTAACGAAGAAAGACTTGCCCGGGTGTAGCAAAACCGCTTTCTTTTTGTTTTTTTTCATCATAAATTCAAGTAAAGTATATCAATGCGGAAAAATTCGGACGGATCAAACCCATGTTATTAGATTTCAAATACCGAAGAATAAAGTCTCAAAACAGTAAAATCAATAAACGGACAATTGTAGGAATTATAATGTACTTAACTGTACTTAACTGTACTTAACTGTCCTTTTTGTATTCTTTTAGCAAATATTTTTAAAGGATGAATGCCGGTGGATGGCCGTTAATAATGATATGCAACGACTTAAACGTATCCGGCGGACCTGTGCGAACAAGAATACTTTTAAGTTTACTTTGTACTTTTCGTATCCGGTAAATAAAATAATTCTTTTCAGTTAATAAATTTCGATATTAATCCATATTTTTACGTAAAGGTCAACGTGCCTTATACCTATATTAAAATAAGGCCTTATCCTAAAAATATGAAAAAGCTATCAAGAGAAGAAATGAAAAATGTAACCGGGGGAATCAATGCCAACCTTTGGAGCTGCGACGGCGGGTTCCCATTTTGTCATTCCGGTAATCCTGCTTTGCACACGGATCCCTCCTGTTCCGATGTGGTAAGCTGCGTTATGGGTGCCAGTTGTAGTAACCCATTTGACTGTCCATGATTACGCCAGGGCGGAAGTTCTATTTGTCAGAAAAGTTTTTCCCTTGAAACAGGGTTCCTCTGCGGAGGAACCCTGTACTGTAAACCTGCAGACTGTAACGCAAGCTAAAATATACCTGGAATGATTGACCGTCATTTTAAACCTGTCAGTTCTTCGCTCAGCTCCCACAGCTGGCGGGCAGCTGCCGGGTCAACGGCGAATGGCATAACGCCGAGGGGTTGTGAGGCTGGTTCAATACCCGGCGGTACCAGTTTCGCTACATCAGCATCCTGGCAATAAAGGCCACCCATACCCCCCAGTCGGGGACTTGTGGCGCACCATATGCTTGTGGCAGCTCCCTGCTCCAGGCTCTTCATGGAGCGGGACGGGTCGATGACTGGCTTGCCGCCGGCATCAAGCATGCCGGCCTGCCTTAGCTGCTCATCAGTAATATAACGTTTTACCGCATCAGTTACCATACCACCGGGGTGCAGGGAAAAGGCGCGAATATCATGCTGCTGTTCCCGCTCATCGAGGGCTACGGCAAAAAGGACATTGGCGGTTTTTGACTGTCCGTAAGCCAGCAGCGGCTCGTATTGGCGATGGTAGAAATTAACGTCATCAAAAACAACGGGTGTACGGCGATGCCCCCACGATGCCACAGCCACTACACGTGCGCCACCGGCGCTGCGTAAGGCGGGCAGCAACCGCACCGTGAGCTGAAAATGCCCTAAATGGTTAGTGGCAAATTGCAACTCGTATCCACGTCCGTCACGCTGCAACGGCCCGGCCATGATACCAGCATTGTTGACCAGAATATGCAGCGGCCTGCCGGAGGAAAGGAAATGCTGCGCAAATGCATCGATGGCGGCCGGGTCAAGCAGGTCCATCGGCACAATCTCCACCCGCTCCAGGCCGTTTAAAGCTGCGGCAGCTTTTTGCATATCCCGCGCCGGCACTACTACGGTGGCGCCTGCACTGTGCAGCGCGCGGGTAGTCTCCAGGCCTATGCCGGCATAGCCGCCGGTAACCATGGCTACCTTTCCGCTAAGGTTTATGCCCTCAATCACCTGTGCCGCGGTGGAAGCAGCACCAAAGCCGGAATGAATGGGTTGCTGTAGTGTAACCATAAATTTGTATGTGAAATTGCCGCCTGCCCTATGCATAAGGGTAAGCAGGCGCAAGTTATGCTAAAGAATAGATGAACCGAAATTGGGAATCGAAAATCCTGTTACGTAATCTGGGTTTATCTGGCTTGGCCGGACCTGAAAAGAGTTGTCACATTTGAAAACTTACCGAACGCACCCGCTTTGGACCTGATAAGTTCTGTAAAATCGGGCAGTTTGGATTACTTCGATGCTGTTTAACAGCCCTTTCGTTTGGTACATTCGCAGAACGCGGCATGTTTATTGTGTTATATTGCATAGTTCCGGTTTTTAAGCTTAACATCTTCAAAATCAGCTTGCAATTTTGACATCAATCTTTTCGGACAGTGACGATGTCGTTCATTTCAAAATAAGGGTTAAAGTGTATGATAGGTAGAAATGAGCTTTCAGAGCAGTTGGTAATTGCCAACAAGGAAAAAGTAAGGTTGGAGGCAGAGCTTATCCTGGCGAATATTGAACTCGATTTTCAGAATGAAGAAAAGAAAAAGCGGGCAGCTGAGCTCAGCATCGCAAATATTGAACTGGAATTTCAAAACCAGGAGAAATTAAACCGCGCAAGGGAGTTGATTATCGCCAACAGGGAACTGGATTTTCAAAATATAGAAAAAGGCAAGCGCGCCGCTGAACTGATCGTTGCAGGAAAAGAACTGTTGTTCCAAAACGGCGAAAAGGAGAAAAGGGCGTTGGAGTTACTGTTAGCTAATGCTGAGTTGCTTTTTCAAAACGGCGAAAAGGAAAAGCGGGCGGCCGAACTGATTATAGCCAACCGGGAGTTGCTTTTTCAGAATGAGGAAAAGGAAAAGCGGGCGGCCGAACTGATTATCGCCAATCTGGAGTTGATTTTCCAAAATGAAGAAAAGGAAAAACGGGCAAATGAGTTGATCATTGCTAATAAAGAACTTACTTTTCAAAATGAGGAAAAGGAAAAGCGGGCGGCCGAACTGATCATTGCGCTGGAAGAGCTGGGCTACCAGGATGAAGAAAAAGCGAGACGCGCCGCCGAACTGATTATCGCCAATCGCGAACTATTGATCCAGAAACAGGAAAAAGAACGAAGGGTTGCAGCAGAGGCAAAAAAGGATGAATTTTTCAATATGGTTAGTCATGAATTCAAGACACCATTGACCAATATTAAAGCCATTAACCAGCTGCTTGAAAAAACCACAGATAAATCCAATAAACATTATCCTTTTATTTTAAATGCGGGCCACAGCGTAAAACGGCTTGAAAAATTGATAGCTGACTTGCTGGACGTAACGAAGATCAATTCGGGCCAGATCGACCTGAATATATCTGCATTTTATTTTCCGGATGCGCTTACCAATAGCATTGCCAACATCCAGCTTGCGGCAAACAACCACGAGATTCTGCTGCAAAATTCGGTCCACATTTCGTACGCCGGCGACCAGTTCAGGATTGAGCAGGTATTGGTCAACCTGTTAACCAATGCGATCAAATACTCCCCGGATGCAAGCAGGGTAGTGGTAAGCGCAAAAGTTGAATCCGATAATATTATGGTATGCGTGCAGGATTTTGGGATAGGCATAGCAAAAAACGAGATCGATCAGTTGTTTCAGCGTTTTTACCGGGTGAGTGAAACGGCAATGCTCTTCCAGGGCGTAGGTTTGGGTTTGTTTATCGCAGCCGAAATTGTAAAAAAGCATAAAGGCACATTTACCATTACCAGCGAACCGGGTAAAGGGAGCTGCTTCTGTTTTACACTTCCCTTATCTGCCTGAGATCGCTTTAATTTTTAAACTAAAAAAATCCCTCAACCAGCACGTTAAGGGATTTTAAATAATAAACTTTAAGGATTAGTGGCGCTTAGTTCCATCCGCCGCCCAGCGATCTGTATAACTCAGCCACAGCACTTAATTCTTCGCTTTTTATCGAGGCCAGTTCAAGTTCGCCTTGTAATACATTGCTTTGGGCAGTAATCACCTCCAGGTAATTGGCCATGCCGTTTTTAAACAGCAGGTTGGCATTGGCAGTGGCATGCTGTAACGTATTTACCCTGCCCGCAGCGATGCTTTGCTGTTGTTTCAGTTTTTCAATCTTCACCATCGCGTCCGATACTTCGCCCACAGCATTTAAAACTGATTGACGGAACTGCAGTACGGTTTTTTCGCGTTCAACCTTTGCCACATCGTATTGGGTTTTTAGCTGTTTATGTTCAAGCAGGGGCTGCGCGATGCCGCCTGCTACTATGCCAAACAACGATGCAGGGATATTAAACCAGTTACTTGCCTTGAAGGAATTGATACCCCCGCTGGCGGTGATATTTAAAACCGGGTACATGGCCGCCTTGTTGACGCCCACATTGGCATTGGCGGTAACCAGGGCCAGTTCGGCGCTTTTTACATCGGGCCGGCGGCTTACCAGGTTAGCGGGCAGCCCGGCGGAAAGATCGGCCGGAACAGCCATTTGATCAAGGATGGCGGTGCGCTCAACCCTGCCCGGCAATTCGCCGGTAAGGATGCGCAACGCATTTTCCTGGATCCCGATGCTCTGTTCAAACTGCGGAACCAATTGCGCTGCTGCCTGTTCCTGGGCCTGGGCCTGTTGCACGGCCAGCGAAGTTACCTGTCCGGCATCGTATTGCAGGCGGATAATACGCAGGGTGCTATCGTTTAGCTGCACATTTTTATGCGCGATTTCCAACTGGGCATCCAGCATCAGCAGGTTATAATAACCCTGCGAAACATTGGCCACGATATTGGTTTGTATAGCCTTTTTAGCCTCAACGGTTTGCAGGTAAGCAGCCAGCGCGGCTTTGTTCTTGTTACGGATCTTACCCCAAATGTCCGCTTCCCATGAAACAGCAACATTGGCCGAATAATCCTCGATATGATTGGTGCCGATGTTATACTGGCTTAAACTGAGGCCCGTAAGGCTGTTGTTTGAAGGCCTGTCGGTACTGGCCGTTACATTCAGATCCACCTGCGGCACGTTGTTCCACTTTACCTGTTTAAAGAGCAGCTGCGATGCCTCTATATTCTTCAGGGCAACCTGCATGTCATAGTTTTTGGCAACAGCGCTGTCAATCAGCTTTTGCAATACCGGGTCGGTAAAGAAATTCTTCCAGCCAATATCAGCGATACTGGTGGTATCGGTTGCCGTTACCGCGCTGCCAAAATGATCGGGCAGGGCAGGTTTGGGCGTTTCAATATCTTTTGAAACCTTACAGGCGCTTAATACCAACAAGATAAAAGCGAAACTGATAATGTTATTTTTCATTTGCTTGATTTTTAATTTTTAAAATTTTATTATAGCTACGACTTTCAAACTAAGGTCGCTCGAAACCTCGTCGCCTTAGCTTTTGGCCCTGTGTAATGGGTTCCCCTCTTGAAAGGGGCATGGGGTGTGTTAACGAACTTTGCTGTAAAACGAAGCTCCACCGTTACATTACCGACACACCCCTCCGCCCCGCTCAAGAGGGGAATCGCACGAGACCGCCGCCTTTTTAAACGTTTCAGACACTTAGTTTTTCAAACCCGTCGCTATTTGGCGATGAAAATCACCCCTTACTATACTCTCCCTGCAAGGCCAACACATCCACGTTATCTGCATTGTCATCAGCTTGCTGACGGTGCAGCACTGCCAACGGAACGCCGGTAACCTTTTCCTGCAAATGCTGAAAGATGACGAACAATACCGGGATGATGAACAGGCCCAGGATCACCCCCGAAACCATCCCGCCGGCTGCGCCGATACTAATAGAGTGGTTACCCTGTGCCGACGGCCCGGTGGCAATACTCATCGGGAACAACCCGAACACGAATGCAAGTGAAGTCATCAGGATGGGGCGGAGCCTTAGCCTTGCCGCCTCAATAGCCGCAGCTACCAATGGTTGGCCTGCCCGGCGCCGCTGCACCGCAAACTCCACGATCAGGATGGCGTTCTTCGCCAAAAGCCCTATCAGCATGATCAGCGCTACCTGTACGTAAATATTGTTTTCAATCCCTGTAAGGCCCAATGCCGCAAATACCCCGAATATACCTGTCGGGATAGACAAGATCACCGCCAAAGGCAGGATATAGCTTTCGTATTGTGCTGATAGCAGGAAGTAAACAAATATCAAACACAGCATAAAAACGATGGCTGATTGCCCGCCCGATGCCATCTCTTCGCGGGTTTGCCCGGTAAATTCGTATGCAAAGCCTGAGGGTAGCTGTTCTTTGGCCACTTCCTCTATCGCTTTTATCGCATCGCCCGAGCTATAGCCCGGTTTCGGTATCGCATTTATTTCGATAGCGTTGAACAGGTTAAACCGCGATGCCGTTTCGGACCCGTAAACACGGGTTAGCTTTACCAGGGTATTAATGGGCACCATGTTGCCGGTTTTGCTTTTTACAAATATCCTGTCGATGGCGGATGGGTCGGCCCGGTCGGCAATATCTGCCTGTACTATTACCCGGTAGTACTTGCCGAAGCGGTTAAAATCCGAAGCCTGTGCACTGCCGAAATAGGCCTGCATGGTTTCCAGGATGTCCTTCACGTTTACACCCAGCTGGTCGGCCTTATCGTCATCCACCTCTAATTGTAATTGAGGGTAATCAGCTTTAAAAGAAGTAAATGCGTATGCGATAGCCGGTTTTTTCATCAGCTCACCGATGAAGCCGTTGGCTACACCGCTAAACTTATTGAGCGGGCCGCCGGTTTTATCCTGCAATACCATATCCAGTGCTTCAACATTGCTAAAGCCCGGAACGGTAGGGAAACTGAATACAAAGAAACTACCCCCGGTGATCTGCCCCAGCTGGCCGCGCATCTGGTCCATAATAGCATTGATATCTTTAACTTTTCCTCTTTCCTCCGGTTTTTTCAACAATACAAAAAATACGGCGGATGACGGACTGGTAGAATTGGTGAGTAAGTTAAAACCTGGCAGCGAAGTAACAAACCTTGCCGCACCCAATTTACCTACGGTATTTTCTGCCTGCTGCATTACTTTGGAGGTGCCGTCGAGCGAGGTGCCTGACGGGGTGGATACCGCAACCGCCACAAAGCCCTGGTCCTCGGTAGGGATAAAGCCTGTCTTGGTGGTTCTTACCATCCAAACCGTAGCCAGTGTGATCAGCACGAGGCCGGCAATGCCCACCCACTTATTTTTCACCAGGAACTTCAGTCCACCAACATAACGGTTGGTTATCGAAGTAAAACTGGTATTAAAGCCGGTGAAGAAACGCTGTTTAAACCCTTGCTTAACCACCCCGTTTCTTTTATCGGCGTGGGTGTCCTTTAAAAATAAGGCCGCCAGGGCGGGGCTAAGGGTTAAGGCGTTAACAGCCGAGATCATAATGGCAATGGCCATGGTAAAGGCAAATTGCCGGTAAAATATCCCTGTTGAGCCGGTCATAAAACCAACCGGTAAAAACACGGCTGCCATTACTAAAGTAATGGAAATAATAGCGCCGGTGATCTCGTGCATGGCCTCAACCGTCGCCGGTTTCGGTGCGAGGTGTTTATGTTCCATTTTAGCATGGACGGCCTCGACCACCACAATGGCATCATCCACTACAATACCGATGGCCAGCACCAAAGCGAAAAGCGTGAGCAGGTTGATGGTAAAACCAAAAAGGTTCATAAAGAAGAAAGTGCCGATAATGGCTACAGGTACAGCAATAGCCGGTATCAATGTCGACCTGAAATCCTGCAGGAAGATATACACCACCAGAAATACCAGGATAAAGGCCTCGATCAGCGTATGCTCCACCTGTGTGATAGATTCGTCGAGCGCGGTTTTGGTCCGGTAAAAGTTATTGTATTTAATGCCGGCGGGGAAATCTTTCGCCGCTTTTTCCATCAGCTTGTCTACCGCTATCTGGATCTCGTTGGCGTTTGAGCCTGCCAGCTGGATAATGCCGATCGCAATACCGTTATGGCCGTTTAAGCGGGTCAAACTGGTGTACGAATAGGCGCCCAGTTCAACACGTGCCACATCTTTTAAATGCAATACAGAGCCGTCGGCATTGGCGCGGATGGCAATGTTTTCATATTCTTCGGGCTTGGTCAGCTTGCCTTTGTATTTGATTACGTATTCAAAAATCTCCTTGCTTCTTTCGCCCAGTTTACCGGGGGCTGCTTCCAGGTTTTTATCCTGTATGGCGGCCATCACTTCAGCGGGGGTGATTTTGTAAGCGGCCATCTGGTTGGGGTTGAGCCACACCCGCATAGAGTAATCCTTAACCCCGCCAAATATGCTTGCTGAACCTACGCCCGGGATCCGTTTAAGTTCCGGGATGATATTGATCTGCGCGTAATTGGCCACAAAAGTCTGGTCGTATTTTTTCGGGTCCTCGGTATATACACCCACCGCGCCGATTAAACTGTTTTGCTGTTTGGTGGTGGTAACCCCCTGTTGTACCACTTCGGCGGGCAGCTGGCTGGTAGCCTGGGCCACACGGTTTTGTACGTTTACTGCTGCTTGGTCGGGGTTGGTGCCCTGCTTAAAGTAAACGGTAATAGCCAGGGTACCGTCATTACTTGCGGTGGAGCTCATATAGCTCATGTTTTCAACGCCGTTGATGGATTCCTCCAGCGAAGG
>Ga0302322_100004471_pt1 | contig 12156 bp, 9 predicted proteins | sample Fen_T0_2_FD_203757 | JGI IMG/M metagenome (GOLD analysis project Ga0302322, IMG submission 203757) | Peat permafrost microbial communities from Stordalen Mire near Abisko, Sweden - Fen_T0_2 | ecosystem: Environmental > Terrestrial > Soil > Wetlands > Permafrost | place: Sweden: Abisko... | reverse complement strand
AAACGCCGCTTCGCGCAACGAGGCCTCGGTTGGCTGGGCCGGTGGCTGTTGAGACCGTGGGCGTTTGGGGCGGAAGGGCATGAGATCACGATGCCACGCCGCGGTAATCGCGCAAGCCGGGGGCGGCGGGAGACATTTGTCACGCCCCTGTACCCAACGGACGTTTGACAGAGGGCGCGGGCGTGCCCAAAGATGGCTGCTTCCCTCTGGAACCACCCCGAATGATCGTGGGTGGGAGATCCATTGGGGCTGTCGAGAAGGGTTGTTACCCCCATGATTTCCGCTCTGTTGCCGAACTACGCTCGTGCCGACCTCGCGTTTGAGCGGGGCGAAGGCGCCTGGTTGTGGACGGTGGACGGGCGACGATTCCTCGATTTCGGGTCGGGCATCGCCACGGCCTCGATTGGACACGGCCATCCTCATCTCGCCAAGGCGATCGCCGAGCAGGCGGCCAAGGTGATGCACGTGTCCAACCTGTATCGTATCCCTCAGGCGGAACGGCTGGCGCAGCGGCTGGTGGACAACACCTTCGCCGACAGCGTGTTCTTTTGTAACTCGGGCGCCGAGGCGAACGAGGGCATGATCAAGATGATGCGCCGCGCCATGTCTGACTCCGGCCATGAAGAACGCTATCGTATCATTTGCTTCGAGGGCGCGTTCCATGGCCGTACGCTGGCGACGCTGGCCGCCACCGGCAACCCGCACTACCTCCATGGCTTCGGCCCGGTGGTGGACGGCTTCGATCACGTCCCGTTCAACAACATGAACGCTGTGCGAGACGCGATTGGTCCAAACACGTGCGGCATCATCGTCGAGCCGATCCAGGGGGAGGGCGGGGTGCGTCCCGCCGACATGCAGTTCCTGCGCGATCTCCGGGCCGTCTGTGACGAGTTCGGCATCATCCTCGGCATGGATGAGGTGCAGTCGGGCATGGGCCGCACCGGCAAGCTGTTCGCGCATGAGTGGGCCGGGATCACGCCCGACGTGATGTCGGCCGCCAAGGGTATCGGCGGCGGCTTCCCGCTGGGTGCGGTACTGGCGAAGGAGCAGTTCGCCAAGGCGCTGGTCCCCGGCACGCATGGCACCACGTATGGCGGCAATCCGCTTGCCTGCGCCGCGGGGAACGCGGTGCTGGACGTGATGCTGGCCCCGGGCTTCATCGAAGACGTGGAGCGTAAGGGCCGCAAGCTGGGCGACGCGCTGACCAGGATCGCGGCGGAATTCCCAACCGTGTTCGTGGACGCGCGCGGCATGGGGCTTCTGCGAGGGCTCAAATGCGCGATCCCGCAAGGTCAGGTCCAGGCGGCCTGCGTCGCGGAAGGGCTGATGGCGATCACGGCCGGCGATAACGTGCTGCGTCTGGCTCCGCCGCTGGTGGTGACGGATTCCGACATCGACCAGGCCGTCGTGATGTTGCGCGCGGCCGCGGCCAAGTGCGCGCAAGCGGTGGCCGCCGCCGGAACACCGGCGCCGTGAGTGCATCGCTCCGGCGTTCGAGGGGCACGAGGGAGCGGTCGTCCGAAGGGGGGACCGCTCCCCGTCACTTTCTCGATCTCCGCGATTTCGACCCGGCGGCGTTGCGGCACATGCTGGACATCGCATCGGGCTACAAACGCGCGCGAGGCGGTTCCTCCCGCCCGCTCGCCGGCAAGACACTGGCGTTGATTTTCGAAAAACCCTCGACCCGCACACGCGTTTCCTTCGAAGTTGGGATGCGCCAGCTGGGCGGCGAAGTGATTACCCTGACCGGCAACGACATGCAGCTTGGCCGGGGCGAGACGGCGGCGGACACCGCGCGGGTTCTGTCACGCTATGTCGACGCGATCATGCTGCGGACGGGCCAGACGTCGAAGTTGCTGGAACTGGCCGAATTCGCGACGGTGCCAGTGATCAATGGGCTGACCGATACGTCCCATCCTTGCCAGTTGATGGCCGACGTGATGACGTTCGAGGAGCATCGCGGTCCGATTGCGGGGCAGGTTGTCGCGTGGTGCGGCGACGGGAACAATGTCGCGCGAAGCTGGATCGAGGCGGCGGTCCGATTCGGTTTCACGTTGCGGCTGGCGACACCGGACTCGTTGCGTCCGCCCGCGGAATTGATCGAGTGGGCGCGGGCTGAGGGCGGCCGGATCGAGCTGACGGACGATCCAGAGGCCGCGGTTGCTGGCGCGCGGTGCGTGGTGACCGATACCTGGGTGTCGATGTCGGACGACCCGAACGAGAACCGGCACAATCTGCTGGCGCCCTACCGGGTGACGCAGGCCCTGATGCGGCGGGCGGCGTCCGATGCGATCTTCATGCACTGCCTGCCCGCGCACCGGGGCGAGGAGGTCACCGAGGAGGTGATCGACGGTCCCCAGTCCGTGGTGTTCGACGAAGCGGAGAACCGTCTTCACGCGCAGAAGGGTGTGCTGGCCTGGGTCATGGGCGCCGCCAGGTAACGCGGCGCCGCCACGGCCATCCGCGGGAGGGCGTCGGGCGGCGGAGAGCCAATGCTCTTCTTGTTTAAGGGTGCCTCGCGGTAGCGCTGGCGCCACGATCACGGAAGACACGCTTGCCGGCATCCGGCGCCCGCGGTAAAGCGCGACGTTCACGGTCGCACCGGCGGGTCACCTCCTGTCTCGATCCGGGCACGCGCGGGCGTGGTGGAATTGGCAGACACGCCAGATTTAGGTTCTGGTGGCGCAAGCCGTGGGGGTTCAAGTCCCTCCGCCCGCACCATCGGCTACTGGCACCCCGGCGCGCCGTTGGGGCTTATCACTGGGTTCACAAGGGATTTTCTGGCAGATGCAGGTTACCGAGACACTGTCTGACGGGCTCAAGCGCGCCTACACGGTGGTGCTTCCCGCGGCGGACATTGAAAGCAAGCGCGCCGCGAGGTTCACGCGCCTGATCAAGACCCTGCGTATTCCTGGGTTCCGCCCTGGCAAGGTGCCGCTGGCCCTTGTCAAGCAGCGCTACGGTACCGCCGTGTCGGCGGAAATCCTGGAAGAATCGGTTAATGACGCGACTCGTCAGGTCCTGGCCGACAGGGGCCTCCGGCCCGCGCTGCAGCCGAAGGTCGAGGTCGCCAATCCCGAGCAGGCGGTGACCAGCGCGATCGCGGATCTCGAATTCAAGATGGAACTGGAGCTGCTGCCCGACATCTCGATGCCGGACTTCAGCGCTATCAGCCTGACCCGGCTGAAGGCGGAGCCGGCCCCCGCCACGACGGAAGAAATGCTGGGCCGTCTGGCGCTGTCGCATCGCGAGCTGGTTGAGATTCCGGCTGAAGAATTGCAGGCCCGCGGCGACAATCAGGGCGCGGCGGATGGTGACGTGCTGACGGTCGACTTCAACGGCAAGATCGACGGCGTTGAGTTCGAAGGTGGCAAGGGCACGGATATCGATGTCGATATCGGTGGCACCGGCTTTATTCCGGGGTTCGCGGAGCAGGTCGCGGGGATGAAGCCCGGCGATAGCCGCACGATCGATGTGACCTTCCCAGCCGATTACGGCATGGTGACGCTGGCGGGAAAAGCGGCGACTTTCGATGTGACCGCGAAGCAACTTCGCAAAGCCGTGACGCCGGAAATCGATGACGAACTCGCCAAGAAGGCCGGGTTCGATACGGTGGACGCTTTGCGCGCGGCGGTTGTCGACCGCACCCAGCGCGAATACGATTCCCAGTCACGCACACGCCTGAAGCGGCAACTGCTGGACGTGCTGTCCGATGCCGCCACATTCCTGTCGCCGGAGACCATGGTCAACAGCGAATTCGACCAGATCTGGCAGCGCCTGACGGCCGACAGGGATGCCGGGCGGCTGGATGAGGACGACAAGGCCAAGGACGAAGAAACGCTGCGTACCGAGTACCGGGCGATCGCCGAGCGGCGCGTGCGCCTTGGGCTGCTGCTGGCCGAGATCGGGCGGATCAACAACCTGACGGTGACGCAGGAGGAACTGACCCGGTCCATGATCAACGAAGCCACCCGCTATCCGGGCCAGGAAATGCAGATGCTGGAGTTCTTCCGGAAGTATCCGCAAATGGTCGAGCAGCTTCGCGGCCCGATTTTCGAGGACAAGGTGGTTGATTTCGTGCTGGCGCTGGCCAATGTCACCGACCTGACGGTGACGCCGGATGAACTCGCGAAGGATCCGCCCGCACCGCCTGTTCCAATTTTGGCCGCTCCAGTTCCCGACGCGTCCGAATCCGCGGCGGCGGCCCCGGACGCTTCCGAGCCGGTTCCATCCACTGAACCGCCAGCCAGTCAGGTATGACGGGCTGGCGTTAACTATCCGGCGTATTTGTTCGCACGCACCGCGGTGCCAGTCCCACGGGTCCGCCCGCCTCCGATGCGAGTACGGCAGGAGGTCCTGGTCTCTGGCGGTTGGGGATACGTCCCCGGACCGGGCTGGCTTGCCCCGCCGCGGACGGCGGGCGTACCACGCGCCGGCATCAAATCGCGAGTTGCCTCTCTCGCGACGTGACATATCCATGACTGTGTGATTTGTTCCATTCCGGCTGAACCAAAGGTGATGACAATGAGGGATCGTGACCCCGTCGAGGTGTACGGCAACGCGCTGGTGCCCATGGTGGTCGAGCAGACTGCCCGGGGCGAACGCGCGTTCGATATCTACTCGCGCTTGCTCAAGGAGAGGATTATCTTCCTGACGGGCCCGGTTTATGATCAGGTCAGCGCGGTGATTTGCGCTCAGTTGCTGTTTCTTGAGTCGGAGAACCCGTCCAAGGATGTCTCGTTCTACATCAACAGCCCGGGCGGCGTGGTCTCGGCTGGCCTCGCGATCTACGACACGATGCAGTACATCCGCAGCCCGGTGAGCACGGTCTGTATCGGCCAGGCCGCGTCGATGGGCAGTCTGTTGCTGGCCGCGGGTGCCAAGGGCAAGCGGTATGCCCTGCCGAATGCCCGGATCATGGTGCATCAGCCCTCGGGCGGCGCGCAGGGTCAGGCCACGGATATCGAAATCCAGGCGCGGGAGATCCTGGCGCTTCGCAAGCGCCTGAACGAGATCTATGTCCATCATACCGGCCAAACCATTGAGGCGATCGAACGCAAACTGGAGCGCGACTCCTATATGTCGGCCGAGGAGAGCAGGGAATTCGGTCTGGTCGACGAGGTTGTCGACAGGCGTCCCGTGAGCGCGGCCGACGACGCGAGCCGCGGGTGATCAGGCCCCGCATCGCTGGGTGGCCGCGGCCGCGCCGGGAAACATCGTGTTTTCAAGGAGTTGCGCCTGGGTGGCTGACTGAGGCCACCGCTGGTATGATTGGCGGGCGGCCGTCGTTCATGTGGTCCTTGCCGCTGGCCGCGGCCACGGTCTAGTGTTCTTTGTTGTGCCCCCCGGCCTCCCGGGGGAGGAGTGTTCATGAGCAAGTCCGGCGATTCGAAGAACACCTTGTATTGCTCGTTCTGCGGCAAATCGCAGCACGAGGTGCGCAAACTCATCGCTGGACCGACGGTGTTCATCTGCGATGAATGCGTCGAGCTGTGCATGGATATCATCCGGGAGGAGCACAAGACCCATCTGGTCAAGTCCCGCGATGGCGTGCCGACGCCGAAGGAGATCTGCAAGGTCCTCGACGACTATGTCATCGGCCAGGCACACGCCAAAAAGGTCCTCGCGGTGGCCGTGCACAACCATTACAAAAGGCTTGCGCACGGTCAGAAGACCAACGATGTCGAAATCGCCAAGTCCAACATCCTGCTGCTAGGTCCGACTGGCTCCGGCAAGACCCTGTTGGCGCAGACGCTGGCGCGCATTCTGGACGTGCCGTTTACGATGGCGGACGCCACCACGCTGACCGAGGCCGGCTACGTGGGGGAGGATGTGGAGAACATCATCCTCAAGCTGCTGCAATCGGCCGATTACAATGTGGAACGGGCGCAGCGCGGCATCGTCTACATCGACGAAGTCGACAAGATTTCCCGCAAATCCGATAATCCGTCGATCACCCGCGACGTCAGCGGGGAGGGGGTGCAGCAGGCCCTCCTCAAGATCATGGAAGGAACGGTTGCTTCCGTCCCGCCACAGGGTGGACGTAAGCATCCCCAGCAGGAATTTCTGCAGGTCGATACAACCAACATCCTGTTCATCTGCGGCGGCGCGTTCTCGGGTCTGGACCGGATCATCAGCACGCGCGGCAAGGGTGCTGGCATCGGTTATGGCGCTGAAATCCGCGCGTCCGACGAACGGCGGATGGGTGCCATCCTGCGCGAGGTCGAACCCGAGGATCTGCTGAAATTCGGCCTGATCCCCGAGTTTATCGGGCGTTTGCCAGTCATCGCGACATTGGAAGACCTCGACGAAGGCGCGTTGATGGAGATTTTGACGAAGCCAAAGAACGCACTCGTCAAACAATATGGCCGTCTGTTCGAGATGGAGGGCGTGAAGCTGTCGTTCACCGACGACGCGCTGAAATCCGTCGCGGCGCGGGCGATCACGCGCAAGACCGGCGCACGCGGTCTTCGGTCGATCATGGAGCAAATTCTGCTGGGTACGATGTTCGAATTGCCGGGTCTTGATGGGGTGGAAGAGGTCGTAATCAATCGGGAAGTGGCCGAATCAAGGGCCAACCCACTGTATTTATATGGGAAGGAACGGGCCGAGAACAGCGCCTGACAACGGGACGGGCGGACGGTCTGATAACATGGTTGTCAAGACCTTGCGCCTGGATGGCGGCTCACCGATATGCGAAATCAAGGGTTGGACATGACAGCCCTATGACCGCGCCATTCGTGCCATTGTTGGGCGGATAAAGCGCTGACTGTCCAGAAGGAGGTCTATTATGACGGAGTCAAATCGGCCGGAGGCAGAGGGTACACCCGCTCGGGGTGACCTGATGGCCGTACTGCCATTACGCGATATCGTGGTTTTCCCGCACATGATCGTGCCGCTGTTTGTCGGGCGGGAAAAATCCGTGCGGGCACTGGAAGCGGTCATGAAGGATGACAAGCAGATTTTGCTCGTCGCCCAGAAGAACGCGACCCAGGATGACCCTTCGGTCAACGATATTTTCCGTATCGGCACCGTGTCGACAATCTTGCAACTGCTGAAGCTGCCGGATGGCACCGTGAAGGTGCTGGTCGAGGGCGGTCGGCGCGCGAAGATCACAAGCTTCAAGGAAACCGATTCCTATTTCGAGGCGATGGTCGAGGCGATGCCCGACACCGCCGGCGACAAGAAGGACCTGGAAGCGCTCGGCCGCACGGTCGTGTCGCAGTTCGAGCAATATATCAAGCTCAACAAGAAGATAGCGCCCGAAGTTCTGGTTTCGCTCAATCAGATCGAGGAGCCGTCGAAGCTCGCCGATACCGTCGCCAGCCACCTGAACCTCAAGATCCCGGAAAAGCAGGCGCTGCTTGAGGTCACCAAGGTGAGCGAGCGGCTGGAACGCGTGTTCGGCCACATGGAGTCCGAAATGGGCGTGCTCCAGGTGGAAAAGAAAATCCGTGGCCGGGTCAAGCGCCAGATGGAGAAGACCCAGCGCGAATACTACCTGAACGAGCAGCTGAAGGCGATCCAGAAGGAACTGGGTGAGGGCGAGGACGGCAAGGACGAAAACGCCGAACTGGAAGCCCGTATCAAGAAGACCAGATTCTCCAAGGAAGCGCGCGAGAAGGCGATGGCGGAGCTGAAGAAACTGCGCACCATGAGCCCCATGAGCGCCGAGTCCACGGTGGTGCGCAATTACCTGGACTGGATGCTGTCGATCCCCTGGAAGAAGCGCAGCAAGGTCAGCAATGACGTCGTCGCGGCGGGCAAGATCCTGGAAGCCGACCATTTTGGCCTGGAGAAGGTCAAGGAACGCATCCTGGAGTACCTGGCGGTGCAGTCGCGCAGCCCGAAGGTACGCGGCCCGATCCTGTGCCTGGTTGGCCCCCCCGGCGTTGGCAAGACGTCGCTCGGTAAGTCGATCGCCAAGGCAACCGGGCGCAACTTTGTCCGGATGTCGCTGGGTGGCGTGCGCGATGAGGCGGAAGTCCGCGGCCATCGCCGTACCTATATCGGCTCGATGCCCGGCAAGGTCATCCAGAGCATGAAGAAGGCGAAGACGTCCAACCCGCTGTTCCTGCTCGACGAGGTCGACAAGCTTGGACAGGATTGGCGCGGCGACCCGTCCTCGGCGCTGCTTGAGGTGCTGGATCCGGAACAGAACGCCACGTTCGCCGATCACTATCTGGAAGTGGACTACGATCTGTCGGACGTGATGTTCGTGACCACGGCCAACAGCCTTCGCATGCCGCAGCCGCTGATGGACCGCATGGAGATCATCCGCATCCCCGGTTACACCGAGGACGAAAAGGTGGAGATCGCGAAGCGCCACCTGATCACCAAGCAGTCCGAGGCGCACGGCCTGAAGAAGGACGAATGGTCGCTGTCCGACGACGTGCTGCGCGACCTGATCCGGTACTACACGCGGGAAGCCGGGGTCCGGAACCTGGAGCGTGAGATCGCCAATCTCGCGCGTAAAGCGGTGATGGAACTGGTGACCAAGAAATCCGGCAAGGTCGCGATCACCCGCCGGAACCTCGACAAATTCGCCGGTGTGAAGAAATTCCGCTTTGGCGAGACCGAGGCCGAAGACATGGTCGGCGTCGTCACCGGCTTGGCCTGGACCGAAGTCGGCGGCGAGATTCTGACGATCGAGTCCGTCCTGTTGCCGGGCAAGGGCAACATTAAGCACACCGGCAAGCTTGGCGATGTGATGCAGGAAAGTGTCTCGGCGGCGTTGAGTTACGTGCGCAGCCGCTCGATCAGGTTTGGGATCAAACCGACACTGTTCGAGAAGCGGGACATTCACGTCCACGTGCCGGAGGGCGCCACGCCGAAGGACGGGCCGTCAGCGGGGGTCGCGATGGCGACGTCGCTGGTCTCGGTCTTGACCGGCATTCCGGTTCGGCGCGACGTCGCCATGACGGGCGAAATCACGCTGCGTGGCCGGGTACTGCCGATTGGCGGACTGAAGGAGAAGTTGCTGGCCGCGCTGCGCGCTGGAATCACGACCGTGTTCATCCCCAAGGACAATGAAAAGGACTTGGCGGATATCCCTGAAAATGTGAAGAAAGGCCTGAAGATTATCCCCGTGGCGGATGTGGACCAGGTCATCGCCGAGGCCCTGGCGCGCAAGCCGGAGCCGATTGAGTGGGCGGAGCCACCAGAACCCGTCATCGCGGCCACGGCCGCCGTTCAGCCGGCAGGTGCATCCCTGCCGCACTGAGCGGTGGGACGTGAAACAACAAAGCAATCTTTCGACTAGTTTGGGGAAATACCGACGTGAATAAAATGGACCTGATCGCCGCGGTCGCGGACGGCACTGAGCTTACCCGCGCCAAAGCGACCGACGCGGTCGACGCGGTATTCAACGCGATCCAGGGCGCGTTGAAAGCTGGGGAAGAAGTCCGGCTGGTGGGGTTTGGCACCTTCGCCACGGCAACGCGCAAAGCCGGCACGGGGCGTAATCCCCGTACCGGCGAGGAAATCCAGATCGCCGCGTCCACCACGATCAAGTTCAAGGCGGGCAAGGGATTGAAAGACTCCGTTCAATAATCCACTGCCCGCCGCGGGGCGGTTAGCTCAGCGGTAGAGCGTCTCGTTTACACCGAGAATGCCGGCGGTTCGAAACCGTCACCGCCCACCAATACCGTGAAAGCCGCCTGTGGGCGGCTTTTGCTGTCTTGGCGGATCTCATTGTACGGGTGACGTCCGAAAGGCCGCTCACCGGATGGAAACATTGTCATCCCGCCACCCCGGCGGCTATCCTTTCCCGGGATCGAGGAGAGGCAGCCATGGCCGTCAGCGTAAAGCAGTTGCATCCAGTGTTCATGGGTGAAGTGAGCGGTGCCGATCTCCGCGAGCCGTTGGATGCCGCCGCCGTGACCGCGTTGAATGACGCGATCAACCGCTACGGTGTCCTGGTGTTCCACGATCAGTTCATCACCGATGAACAACAGCAGGAATTCAGCCGGAATTTTGGCGAGCTGGAGACGACGGTCCGCGCTTACCGCAAGGACTTCGTGCCGCGGCTGGACGTCCACATGGCCGATATCTCCAACCTGGACGAGAACAATCGCATCCTTCCTCCCAGCGACCGCCGCCGTCTCAACGCGCTGGGCAATCGGTTGTGGCACTCCGACAGCAGCTTCAAGCGGGTGCCCGCGCGGTTCTCTTTACTGTCGGCGCGGGTAATCCCGTCCTGGGGCGGGGAGACTCAGTTCGCCGATATGCGTGCCGCCTGGGACGCGCTCCCAGACGCGATGAAGGCCCGCGTGGAGGGCCTTGTCTGCGAGCACACGCAGCTGTTCTCCCGTGCCAAGATCGGCTTCACCGACTGGGCGGAGGAAGAGCGCGCGAAGATGGCACCGGTGCCGCAGGTGTTGGTGCGGACCCATCCTGGATCGGGACGAAAGTCGCTGTACCTGTCATCCCACGCCGGACGCATTCAGGGCATGGAGGAGCCGGAAGCCCGCATGCTGCTGCTCGATCTGACCGAGTTCGCGACGCAGCGGGAGTTTGTCTACACGCATGTCTGGAAAGTGGGCGATCTGGTGATGTGGGATAACCGCTGCACCATGCACCGCGCGCGGGAATACGACGAGACGCAGGTGCGGGACCTTCATCGCACAACAGTCTCCGACGGGGTTCCAACGGTGCCGGAAAGCCTGGCGGCGTAACGCCCGTGGCGCGGCTTCTCGCCGTGCTGTTTGTTCTGCTGCTGCCGCGGATCGCGGCCGCGGGGTGTTCGCCAATAGCCTCCACCCAGCCCAACGTGCGGCTCGCCGCGTTGTCTGATGCCCCGGCCATGACGATCACCTTCCTGGGCCATGCCAGCTTCCTGATCGAAACGCCGGGCGGTGTCACGGCCGTTACCGACTACAGCGGCGACTTCACGCCGCGGGAGCCGCCCGATCTGGTGACGATGAATCACGCCCATACGACGCACTTCACCATGGCCCCCGATCCGCGCATTCGTTACGTGCTGCATGGCTGGCAGGAAGGGCGGCGGGCGCCCGTGCACGATGTCCGGGTGGGTGATCTCCGGGTGACCAATCTGCCGACGAACATCCGGAACTGGGGAGGCGGGACCGAGGTAAACGGCAACTCGATCTTCGTTTTCGAAAGCGCGGGACTGTGCATCGCGCATCTTGGGCACTTGCATCATTTGCTGGAGCAGGCGGACCTGGACGCGCTGGGGCGGATCGACGTGGTGATGATCGCGGTGGATGGTTCGTTCACGCTGGCTCAGACAGATGCGAAGGCGCTGATCGAGCAGATCCATCCACGGCTGGTGCTTCCCATGCACTACTTCACGCATGACCGGCTGGCGCGATTCCTTGATATGATGCGGGATGGCTTCGAGATCGAGGTCCGCGACACCCCGGCGATCGAGGTGTCGCGTGTCACGTTGCCAGAGCGGCCGACGGTGGTGGCGCTGCCAGGGCCGCATTGACGGCACGGCTAAAGCCGGCCGGATCGTCGTCGTGGCTCACGCCGGTGAAATAAGTATGGCGGCTCACGCCGATGATATCAGTATGGCGGGTCACGCCGATGATATCAGTATGGCGGCTCGCGCCGCCGCGGCGAGGGTCGATGATTCCTCCATGACCGTCGTCCGGTGCAATTCGCGGACGGCGCCGGCGTCATATTCGCAGGCGCGGTGCATCGTGCAGCGGTTGTCCCACAAGACCATGTCCCCAGGGGTCCACCGATGTGTGTAAACAAACGCCGTCTGCGTGGCGTGCTCCATCAGATCGCGTAGCAAAATACGGCCCTCGGGAATTTCCATACCGTGGATCATCATCGCGTGGGATGCGAGGTACAGCGTTTTCCGGCGCGATCCCGGATGCACGCGAACGATCAACTGCGGCGAGGATGGAAGTTTGGCTTTTTCCTCCTCGGTGAAATCCGTGAAGCCGATCAGTCCACGCGAATACAACAACGAATGTTCCGCGATCAGTCCTTCCAGGCGGGCCTTCATACGGTCCGTCAGCGCGTCGTACGCGGCGCGCATGTCGCAGAATTTCGTTTCACCACCCTCCGACGGAACGACCTTGGCATGCAGGAACGAATATTTCCCCGCTGCTTCCTTGAACGTATAGTCCGTGTGCCACTGGCGATTGCCCAGACTGCTCATGCGGCGGCGGTCGTTGGCGG
>Ga0302322_100004470_pt1 | contig 12157 bp, 8 predicted proteins | sample Fen_T0_2_FD_203757 | JGI IMG/M metagenome (GOLD analysis project Ga0302322, IMG submission 203757) | Peat permafrost microbial communities from Stordalen Mire near Abisko, Sweden - Fen_T0_2 | ecosystem: Environmental > Terrestrial > Soil > Wetlands > Permafrost | place: Sweden: Abisko... | reverse complement strand
TCGCTGTATACCGAGGTGACGTCGCCCTATAAGCCGAGCAGCAATCCTTACGCTTCGAGCACGGATGTGATCACCATCACGCTCAAGCAGGCAGTCTCGTCGGATCTGGCGTTCGGCCTGCAGCTGTTTCGCGGTGCGCTGGAGGCCGACGGAGACGCCTACGAAGCTCAATATTTGAACACCACAACGAACGTCTTCAATGACACGCTGAGCGGCTTCCAGGAAAACGCCTGGGATCCAAAGTTGGAGCCCTGGATCATGCTGAGCGAAGTTGAGTTCACCTCGGCTGTCCCCGAGCCGTCGACTTGGCTCATGATGATCGCCGGGTTTGTCGGCCTGGCCTTTGTGGCGCGTCGCAAGCGAGCCGCTGCGCTGCCGCAGGCCAGGATCGCATAGAGCTGACCCAAGGCCGCCAGCGCCACGTCTGACGCTATTGGGGGACGGTAGCCGTCGGTTATCAAGCGCGGATACCAGGAGGCCATTTTTTCCTGTCGTCATTCACGCCCAATATCGTGCCCTCGGTGGGCCGAACGGCGAGGCAGCCGTTTTGGGTAAACCGCGACAGGAGCGACGCCCGGAAAATCGTTTATTAACCATATCTCATTTTTAATCTTTTTAATCAAAATCAGAGCTTCATTAAATAATTGTTAAACATTAGTTTGCGGCTCGGTTCATGTGGTGTGTGTTGGAGGCTCAGTATGAGAAAAATCTCGCTTGCTCTTGTCGCCGCGGTTTTGGCTCTGGGCTTTGGCCGGGCGTCTGCAGAAACCGTAACATCGACGTTTCTGGAGGCCGACGGCGGCGTAACGACCGGACTTTACAGCGGCATCGTCAAGATCACGATTTCCGGCTTTGGACAGTCCCGTGGCAGCGACCTCAATGACGCCTTCTACCTGTTTGATCCGCAAAGCCCCGCGGTCCATGATTCGAGCTACTATCAACTCGCATTTGCGACCAGCGCTCTGTTTCCCTTTGGGCCGGACCTTGATGCGTTCCTGTCCATCATCGGCGGTCTGCCGACGTATAACGCCGCGCATGTCTACAGTTTTGATCTCGACACAGGTGCGGTCGCGCCAACCCAACTCCATTTCGGAGTTAGTGACGGGAACTTCTCCGATAATTCCGGTCAATTCCTGATCACGGTATCCGCCGTGCCGGAACCTTCGACCTGGGCCATGATGATCCTCGGATTCGGCGGGCTTGGCTTTCTAGCCTATCGACGCCGCAACCAAGCAGCGGTCACTGCCGCCGTCTAAACATGAGACGCGCCTCGGCACCGGACGATGCCACGAAAAGAGCCGGGACCACCTGCCAGCAGCCGGCGGTCTGATCGAAGCAGTTGATCATGCTGCCGCGGTCAGACGCCACGGCGGGCTGCAGTTGGCGAGAGCTGCCCGGTGCCGACTTATACCCGACCTCATTCGAGGTTGGTCCCAGCGGCGGCCGGAACGATCGTTCAGCGCACCCGTCGCGACCGGCGCTGAAGCGACTGATAGGAACGAACCGAATAGCCTATCAGAAAGCCTACAGCTGCCGGCACGACGAAGATGATCGCAAGCTGCGACAAGGGACTCATCTTGGCGTCCAATCAACGTTTAGCGGGTTGCGTGCCCAACAGAACCACAAACGCGAACATTGCAACAATTGCCAAAATCGTCATGGTACGTTCTCCGTACCCCTGCCTACTGGAAGTTATCTTCGTTTCGTGACGGTACGCTGGAGAAATTAAGCGCACGCTGCAAAAAGATTGTGCGCCCTTGCGTATCACGTCGACATTTCATGAGGATGCCGCAACAGTGATCGCGCCGTGAACGTTGATGTCATGGTCAGGCATTGCGGGGATGTCGGTGTAACCCTGTTCCCGCGTCCAGGCGCTACCCATCCTCAATAATTCAGGGACGTCTGCGCATAAATGCCCTGGGCGCGCTTATCGCCCGCGACGCGGAAGCGATATTGCAGCGTCAATTCCAGATAGGAGGGCGGCGCCATATATTTGGTTTCGTTGAACCAGTAACGCAAGGTGCCGCCGGCTCCGGCGGAGAAGGCCTCGTGCGTCGCAAATGAATCATCGTAGCTCGCGGCGACCATGGCATGTGGGAAGAAAACCAGATTGCTGCTGATCGGATCGAGCCGGAAACTTCGCCCGAAGCGGCCCTCCATGATACCAACCAACTGGCTTTTTTCGAGGAACTTGTCGACCTCGGCGTAGACGTACCAGGTGGGCCAGCTCGTCTCAAGCGCGCGCAGGTCGGTTCCGACCGTGTAAGAATAGGCTGCGCGGAGCAGCGTATCGTTGCGTGCGGCGTCACCGAGCTGAAACAGCTTGTCGATTTCAAGCACGAGGTTTTGCGTGGTCAAAGGTTTCCAGCGGGCGCCGACCATCCCCTGCGTCGTCCTCAGTCCGGTTGGTCCGCCGGCCTGATCGTAAAGCGTGTCGAACAGACGGACGAACACATCGAACAGGGCGCCGTTCCGGTTGCCGAATTCTTCAGGTCGATAGTAGAGTTCCGTGCCGAGTTGGGACGTGTAGGTGCTGGGCCCGGCCGAAATTTGGAACGGATTGGGCGCCGATCCGACCTTGCCGTAGGAAATCGACGCGTTGACACCCCATTCTCGCGACAGATCCGCGACGGTCCTTCGGGTTTCGAACAGCTTTTGAGCGTCGATCGCCAGGAGACCAGCGGCCTTGGCGTCGATCCCTTCCTTCAAATAGGCGATGGCCTTCGCGTTCTGAAACTGACGCATCGCCGTGTAGCCGGCATCGATGGCGGCGCGCTCCGGAAGTTGTCCGCTCTTGTGCGCGCGGTCAAACAACGCCAGCGCGACCTTGTCGTTTTCGACGGCCACCGCGAGATAGGCAAGGTCCGCATCGCGCATCGTACCCAACCGCTCTTGTGCGATGGCCTGATCGAACAAGGCGCGCGCTTCGGCTTTACGCTGAAGCTCCAGCAGCGTGTTGATCCGGGCTCGCAAGGCATCGTCGCGCTGCACCGTGGTCGCAGCCAACTGCTGTGCGGTGCTGAATTCCGCGAGCGACTCCTGCTTTCGTCCGAGCGACTGCAGCGCATAGGCTCGCCGAATGGCGCGATCGTAGCTCGTCGGCAAGTTTTTCAGGGCTCGCAATGCCCGCATCGGTTCCTTTGCGGCAAGCGCTGCATCTGCGAGCGAGAGGCGTACGTTCCGGGTCTGGTCAGGCGGGAGACCGCGTTGCAACGCGGCTTCCCAATCGGCCATCGCTCCGCGCGTGTTGTGCTGCAGGTTTCTGGCATAGCCGCGCTGCGCGAGGATCTCGGGGTTGCCGGCGCCTTGGGCAATGGCCTGGGTCGCAGCCGCTTCGGCTTCGGCGGGACGCTTGGCGCTGATGAGCACGTTGATGAGCAGGAGGCGGTTCGCCACAATCTCCGGACTGGCGTCGACGGCTTTGCGGGCCTCCTCGACCGCCAGCCCATAGTTTTTGGCGCGACTTGCCTCATATGCCTTGCCCGCGGCGTCGATGCCTTCGGCCGCCTTGTCGATCGGAGTGGCGACGCTCTGGACCAGCGGGGCTTCGAGGCCGCATACAGAGCCATATGGCGTATCCCGACAGGTCTGGACCGGCCTCGGCATCAGCTTCCCGTCGCCCTTCAACGTGGCCTTGCGTGCCGCGGCCGCGTTGGCGTCGCCAAGTCGGGTCGCCACCGCGGGGTCGGTCGTCGAATAGCCCTCGAGCAGTTTCTGTGCCGCGCGATAGTCACCCGCGGCGAGCGCTGCATCCGAAGCGATCAGCCGAATGCTTTTCTTTTCCAGATCGGTGAGATCCGGCGTCGCCAGCGCGGCGGTAAAGTCGGCGACAGCCTGAGCCCGGTCTCCCAGTTTTTGATGGAGGTAGGCACGCCAGACCAGCGGCACGTAGTTGCCGGGGTCGAGCTTGATCGCATCTGTCGCGGTCGCGACCGCATCGGCGAGCTTGTTGTCGGCGAGCTGGGCGCTCAGCAACAATAGGCGATAGGGCATCGAGTCGGGGGCATATTCCACCGCATTGCGCGCGGCGCGGATCGCGGCGACCGGATCGCCGCGTTCCAGGGCCTTATAGCCCTCGCTTGCTGGCTGCTGGGCCAGCCGCTGACGGATGCTCGCCCGACGTGATTGGAGCTCCCGATCCGAAGCAAAGTCTGCCAGCGCCTGGCTGGTCACCTGATCAGCTTTCGCAAAATCGCCGGCGGCAACCAGCGCGTCGATCAGAAGCAGGCGCAGGCGCAGCAGATCCGGCCGTAGGCCGACCGCTTCATCGGCACGTGCTGCGGCATCCTGGTAATCGCCCGCACTGAAGGCTTGATAGGCCGCCGCAGCGGCAAGATAGGCTTCGCCTTCCAGCGGATGGTCGCTCTCGGCGGTTTGAGCGGTTGCAAGCTGGCAGCACGAGCCGATGAGCAGGAACGCCCCTAAAGCCGCTAAAAAAGCAGCTTGCCCTGCCCCTCTCCACCCCCCGATCCCCATGCTGCCACTACTAGAGTAAAATTCTTTACCTACTTGTAATGTTAGCCGATGCGCCTTGCCAGCGGAACAATATTCCCGGCCGCAAGCCGTGCCTTAACCTCGGATGTCATTCATTTAGCTTAATTTTTTTTAGAGTTGTGACGTATTTGCTGCAACCGGAGCCGATAGCGGCACGCCGCTGTTACCGCTCAACTGCATTGGCGATTTCGGCGCGCCATTCAGACGGCAGGGCGATGCCTTGGGCCGCCCATTCGCCACGGGCGTCCGGACCATTCTGAATTTGGGCCTCGTTGAACTGCCAGACAATGAAAACGGGGGCGTGGTTCTGAAACTCGGCTCCGCGCAGGTACTGAAGCATCGTCGCCCAGGGGCCGATATCGCCGGGGTTCCACTTGAGCGATACGGGTCTGTCGATCTTGTTGGACAGGCGCTGCGGAAACCCGAAATAGGGCTGCACGAAACTGTTGCCGACCACGGCCACCGGCGCAGGCTCGGTGTCCAACAGTCCCGCAGCGGCGTCGACCGGTTTTCGGATCACATAGGCGTCAGGCCCGATCGCGCGTTTCCGCTCAGGCGGTAGGAAATTGGCGGCAAGGTCTCCGAGATGGCGATCGGTGATCCATTCACCAAGCGGCATGCCCGACCCGGCTTTGCCGGGTAACGGACCATCGGCGACGAGCGATGCCGCGACGTCATCCGCGGCTGCCTCGGCCGCGAAGGTCGTCCAATGGAAGTCGGCCCGGTAGAATACCTCCTTCTTGGCGGTCACGACGGTCTTCAGGGCTTCCCGGAGGTCGAGAGCGGTCACACCGGCGGCCCTCAGTTCGACCAGCTGGCTGTCGTAGCGTTTCTGGATCGCCTCCGACAGCGTGACGCCATCGGGCAGCAGCGTTTCATAGTAGCGCGGCTTCAGCGGCACGATGACGACGATCAGCTTGATTTGTCGTTGCGCGAGCAGGCGGCTCAGATCGCTGATCAGGCCGATCGATGATCTCTCTGCTGACGGGTTTGCCTCCTTCAGATTCTCCCAGCCTGCAAACAGCCAGTTCTGTCTGCCTTCCAGCACGGCGTCTCGGCCCGACGCGTCATTGATCGGAGCCGCGAGCAGTGCCAGCGTCCAGACCATGGATAATTTGAGAGCTGCGCGCACCTAGTGATCGCCTTCTTGCCAGAGAACGCGGCGCTCGGGATCGCTGAGCGGAGCCGCGAGCGATCGCATCGGCCATTCCCATATGACTACCTTGGCTGAAGCCAGGATGCCCGGCTTGTGGTCGAGGATGTCGAGCAGGGCGCCAGCGAAGCCACCGCCAGCCTGGCTGAGTTGGGCGACTTCGCGCGACAGCGCCGCCTGGAGGTATTCGGCGAAGCCGGAGTTCAGGGAAAACGAGGAGCCCGCGAGGATCACCGATGGTCCCGCGACCTCGTCAAGCAGCCCGCCGGTTCGCTGGATCATGGCCCTGACCTCCGTTTCGTATTCCTTCGCTGGAGCCAGCCATGCCGGCGCCTCAGTGAGGCCAGCCAGACGTGCGAGGTCGCCGGCGCGCTCATGCGTAGCGCCCACCGTCAAGTTGATACGATCCGTGCCCGGCCCAAGCCTGTCGTTGACGAGGCTGGCCACCAGCTCGGCTGCGAACCTCGCGCCCGCGTGGTCCCAATGTGTATCCGTCCGCCAATAGCCCGGCCGCGGCCAACCGTGGCGCAAATCCACCTGATGGATCGGGATCGAAGCGCTCGCCGCTGCCCAGAGACGCGCGCGCCGGCGCGACTGAGCGGCAGCCAGGCCGCACAATTGCTCCTCGACCTGCTCGGCCTTGTCAGGAATGGGAACGACGATCAAGAGGATGCCACGCTCCGCGAATGATTGGGACAGGTGCGGCAGCATCTTCAGCCGAGCAACGATAGTCTCGGCTTGCTGACGTTCCAGCCGCAATTCCTCGGCTGAATAGAGCCAGTCGTTGCAGCCGGCTTGAACCTGCGCGCCGGCGTCCCCGAGCAGCCGATAGATCATGCCGGCCATGAGGCCGTCAAAGCTCGCGCTTCTGGGAATGGCGTCGGAGACAGCGCGATCAACCTTGGCCGCCAACCGGCCTGACAGAAAATCGCCGGGGCGTGCCGCCTGCAGCACGCCGTCAAGAGCACTGCCTCCGCGCCATAACACGCAAACGAACCCCGCGTAGATGATCGCGAGCGCAGCCAGGATCTTTGCCGGGTTTGTTGTCACGACCTTAGAACTGAAAATAGAGGAACGGAATGACGCTACGGCTTTGCATGACCCAAAGCGACCAGAGCCATAACAGCAACGCGAGCAGGAATGACGGTCGCTCGACTGGGATGGCCGCGAACGCAGATATCCTGCCCATCAATGGCAGATAGACGAGTCCGGTTCCCGCGAACAGCGTCAGGAGTTCGATCGGCCGTAGGGCCGTCGCGAAGGCGCTTGAGATCGCCAGGCCATTGTGCCCGGCCAGCCCCTGAAACATGACCCCGGCCGTCTGCCAATCTTGTGCGCGAAACAGCATCCAGCCGATCATGACGAATGCGAGGGTCGCAACATGCCCGACAACAGGCGGGATTGTGCGCGGGCCTATCTCGTTCCAGATCCTGATCGTCACCAGGCCGACGCCGTGCCATACGCCCCAGATCAGGAAGGTCCAGTTCGCTCCGTGCCAAAGTCCGCCCAGCGCCATCGTCACCATCAGATTGAAGGAGGACCGCAGCGGGCTTACGCGATTTCCTCCAAGGGGAATGTACAGATAGTCGCGCAGCCAACTCGACAGGCTGATGTGCCAGCGTCGCCAGAATTGGGTGAGCGAGGTGCTGAGATAGGGATTGTCGAAGTTCTCCGGAAATTTGAAGCCGACCATCAATCCGAGGCCGATCGCCATGCTGCTGTAACCGGAAAAATCGAAGTAGAGGTGCAAGGTGTAGGCGCAGGTCGTGATGATCGAATCTGACGTCGAGGGTGCTGGTAGCGCATATCCGGCGTCGACCAGAGGCGCAAGCGTATCGCCGATCAGCACCTTCTGCGCGAAGCCAAGCATGAACCGACGGAAGCCCTCGCAGAATTCCTGGGTGTCGAAGATCCGCGTTTTCAGGCGTCCGGCGACAGATTGATATCTGACGATAGGGCCGGCCACCAGGTGACCGAACATCACTTGGTAGGTCGAATAATTGATCAGACTCGTCTCGGCTGTAACCGATCGCCTGAACACGTCGGTGGAATATGAAACAGCCCCGAAGACGAAGAACGACAGCCCGATCGGCAGCGGAATTGGCGGCCAGTCGTCGATCGGAAAGCCCAGTTCGGTCGCGCTCTCCACCAACAGATTGGCATATTTGAAATAGAGCAGGCTCAGAATTGGCGGCATAATTCCAGCGAGCAGGGCGGCTTTCCGCGTGCTTCCGCCAGCTTTCTCGATCCAGAGGCCCGATGCCCATGACCAGCAGGCAATAGCGATCGGCAGCAACAGGAAATCGAAACGCCACCAACCGTAGAACAGCAGGCTGAAACACAGGATTGTGCCGTTGCTCAGGAACGTGGGCGCGATCACATAGCTGACGAGGAAGAGGGGTAGAAAAACAAAAACGAATGAGTCGCTGACGAAGACCATACGGGGCGGTCTATTGGTCCTGGTACGATTCGGTTTGGTCGAACTGGCCGACCAGCGATGGTTTATCCGCCTGCTCCGCGAAGAACAGGCTGTAGTGATCTCCGGAACGAAGCTGCGGAAGCTCGAGCGAGGCCGTGCGGTCACCGCATTTCGCTTGCAGCTCCGCCGCGACGGGGTTGATGCGACGTGACTTGAAGTTTCGCGAAGCGACGGCTTCGAAGACAGTCGGGCCGTTGGCCACCGTCAGGGATGCAGGGCAACCGGGCACGAGGTTGAAGAAGCGCAGCTCGGCCTTCAGGTCGTCAGTGCTGCCTTGACCCTCGTCAATCGCATGGCCGCTCCATCCGCCACGATCGTGAGTGACGACGACCGTGTAAAACCTGTCGGGCAGAGGTGTCATGCCCTCGGTCACGGCTTCGCCATTGACGGTGAGCTCGACGGGAAATCCCGTTCGAATTGCCCGATAGCGGCTGGCGAAATCGTCCTTGCCGCCCGAAAGACTTACGCCATTCATTTCGCCGTCATGACCTGCGCGCTGAACACCGGTGATGGCAACGCGCACGAAGGCGGATCCTGGCGGAGGCCGTTTGGCGTAAAGTCTTCCGATCTCCTGTGCCGCGCCAAAGCCGCCCACGGCGTAAAACGCCGACCCAACCACGCAGAGCCATGACCAGCGGCGCCAGTGGCGCGATGTCATCGCAGCGGCAGCCAAGCCCGCCGATTGTGGTCGATGAGACAATTCAAGGCTCCAGGCGATCGGCGGTTTCCACGCGTCACTGCGTCTTCTTATCATCCTGATCCTGGTTGAGAAGTCGCCGAGGCCGGGTGCCTCACCCAATGGAGCTGGATTAACCTGGAAATTCGGTTCGTGGTGAACACGAGGCTGGGGTATGAGGATGACAAGCTCCCGGTCGGCTTTGGCTAACGGGGCCACAGCCGCGGTGCGTTCTTCGGCTGTTCATTTTCGGTTCATGATCGGTCACACAAGCTTTATTGAACCCTGAGACGCTTGCACCGACGAAAGCAAGGCAGGCGGCGCTGGCATATTGCTTGCTTTTCTTCAATCGGTTGAAAGACGAGGGGAGGCCATGAGGAAGCGGACTCACAAGGCGCGCCACTTGGACGCAGCCAAGAAGGCGCCAAAGAAGGCTGTTAAGATCCCGTCAGTCGCGACGATCGAACGGCGTTATCGGGAACTCCGCCGTCTGCGGGAGCGGCTTATCGAAACCGAAGCTCTCCAAAATAACAATTGAGCAGGATCCGATGAGGATCGATGCTGTCCCGTTCAACCAAAGCTGTTCCGTCTCTGTGCCAAAGGTCCGCGGCCCAGGGCGCATAGGGTTGCACATACCGCCGTTGCTGGCCTGACAGGCTTGGTGCCCGCGGGAGTTCCGGGGAGCCACGAGCGCCGACATCCGGCTGTTGCGATTGGTCGGGTCGATTTCAAATCGGGAGACGCCGCTCGACCTTGGCGGTAGCCGCGTCCCGTCGGCTTCGACGGATGTCCCTTGACAGGAAAATTAACAGGGATTTTAATCGCCCATAAAATTTTAGTTTATTAACATATTTGTGAGCGATGGCTTTGAAAAAAGATCGCTTGATTGAAGATACGACAGCCTTGAAAAGCTTGCGCCGTCGAAAGCTCGACGAATTGAAAGCTGAATTGGCGTCGATATCGCAGCGTTGCGACGAACTCGAAAAGCGATCGCGCGCGCCGAGCATAAGCTGTGGCCCGTCGCCCGAATATGATTCGAGCGCAAGAGCCGAAATCAGGTTTGCAACTTACATTGCCTCGGGCATGTCGAAGATGAAGCATTCCGGACGGCTTGACTGACAGTCGGGCAACTGCGGAAGTGCCGGTGCGAGCCGAGCCCCTGCGCACGCAGATGACTTGCCCATGCCATTACGCGTCAGCATCAAGATCAAGACAGCCCCTCCCTCCGATCTGGCCAATTCCCGCAGGTCACGTAGAGTGCCGTGCGATGGCGGCAATTGCTGGGGTTATGGACGGCGACGCCAAGCCGTCGCATGTGGCGCGGAGGGTTTCGGTTGAGAGGATGCCCTTTCACCGGAGATCGTCACCGGCTATGCGGTTGCGCGAATGGACGCAAAGAGGGAACAGTTGCCCCTGTGGCGAGATCAATTGGCGATGGCGCAAGAACGATCGGTGCAATGACGAGGACCTACGCCATTCCGGACCTTCATGGCCGGCTCGATCTCTTGAACATGGCGCTGGAGATGATCGTCGAGCACTCGGCGGGTCGTCGTGGTACGATTGTTACGCTTGGAGACTACGTCGACCGCGGCCCCGACAGCCGAGGGGTCATCGAGCGCCTCCTGGGCTGGAATTCGAGTGCGCTCTCCCTCGTTGCCTTGAAGGGAAACCACGAAGCGATGATGTGGGAGGTGTGCAATCATCTCGCTGAATTGCCCGAGTGGATTCGGAACGGCGCCGACGCAACCTTGGCATCCTACGGTGAACCGGGGGATCCTCCGTCGGCGAAGGTGGTTTCTCCGGCGCATATCGACTGGATCGCGGACCTTCCATTGGTTCATGTCGACGATCACAGGCTGTTCGTACACGCCGGTGTGGATCCGGAAGTTCCGCCTGATCGCCAAAATGAACGGACCGCCCTTTGGATGCGTTACCCCAAAGGACACAAGAAGGGACATGGCCGCCGCCATGTCGTGCATGGACATCTCGCCGATCCCGCCGCACCACGGGTGACCGCAGGCCGAACAAACCTGGACGGAATGGCATGGAAAACCGGGCGATTGGTCGTCGGCGTGTTCGAAGACGATCGGCCAGGGGGTGCCAGCGAGTTCCTCGAAGTTATCGGCACTCCGGGCTAGTCCGGTGCAAACGTGGCGGCGCGGGAAGTTTGATTGCGTCGATTTGCAAACTGGTAGTAAGGTTCTCGGAGGGTCGTCGGGACATCCGCCGCCGCTGAAAGCCGGTTGAGGATTTTGAGGATGATGCAAAATCATCCAGTATTTTGGGGGAACCATGCGAACGATGTTTGGATGTCTGCTCGGTCTGGTCTTGCTGACCGGCGAAGCCAGCGCGATGTCCGCTCTTGGCCCGGCGAAGCTAGCGTCGGAGCAAGGATGGCCGATCGAGCAAGTTAAGGTCATCTGCGATGAGAGCGGTCGGTGTTATCGGCCGCCGGGCCGTAGGCCGGTGGCTCGTTGGGTCTATGGCGACAACAATTTTGTCGGTCCTTATTCTGGACCCGGATACTATGGAAGCCCGCCCTACCGTTATCGGTGGTGGCCGTTCTATTGGTGATCTCGCCCGGCGGACGAACTCCGCGCATGGCCAGCGTCGGAACGGCCACACGGTTTGAATCCGGGATCGGCGCAGCCCTTGGCCATGAGCTCCGATCCCGCCTTCGCATCCTGTCGCGGCCATCTTCGTTTGCGATCGTCGCAGTCGAGGGGAACACGCGAGCCCTTCGAACCTGAAGCCTCCGACAGCAAGCGCGCGGCTAGACTGCCGTCGCGCCTCGCCGCCGAGCGGCGGCTGGAAGCAGATAAGACGCAAAATCGCCCCCGTCCCCGAATCGCAGGGGCGTCGCAGTTTGGCGTTGTTCGCTCCGTCCCTCCGTATCACGACTGCCCCGCCTGAGTCCGCGCGGACGTCCAAACGAACGGGGCATTGTTGCGGCCGGACAGCTGCGGAGCAGGCACGGTCGGCGTGAGCGTGCTCCCTTGCAGCAATACCTTGTTAATCAAACAACTCTATGGTCGCGATGTATCAAGATGATACCGCCGTGGCGCTTCAGTCCGCTTCTGAGGCAGATATGCCTCACACTGAAGCACCGAGTTGACTCGCGACTCCTTTGTGTTTCGTTACCTGTTCTTCCAAAAGAGGTCGTTCCGCAGCGAAGCGGAATTAACTAGGAATTTAGGAATAGGTTGTGCGCGTCGATACCTCCCTTAAGGGTTTCTTTAAGCTGCCCGGGAGGAAAAGTGTCAGATGCGTGTCGCAATTGTGCATGACTGGCTGTACGTCCTGGGCGGTGCCGAGCAGGTCTTGCGTGAAATACTTCACTGCTATCCCGACGCGG
>Ga0302322_100004469_pt1 | contig 12159 bp, 5 predicted proteins | sample Fen_T0_2_FD_203757 | JGI IMG/M metagenome (GOLD analysis project Ga0302322, IMG submission 203757) | Peat permafrost microbial communities from Stordalen Mire near Abisko, Sweden - Fen_T0_2 | ecosystem: Environmental > Terrestrial > Soil > Wetlands > Permafrost | place: Sweden: Abisko... | reverse complement strand
CTTGCACCCATATCCCTCCTCCAGCGCCTTCCGTGCCTAAGTCCGACAGCCTGCGGCGCGGCCGGCCCTTCTGTCATCCTTGCCGCTGCGGTTTTTTCTAAAACGCTCAATTTGCCAGAAGCAGTTCCAGCATCTTGCGATCGAGCTTGTGGCCGCGAAAATCTTCGTAGTGCACGTCCTTGCGGTTGCTATCGAGGATACCGAAATCGCCCCGCAGATTCCACATCGACCAGCCCCAGCCTGCCTCTTTCCAAAGCGCAAGTAGGTCAACCATCCAACTGAGGCATGCCTCGTGCGGCGTGCGCGTGAAACAACCCCATTCGCCAACGTGAATCGGCACGCCTTTGTCGACGAGGGGTTTCCACTTGGCGATGAGTTCGGCGCGAAGTTTCTCCCGGTCCCAGCGGACGCCATGCATGTCGGTCATCGGCCAGGTGGGTTTTTCGAACGATTCGAATTCGTTTTCGGGCACCCAAGTTGCGGTGTAGTGGCTGACCATTTTAGGTAGATAACCGCGTGTGCATTGAATGACGTCCTGATCAACGAGCCCCATCACGGGTGTTTGTCCGATATCGGCGCCGTCGACCATAATCAAACGATCAGGACTAATTTCACGGATCGTTGCGATGAGTGCGCGAGCGATTTCCACGTAGCGCGACTGGTCGGGCATGAAAGGCGGCTCATTGAGCAGATCGAAGCTTAGTTGGCTGCTCGGAATAGCTTTGTAGCGGTTGGCAACGAAACGCCAGTGATGCACTGCGGCTTCGAGCGCACGCTGCATCGAATCGGGCGGGGCGTCGAAAAGTTGAAACGGCTCCAACTCGCGTCCGTTGACGCAATAACCGGGGATGCGATGAAGGCAGATGTTTAAGTGGATGCCATGGTTTCGGCCGATTACGATGGCGTCGTCGAGCGGCTTGAACGCGGATTCGTCGATCTTCAGCCAGTCTTTTGGATCAGACCACGTCCAGTAGTTGAGTGGCATGCGCGCGAAGTTGAAACCCCATTCCTGCATCCATGCGAAGTCGCTCTCGCGAAACGGCTGCCCGCGTTTCCCGCTCGTCATTTCGGTGAGATTGAAGCCGCGCCAGCGTGGTTTTGAAGGTTGTTTCACGAGGGGAGTAGATAGGGTGGGTTGCGGGGTTTGTGCGCGAGCAACCGAAGAAAATAAAACTCCGGCAGTGGCGGTGGCTGAGGCACTAAGGAATTCGCGACGATTCATAAGAGCAAACGATACCTAGAATTGCTTCGGGAGCGAAACTGAAGAGCTGAGAGGCGTGTTTTAGAGATTGAGATGAATGATACTCTGGTCCGGGTTACGACCCGCGCGATTGAACAGCACACGCGGAACATTCCCTATTTCTTTACGGTCTTTTGTGCAATGTATCAACGGACGCTACTCCCGCTGGCCATCCTTGTGTTTTGCTCTCCTCACGTGCGAGCTGAATCGAGTGCAACAACGCAGGCATTGCGTTCAATTTACTCTTGGCGTGCTGAACCATTTGATAAAGGTAAACGTCCCGACGATTTGCTATCGTTCGATTCGCTCAAACTATTAGGGGAAGATACAGGGTATGTCGTCACTTCGCCTCTGAGGTGGACCAGTAGGGATTGGTTGGATGGCGGGATTGCGGTTTCGCTCGTGTTGGCGTCCTCTCATTTTGACGCGCGTGTTCGTCACGAAGCGCAAGAGGAACATCATGTCGGTGACAATCTCACCCGGAGTTTTCAGCAGTTTGGCGCAACTTACTCTTTTTTGATTTTGGGTGCCTTCGAGGGCTATGGTCTTGCTGCTGACTCATCCAAATCCAAGGCAGTTGCTTTCGACGGAGTCGCAGCTTCCGTTATCGCTTCGGGTGTCATCACGCCGGCCTTGAAATATAGCGTCGGCCGGGTGCGCCCGAACCGGACGGAAGGTACATTTCAATTTCGTCCTTTTTCTGGGAATTACTCATTTCCTTCCGGGCATACGACGCAGGCCTTCGCAGTCGCCTCCGTCATCGCTGCACATTATGATGCTTGGTGGATACAAACCATCGCGTACGGTATAGCTTCGTCCGTAGGGTATTCTCGAATACAGCAAAACCAGCATTTCGCCAGCGATGTGGTTGCGGGTGCGCTGATTGGTTACACGGTCGGCCGGACCGTGGTCCGACATAACAATGCTGCACCAGTAACGGGTTTCCAGTTGGTGCCTTGGTCGTCAGGCCGTTCCCTTGGCGTTCAATTGACCAAATGTTTCTGATCTTCGCGGGCGAGGGATTGCTCAATACGAGCCGGATTTTTTGGCGCCGCGCCAACGTGATACTGACCGTTTGAAGCAGCGGACTGAGCGTAAAATGCAAGGCTGCCCGCAGTGAGTTAACGGCACAGACGGGCGGATGGTTGCCTTGAATCTGCGGGTAAATCGGTGCCTCGGGTCATAAATTGAGCCTAAAGCGGGAACTCATTCATGCCGATAGATTAGACGAGCCAAACCGTCCCAATACCAACCGTATTCGTTCCCCGTAATCCACAGAGGCACCACTGTGCTACGACAACTTAATGTCTATTCCCGCTAATTCGAGATTTGCCGATGAGGTTTCAGCAGGCCGCTTGCTGCGAAGCATCGGTGCGTCAATTTGCGATTTTTGAGGTGTATGAAACGCGTCGCGATATCCGCTGCCTTGCGTCAGGCGATTCGGTGGCTGCCTGTGTTATGTTCCTTGTTAGTGATTGTATCTCCGGTACATGGCAGCGGTATTGGATCGAAAGCGCCTTGGTATCGGGTGGGCTCGTGGCTCCAGCCGCAGGGTTTGCCTCAAAATACCATCCACGTAATCGTGCAGACGCGAGACGGCTATTTATGGCTCGGCACCAATGCAGGCCTTAGCCGGTTCGATGGAGTAAATTTCACTACATTCGACAATCGTGACCGAAATAAGCTGCGGGACAACGAAGTCAGAAGGCTTGTTGAGGGGGATGACGGTAGTTTGTGGATCGCTACCTTTGGCGGCGGGTTGAGCCGTTATCGGGACGGAAAGTTTACCGTGTACACGACCGAGAACGGTTTGGTCCATAATTTTGTCGACGCTTTGGCAAAAGATAGCGAGGGCGCCATTTGGGCGGGAACAGAGCGCGGGATCAGTCGGTTTAAGGACGAACATTTCACCAATTTTACCGAGAAGGATGGCCCGGTTTTGGGCGTGACTGGGATTTGTTTGGATAACGAAGGTCGGCTTTGGATGTTTAAGAAGTCCGGCGGGATGCTGATCTATAAAGACGGCGTGTTTACCCAGCAAACCATCGAAGGACTGGCTTCCACGGCACATATCAATTCGATTTGCTCCGATAGGCAGGGGAACCTGTGGATTGCTACCGGCGACGGTTTATTTCAAGTGCAGGGCGATCGGACACGCCATTTCACGACAAAGGACGGGTTGAGCTCAAACGCACTCTCGGTCATCTTGGTCGACCGGGAGGGTAGCCTTTTTATCACCACGGATCACGGCATTGATCAATATATCCCTGAGACTTCGATCTTCCGCAGTATTCTAAAGGCCGATGAAATCGGCACCATCTACCAAGATCGAGAAGGCAGCCTGTGGATTGGTTATACTCTGGCCGGGCTCGGGCGTATTTTGCCCGGTGTTTTTACCAGTTACATGGTGAAGGACGGTCTGTTGCGGCCCTACGTCACGACGACCGTCGAAGATGGAGAAGGCAGCGTATGGGTTGGAACCTCGGGAGGACTCAACTACATCAAGGCTGGGCATGTGCAGGCCCTCGGAGAGGGCAATGGTCTTCCACGCAATTTCGTAAGCGGCCTGTGCGAGGATCAGACCGGGCACTTGTGGGTCGGCAATTCGGCGGGCCTTTACCGATCTGTCGGAAGTATTGAAACCGGCACTACAAACGAAGACCTGCAATTTGTGCAGATCAAGAATCCCGAGCTTCCCGCGACCGAGTATTTTAGGTCAATTTTCGCGGCAAGTGATGGGACAATCTGGATCTCGCTCGACAAGGAAGGACTCGTTAGAATTCGCGGTGAAAAGTTCGTTCGATACACTAGGAAAGATGGACTTTCGGTGGATTTTATCAGGTCGCTGGCCGAAGATCGCGATGGCAGCCTTTGGATAGGCACCCGAGGTGGCGGGCTCATTCATTTTAAGGACGAAAAGTTCACCTGCTTGTCCCAGAAGGACGGGTTAGTGAGCGATAGTGTGGTCGCCCTTTATATGGATTCTGGAAATGTGCTCTGGATCGGCACGCGCCAGGGATTGCATCGGCTTAAGGAGGGCCGCCTATCGACATTCACGGTCGAAAACGGACTATTCTCCAATTTTATTTTAAGCATCTCTGAGGACAATAAGGGCGACCTTTGGATGACTTGTCGCAACGGTGTTTTCCAGGTCAACAAACACCAGTTGGAAGATTTCGCCGATGGAAAGGCTCGTTCATTTCAATCGACGGCCTACGGGATAGAGCATGGTTTGTGCAGTACCATTGGAAACAGTGGCCATCAGCCGGAGACGATTAAAGCGAAGGACGGACGGATGTGGTTTGCGCTTGATGGCGGCGTCAGCGTTGTCGATCCAGCTTTGATCATGGTCAACGCCCTGCCTCCGCCGGTTCATATCGAGGAGATCAGCATCGATCATCGTCTATTTAACTCTGCGATGGAGGCCAAGGCAGTTCCCGGGCGAGGTGATCTCGTGATCCAATATACGGGATTGAGTTTCCTGGCGCCGGAAAAAGTACAGTTCAAATACAAGCTCGATGGCTTCGACAACGATTGGGTGAATGCAGGTGGCAGGCGCACTGCGTACTATAACAATCTCGTTCCGGGACACTATCAGTTTCATGTCATCGCGGCCAACAACGACGGTGTTTGGAACGATACTGGCGCTAGTGTTTCGATCTATCTGGTTCCTCATTTTTATCAGACCGCCTGGTTTCGAACGATTGTAGCTGGCGGAATGGTTCTTCTGATTTTTGGCGGAATAAAATATCGCACACGAAGTCTGCGGCTCCGCGAAAAAGAGTTGGAATCGCTCGTTGGGAAGCGCACATCCGAGTTGCAGCAGCAGCAGGAAAAAGTGCAGCAACAGCGGTCCTTCCTGCGCAAAGTAATCGATCTGAACCCCTGTTTCATTTTTGCAAAAGATCAACTGGGCCGTTTTACCCTCGCCAATCAGGCGGTGGCCGATGCGTACGGCACTACGGTTGACGGGCTGTTCGGCAAAACAGATCGCGATCTCAGCCCCAAAATCCAAGGCACCGAGCCTGGCTATAGCGGCGACCTGCAATTGCTCAATGCTGATATCAAGGAAGACACGTCGGAACAGCTGATCACTGATCGAAACGGGAAAAAGCGTTGGATGCAGATTACCAAAATCCCGCTCGATTCTCCTGAGTCCAAAGACCAACAAGTCTTGGGAGTGGCTATGGATGTGACGTTGCCGAAAGAGGCCGCGATTCACATGCAAGAGGCGAAGGAGGCTGCGGAAGCGGCGACACGCGCCAAGAGCGCGTTCCTAGCGAACATGAGCCACGAAATTCGCACGCCGATGAACGCGGTGGTCGGCATGACCAGCCTGCTTCTACATACACCCTTAACGCCTAAACAGAAGGAATACGTCGACACCATCCTGACCGGAGGTGATTCGCTGCTCACGGTGGTTAATGATATCCTCGATTTTTCAAAAATCGAATCAGGCAAACTCGATCTTGAGGAAATGCCTTTCGATCTCAGATCGTGCGTCGAACAAGCGTTGGACATGGTGGCAGGTCGTGCCTTCGACAAAAAGTTGGAACTGGTTTACGCCATGGATCGCGAGGTCCCTGAAACGATCATCGGAGACGTCACTCGCCTGCGGCAGATCTTGGTAAACTTGTTGGGTAACGCCGTGAAATTTACGCAGAAAGGCGAAGTCATGGTGAAGGTTGCTGTGCGACAGCTCTCCGCAGGGAGACACGAATTGCACTTTGCGGTTCGAGACACCGGCATCGGTATTCCCGCGGACAAGGTCGGCGTCCTCTTTCAATCCTTCAGTCAAGTCGATGCGTCGACCACCAAGCTGTACGGCGGCACTGGTTTAGGTCTGGCGATTAGTAAGAGACTGTGCGAGTTGATGAATGGCAGGATTTGGCTGGAGAGCGAAGAAGGGAAGGGGTCGGTGTTCCAATTTACGATCCAAGCCAACGCTCCGAAAGGTGCGGTACGTCGAGGCTTTGCCAAGCAGTGGCCGGTGCTTGCGGGCAAACGGGTGTTGATCGTCGACGACAACGCTGGCTGTCGATCCATTATCTCGGGAGACCTGGGCGAAGCGGGCATGTTGACCACTGTAGCAACCACCTGTTTTGAGGCCGGTAAGATGCTGGCAGATCACCTTGTAGTGGATATCGCAATACTCGATGGATGCATTTCAGAGCCGGGTGGTGGCTTAGTCGCACAACTGAGACAGATGGCAGATTCGCAACAGTTTCCGGTGGTAATGTTGTCGTCGAACAATTCCCTCCAGCAGGCGGCCGGCCAGCTTGAGGAAAAAGATTCCTATATTCGAGCGCTGCCGAAACCGGTGAAGCCCCGGTTGCTCATGGCATTGCTGGCCAATCTACTGTCCGGGCGAAATGACTCGATCGTGTCGATTGTGCGGACCCCGCATCCTTTCTTTGCTGCTAGTGAATACACGTCATTCAGCGTTCTTCTCGCCGAAGACAATATCGTGAATCAAAAAGTGGCCCTTCGGATGCTGGAGCAACTCGGATACAAAGCTGACATTGCCAAAAACGGGATTGAGGCGTTGGCCGCGCTTGGCCGCAAGAAGTACGACGTAGTGCTTATGGACCTACAGATGCCGGAAATGGACGGCCTCGAGGCGACGCGTCAAATCTGTGCGCTCTTGCCCGAAGCCAGCCGCCCGTGGATCATTGCGATGACCGCCAACGCCATGGAAGGCGACCGACAGACTTGCCTACAAGCAGGCATGAACGACTACTTAAGCAAACCGGTGAAAATCGCCGCGCTGAAGAATGCATTCGCCCGCGTCGGCACAGTAGGCAGCTGACCGTTTGCTCTATCCTTTCCCAGTCCTTCGCGCGTCTCGTGATTCGCTTCTTCTTGCGCGTTTCCGGGGATAAAAATTATCGGTGTTACCCTTGTCCGGCTCGTGACTAGCGGGTATGAGTGCACTCAATTCATGCATCTGTTTTTCTTTATCGTACTTTCTATTTGGGCCGGCTTGAACGGGTACGCATTTTGGCGATTGAGTATCTTGACGGCGCTGATCCGCTTGCCGCCCTTCGCATTGTGGGCATTGGCACTTGTGTGTTGGTTGAGCTTGCCAGCGAGCCGTTGGGCGCGCGGGAGCTTTCCGCGAATGAGCGATGCACTAGACGTATTTTCAACAACTTGGCTGGGAGTGCTGTTTTTGCTTTGTCTTTGTTTTCTGGCAGTTGATTGCGCGACGTTAGGTGGCTTTGTGTTCCGTAACTGGATCTTCAAACTTCGGCTGATCGCAGTGGTGGCTGCAACCGGGTTGTCGGTTGTCGCGCTCATTCAGGGCACGCGGAATCCAGTTATTCGCGAGCAGACTATAGTTTTGCCTGGCCTGCCGCGAGAGCGCGATGGGCTCCGCTTAGTTTTTATTTCGGACATGCATCTGGGCACGCAAATCGGACGCGATTGGCTTAATCAATTGGTTGAGCAGATTACCTTGTTGAAACCGGACTTGATTGCGATTGGAGGTGACTTGGTTGACCATGACGCAGAGCGGGTGCAGGCGATGACCCCTGAATTGCGTAGACTACGCGCACCGCTCGGCGTTTGGGCCGTCCTCGGTAATCATGATGTTTATAGCGGACCGGATCAGAGTTCGGGTATTATGGAAGCCGCGGGATTCCATGTGCTGCATGATGAATCGATCGTGGTAGCAACTGGGCTGCGTATTGCAGGCGTAGATGATCTAGGTGTTCGCGGTCGCGCTGAATCAGTCGAACCTGTGGTCCGAAAAACGTTGAACCAAACGAGGCGAGGATTGGAGGGCTGCGTGTTTCTGTCGCACACGCCGATTTCGATGACAGCCGCGGCTGAAGCGGGTGCTGGGTTGATGCTGTGCGGGCATACGCATGGCGGCCAGATCTGGCCGTTCAATTATCTTGTGAAGATGCGCTTTCCGACGATCGCAGGTCTTTATGATTTTGGCGATATGAAGTTAATCGTATCCCGAGGTGCGGGTACATGGGGGCCTCGGATGCGCCTTTGGCGACCGGGGGAAATTTGGCTCGTCACTCTGCGCGCTTCTCAACTCTGAGTTGATCGAAAGCGCTCCTGGTCGATTTTGTCCGTCAAACCCCGATGAGAATTCCGCAGAGGTCGTCGCTTCGGGTCGGTTTGCCGGAGAACGTGCTGATTTCTGCAGCTATCTCGGCCAGGACTTTTTCAGTAGGTGTTTCTTGGTGACGGCTGAGTGCCTCAAGCAGGCGGGTCGTGCCAAATTCTTCGCCATCAACGTTGGGTTCTTCGGTCCAACCGTCGGTGAAGAGGAGCAAACGGTCTCCTTTTACCAGCGGATGAACCGCCGAAGTGTAGTTAACGCTGCGCATTAGTCCCAAAGCTGGTCCACACGGCTCATTAGTGATAGGGACAGTCTCGTTCTCGCGGCGTTGGAGCAGTGGCCACGGATGGCCAGCGCTCGCGATGTCGATGGTGCCTTGGTCTAGATCCACCCTGCCGTAAAGCGCGGTGACGAAGCGAGGCAGGGGCGGCTGGTCGAGCAAGGGGCAAAGACGTTCATTGAGGTGTTCGAGAACTTGGGCGGGGTTGAGGTCCTTGCTTCGTACGTCGGATAACAGGCCGCGGATAAGCGTGGTAACGAGAGCGGCTTTCACACCGTGGCCCATGACGTCGCAAAGCAGTAGGCCGAAACTTTGTTTTGAATAAGGGATCGCCTGGAAAAAATCGCCGGCGAGAAATTCGCACGGCTCGTAGTGAAACCCGATGCCAGGGACAAAGGGTGCGTTTGAGTCGAGCTCTTCGCGGACGCTTTGCATGCTGGAGGACATGAGCTCGGTTTGCAGTTCGCGAGCAACCGCCAACTCGGCTTCCATCTGTTGGTTCTTGGCCTCAAGTTCCCGCTGGGCTTTTAGCGCGCGAGCCTCGGCCTCCTTTTGCTGCGTAATGTCAGCGGCCATGCCCACGATGCCTTGTACCTTTCCGTCTGCATCGCGGAGCGGAACTTTGGAAAGAAGCATCCAACGTTTATCGCCAAGCGGACTGGCATCGAATTCTTCGCGGTTTAGAATCTCAAGGCCGTGTTCGAGTACTTGGTTATCCTCGTTGGCGATGGCATCAGAGCGGGGACCAGAAGTAAGTTGGTCGATCCGGCGTCCCTCTATTTCCGCAGCATCTTTTGCGCCCACAGCTTCGCGGTAAGCAGCATTGCTTAGCCTGATACGGCCCTCGTCGTCTTTGACAAAAATTCGGCAAGGCAAAATGTCGATCAAGGTTTCGAGCAGGCGGTGGTGCGCTTCCAGTGCTTCTTGTGCGAGCTTTGTCTCTGTGATATCGCGTGAAATTCCGAAGGTGCCAATAATATCACCATTGTCTCCACGTAATGGTTGTTTAGCGGTCAATACCCATTGGCTTTTGCCTAAATGAGTGCGCGCGCGTTCCTGTTTGCCGACGAAACCGAGACCTGTGCGGATAATATCTTTTTCGTCGGCAAATTTCTGTCGCGCGAGAGACTTTTCAAAGAATTCAAAATCAGTTTTGCCGATAGCCTGTTCCGCACTGGTGAGTCCAAACGAGGCTGCCAGCGCGTGACTTACGGCCAGAAAACGTCCGTCGAGGTCTTTGAAATAAATGTAATCGGGCAAGCTCTCCATCAGACGACGCAGAAACAGCAGGGCCGCGTCATCCGGTGAAATTAGGCCGGGTGCCGGATCGGGAACAGGAGAGGCGCTGGCTGATGGCGTGGACACGAGTTCAAATCATAGCACAGACCCTAAATTGGGCAATGCTCCAGAATTTCACGCACCAATTTGATTCACAGCGCTCGGATAACGCCAACTTGCGAGTCATGACTCCACTGAGTAGCCATGCGCCGCACACCTCAAACGCGGGAGTCATCACTCCTTGCACGACGCTTGCGATCAGCCAGGTGGACGAGCCTGAATCCAAAGAAGGGTACAGGAATTTAGCAGCTTCACCAGCACTCGCTGATGTGATTAACGGCCATAAGCTTTGGATGTTTGATTCCGGAGATGCTCTACGGGGTCAGGTAACCCCGCCAACGTCGTTTTGCGCTCATCGGAGATTATCTCTTTTGTATGTTTTTATAAAATCGATTAATCTGTCCCTGCACACTGGGTCGGCACTCGGGTCAGTTTCGATGCCGGCGACATCGCCATCGTGATCCATGCCAAGAATCTGAAAAACGAAGCCCCAGGTGAGGAGCAGCGAAAAGTGGGCGCGCGTGCCACCTGAAAGCGCTGGATCGGTATCTTTTCGCGTGGTCGATTAGCGGAGGTTCGACCATATTAATGCGGAAACGATACGCGCTACCTCAGACAAGGAATAGCCTGTATTGGAATGCTCTCCGGGCCAACTGCATATGTTTTAAAATAGTGAATGGATTCTCAAAAGCGGTTTTAATTATGTCCATAACCAGTAGACCTGATAAAAAAATGTAACAATCAACTGGGTGCGGCAAAAGTGTTAAAATAGATATGTTTTTGCCGGGATGGACATGGTCACAAGAGGAACTACTGGGTACTCTGCCTCACTATAGCACTGCCAAAAACGTTATGAAAATATCGCTGTTCACCCTTCGTTCTATTCCATCAATGGCTCGCCAATTCGGCAAGGCCACCATCTTCAACGCTCTACGATGCGGGATACTTGCATTGTTCCTTGGTCAAGCTGCTACAACCATGCTCATGGCCCAAACGCCACAGCATTATGAAAGTGTGTATAACTCGGCACTCCAAGGCACGTGGGACATCGGCAACTGGGGCACCCCGACGGTCAATCTCACCGGCACCGCACCGGGTCGGACTGGCAATGCCATCGAGGTTAAGATCCCTAACGCATGGGAGGCCTTCGGCATCCAAAACCTCCTTCCCGGCTGGGATCCTCAGTATCGATATCTCAATGAGTATGCCACGGTGGAATTCGATCTCTACATCGACGCCGATTCGACCGGCATCGAAAGCCTTCAATTCATCCTTGAGGACGGCGGTCTAACCGATGGGCCGAACCTAATCAGCTACATTCCGAACTGGGCTAGTTTAACCAGTGCCCAGCGTTACGGACAATGGTTTCACATCACTATTAACTTGGCGGCGATCCACCCCACGATACCACGTTTTTTCCGTTTTCTATTATGTAATTACTCGGGTACAGCCAGCCCGCACTTCCGCCTCGCCAATGTTAAACTCGGTTGGAATGACGATACCACACCGCCCGTTGTTACCCTTGGTACCGCTGTTCTCAATCCCGCGTATGACCAGCTTACTCTGCCTTTCACAACCAACGAACCTGCTATTTACCGGGTCGAGTATGGAATCGGAAACTATAATAAAACGTGGACGGGTGCTACCGACGACTGGAGCAAGGATCATTCGGCCACACTCACTGGACTCACGCGAGGCTCGACCTATCAATACCGCGTCGTGGCGCTCGACCATCGCACTGATCCTGCCGCGACACCTAATCAGGGAGTCGCCACCGGCACCTATGTCATCCCACCGGTGCCAACCACTCCGCCCATACTGAGTGGTCTCACCACTACGGGAACCACGGGTAACCATGCCGCGCTTTCCTGGACCACAAACCGCGCCTGTACCGCCACCGTCGCGTACCAAAAATCCGGCGGCGCCACATTTACGCGCACGTTCACCGACCTTCAGTCTTCCCGCACGGCTTTGCTCGATTTGCTCGAGCCATCCACAACCTACAACGCCACCGTCTCCGTTACTGATGCTTTCAATTTGAGCGCGAGCCAAAACCTAAGTTTCACCACCAGCACCAGTGTGGTCCCGACTGTTACGATCACTGCCAATTCAGCTAAAAGCCATGCTATCTCGCCGTGGATCTATGGGATGAACTTCTATCAAGAAAGTGTCGGCGATATCCGCAATCTCACGCTGAACCGGCAGGGCGGTAACCGCTGGACC
>Ga0302322_100004468_pt1 | contig 12162 bp, 10 predicted proteins | sample Fen_T0_2_FD_203757 | JGI IMG/M metagenome (GOLD analysis project Ga0302322, IMG submission 203757) | Peat permafrost microbial communities from Stordalen Mire near Abisko, Sweden - Fen_T0_2 | ecosystem: Environmental > Terrestrial > Soil > Wetlands > Permafrost | place: Sweden: Abisko... | reverse complement strand
CAAGACCGATCCGAACAGCGGACCGCGCGGCATCACCGCCTTCATCATCGAGAAGGGCATGAAGGGCTTCTCCACCGCGCAGAAGCTCGACAAGCTCGGCATGCGCGGCTCCGACACCTGCGAGCTGGTGTTCGAGGATTGCGAAGTGCCGGCGGAGAACGTGCTCTCCGAGGTCGGGCGCGGCGTCAACGTGCTGATGTCGGGCCTTGACTATGAGCGCGCGGTGCTGGCGGCAGGACCGCTCGGCATCATGCAGGCCTGTATGGACGTTGTGCTGCCCTACGTCCATGAGCGCAAGCAGTTCGGTCAGCCGATCGGTCTGTTCCAGCTGGTGCAGGGCAAGATTGCGGACATGTACACCACGATGAACGCCGCGCGCGCTTACGTCTATGCGGTGGCGAAAGCCTGCGATCGCGGCGAGACCACGCGTGAGGACGCGGCAGGGGCCATCCTCTTTGCCGCTGAGAAGGCGACACAATGCGCGCTGGACGCGATCCAGCTGCTGGGCGGCAACGGCTATACCAACGATTACCCGACCGGACGGCTGCTGCGCGACGCCAAGCTGTATGAGATCGGTGCCGGCACCAGTGAGATCCGCCGCATGCTGATCGGCCGGGAATTATTCGAAAAATCGACGTAAGACATTCCGGAGCCATGTGGAAAAGTTCCTTAAGATCGAACCGCGACCGTCGTCTCCACGACAGATGATCGGGCTATGCTCTTTGCCAACGTGGCCAATGCGTCAGCTAGGCGTCCGTGGCTCCCGCCAGCTGTTTGTCGGTCAAGCGATTTTACCAACGTGGTTTCTCCCGGCAGGAGGTCTCGGTCGTGAACCAGATGAGCTTCGTTCCGCAGGTGCCCCCGCCACTGCCGGCCGTTCCGGTGTCTTTTTCGGGCCAACGCGGCGCGTTCTTCAAGCTGGTCAGCCGCGGCGCCGCGCTGGAGCTCGTAACGCTCGGCTTCTACCGGTTCTGGCTCGCCACCGACATCCGCCGCCATCTGTGGTCGAACACGGCGATCGATGGCGATGCCGCCGAATATACCGGGCGCGGCAAGGAACTCCTGATCGGTTTTCTGTTCGCGATGGCGATCCTGGTCCCGATCTATCTCGCCTATTTCCTGATCAGCGTCGAAGCCGAACGCCTGAAGGGTTTTGCCAGTATTCCGCTGGTGGTCGCGTTCTATGCCTTCGGCCAGTTCGCCATCTATCGCGCGCGGCGCTACCGCCTGACCCGGACGGTCTGGCGCGGTGTCCGGTTCTGGATGGATGGATCAGGCTGGGCCTATTCCGGCCGGTCGATGCTGTGGGCGCTGTTGAGCATCGTTACGCTGGGGCTGGCCTGGCCGTGGCGCGACGCCGCGCTCGAACGCTACAAGATGCAGCACTCCCATTATGGCGCCCTGCAGGGCAGCTTCGAAGGCCGCGGCTGGGAGTTGTTCAAGCGGGCCTGGTGGCTGTGGCTGTGCGCGCCGTTCGCACTGGTGCTGTTTCCGGCGTTGCCATTCCTCTACGCGCATTTCAAGGCGGTGGAATGGCGTTGGTGGCTGTCAGGCATCCGGTTTGGCGCAGTCCGCCTGGAATCGACCTTGCGGCCGAGCGCCCTCTACGGGCTCTATTGGAAGGTGATCGGCTGGTTTGCCCTGCTATCGGTCGCCTCGGCGATTTATTTCGGGGGGTGCATGGCGTTGGCACTCAAGCTCGCCGGCGCTCAGGCTGGGCAACCCTTGCCACCGGATGCCCTGTTCAAGAGCATTCCGCTTCTGCTCTCGATGGGGCTCGGTTATATCGCCCTGCTGCTCTCGCTCAACGTGGTGATGCGGCTCTATCTGCTGCGCGACCAATGGGCGACGGTGCTGGCCTCCGTCCAAATTCACGGCATCGAGGCGCTCGCCGCCGTCGCGGCCAAGGGGGATCTCGCCAGCGCGCTCGGCGAGGGATTTGCCGATGGTCTCGATGTTGCCGGCTTCTGAGCGCGATCATCGAGGCGGTTCGGTCATGGATGCGACCGATCTCGCACAGACCGCATCGTCCGGAGGTATACCGGCGGTCTATTTCGACGGGCTGTCGAACCGGCGGCAATCGGTCACGGTGGCCTTCGTCAATCAGCTCACGATCCGCAGCGACGATAATTTCGTCTCTTGGCCGTATAGCGACATCCGACGCGTCGACAGCCCCGCCGGCATCCTGCGCATCAGCTGTCTCTCGGCGGCGCCGCTCGCCCGGCTCGAGATTCGCGATTCCGCCGCCGCTGCCCTGCTGGTCGCGCGTTGCGGTCAGATCGACGAGCACCGGATGGACCGTGGCGCGGTGGCGCGGATCGTCGGCTGGTCGCTCGCCGCAGTGGCGTCGATCATCACCGTGGTCGTCTATGCCGTTCCGTTCGCGGCCGATCGGCTGACGCCTCTGGTGCCGCAGGCGATGGAGCGGCATCTCGGTGACGCCGCCGAGCTGCAGCTTCGGACCATTTTTGGCAACAAGGTCTGCAAGGGCGCGGCTGGAGAGGCGGCGTTCGCCAAGCTGGTCGACGCCTTGCGCGCGCCCGCCGGCCTCGATGCGACGGTGGCGTCGCAGGTGCTGGATACGCCGATTCCGAATGCCTTCGCGCTGCCCGGGAGCCGCTTCTATCTTCTGAGCGGGTTGCTGGCAAAGGCGCGCGATCCGGATGAGATCGCCGGCGTGCTTGCCCACGAGCTCGGGCATCTGAAGCACCGCGACAATCTGCGCGAGGTGATCCACAATGGCGGCAGTTCTTTCCTGATCGGACTGCTGTTCGGCGACGTCACCGGCGCCGGCGCGATGATCTTTGCTTCGCGTGCGGTGGTCAGCGCATCCTATTCCCGTGAGGCAGAGCACGATGCCGACAGCTTCGCGATCGACGTGATGCACAAGCTCGGACGGCCGACCCGACCGATGGGCGAACTGATGTTCCGCGTTACCGGCAAGGAAGGCGACAGGCGGTCCTCCATCCTCGCCAGCCATCCGCTGACGGAGGAGCGGCTGCAGCGGATGCGAGCCGAGGACCTGCCGCCGAGCGGCCCGCCTTTGCTGAGCCCGGATGAATGGGACGCGCTGAAGGAGATTTGCAGGTAGCGGCTAGGGTTGCGCGCAGCTGGTTAGCGTAGCGTAATCCCAGAGCCGAGCGGGCCGCGAAATTTCGAAGGGACTAAATTCACAGGCACGCACGCCGACCCTGTTCGGGGAGCCACCGCTCCGTTTCAAAGTTCGGGTCATTTTGCGAGCTGACTGCCCTCAAGAGGGGTACAAAAACTGATAGGAACTTTAAATTCCGGGCATTAGACTGCACACGTATATGCGAGCGAAGGAAGAGCTGTCTTATCTCAAAGCAAGCTGTCTCAGGCCTCCCAAAGGATGCTCTTAGCATCGGTCCTGGCGTCGATAACCGCACTTTTGAACGAGAAGTGAGGAGTTCGGTGATGCAGAAGAACGAATTTTTGCCTTACAGAATGGTGGATGCGGTTATCAGATCGCTCCTTCACATCGTCCCCTACACCGAATTGACCGAGCGCGTAGCTCTCGAGTGGGGATACCGGTTTCGACCGGCGCCTGCGATTGCACGGCTGCGGTCGGGCGGGCAAATGGCGGTCGATCTCAATGACCATCTGCAACTCCTCCTGTACTATTTCGGAACATTCGAACCGGAAGCGCTCTTAGTCATGAAGTCGCGATTGCGAGAAGGCGCGACGATCATCGACGTCGGAGCCAATATCGCCTTCTACACGGTCGAAGCGGCGCGAGTTGTGGGTGCTACTGGCAAGGTCATTGCTATCGAGGCCTCTCCAATATTGATTGAGAAGATCAATGATCACCTCGCCATGAACCGATTGTCAAACGTGGTTGTGTTTCATTGCGCCGCAGGCCAACGAGATGGGGTAGTGACGCTTACGCTCCCCAACGATGGGCACCATGGCATGTTCACGCTCGGCGCTGTGGATGGAAGCGAGAAATATGATGTGCCGATGAGGAGAATCGACGACGTCGTTTTGGAGCAGGATTTGAAGGCGGTTGACTTCATAAAAATGGATATCGAAGGGTCGGAGCTTGGAGCTCTTCAGGGTGCCTCCCGGACCCTCGAACGTTTCAAGCCGCCCATCCTGTTGGAATTGAACTCGACCGCGCTCTCGCGCTGTGGGACGTCGCCTGAGACGATCAAGCTATTTCTGTCGGAATTTGGATACAAAGGATATCTAATTAAGAAGAATATGGCTCCCATCGCACAACATCAGAGCCATGACTGCGACGAGTGTTTATTTTTGGCGGGCTAGGTCTGCATGGATCTAAATCAAATGGATCTACTAATAAGTTTGATCTGGTCGCAGTCAGAACAGCGCGTTTCAATCCGGCAGATCGTTCACCTTCTTCACCCAGACGCGGACGTCCGCCAGCACGTCCGGCAGCAGCGTCTTCACCTCGGCGAGCGTCATGCCAGCCTTGATGCGGGGATCGTAGAGCAGGTTCAGGATGTACTGGTCGTAGACGTCGAAGAAGCCCATCGAGACATTGTCGTTGAACATGGTCCAGGGCACGCTCGAGGTATCGTTGATGGGGCCGAGCGACTGCAACAGCTCCTCGTAGGCGCAGTCCAGAAAGACGAAGTCGCCATTGTCGACGGTCAGAATGACGTCGGAATGCTCGATCTCGAACGCGTCGTTCTTGGCGAAGCCGGACAGGCACTGTGGATCGAGCGAGGTCTTGATTTCGCGTGCCCGCTCGCTGCCGTAGGCCTGGCTGATGGTGCGATAGAGATCGCGGTCGCGCACCAGCTTGACCCGGACATTGGCGGCGTCGTCACTGTCGGTCATGGCGAGGTCGATATGCCGGATTCTCGCAGCGATATCAGTGACGACCTTGGCGAGTTGCGCCTTGCGGTCCGGGCTTCGGCCGTCGGCGAACACCCGCACCGGCATGTCGTATTTCCGGATGCGGTCGACCCGGCCGGCGAGGTGATATTCGGCGCCGAACGCGGTCTTGAAAAATCCGTCGGTGATCTCGGCGTCGGAAAAGCTCTTCTTCTCGGCGCGCTGACGCGAGGCGATGGCAGGGATCTCGGCGGCCGGCGCCGGCAGGGTGATGCCGCAGACCAGGATCGCAGCCATCGTGGCGGTCAGCGCCGCCGCCAAAGGAAGGGACCGTGAGGATGTGATCAATCCAGCTTGCGCGTACGCGGCCCGTCGTCCTCTCATAAGGTGGAGTCTTCTCTCTATTCTGCCTTGAAGCCCTTGCGCTAATTCTTGACCACGACCGTGGCGCCGACCGAAACCCGGTTATAGAGGTCGGTGACGTCATCGTTGGTCATGCGAAAGCATCCCGAGGATACCGCCTGGCCGATCGTTTCCGGCTCGTTCGAACCATGAATACGGTACAGCGTCGAGCCCAGATACATCGCGCGGGCGCCAAGCGGGTTCTCGATGCCGCCGGCCATGTGTCGCGGCAGGTCGGGACGCCGGGCCAGCATCTGCGACGGTGGGGTCCAACTCGGCCATTCCTTCTTGGCGCTGATACGGTGGATACCGCCCCAGCGGAACCCGTCGCGCCCGACGCCGATGCCGTAACGCAGCGCCTCACCATTCCCCAGCACCAGATACAGCCGCCGCTCGGCGGTATTCACCACGATGGTCCCCGGAGCAAACTCGGTCGGGTACATGACGGTTTCGCGCGGGATCGGGCTGACGCCGCTCTGGAAGAAGTTCGGGCCGCCGCCCATCGCGTCGCGCGAATCGAAGAATTCGGCCCGCGCAAGACCTCCGCTCGACAGCAGCACAGTCCCTGCGATCGCAACCGCCGCAATCGCCGTAAAAAACGCCCGCGTCATCCAATCCCCCCAGGAGAAAAGCCAAAATGGCACTCGTATCGAGGCCACAAACGCCTGCATTTCGCAAGCCACGGCCCCGTGAAAACAGCGATTTGCCCTCCGCCTTGTCCTGATTCCCACCGGCAGCGAGGCCTGCTCCCGCGCTGATGACTAATAATGCGTTAGCCAAGACTGTCAGCCAGGATCGATCGGCGGCGCGATGGCTGCAATGCGAGTGCAGCCTTTGACTGAGACCGCGAACAATGATTGATCTGCGGCTCTTCGAGGAAGCCGGCGATGCGGGAGCGAATGATGAACGGTGCGGAAAGTCTGGTGCGGACTCTGGTCGCAGGCGGCGTCGACGTCTGCTTCGCCAATCCCGGCACGTCCGAGATGCATTTCGTCGCCGCGCTCGACCGGGTCGAGGGCATGCGCTGCGTGCTTGGGCTGTTCGAGGGCGTGGTGACCGGTGCCGCCGACGGCTATTTCCGCATGAAGGGTAGCCCGGCCTCGACGCTGCTGCATCTCGGACCCGGGCTCGCCAATGGCCTTGCAAATCTGCACAACGCCAAGAAGGCGCACTCCGGCATCGTCAACATCGTCGGCCAGCACGCGACCTACCACATCGGCTTCAACGCGCCTTTGACCTCCGATATCGAGGGGCTGGCGCGGCCGATGTCGGATTGGGTGCGGACCTCGCCGAATGCCAAGTCGATCGCCGCCGACGGCGCCGCCGCCATTGCAGCCGCGAACAGCCAGCCGCCTGAGATCGCCACCTTGATCCTGCCCGCCGACACCGCCTGGAACGAGGCCGACGGCATCGCCGAGGTGCCGGCCGACACCCAGCGCCCGAGCTATTCGGCTGACGCCGTGGAGAAGGCCGCGAAGATCCTGCATGGCGATGGCCCGCAGACGCTGGTGCTCGTCACCGGGGGCGCGCTGACCGAGCAGGCCCTGGCGCTGGCGCAGCAGATTGCCGGCAAGACCGGCTGCCGGGTGATGGGACAGACCTATCATCCGCGCATGGCGCGCGGCCGCAATCGCTTCTCGATCGACCGCATTCCGTATGTGATCGAGCAGGCGCTGCCGATCCTGAAGAATTTCAAGCATATCGTGCTGGTCGAGGCCAACGATCCCGTCGCCTTCTTCGCCTACCCGAACAAGCCGAGCATATTGAAGGCCGAAGGCACCGAGGTGCATCGCATGACCGCCTGGGGTGAGAATTCGGTGGCCGCGCTGGAGGCGCTGGCCGATCACCTCGGGGCCAAGCCGTCCGACGTCAAGCCGCAGCAGCTCACCGAGCTGATCAAGCCGACAGGCGCGCTGAACCACACCACCATTGCGCAAGCAATCGCCTACGCGATCCCCGAGAACGCGATCGTGGTCGACGAATCCATCACCACCGGCCGCGGCTTCTTCCCGCCGACGGCGGCCAGCGCGCCGCATGACTGGCTGCAGAACATGGGCGGCTCGATCGGCTTCTCCACCCCGGTCGCGACCGGCGCGGCCGTGGCCTGTCCCGACCGCAAGGTCATGTGCATGGTCGGCGACGGCAGCGCCATGTACACGATCCAGTCATTGTGGACCCAGGCGCGCGAGAATCTCGATGTCGTCACCATCGTGTTCGCCAACCGCATCTACCAGATCCTGCGCGGCGAGTTCGACGGCGTCGGCGCGGGCGAGCCTGGCCAGCGTGCGCAGGACATGCTCAAGATCGACCGGCCCACGCTCGACTTCGTGGCGCTGGCGAAGGGCATGGGCGTCCCGGGCCGCGCCGTCACCTCGGCCGACGAGTTCAACAAGGCGCTCGCCGAAGCCAATGCGGAATCCGGGCCCCGCCTGATCGAAGTCCAGATGTAAGCGAGGCTGCCGCAAAACGGCCGCCGGATGATGACAATGTCGTCATGAGACGCTGGCGTGGGGCTGCCGATTTGCGCCGACGACTCCATCGCGTTTTGTCATCTGGCATTGGTAGCTTTTTCGATTTCCCTTGGCGGGCATGCATACCGAGTTGAACCGACTGATCGCCGCGCTGCAGGCATTCTATCTCCGCGAGCGAGGCATTCTCGACCGAGACCTCGGCGAGCGCGCGCTGACTCATCGACTTGCGGTGCAGATCGAACGCCATTTCCTGGGCTGGGAGGTCGATTGCGACTACAACCGGCTTGGCGACCGCGCGATGCTGCTGCCGCGCGGAACCATCGTCTCGACCGATGACAATCTGGGCAAGTCGATCTTTCCCGACATCGTCGTGCATCAGCGGGACGTTCCGAAGAACCTGTTAGCCATCGAGATCCGCAAGGCCAGCAATCATCAGCCGCTGGACCATGATCGGCATAAGCTGATGGCGATGACCGATCCGCATCTGTGGTTTGCCTATTGGGTCGGCGTGCTGATGATCCTGGGCCGCAAATCCGTGACGGTGTCGGAAGTCTATGTCGGCAGCCGGCAGGACGCGGCGATGTCGGCGTGGTTCGCAGGCCGCTTGCAGCAGGCAGGACTTTCCGCGCCCTGATGACCGTGACGCCGTCGGCCGATGGATGCGGCGAGACACGTCATCCGTCAGATTCATTATCGCGGTCAGGTTGGACGCACGTCCGCGCGCAAAAGCAAACGCCCCGACAAATCGCCGGGGCGCGCATGTGGCGCGGCGCAAGAAAAAGCCGCCCCGTGAGGGGCGGCCGGGTTCTCGGCGCTCAGTTTCCGACGACGGTCCTACTTCATCTCGTCACCGGACATCTTCTTCGGCTTCTTGGTCTTTTTCGGCGCCGTCTTCGACATGCCGTCCTTGCTCATCGTGTCGCTGCTGGTGGCGGCGGTGCCGCCAGCGGCGCCGGCCTTGTCGGTCGACTGAGCAAAAGCGGTTGAGGACAGCAAAGCAAAAGCGGCCGTGGCGATGATTAGTGTACGCATATTTCAAAATCTCCGGTGGATTGACGCGCGGCACCATAACGGAACTTGAGCCGCGACGTTCCGTCGCGGGATCAGTTCTTCGTGAAGCATCCGGCCCTGCAAATGTCGATTTGCTGGACTGGCGCGAGGAGAATAGAGCGGTCGTGTGACTGTTGTCCGTTCGGCAGGGCGACCATGCGTAGAGCGAAGGAGATACGCCGCTCGATTGGAGCGGTCCCCGAGCAACCTAGGCTATGCTAATAATTGGCTTCTGCGGTCTCGGCTTTACGACATATAGGCGCAGCGCAATTTTAGCCTGAAGGCTCATGCTGAGGTGCGGCTGGTAAGAACCCAACCACGCCGCTTCTACAGGCAGGAAGACGACTCAAATAGAAACCCGCGGGGCGCGAAAGGAAATCCTGCAAAAGACTGGGAGCCCTTCGTAGAAGTAGCGTAGCCGAATGAAGGCATCGGCCCCCACGTCGATCGCCTAACGCAAGACGATGGCCTCTCCTCTCGGCAGGGAGCGAACCCTCTCAAGGACTGCCTGCTTTTCCAGCCGACGAACATCCGCGTCCCGGAGATAGTCGATCGCGCAGCGGGATGTTGCTACCTATTCCACCCGTGCGCCCCGATGTATTCCAAGAAATAAAATTATATGGGCATTGGGCGGGGGAATGGTGGGCGCACAAGGGATCGAACCTTGGACCTCTCCCGTGTGAAGGGAACGCTCTCCCGCTGAGCTATGCGCCCGGAATCGGTCGTGGCGGGCCGGTGGCCGCCAAGTTGCCCGAAGAGTCCGTCGGAGCCGCGATTTACGAAGCGGGGGGCCCTGGTGTCAAGGTTTTGCGCCGCGATGAGACCGAAAAACCGCAAGCCGGCTTCGATTATGGCCTGGAGGGCCAAAATCCAAAACAAAGGCTATGCGCCGAGCTGCCGGGAGCGCGAGGCATGGGCCTGCAGCGCCCGGATGCGTTCGGCCAGCGTGCCGCCTTGAATGCCGCCTGGCGCGATCGGAGCAGCGGCCGGCCCGTTGACATTGGTGGGGCGGGGCGGCGGGGCAGGCTCCGCCGCCAGCATCGACTCGATCGTCGAATCCGGCCCCTCGATCTGCATCGCGAGCTTGGCCACTTCGGCGGCGATGTCGTTGATGCGCTCGCGCAGCAACGCGTTCTCCATCCGCTCTTGCGCCCAGGTGCTCTCAGCCTGTTGCTGGATCGCGTTGATCTCACGCTGCAGCTTGGCGCGCTCGTCGCGGGCAAGCCGCAGCTGCTCTTCGACGGCGACCTTCTCCGCGCGCAGCTTTTCAACAGCGGACGACTTGTCGCCACTCGATCCGGCGACCTGTTCACGCAGTTCCCGGACGGTCCGCTCGGCGGCTTCGCCAGCTTGGCGCAGCTGATTGTTCTCGAACTCGCGTTCGGCGAGCAGCTTGCCCTGGGTCGCCAGCCGGGTCTCCAGATCGGTGACCCGGTTGGACAGCATCTCGGCTTCCTTGACCTGGAGGATCAATTGGCGGTCGAGATCGGTGACGCGCTGGCTCAGATTCTCGACGCGGCCGCGCTCGGCGGTCAGTTCGCGCGTCGCGGCTTCGGACTCGCTGCGCTCCTGGGTGAGGCGCGTCTGTGTGGCTGAAAATTCCTTTTCGGCCTCGCCGACCCGCGCCTTCAATTCCTCGATCTGCGTCCGCACCGTCACCAGTTCGATCTGACGGCTGTCCGCCAGCATCGAGCGGTCGCTCAATTCCGTGCTGAGCCTGGCAAGCTCGTTCTGCTTGTCCTTCAGCGCCTGTTCGGCCGCGCGCAGCGCTTCGGTCTTCGCGGTAAATTCCTCTTCGGTCGCGCGCAGCTGCTCCTTGAGCGCCTTCTCGCGCGCCTCCAGCGCGAAGATCATGGCGTTCTTCTCGCCAAGCTCGATCTTCATGCGGTTGATCGCGTCTGTCTTCTTGCCGAGTTCGGCAAGCTGGCTCGTGGTCTTGTTCTTGAGCTGATCGACGCTCATCTCGAGCCGCCGCGCCGACATCGCAAATTCGGCGCGCAGCTGATCCTTGTCGGCCTGGATTTCCGCCATCGACAGCGGTGTGGCAGCTTCAAGCCGGCGCGTCGTCAGTCGGACCGCGCGGTTGTGCACCAGCGGAACGATCATCAGCGCACACAGCATTGCGACCAGAAAACCGATCGCAAAATACATGATCGGTTCGACCATTCGACGCTACTCCCGGCCTGGGCCTAATCGAATCATAATGCCATGGGCGCAGGGTTGAAAGCCAGCCTAATGCCGCGTTAACGTTGATCCATCACTGCGGCAGCGTCGCCTCGGCGATTAGCGCTCCGATTCCGAAAGGTCGCATCCTGTCGTGGTCACTCCTAGCGAGCCTGAGAATTTCAAGAGCCCTAGAACGGGTTCCATGTCGCGGTGGGCGTGAACTTGAGATAGCCGACATTGGCGCCCAGCCTTAATCCAATACCGGAGCGGATCGGCACCAGCACGATGTTGTTGGCGGTCAGCGCAGTCATGCCGAAACCGCCAACGATATAGGCGGAACCGTCGATGCCGACGAAGCGCTGATAGACCGCGTTGGTCGCCGGAAGGTTGTAGACCAAGGTCATCGTGCGCGCGCCATCGCCGCCCCAGTCGAAGCCGAGCGACGGGCCTTGCCAGAAGACGTGAAGGTCGCCGGCATTCTTGGTATAGAGCGTGCCCTCGCCATAGCGCAGACCGGCGACAAAGGCCCCCGAGCCTTCCTCGCCCAGGATGTAGCCGTTCGGCAGGCCCCATTGACTCACTGCGCGTTCGATCACCGAGGCCAGCCCACGCGAGACATTGCCGAAGAAACGATGGCCGGCGTTCACCAGTTCGTCCGGCGCAAAATTGTCGGGGCCGGCGGCCCGTTGCGGCGGCGGCAGGTTCGGCGCCGGTGCCTGCTGCGCGGACACCGAAACGGTCAGGACAAAAAAGGCCGCAAGCGCCATGGCGGCAAGGCGTGAAGCGAAATTCATGAAAGCGTCCCCCGATATCGAAATTCCGACCGTCGCCTTAACCTGACGCCAACCCCATCAAGCGATTGTCTGAGTAGGGGCAAAGCCCATTCGACTCGCATGTTATCGGCACCAACTATGACGGCACAACGGCAACATCGGCACCACAAGGCGTATTGCTCGCCGTTTCGCCCTGCAATCGCCTTGATTGCGGTGCTGGCGGCGGCGGTCGGCTGGCCGTCGGGCGCAATTCAGGCCTCGACGACCGAACGGATCGTCGTCGACCATTTCAGCGGGCTTGCCATCGGAGGCTTCGACCCCGTGGCCTATTTCGTCGAGAGCAAACCTGTGCTCGGCTTGGAGGAGTTTGAGGCCGCGGTGCGCGGCGCGGTCTGGCGCTTCCACAATGAGGGTAATCGCGCGTCGTTCCTCGCTCATCCAGACATCTACGGCCCGCAATTCGGCGGTTACGACCCGGTCGA
>Ga0302322_100004467_pt1 | contig 12162 bp, 15 predicted proteins | sample Fen_T0_2_FD_203757 | JGI IMG/M metagenome (GOLD analysis project Ga0302322, IMG submission 203757) | Peat permafrost microbial communities from Stordalen Mire near Abisko, Sweden - Fen_T0_2 | ecosystem: Environmental > Terrestrial > Soil > Wetlands > Permafrost | place: Sweden: Abisko... | reverse complement strand
CGCGGCGAGTGGAGCGCGCCGTGTTCCGCACCGTCTTCCGTGGTGTCGTCGCCCCGTCACCAGCTGTCTCCAACCCTCGTGACCCTGCCACCGTTTCCGGCGGCGGGGACCAGCCCCGTGCCCGACAACTTCGGCGCGTCCTGCACCGAACTTGACCCACTGCGTGCCAAACTGCAGGCGACCTGGCGGCAGAACCTGCAGAAAGTCCACGAAATTGGGGCAAGTCAGTGAAATCGTACGCCGGTCGCAAGGGACACTCCAGAGTGTGCCCGTTGCCGACCGCTGGTGGGTGGCAGGCGTCATCGCCGACAACTTCCCCCTCGACCGCGAGTCCCCGCTGCCCCGCCCGCTCCGCCGTGTCGGGCACTGGATCCGCCTCGTCCTGATCGACCGCCCGCTGACCAACGCCGACCGGTCCGCCATCCTCACCCTAGGTGCGCCCTCGGTCGTCGGCACGGCGACGATCTGCGTCGCGGCGGCGATCGTCGCGCCGTGGCTCCCTCGCTGGATCCGGCGGGCTGCGCTCGCCGCAGTGGTCGTGTGGGCCTGGCGCGACCGGAACGCCCTCCGCGTGATCGGGACCCGTCGACTGCTCCGCGACCAGGCGCCCGGCGCGGTCGTCGTCAGCGACTTCGTGGCGTTGGAGGCCGGCGCGGGGAGCGCCTGGATGGTCGATGCGCTCGCAGCAGTCGGCCGGGTCACGCCGTACGCGGTGTTGCTGCCGGGCCGGGCCGACGAGCGCCGCAACGCGGCACGCGAACGCCTCTATGTGGCGCGCTTCGGGTTGCGGGTCGCCGCGCGGACCGACGTCTACGGGGAGTCCGTGACCTTGCTCGTGCGTGACGGGAGTCCCGACCGTTCAGCCTGAACGACCCATCTGACAGCGGGGCGCGCTCAGTCGTCGCTCCGCACGCCGCGCAGACCGAACCAGGCCATCTCCGCGATCCACGACGCGAGTTGGTCGGGGTCGAGGGTGCCCTCGGGGTCGGTCAACGCGTGCCGGCTCACGCCTTCGGCGACGCCGACGAGCGCGTGGGCCAGCACCATCCGGTGCTCCTGGGAACCGTGGATCTCGATGAGCGTGCTCACCGCGGCTGCCGCGTCGTTCAGGACACGGTCGACGACCTCGGCGAACTCCGCGTCATTGCGCGCCGACGCACCGAACAGGAGACGGAACGCAGCGCGGTCGCTCTCGACGAACGAGAAGTACGCCGAGAAGCCTTCCTCCACCCGGGCGCGTCCCGTGGCTGCGCCGGCCGTCGCGCTGGTGAGCACTGCGAGGAGCCGCCCGCCGACGTCTTCGAGCACTGCGATGAACAACGCGCGCTTCGACGCGAAGTGTTGATAGAAGACGGGCTTGGTGACACCCGCCGCGAGCGCGAGGTCGTCCATCGCCGTGGCGTGGAAGCCGCGTTCCGCGAACTGCACCTTGGCGACGTCGAGGAGCTGCCGTCGGCGTTCGTCCGGCGCGAGGCGCGGCGCCGAAGGGCGCCGGAAGTCGGTCACCCTCGCGTGCTCGACTTCAGCGGCATCTCGTAGCGGTTCACGACGCCGAAGTTGTCCGCCCACTGCGCGTCGAGCCGCGCCTTCTCGTCCGCGGTGAGCGGCAGGTCGGAGGCCGCCGCGAACTCGCGCACGTCTTCGACCGAGACGCAGGTGGGCAGCACCGTCGTGAAGTTCGGGTCGGCGAGGATGCCGGCGATCGCGGCTTGGGCGATCGTGCGGCCGGTGCCGTCCCACAGGAAGGTGAGCGCTTCGGCCTTGTCGAAGTTGTCGAGCATGTTGTCGCGGTTGCGGTGGGCGCGATGGTCGCCCGGAGGGAACACCGTGTCACGCGTGACCTTGCCCGACAGCGCGTCGGACGCGTGTGGCACTCGCGAGATCAGACCGACCTGTTCCGGCACGTTGGGCTGGCTGCCGAAGGTGAGGCCCGGCTCCTGCTCGATCACGTTGAACACCGTCTGCAGCGACACGATCGGCCGATTGCGGATGGCTTCGATTCCCTCGTCGACCCAGCCGATGGCCGGGCCGAGCGCGACGCCGAGTTCGCGGATCTTGCCCTCGGCGCGGAACTTCTCGAGTTCGTCCCACAGCGCGTCGTCGAGGATCGGGTCGATGCGGGTGTTGTGGAGTTGGTAGAGGTCGATGCACTCGATCCCGAGGCGGCGCAGCGACCCCTCGAGTTGGGCGCGCAGCGACTCGGGGCGCCAGTCGTGGGGGCGCTCGCTCTGACCGGGCCACTTGCGGTCGGCCTCGATGTCATAGCCGCACTTGGTGGTGAGCACGATCTCGTCGCGGTGCGTCTTCAGGATGTCGACGAGGAGGTCCTCACCGAGGCCGCCCTCGCCATAGACGGGCGCGGTGTCGATGAAGTTGATGCCGCTGTCGAGTGCGGCGTGGAGCAGGCCCTGCTTGTCCTCGACCTCGCCCCACCAGTTGCTGGCGAGCGTCCAGACGCCGAAACCGACTTCCGAGACCTCGAGGTCGCTCTTGCCGAAGCGGCGGTAACGCACGGAGGGCTCCTTTCGCCCGACGGGCGGGCGGATACGCGATGTGTGAGCCCGCGAAATCTACTGCTGAGTAGCGGGCGGGACCCCACCCGCCCGGCGAGCCGCTTCCTCGCGGTCCTCGCGATCGGCGGCGCGCAGCCCGTAGCCGAGGACGATGGGGATCGGCAGCACGATGCACGCGCCGATCAGTGCGACGACGGTGACGGTCACCAACCAGCCGGTGAAGCCCGTGACCGCGGCGGCGACGAACGTGACCACGGCGAGCAGCAACAGGCTGTAGCCGACCCGCTTGGCCAGTCCGACCCAGTGCGCGATGCGACGGCGCTTCTCGAGGACGGGATCGGTCACCACGTGCCCCATCCTGCCTCGCCGAGCACCCGCTCGAGCCTCGCGGGGAGGTCGGCGAGGGAGCAGTGCGGTCGCACCAGCTCCACGTTGCGCTCCAGTACCTCGGGCCGGGGTTGGTGCAACCAGTCCTGCACGCCGGCGACGTCGTCGACGCTGAGCAGCTCGACGCCGAAGCCGCGCAGCTCGTCGAGTACCGGGTAGGTGCCCACGGCGATCGGTCGACGGTGCGCAATCGACTCGATCACCGGGTTGCCGAATCCCTCCCAGGTGGAGGGGAACAACACCAGGTCGGCCGCGGCGTACGCGTCGGGTGCGGAGTGCGCGCGGCCGATGGTGATCGGCACCGCAGATTCCGCGACGAGTCGCGCGAACACATCGTCGTAGCCGTCCTCCGCGGGGCCGGTGATCCAGAGCTTCACCGAGTGGTCGGGTTCACGCGCCGCGAGATCGGCGGCGAACGCGATCGCCGCGGGGATGTTCTTGCGGGGAATCGCGCGCGTCGGCTGGAGCAGTACGAGGTCGTCGGGCGCGAACCCGAACTGCGCACGCGTGGCGTCGCGGTCGCCGTGCGGGGGCTCGAGGTCGAACGCGTTGCGCAAGGTGACCGCGGCGAATCCGCGGTTCTCGAGCTGCACACGCGAGTGATCGTTGATCGTGACGTGGAGCGAGTCGTCGCGCATCGGCGGGATGTTCGGTGGGCATGCGAGCCCGGCGCGCTGCCACGGCAGGTCGTGGTGATGGAAGATCACTCGGCCGCGGTGCGCGTCGAGCACCTCGGCCGTGATGCTCGCGGCATCGGGGTTGATCGGCAACGAGCACAGGTTCTCGACGACCACGAGGTCGGCGCCGGCGATCGCTGCCGACAACGCGGCCGGATCGGGCGTCGCGCCTTCGGCGGGATCGATGGCGAGGAACGGCAGCCAGGTGTCGTCGGGGCGCAGACCGTCGTCGAGCTCACCCGCGATGCGACGCACCGAGAAGCCGAGCTCGTGGAGCGCCCACTCCCACTTGCGAGTTTCCACGGCCACGCCGTCGGCGCCGCCGAGGCGGTAGGAGATCTGGACCGCGTCGAGCGAGGAGGTGGTTGCGTCGCGGGTCACGGGAAGAGGATACGGAGCGCGGTGCGCGCAGCCGTCAGCGAAGCGTCGACAACGAGGTCAGCGGGACGCGCGGCCGCGCTCGAGGCGCGAGAGCCGGCGGTTCGTGGCGTCGAGCAACGCGCGCACGACGGCGTCGTCACGGTCGCGGCGGACCACGGCAGATCCCGACACCACGAGTTCCACGGGCGGGTCGACGTAGACCACGGTGACGACTGCGACCCGGCTCGGCCCGAGCCGGGTGATCTCCGCAGTGGCGACGTGCACGGCCTCCGCGGCGGGCTCGAGCTGGCGTACCGCATCGAGCGCGGCGGTCGCGACGAGCTGGGCACGAGCGAGGCTCGCGACCGAACCCTCGGCATATCCCGTGTGCTCGCGGTCGCCGTCGACGAGCACCACACGGACTTCGGCGCGCACCCCGACGGCTTCGACGTTGATCGAGCCGACCCGGGCGCGGTGCTCGGAGCGCGGCAGCTCGATGCCCACGGGCCCGTTGTGCTCGTCGGTCTCGAGCTGGGCCACGCTCACGATGCGGTGGTCGAGCTCGATGCCGAAGACCGTCTGGGCCACGGCCCGCACGTCCCGGACCGTCTGCTTGGCCGGCTTCGAATGGTCGGCGAGGACGTGGACCTCGATCGGACGACCCACCCGGTCGGGGACGATGCGCACCCCGAGGATGCCCGTCAGGCGGCAGAGCTCGTCTTCGAGCTCACGCAGGTCGAGAACGTCGTCGGGCTGCCCACCGCCAGGGGCGGCGTCGCCCGACCATTCGTTGCCCATGCCCACTCCAACATCCCCCGGACCCGCACAGTCCCTGATTGGGCACAGCATACGGCGAATCGACCACGCTCCGTGGGGTTCCCTGTTGTTTCTGTTGTTACAAGTCGTCGATTGTTGGCAATGTGACCTAGTGAGGGCTTGCGTGGCGGACGAATCCGTAGAAAACTGTCATTCCCGCAACTGCGGGATCCTTCGGGAGGAGGGGAAAGACGTCTCGGGGTGGAGACGGCAGGGCCTCGGCTCAGCACGAGAACAACAAGCGAACACCTGAAGCGAAGCGAACAACCCATCGGGCACACAGCGACGCCTGGAGGGAAGACGAAGTTTCAGGAGTCCTCGTGAAGAAGACGATGTTCCGCGTTGCGACCAGCGCGACAGCACTGGTCGCAGTGCTGCTCGCCGGTGGCGCTGCTCGCTGGAAGTAGCTCACCCTTGACAGTTTGTTGTCGAGGCCCTGCCTTCTCTTCCCCGGAATCCCTCTCCAAATCACTTGCCATGAAAACTCAACGAACGCCTGACCATCTGATCCGATTGACCGTGCTGGTGATGTGCGGTCTTGTCGTCGCGCTCACGGCATTCGCTGCAGTCGTCACGCAACCGCACATCGACAGCCAGGAACTCGTTGGTGTCCTAGTGCTTGGTGTGTTCGCTCTAGCTGCCACAAACTCAGATGTCGATGCTCGGGCAGCCATGGGCATGAGCGGAAACGTCATGGTGCTCATCGCATCTCTCGTGGTCTTCCGCTACTACGGCTTCTTCCTCGGTCCGATCCTCGTCGGGTTCTTCGGGGCGTTCGACCTGCGGCAGTTGCGCGAACGAGCGTGGTCCAAGCTGGCGTTTAACGCCTCGGCGGAATCGCTGTCCCTCTTCGCTGCGGCTGGGCTCTTCTGGTTGATCGTTGGGAGCAACTCCGCCACTGCGGACGTGAGCCAGTTCATCGGCGTTGTCGTTGCGTCGACCGCTTACCTGGGTCTGAACTCGATGCTCATCGCGATCCCGGTGTCGTTGACGTGCGGCGAGCCCTACAACCGCGTGTTCCGTCAGATCGCTGCGTTCAACGCGGGCGGATTCCCGTTTGCGATCTTGGGGTTCGGGCTCGGGTGGGTGTACCTGGAGTTGGGTGCGGCGGTCGTGCCGCTGCTCTTGGTGCCGATCCTGATCGCGCGGCGTTCGTTCGCGTCGTACCTGGAGCTGCAGGCCAGCCAGGAACAGACGATCGAGACGCTCATCCTTGCGCTCGAGGCCAAGGACCCCTACACGTCGGGTCACGCTCGCCGGGTGGCGATGTTCGCCGGGTATGTCGGCGAGGAGCTCGGGTTCGGGCCGCGTCGCATGGAGCGCCTCCGGTATGCGGCGCTCATGCACGACATCGGCAAGCTGATCGTCCCGAACCAATTGCTCAACAAGCCGGGTCGCCTCACCGAAGCCGAGTTCGAGCGGGTGAAGCGTCACGAACCGGTGTCGGTGGAGCTGCTGCGCCGGATCGACTTCCTGGCGCCGGTCGCGGGTGACACCACGACCGAGGCCGCCGAGGCCGCGGTCAAGGGTGATGCTGCGCTGATCGAGCCGGCGATCATCCACGTGGCCGACGCGTTCGACGCGATGACCTCCACCCGTTCGTACCGGCGTGCGCTGAGCCAGGAGACCGCGTTCAGCGAACTGCGCAACGGCGCGGGCACGCAGTTCAACGCCACGGCCGTCGACGCGCTCATCTGCGGGATCGAGCGTCGCGGTGAGGTGTACGGCGACGGGCACGAGATCGACACCCACGAGTGGGCCGTCGCCCCGCCCGAAGCCGGAACCGGCTCGGCCGGACTCGGGGACTTCGTGCCCGAGGAGCAGGTGGCCGGCGCGTGAACCGCTGGGCCCGGGTCCTCGTCCTGTTCGGCGGGGGCGCGGCGGTCGCGCTCGGTGCGGAACTCGCGCAACCCGGCACCCGGTGGGCTGCGCTGGCCCTCATCGGCGGTGCCGTCGCCGCGGGTGAGCTGATCGAACTGCGTCCCCTCTACCGCCAGGCCATCCCGATCTCGTTCGCGTTCATGGTCGTGCTCGCGCGCCGCGCCACGCTCGGCGAAGCGGCCATGGTGCTTGCCGTCGCGCTGCTCGCGACCTTCCTGGTGCGCAACGAGCCATCGACGGTCGAAGGTCGGCTCGCGCTGTTCGTCGAGCGGTTCGTCGAGGGAATGTCCGCCGCGCTGGTGTACCGCGGGATGGAGGAGGTCTTCGGCCTCCCGATGTCCCGCGCGCAGTTGCTCACCGCGCTGGCGCTCGCCGCGTTGGCGCCGGTCGCGATCGCCGAGATCGCCCGCATGGTGCGCGAGCGCCACGTCTCCGTTCCGATCAGCGGTCGCACCGCTGATGTCGCGCTCATCACCAGCGCCACGCTCATGGCGGTCAGCGACCTCGGCGTCGAGGGACACGGCGGCATGGGGCTGTGGGGGCCGGCGGTGTTCACCATTCCGCTGCTCGCAGCCTGGTACTCCTACGAACACCTCGAGATCATCCGCCGCACCTACGACCAGACGATTCACGCGCTGGGCGCGGCGCCCGAGCTCGGTGGCCTGGTGCGCGATGGTCACGCCGAACGCGTCGCCGACTTGTGCGTCGCGATGGCGAACGAACTCGGATTCTCACGGCACGAGCTCGAGCAGCTCCAGACTGCGGCGCTGTTGCACCACCTCGGTCAGGTGTGTATCGACGAACCCGACGACGGACGAGCGCCCGAGCCCGTGGCGATCGCGCAAGCGGGCGCCGCCGTGCTGCGAGGTACCCGACTGCTCGCGCCGTCAGGTGACATCATCGCGGCGGAGACAATGCCGTTCCGCGAGAAGATCAGCTCGCGTCCGTCGGTCATGTCGGGCCAGATCCTGAAAGTGGCGAGCGCGTTCGACGAGTTGTGCGAAGGACGCCCGCAGCGGGCTTCCGGTGCGCTCGAGGCGCTGCACTCGTGCCCGGGCTACCTCTACGACAGCAGGGTGCTCGCCGCGCTCGAGGTCGTGCTCGATCGCCGCGGACTGCTCGGCGACGAGCGGCTCGCCGTCAACCTCTGACGTCAACCGCTGACGGGTTCGCCGCCGCGGTTGTCCACCGGCTGGCCGCGTCGACGCGGCACCCTGCTCGCCTCGAAGCACAGGTCGACGATGCCGAGGCCGATCAGGATGTCGCCGATCGAGAACATCTGGTTGGGCGAGCCGGGCAGCGTCATCACGTCGCCGAGGAACGCGAGCTTCGTGTCGTCGGTTTGCGGCCGGTGCTTCACCGTCTGCTCGATCGGCACGTAGACGTCGCGGCCGTTGACAGTGCGCAGTTCCTCGGTGGTCGGCATGCCGAGGTTCAAGCCGATCACGAGCACGTTGCACGCGATGCCCACGCCGATCAGGGTCACGCCCTTGGTCTTGCGGTTGAGCCAGCAGAACCCGAAGATCATCACGTAGGTGCCCAGCAGGATCGCGACGCCGAGATCCTCCATGCGGTCCTTCGGGACGTCGACGTATTCGAGCAGCATCTGCACGATCAACGCGACGAGCAGCACCCACAGGTGACGAAACTGCAATTGCGAGAGCCGGCGGAAGCTCCCCTTGGTGAGCGGCACCACGAGCATGGCGACGGCGAACACCAACAGGAAGAACACGGCTCCACGGTATCGAGGCCGGCAGTAGCCTGCCGCGCATGTTCGAGTTGCGTGCTGCGGTCGGCGGGATCGTGTTGTCCGTCGAGGTCATCGAAGGGCAGACGGTTGCCGAGCTCGACGACATCTGTGCGCTCGACAGCGACCAGGGCCGCGTGCTCCTGGCGACGCAGGTGCCCGGTGTGGTGCGAGAGCTCTACGTCGAGCGCGGCATGGTGATCGGGCAGGGCGCGGTGATCGCGCTCATCGACGAGTCCTGAGCGCGCCGGTCAGTCGTTCGTCGGCCGCTGGCCAGTCGTTCGTCAGTAGTTCGTCAGTAGTTCGACGGCAGCAGGCGCTCGAGGTACACGTAGAACACGAACAGCACCGCGATGAACGGCACTGCGCCGATGATCCATGTCGTCCAGCGCGGGTAGCGGTGGAACCAGAACCACCAGAGCAGCCCGAGGATCGCGGCGAGCAGGCCCCAGAGGATCGCCGGCGTGCGCGACGAGCGCTGCCCGCTGAGTCCGGCGATCTTCGTCGCACCGGGCTGGTGCGACACCGCGGCCTTCGGGAGCGGCGCACTCTTCCCGGGTGGCAGCACCAAGGTGCCGAGGACGACGAGCCGTTGCGCCGCGGAGAACTTCGGGTTGCAGGTGGTGAGGGTGATGGTGGCCAGGTAGTGGCCGGGGTTGGCGCCGTCGGGGACGTTCTCCAGCACCGAGCCGTCGTTGGGGTCGACGACGCGCGTCTCCGTGACCTTGTAGACGAATCGACCCTGCACGGTGGTCAGCACGATCTGGTCGCCCGGGTTGAGCTGGTCGAGGTCGCCGAACGGCGCGCCGTAGGTGGTGCGGTGACCGGCGATCGCAGTGGTGCCCTCGTGGCCGGGCATCTGGGTGGCGGGGTAGTGGCCGGGCCCCTTGCGTAGGTCGTCGACGTCGACGCCTTCCACCACCACCTGGTTCACGCCGATCCGGGGGATCGCGATCAGTGCGACCGGGTCGCCCTTCGGCGGGATGGTGAACGCGGTCGACGTGGGTCCCTGCGGGGCGACGGTCGTGGTCGTGGGCGTGGTCGTGGTCGCAGGCACGGTCGACACGACCGGGTTGTCGCCGCCGCCCGTGGGCGGGGTGGTCGTCGCTGGGGTGGTCGACGTCGTGGAACCACCGGTGGCGAGCGTCTGGTCGAACTGGCGGCGCAGGTCCGACTGCTGGCGCGACTGGTAGATCCCGGTGCCCCAGAGTTGGTACGCGACGAACAGCAGGATGAGGATCCCGGCCGTCACGAGGACGCGGCCCAGCGTCGCCAGGAACTTGCGCACGGACGGAGAAGCTAGTGCCGGGTCGGGGCCCTCCGAGTTCGCCGGCCCGGGTTCGCCGGGTTCGCCGGTCCCGCCGGGGGCTCCGTAGACTCGGCGGATCGACCGTCCGGAGGCGAGTGTGCCCCACGTCGTCCGTCTCCGCGCCGCTGTCTGCCTCCTGGGCCGCTTTCCCGCGCTGGCCGGTGTCGACCTCGACGCCGCCACCGGGGAGATCGTGCTCCTCTCGGGGCCGAACGGGGCCGGGAAGACCACGCTGCTGCGGCTCCTGGCCGGGCTGGTTCCCCTCTACTCCGGTGAGGCCAGCGTCCTCGGTGTCGACCTCGCCGTCGATCGCAAGAGTGCGCGCCGCGACCTGGCGCTCGTCGGGCACGAGACCTTCTGTTACGACGATCTGACCGTCCGCGAGAACCTGCTGTTCTCGGCGCGGGCGGCCGGGCGCAGTGCGGCCGAGGCCGACGCGGCGCTCGAACGGCTCGGGCTCACCCGCCAGGCCGATGTCGCCCACCGCCGACTCTCGTCGGGGCAACGGCGGCGCCTGGCGATCGCGGTCGCCATGTCACGCGACCCGCGGCTCCTGCTCCTCGACGAACCGCATGCCGGGCTCGACGCCGAGGGCCGTGAGGTGCTCGACGCCGTGGTGCGGGCCGCGCCGGCCGAGGGCCGCACCGTCCTCATGGCCTCGCACGAGCTCGAGCACGCCCGGGCGATGGTCACCCGCGAGGTCGCGATCACCAGCGGCCAGGCCGGTGTTCGACATGACGCCGCGCCGACTCCCGCGTCCCCGCAACCGACGTCCACACCGGAGAACGTGTCGTGAACCTCTGGCGCGAGGTGAAGTTGGTGGCGGGGAAGGACCTCCGCATCGAGGCGCGCTCGAAGGTCACGTTGCAGCAGATCGTCCCCTTCGGGATGATCGTGCTGCTGTTGTTCGCGTTCGCGCTCGACCCCGATCGCGGCATCCTCCGACGAGTGGCGCCCGGTCTCTTCTGGGTGACCGTCCTGCTCGCCGCGTTGCTCGCGGTCTCGCGATCGTTCGGGATCGAGGCCGACAACGGCGCGCGTGACGGTCTCCGCCTGTCGGGTCTCGACGGGCCCGCGCTGTTCCTCGGCAAGGCAGCTGCGTTGGCCATCGAACTCCTCGCGCTCGAGGTCGTCCTGACCCTGGTGGTGGTGCTGGTGTACGGCATCCACCTGAACACCTGGCTGCCCCTCACGCTGGCCACGATCGCCGCGACCATCGGCGTGGCGGCCACCGGTACCCTCTACGGCGTGCTCGCCGCCGGGCTGCGGGTGCGCGAGACGCTCGTCCCGGTGCTGCTGCTCCCCGTGGTGGCGCCGGTGCTGCTCGGGGCCACCCGAGCCTGGGAAGCGGCCATCGACGGCATACCTTCGGATGCGTGGCCGTGGGTGGGACTCCTCGGGGTCTTCGCCCTCCTGTTCACCGCAATCGGGATGCTGGCCTTCGGCCCGCTCCTGGAGGAAGCGTGAGATGACGGATCCGACCGCGAGCAAGCGGGACGACATGAGGCTCCTGAAGCCGGTGGTCAGCACCGTGCTCGGGTGGGCCTCCCTCGTCGCGGTCGTCGTCCTCGCGCTCTTCGGGCTGTGGGGCGCGCCGCCCGACGAGGTGCAGAGCGACGCGCAGCGCCTCATGTACATCCACGTGCCTGCCGCGTGGATCGCGTACCTCGCGTTCGGTGTCACCGCGCTCGGCTCCGCGCTGTGGCTGTGGCCGCGCACGCGCTCGTCGGTCTGGGACCGGGTCGCGGGCGCGTCGGCGGAGATCGGCGTGATCTTCACCGCGCTCACCCTGATCCTCGGCTCGTTGTGGGGCCGTCCGGTGTGGGGAGTCTGGTGGGCGTGGGACGCGAGACTCGTCACCACCGCGGTGCTGTTCTTCTTGTACCTCGGGTACCTCGCGCTGCGGCGCATCCCCACGTCGCCGGAGTCACGAGCGAAGCGCTGTTCCATCGCCGCGCTCATCGCGTTCGTCGACGTGCCGATTGTGCACTTCTCCGTGAACTGGTGGCGCACGCTGCACCAGCAGGGCACGGTGTTCAACGAGCAGCTCGACGCGAAGATCCACGGAGTGATGGCGTTCACGTTGTGGTTCGGCGTGCTCGCGTTCACGTTGCTCTACGTGTACCTCCTCGATCGTCGCTACCGGCTCCTCGCGCTCGACGAGGACCGCGAGGACCGCGAGGTCGAGCTCGCGATCGCCGAGCGCGTCGCCGCAGAGCGACCTGTGGGCAACGTCTCGTCCGCTCCCGTCGGGGGGAGCGCGCAATGAGTACGTCGCCGGTGCTCGGCATGGAGTTCGCCGGGTACGTCATCACCGGATGGGTGCTCACGGGCGCCGTACTCGGTAGCTACTGGCTCTGGATGGTGCAGCGCACCAAGCGTGCGGAGAGATCCCGGGAGAGCGAGTGACCGACGTCCAGGCACCCCCCGCGTCCGACGCGCCACGGCCCGCGCCGCCGACGCGCCCGAACC
>Ga0302322_100004465_pt1 | contig 12164 bp, 10 predicted proteins | sample Fen_T0_2_FD_203757 | JGI IMG/M metagenome (GOLD analysis project Ga0302322, IMG submission 203757) | Peat permafrost microbial communities from Stordalen Mire near Abisko, Sweden - Fen_T0_2 | ecosystem: Environmental > Terrestrial > Soil > Wetlands > Permafrost | place: Sweden: Abisko... | reverse complement strand
GCAATACGGTTGCACAGAGTCAAGTTGGGAATGGTTTTGATCAGTGTTTTTTTAATGTCCAGATAAACCGGCATCCGGGGGCGAACAGCGTTAACAAAAGTAATTTGGTAATTACTGAAACGCAGATTGTTTTCGGCAATAATGCGGTTTTCATGATGCGCTTCTCTGTATAGGCGCATTTGATACTCAATCAGGGTATTTAGTTGATAGCCCAGAACGATAGGGCCTCTGAACGGATTATGATTAATTTGTAACCATTTATGCTTATCATGAAATAAATTAAAGTCATCTGTGGCGTTACGGGCTACTTCAATATGAATCTGGTCAAAAGTGAATGCCTCATCTTTCATTTTTCTTTCCCTGGGAATGGTGTGTTAAGATTTTGACGTTCAGGGTCGCCTATTAGCCTGTTTTTGTCAATAAACCCAATGCATATCCCTGAATACATCCTTATTGTTGCCGGTTCAGGCCGAATGCTGGCGCAGGCTGCAAAGTACGCTGGATTGAAGCCTTTAGTTATTGACCTGTTTGCTGATCTCGATACCCAATGCTATGCCGAGGCCTTTAGGCAAATACCGTCTTTAGCCGAGAAGCATCTAATACCTGCACTAGATTATTTTATTGAGCACTATGAAGTTGCGCATGTAATTTATGGCAGCGGCTTTGAATATTATCCTGAAAGTCTGCGTTATTTAGGTAGCCGCTTGCTTGTGTTAGGCAATCTACCTGATACCTTTGTAAATTTACACGATAAACCGGCATTTTTTTCCAGTCTCGACCAGTTAAATATTCCATACCCTGACGTTCGTTTTGCCCCCCCAACTAACGCCGGTAATTGGCTGGTTAAGCCGATGCAAGGACAGGGTGGCGTTGGAATAAAACGCTATCAACAGAATGACATCGACGAATTGGCGGTTTATTGGCAAACATATCAAGCAGGCACACAGCATTCCGTATTGTTTCTGGCGGATAGCCAGGAGATACAGATCATTGGTTTTAATACGCAATGGACTATAAGCTTAGATGAAAATCAGGCGTTTATTTTTTCAGGCATTATCAACAGTTGTGCTTTGTTGAACGAGCAGAAAGAGTGGATAGCCAACTGGCTAATGAAACTTGTTCCTTTGTTCGCCTTGAAAGGTTTGAATTCGATGGATTTTATACAAGCGGGCGATAAAAGTTTTGTATTGGAAATTAACCCTCGCCCTTCGGCCAGTATGCAATTATATGATGCCGATTTATTAAATAGACATATAAAAGCATGTCAGGGCGAGTTAACAGATTACCGTCGCCATACCGATTTTACGGGCTATCAAATTGTTTATGCCGAGCAGGATGTATTGATTTCTGAAGACTTTGACTGGCCGCCCTGGTGCATGGATTTGCCTGGATCTGGAGTCATTTGTCGCACAGGACAGCCGATTTGCAGTATTATTACCCATCAAAAACTAGCACAGTCTGTGATGAATGAGCTATCGATTAAACAACTTAACTTAATAAAAGGTTTTTACCCCCATGGAATATAAAGCTAGCGTTAATAAATTGACCAGTCCCCTGGTAAAGCATTTGATTGACAATGCCGATAAGTTACGCGTAAGTATAGAAACCCTGAAAAATGGCTGCACTATTGTTGATGCGGGTATTAATGTACCGGGCGGTTTAGAGGCAGGACGTATTATTGCTGAAATTTGTCTGGGCGGCATGGGTACTGTCACGATTAATCACAGTACTTATACGAATAACTGGCCGTTGTCGGTTAATGTTCATACCGGTAATCCGGTATTGGCTTGTCTGGGCAGCCAATATGCAGGCTGGAGCTTATCGCACGAAAAATATTATGCGCTGGGATCTGGTCCTGCACGGGCTTTGGCAACCAAACTAAGAGACGGTAAGCAAGAGCCTGTTGAAGAGTTATATAAAGAGTTGGACTATTTGGATGAAGCCGAAACCACAGTGTTAGTAATTGAGAATGATGCCATCCCTCCGCTTGCTATTGTTGAAAAAGTGGCAGCAGCCTGTAAAGTTGCTCCGTCAAAATTGACCATTATTGTTACGCCGACCAGCAGTTTGGCGGGTGGTGTACAAGTTGTGGCGCGAGTGCTGGAAGTGGCCATGCACAAGGCACATGCCTTGCATTTTCCTTTGGAAAACATTGTTGACGGTAGCGGTAGTGCGCCTATTTGCCCGCCGCATCCGAACTTTGTTAAAGCCATGGGACGTACTAATGATGCTATTTTATTTGCCGGATTCGTGCATTTGTTTGTCAAAGGTAGCGATGAAGCAGCAGAAAAATTAACCAGGGAATTGCCCAGTTCAACCTCTAAAGATTACGGTAAACCGTTTGCAGAAATCTTTAAGCAATATGGATACGACTTTTTTAAAATTGATGCGATGCTTTTTAGTCCTGCCAGTGTGGTTGTAACAGCGGTTGATTCAGGTAAAAGTTTCCGCGCCGGACAGCTGGATAATGCTTTATTGGATCAGTCATTCGGGGCATAAAACACAAGGTAATGCTTTATTACATACTAAAAATTTTTGTTTCCGCATTCGTCATCGTCGTGATTTCGGAAATTGCCAAACGCCATAGCGGCTTTGCAGCGCTAGTTGCTTCGTTACCGTTAACGTCCTTGCTGGCAATGATCTGGATGCACTTTGATGGCGTAGAATCAGCAAAAATTGCCGAGCTTTCCGGTCAAATTTTTTGGTTGGTAATGCCATCGCTGCTGTTGTTTCTGCTTTTGCCGCTGTTACTGAAACAGGGCTTGGGCTTTTGGCTGAGTCTCGGTCTTTCGGTGACAACTACCATTACCTGTTACATGGCATTGTTGCCATTATTACGCCGACTGGGAGTACAGTTATAAACAGGGGTCGTATCGCCATTTTTACCGATGATCCGGGTTGGCATGGTAAACAATTACGTCTTGCTTTTGCCGACCTGGGTTATAGCAGTGACTACGTTTCATTAACAAATTGTTGTTTTACTATTGAATCCGGCCAAAATCCGATTGTAATTCCGGGCTTTGAACAAGCTTTGCCAGACGCAGCTTTTGTGCGCGGTGTCCCCGGTGGTTCGCTGGAAGAAGTCGTGCATTATCTGGATATACTTCATGCTTTAAAAGTGATGAATATTCCCGTTTACAATGATGGGCGTGCGGTAGAGCGCAGTGTGGATAAGGGAATGACCAGTTTTTTGCTGCACAATGCCGGGTTGCCTACGCCGTTGACGTGGGTATTGCGTAATAGAGCGGATGCCTTAAGTATTGCAGAAAGTGAATTAAAAAAGGGTCATCTGCTGATTAGCAAGCCCTTGTTTGGGTCACAAGGTGAAGGTATTCGGCGCATTGAGAAAATGACGGATTTATTCTGGTTAACCAGTAGCCATGGCGTCTATTATCTGCAACGTTTTGTGCATTGTGCCGGGGTGGGCTTTTCAGATAATCGCGTGTTTGTTGTTAATGGCCGAGCCGTTGCATCTATGCGAAGACGCGGTAAATCCTGGTTAAATAATGTGGCGCGGGGTGCAAGTTGCGAACGGATTGATCTGGATGCTGAAATGGCTGAGCTAGCTGTTAAAGCGACAGCGGCATTAGCAATGGATTACGCAGGCGTAGATATTATTCAAGATAAAGACGGGCATTACACCATCATTGAAGTGAACAGCATTCCAGCATGGAAAGGCCTGGAAAGTGTTTGTGATATCACGATTGCTGAAGGGTTGGCAGATGATTTAATCAACCGTTACTTAACCATTTAGCCACAGATTGACACAGATACACACTGATAAACTGAAATATAAAAGAAATTATGTTGGAACTTAAAGTGATTCGATGTCTTGAACCTATGCATGAAGCACAACTGCTCAGCGAGCTTTATCAACAAGCCTGTGAAGTAGAGTTGCAGGCATTTAAGCCCGGCAATGTCAGCATTTATGCGGATGGTCATGATATGACAGTGGCTGATTTTAGAATCAGTGCGGAGGTAAGCGCCGCTCCGCTATGTAATCCGAAATATTCGTTAGGTGAAAAAATATTTTATGCTGTTAAGGCGACGCGTGAGGCAGTGGCTTGTAATACCAATTTAGGGATTATTTTGCTGTGCGCACCGTTAATTCAAGCGATCAGCAACGCACAGCCGGGCTTGTCTCTAAGGCAAGCTTTACACAAGGTTCTAACAACGACAACCCTGAACGATGCCGACTGGGTTTTTAAGGCTATCACGCTGGCATCACCTGGTGGACTGGGCCGCTCTGATGATCAGGATGTATCGCAAAAACCGTCGGTTAACTTGGGTGAAGCGATGAGACTGGCTAGCGCAAAGGATCGAATTGCTCTTCAATATATTACAGATTATCAAGATATTTTTGATTTTTCAGCCTTGATATATTACAATGCTATGAGTAAATGGGGTAATGAGGGTTGGTCGGCATTGTCAGTTTATACTGAGTTATTATGCCGGTTTCCTGACAGCCATATTGAAAGAAAATATGGTGATCAGCACTCTGCTTTGGTGGTCAGTAAGATGTCTCAACTATCAAATGAGTTGTCTAAAGCTGTTAGTCCGGAGCACACGCTACCGTTACTTTATAGCATAGATCAGGAGCTAAAAGCCAAGGGTGTGAATCCTGGAACGATGGCAGATCTGACCGTTGCAACGATATTAACAGTATTTTTAGAAGATTTTATAAAAAAGTCTTCATAATAAAAATCTCCCGATTTAATTGGGAGCGAATAAAAACTCGATATTAGCTCGAATTTTTCAATTTTTTCTTCATAGGGGAAAACAAGCATGGCAAAAATCAATAAATTGTGCGTTGGCGAATCTTTAGTAGGCGAAGGCAATGAAATTGCACATATTGACTTAATGGTAGGACCAAGAGGTTCAGCTGCTGAGTCAGCATTTGCAAACGCTTTAACAAACAACAAAGACGGCTTTTCTACTCTGTTAGCTGTTGTTGCACCTAACCTGATGGTTAAACCTGCAACCATTTTATTCAACAAAGTTACAATCAAAGGTTCTAAACAAGCTGTTCAAATGTTTGGCCCTGCTCAACGCGCTGTTGCTATGGCTGTTGCTGATTGTGTTGAAGACGGCACCATCCCAGCTGATGAAGCGGATGATTTATTCATTTCTGTGGGTGTATTCATTCACTGGCAAGCTGAAGACGATGCGTTAATTGAAAAATTCAACTACGCAGCAACTAAAGAAGCTCTGAAACGTGCTATTGCCGGATCACCAACTGCTGCTGAAGTTGTTGCTGCAAAAAAGACCGCTAAACATCCGTTCGCAGTTAACAACGAATAAGTTGTTGTTAACTAAACATATCGCTTAAGCGATTGTTAGGTAAGTAACAAGCCATTTAAGTTGTAACTTTAAATCAGGCTTGCAAGCATGTTGTAAACCCCCTGTGATCAAATGGGGGGTTTATTTCAAAGTTAAAAATACCCCCGCTTCTATCAGCCGGGTTTGTCCATTCGTTAGTAACCTCCCTCCAAAGCTTCTAAGTTTAAACTGTCTCTGTTGGCAAATAGTCAATGGATAACTGCTGCATCGTCATCGCCAACTTATCCGGCAGTTACACCACGCAAACCAAAGCATTAAAAGAAACCATTGCCAACCTACAGCAAGAAACCCGCCGCCAAGCCAAAACCATCACTCCCGTGCAACTGGCGGGCAACGAGATTTACGAAATTCTCAAAAAGCGGCTGATACTCACTTTACCGGATGACAGTGTGATCAACGATGTCGCCGAAGAATACGCCCAGCGTATCAAGGCGGCGACGGATGGCGGCTATATTACCGCCACCAGCATAGAACAAATTACCGAACAAGTGCGCGAAACCTATCCGTTTCATCCGGCTTTCAAACATCTGGTGGCGCTGTTTAAAGAAAACGAAGGCTTCCGGCAAACACGCGGCTTAATGCAATTTGCCGCACGCCTGCTCAAAAGTGTCGAAGACAGAGCGATTGACGACGTTTTTTTGGTTGGCTCCCAACATCTAAATCTCAACGATGTGGATGTCAAAGATGAAATAAGTCGTATTGCGCCCTCTTTACAACCCGCTATGGCCCACGATATTGCCGATGGCGGCAGTGGCAGCGCCGTTGCCGAATCGATTGATGCTCAACTCTCCAGTGATGCCGCGACACAAGTCAGCACTTTATTATTAGCCTCATCACTCTCCAGGGCGGTTGGCGGTCGTATTGGCCTATCCGAAGGCGAAATTATCGAATTTCTGGCCGCGCCCAATCGTAAACCGGATGAATTTGTCACCGCCTTGGAAAAGCTGAAAGAACAAGCCTGGTATTTGCATCGCGAAGAGCAGCGTTACTTTATTAGAGACACCGAGAACCTGTCGCGTAGAATTGAGCGTGATGCAATAGGCATTCCACGGCCCAAAATCGACCAGGCCCTGATCAACCGTTTGACCGGCATACTTCAACCGGTCAGCAAAGCCGCCTACCAGGAACTGAAGGCCCTGCCCTTGCTGGATGAAATTCGCTTGACGGGAACGAGACTCCTGATCGTGGTGCGTCCCGACGGCAAATTGCCACCCCAGCAACTGAACAACTTTTTCATGTTCCAGCAAGAAAAAACAATTTGCTGGTGCTTTCCGGACAGGATAGTCATTTTGCCGATGCCGTCGAAGAACGGCTGCGTGAACTTTATGCCATTGAACAGATAGTCAGACATCTTAAAGACGGCGATACGCTCTATCAGGAAGCGCGTGAACGTCTGGAAGATGCCGAACAACGCTTTATGAAAGCCTTGTCCGGCGCCTATAATCGCATCTATTTCCCAGGTAAAGACGAAAGTACCGGCGAAGAGGCGCTGTTAATGGTAACGATTGATAATGGTCTCAAGGTTGGAACGGGCGAACAATCGGCGGAAAAACAAATTGAAGCATTACTCGCCAGTCCACGTGCCAATTACAAACTGGCCCTGGATGTCAAAAATGACATCAATAACTATCTGGCACAGGCGGAAGTCTATCTCTGGCCGGAACAGTGCCGCCGCACGCCCTGGAAAGATGTGCTGATGCGGGCCAAAACCAACCCGGAATGGCCCTGGATGCCCGGTAGCGGCCGGCATGGATATGCTCAAAACCGAAGCCCTGAAACAAGGGCGCTGGCGGCAAGGTGAAGATGGCTATATTGAAAAAGGCCCGTTTCCCAAAGAAAAAACCACGTTGAATATTGCTCCGCAAGGCACCAACAAAGACTCCGGCGAATCCATTCTGATGCTGACCCCGCGCAATTGCGGAGCCAGCCCCATCGTACACTATTCCCAGAATGCAACGGTTTCAACCGTTGATCCGATAGTTGAAGATCTGGATAACTTTACGACTAACACCGCAAACCTCTATTTTCTGGCAGTCGATAGCGAAGGTAAACATGAAATCGGCGAACCGAAGCGCTGGCTCGCCGACTTGATGATTCGCCATCAAATTCATGCCGCCGCCGATAAACGCAGTATTGAACTAAAGTGCTTGCCGCAAGCAGACATTTACTACACCCTGAATGGCAGCAATCCCAAGGAAGGCACACACTATGAAGCACCCTTTGAGATTGGCGAAGAGGCTTACCGGTTATTGGTTTTTGCCAAAGCCGGTGAAGCCACTAAAAATACCGAATTCAGCATACCGGCCAGCGGTGATAAACACGTACAAATTGATGACCATAAACCGGCACGCCTGGTAGATACCAAACGCGTTAATCTCGATAACACGGAAAAAGTTTTTGCAGTGATTAACCGTTTTCGAGACCGCAGCAGTACTTTATTAAAAGGCGTGCGCATTCAAATCGGCGACTACCCACTTAAGGCGGGACAAGCAGGCGTAGGCCGGAATAAGACCACCCAAGCGTAGCGCGTGGTGGCGTTTCCGGCACTACCATCTGCTACCATCTGCTACCATCTGCTACCAGCGAAATACCGGAAACGCCAGTTTTCGCTATCGTTCGAACCAGCTTATTCCAGCCTGACTAAATAAGGTGTTTTTCCTTATTTTAATTCCCCTCACCCAACCCTCTCCCGCTGGAGAGGGCTTTTAGCGCTTCGCGCTGAATAGTTACAATCTTTACAAGCTATCGAACCTTTCGCCTTAAACCTCTAAATGATAAATCCCCGTCGCAATCTCCAAAGCGATGCGTGCTTCAACCAACTGTAGCTGTAATGCAAGAAGCTCTATTTTTTTATCAGTCAAATTATTCCAGCTGACGTAATAATTGAGCACACCGATTTGTCCATGTTCGATTGCCAGCTTGTAGGCATTTACCAGATTTTCCAGATCTGGAATTGCCGTATGAAGAGATTGAATTTGTTTATTTAAAGATGTGATGTTCACCAGCAACTCAGCAATATCCGCTTTCGATTGAAACACCCGGTTAGTGTATTCATCAAACAGTTGCTGCCGTGTCGCTACGGCAAGGGCAATCTGGCCCTGATTTTGGTCGAATACCGGCAAGGTTACTGTTACACCTGCGCCCAGTGTGTAATAAGCGCTGGGATTCTTGGACTGGCTGAAGCCGATGCTGATTGTTGGAAACTGTTGCAATACTTTTATATGGACTTGTTCATCCTGGTTTTTATAAGCCTGTTGTAAGGCCATTAAATCCAGACGCCGATTGCTCAAGTCATGCGTCAGCTTGCCGTAAGCGGGGGCTGTCCATCCGTCGGCTAAAGCCAGGTCTTGCTGTAACTTGATTGCCTCGTAAGGTTGAAGTCCCAACGCCCTGTTCAGGCGTTGCTGTTGCTGGTTTTTTTGCTGCATAATGGCTTGCAGACGAACATCGATGCCGTTTTTAGCGCTGATAGCCGCGACGCGATCCAGCTCTGTAACCAGTCCTTCATCCGCTGCCTGTTGTATCCGCACACGATTGCTTTCAAGACGCTGCAACATTTCTTCCAGCAACAGTTGTTGTTTAGAGTAGACCAGCAGTTGATAGACAGCCGTTTTTGCCCCCTGAGCAATTTGCCATTCCTGCCAGGCAATGTGTAAGTCAACGGATTGTTGTTCCGCTTCTGCCGCAGTTAATTTGTTCGACCGTGTAATCAGCGATGTGACTTCCCAGCCAAGTCCCAATCCAAGACCGGTGACCTTGCCCTGATCAAGCCCGCCGCTTAATGCAGCGAAGCTATAGGATAAAGTCGGGTTCGGCAGTAATCCCGCTTGTAGTAACTGCGCGTTGGCGATGCCATGATGATCCCGTGCGGCGCGTAACTCAGGATTACGCAACACCGCTAAAATAGCCGCTTCATCCGGCGATAAACCGTCCTCGATGTTAAACGGTACCGGTTTAAGCAAAGGATGCCTGATCTGGGCAGCTTGAATACTTAACTGCTGCGCCGCAGGTGTTTCAAGTTGCTGTTGAACGGATTCGTCAGTCAGGGCTTTTGAATGGTATTGAGAACAGCCCAGCAATAGATAAAAGAATGCTGCCGGTAATAAATTGATGCCGCTATTTTTCATAGTGTATCGCTCTGTTTATTACAGAAAGTGAGCACAATTTTAAGGCCTGGATTGTTATCCGATAACGCTAGGGTTCCGCCATGAAGATCGGCAATCGCTGCAACAATGCTCAGGCCTAGGCCGTTTCCCGGCGTTGTGCGGCTTTGTTCAAGCCGGTAAAACCGCTGAAAGACTTTTTGGCGATAGGCTTCAGCAATTCCGGGACCGTTATCGGCAACAGTCAATTCAATTAGAGTACCTGTGGAGCGCAAACTGACTGCGATCTGTGTGTTTACGGGCGTATGCAAGATGGCATTATCCAGCAGATTAAAAGCCAGTTGCGTCAGCAGTTCTTTATCACCGGTCAGTGTTGCATCTCGTTCAATGTTTGAGATGATGGCTTTTCCCTGCTCCTCCGCTACCGGAGACAGCGCATCAATCACGGATACAACGATGTCGCTGAGACTGACAGTTTTGAAACCACTTCGGCGGGAGCCGGATTCAATCTGGGAAATTCTCAACATGGCGGAGAAGGTATCGAGAATCGTATCGACTTCCTGAATGGCAAAAGCGATCCGCTCCTTGTATTGCTCTGCCGAAAGAGTCCTGCTCAAAGCATCTTCAAGCCTGAATTTTAAATGACTGACCGGCGTACGCAGATCGTGTGCAATGTCACTGGAGACTTGCTGAATATTCTCGATTAACGAGCCAATTTTATCCAGCATAAGGTTTAACAATAAAGCCAGGTTATCCAGTTCATCGCGGTTTTTTGAAACATGCAACCGGTGCTTCAGGTCACCTGCAATAATCGCCTGTGTTGATTGGGTAATGCTGTCGATTTTTCTCAGGAAAGCACGGCTGAGATATAAACCTCCGCCTGCGCCCAGGAAGATAACTAAAACGAAGCCCCAAATAAAAGCCTGAATAATCGCCTCACCGGCCTTCTGAATAGTGTCGCCGTCATGACCAACACCCAGCCAGATAGCGTTTGGAAGAGCCATGACCCTAATGTAGAGAAGTTTTTTTCCATGTTTATTGGCCCCCGGTGTTCGCATGACGGTTTGCCAACCCTCGGAAGGTTGAAAATTATTGAGGCTTCCGGCTATCAATTGGCCGTTCTGAACAATTACCCCGTATTCAAAAAGAGTGTGCATTCCCCGTTCATCAACTTCGTCAATCTCGTCTTTTAATTCGGCTATTCCGCCTGAATCATATTCGGTTTTCAGCCGGACGGCTTCCGTTTCGATGCTGTTTTTAAGTTGTTGCTCCAGCGTATGGTTGGTCAGCAAATAAACGGTTATGCCAATGGATAAAAAAGAACACAAAAAAAGCAGCAAATATAAAGCCGAGAGTTTAAAGCTGATGGTGCCAACTATATTAGGAAGCTTCATGAATCCTATATCCTGCGCCACGAACGGTATGAATGAGATCGGGCTTGTTCCCTGCATTCAGCTTACTGCGCAAGCGGCTGATATGGGTTTCGACAATATTGGTTTTGGGATCAAAATGAAAATCCCAGACGTTTTCAAGCAGCATGGTGCGTGTGACCACCTGTCCGGCATGACGGACAAGATACTCCAGCAGGCGAAACTCGGTCGGCTGAAGATCGATGAGTTGCCCGCTACGCCTGACGATTCTTTTCATCAGGTCGATTTCAAGACCTGAAATCTGCAAGACTTTCTGTTCCACTGTTTCCCTTGGCCTGCGTAGCAGCGCATTGACCCGTGCGCTAAGCTCACTTAAAGCGAACGGTTTGACCAGATAATCATCGGCGCCTGCATTCAGGCCCTCAACACGATCATCAATCCCGCACATGGTGGTAAGGAACAGTACCGGCACAGTACAGCCGGCGCTGCGCAGAGTTTTTACCAGCGTAAGTCCATCAAGGCCGGGCAGCATTCGATCGACAATCAGCAAATCATGCGTTCCCTCTTTGGCAAGAAGCAGGCCTTCATAGCCATCCCTTGCCGGATCGATAGTATGACCAGCCTCTTTAAGACCGGCCGAAACATAATCCCTGGTCTCTTTATCGTCTTCGATAATTAATATTTTCATAGTATTAGCGGAATTGCCTGAGTTCAGAAATAGAATAACCTCAAGCACATTGCAGGAAGCCTTCCAAAACTATACAGTTTTGTAATGATTATTTTTCTGTTCTTGAAATTAGGCGATAAAAGCTCACCTAATCGTATTTGATATTGACTGAATGATTGTGACTAAAAGATTGGGATAAATACCGAACCAGACCAGCAATAGACTTAAAGCGGCGAGTATTGCAGTGGAAATCCATGCATTGGAAGATTCCTCGGCTTCACGCACCGCTTCCTCAACATTCATCGACATAACCACGATGATTCTCAAGTAGTAATAAAGTCCCAGGCCGCTCCCGATGATAATAGCGAGCAGCAATCCCCATAATCGAGCATCAGCACCACTGGTGAAAATATAGAATTTACCGATGAATCCGGCGGTGAGGGGAATACCCGCCAGCGAAAACAACATCAGGGTAAACGTTCCTGCCAGCCACGGCCGCCGCCAAAACAATCCATGATAAATTGAAATGTCGCCAGCTTCTGTTTGTGGTGTTGAAAGGACCGAAACGACCCCGAAAGCGCCGATCGTGGTAATGAAATAAGCAACCAGATAAAAAGTAACTGACTCTACCGCCAATTGTGGAGCAATGCTGCCACCAGCAATGAATGCGACCAGCAGGTAGCC
>Ga0302322_100004463_pt1 | contig 12164 bp, 8 predicted proteins | sample Fen_T0_2_FD_203757 | JGI IMG/M metagenome (GOLD analysis project Ga0302322, IMG submission 203757) | Peat permafrost microbial communities from Stordalen Mire near Abisko, Sweden - Fen_T0_2 | ecosystem: Environmental > Terrestrial > Soil > Wetlands > Permafrost | place: Sweden: Abisko... | reverse complement strand
TGCCCGTTACATAACTGCCAGCCACGGGGAGCAAAATTTCCGGCAAACATGCGTATTTCTGCCAATGTTCCGTCCATGATATTTAAATTTAAATAAGTTAAAAAATAGGTTTGCCAGCCATTAATCCCTTGATGGGAATATGCCGAACAAACAGATAATATAATTCATGCCCAGGTAAGGAGGCATAATGCTGAACGGCTGACTGCCACCGGTAACACCAATCGCCAGGGTTGAAACTGCCGGGGCCATGGTTGCCAGGTCAGTAGCGGCGCCGGTAAAAATATTGGTACCTGCTAAACGACGGTTAGATGGATCATTTGACAGCCCGGTAGCTCCCTGGTTGCCCTGTGGGCTTACCGTTCCCGTAAGTGGGTGGGTATGTGCCGGCATATTACCTGTGGTAAGCGTAACGCTTGTTGAGCCTGACAACTGTCCCAAAGTAATATTGGCTAAACCCGGTCCCTGGCCTGTGCCTACAGCCACACGCCCACGAAAGTCGGGTAATGCAAAAGTAGTTTGGCCATTACCACCATAAGTTGTTCCTAAAATTGAAAACAGTGCTGTGTTTTGTGCGATGGGCATAAGCTGATTAGAACAAAATGCCCAGGTCCGTGGTGCGAAATTTCCTGCAAACATGCGGATTTCGCCAATAGTTCCTTCCATAATTGATGATGTTTAAGGTGTTAGAATGGTTAATTAGATTTTAAAAATAGAAAAAACATTTTAATATGTCAAGCTTTATTTTTAATTTCTTAAAAGCTTTATAAAAAATTAATCCAGCAGCCATTTTAGCATCGACGGGTAAGCCGCAACGTTTAACTCAGCAGCTTTTTTTTCATCAGCAGCCATCCCCTTCCATTGCAGCATGGGTAAACCAAAATATCTTTTTGCTGCAAAATTTTCGGCAATATAACTGCCGCCGCCTTTATAACCATCATCATGAAAAACAAAATGCGGATCAAGATTCATATGCATACAGGCTGCGTAAGACCAGGCGATGGCCATCATCTCTTCAGCCTCACGATCTGGCCGTTTGCCGAGGGCCGCTTCATTTAAAGTTTCCCTGTCGGCAGCAGGTACCACCGCAATATGACCGGCTTCATGTAAAATATCTCCCGGAAATTTAAGTGCGTCTGTATCAATTATAATACAGCCCCCTTCAATAGAAAGGCCCGGCAAAAAACTGTTTGCCGTAATTTTCCGGTGAATTGTTTTAATACCGATACTGTGTAAAAATCCGATACATATTTCAAGGCTCTTTTCAACATTCAATTTATTTATACCTGCAGATCCGGTTTGATTTTCTTCCATATTTTTTAGCATTCAGTTAAACCGTGAAGATAATTTATAATCGGTAAAAATAAACCAGTTTATCGGCTACTCCTTTCCGGCACCTTTTTTCGCTCCACCAACACGCAGGTGCAACATATCTGAAATGTATGCGGTAAACAGTTGCTTTAAAAAGCAACTAACGATACCGATAAATTGCTTTATACTCATATATAAACAAATTTATTTTGTAAGCAACCCTGCTTTTATTTGTAGAATACTAACTTAAATACTATTTTGTATCGCGATACCAAAAACTAATCTCAGCAATATGAATACCAGGAGAAAATTCTTACTCAGCGGTAGTATGGCGTCAGTTGCCTTACTTACTGCCAAACCCTTTACTACATTAGCCAATACACTGGCACCGGTAACGGGCTTTTCGGTAAACAGTAATAAGATCGTTTTATTACATACCGGAAATTACAATCCCGGTAACCAATCCCTGGCTGTGCAGCAGATCAGCCGTATTAAAAAAAACACGGGCAACCTGGTGCTTTTACATGCGGGTAACGCTGTACGTGAAAATGCAGAAAACATTCATTTTGATTCGGTGCTGAAGCCTGCCAATTGTGCATCAGTCTCTGCAAACAATTATAAGATCATCTATAAAGACAAAATAAAAATAGGTATCATAACAGCTGCAGCCGCTGAAAAAAATACGGTAAACAAAACACTGGCACTTGCTGTTTTTCTGAAAGAAGAAAAAAACTGCGACCTGGTTATTTGCCTTTCAAAACTTGGTTACAAAAACAAGACTGCTGCGGATGACATGCAACTGGCCGAAAATTCAACGGCACTGGATATCATCATAGGCGGACATCCGTCCAACTATACCCCTCATGCCGTTACTGCGCAAAACAAAAACAGGCATGAAGTGATTATACACTCAGCTGCTGATGCAGGCTTTGCCCTGGGCAATATTGAAGTTGGCTTTGATGTTGCCGGCAATAAAAATTCAATTGCGCTCAACAATTTATTAACCCGTATAGCAGCCGACAGCTAATACATCCATAGCTTTACGGAATGAATAAACCCATATATGTTTTGGGTACCGGCCTCAGCCATGATGGCTCTTCCTGTCTTTTAAAAGACGGTGAAATTATTGTTGCTATTGAAAAAGAAAGGCTTTCCCGTATAAAACATGATGGAGGTAATGACAGCCTTAGTATTGATTACTGCCTGCAAACTGCAGGCATTGCTGTTAACGACCTGTCCCTGGTGGTGCAATGTGCCAATTTTGAAAAGGATGAGATCAAAAAAGAAAACTACAAAGGCAAACGATTGTTTACTGCTGATTGCCCGGTTCCATTTGTAACCATTTCACATCACCTGGCGCATGCCTGGAGTGCAGTGGGCACCTCTCCTTTTGATACATGCGCTGTGATGGTAATTGACGGTTGCGGCAGTTTTTATCATCAGTGCGATGATTTGGAAGGTGCGCTGATACCGGCTCATACAAACAGTACGCCCGGCCTGTATGCTGAAAAAGACAGTTACTATTTTTTTGACGGCAAAAATTTACAACCAGTTTATAAAGACTTTTCCATCATCAATTACCTGCAGCAACCACAGCAGGTTTATCTGCCTACATCCAACCATTCCATTGGCGGTTTATATTCTATGGCAAGCAATTATTGCTTTGGCGATTTTGATGATGCCGGAAAATTAATGGGCCTGGCTCCTTATGGAAAAAAAGGAATGTACACAGAGCATTTATTTATACTGAAGGATGGAAATGTTTGGGTGGATGAAGAAGTGATGTACCGGCATTTTACAAAACCGGCTGATGCTGTTACACATCCCTTCAAAGAAAATTTTCAATATTTCGCCAACATGGCAAGATGGGTGCAGGATGAAACTGAACGTGCAGTTTTGTATGTTATAAAAGACCGCTCGGCCAGGTACCCACATCAAAACATTTGTTATGCAGGTGGCGTTGCTTTAAATGCAGTGGCCAACAGCAAAATTATTGAAGAAGCCGGTTTTAAAAATTTATACATGGAGCCGGCAGCAGGCGATAACGGCCTCGCCCTTGGTTGTGCATACTATGGCTGGATGCATGTTTTGCAAAAAGAAAAAGTAAAACACAATGGCAGTACTTTTTTTGGTAAGCCTTATCAAAACGAAACAGTGCTGCAGGCATTAATGCAATACAATGATGCCATTGATTATTCATCGGATGATTGTGTTGAAGAAAAAACAGCTGATCATTTATTGCAGGGTAAAACAGTTGCCTGGTTTCAGGGTGGTGCCGAATTTGGCCCCAGGGCCCTGGGCAGAAGAAGTATTTTGGCGGACCCAGGAAGGAAAGATATTCAGCTGCATATCAATTCAACCATAAAGTTCAGGGAAGACTTCCGGCCCTTTGCTCCTTCAGTTTTATACGATGATAAAGATATTTATTTTGAATTGGGATTAGAGAGTCCTTATATGATCCTGATCGACCGCATCAAACCACAATGGAAAGATACCATGCCTGGCATTGTACACGTGGATGGCACCTGCCGTGTGCAAACCGTGAAGGATGAAAAAGAACCATTTTATAAATTACTGACCGCATGGAAAAAGAAAAGCGGCATTTCCGTTCTGCTCAATACATCCTTCAATAAAAAAGGAATGCCCATTGTAGAAACTCCCCTTGAGGCCATTGATTTCTTTTTAAATTGCAACCTGGATATTTTGGTCATCAACAATTACATCATCACAAAGAAATGATACAATACCTGCAACTGCCCATATTTTTTGATGCTGAAAAAATGCAGCAGGAGATGAATTTACTGGGCAGCCAGTTATGGGAATTGCATTTTCAGGTTAAACATTACGATGGAGAATGGAGTGCCATTCCCTTGCGAAGCATCAACGGGGATATTGAGAATAAATTTATATCGCCGGTTGAAGATGCCACACTCTACAAGGATACGGTGCTCTTACAAAAATGCCCCTACATGCAGGAGGTATTGCATTTTTTTAAATGCCCGTTAATGGCGGTACGTTTATTAAAACTTGCAGCAGGCACACAAATTCACGAACATAAAGATGCAGACCTTTGTTTTGAAGAAGGGTTGGTTCGCTTTCATATACCTGTTATAACCAATGCCGACATTGAATTTAATCTGAATAAAGAACGAATGCATTTAAAGGAAGGCGAATGCTGGTATATGAATTTTAACCTGCCGCATTCCTTACACAATAAAAGTAAAACAGACAGGGTGCACCTGGTGATAGATGCAGTAGTGAATGACTGGATAAAAAATTTATTTCAATTGCCCGGTATACTTAACAAAAAAGAAATTGCGGAAACCCCAAAGCACTCTCAGCAGGAACAATCGGATATCATTGCACATTTACGCAGCATGAATACTGATGTGGCCAATAAGCTTGCAGATGAAATGGAAAACAATTTTCGCTAACTACAGATCGGCCCACATCCTGAACAAATTACTATGCGTTTGCAACAAGAGATTTGTTGCCGGTGAGTTGGGTGCCTGCTGAAACAAAGCACCATGTACCTGGTTCAGCTGAAACAAAATTTGCCGCTGTCCCGGATCTTTCACATTGCTTTGTATCCAGGTAACCGCTGCTACCCTTTCGCCGCTTTTAATTTCATTTACACAATGCAGGTACTGGCAGGGATACAGCACCGCGTCGCCTTTGGCCGGTTTAAAATTTGATAACCCTGTATCAGACTGAATGGACAGTTCGCCACCTTCATAGGTTGCAGGATCGCTTAAAAATACGGTCATGGCCAGGTCGGTGCGTATGGGCGGGTTGCCCATTACCGGGCTATCCACATGCCAGCCATAATATTTACCGGCGCTGTATTTACTTACCAAAAAAGGATACACGGTTTTAGGAAGGGCCGCAATGTTGAACAAAGGGCTTTGCGCCAGCGCAGCGTTTATTATTTGCTGAATTTCGGCAAGATTTGCATTGCCTGCTTCTATCTGCAAATTATTTTTTACATCCTTAGCTGCAAGGCTGGCTGTTAATTTTCCATCCACAAAACCAGCATTGGCGATCAATGCATCAATAGTTATTAATTCAGCAGCCGTAAGCAGCCCAGGTATATGTACCAATTGTTGGCTCATAACAGTTATTTTTTTAAAGATAAAATAACCACGAACCAATCCCAATTAATTTTCGGGGATCACAGCACTTTTTTTAAGCAACAACAAGCAACAAATCCGCATTTTCTTCGGGTCTTGTTCGGGAATGCTTCGGGACATGTTGCTTAGATTCCGAACAAGTCCCGAACAAGACCCGAAGCAAACCAAAAGAAAAGCAACCCTTTCACCCCTACCAAAGCCTGGTTAAAGCCATACCAAAGCCCCGGATAAGCCGTGAAACAGCATTATGTTAAATAGGGTTATTATACTAAGATCTCCAGCTAATACCGCTTTCCGCAATTCTGCCCATTCCACAAAACTCTTTCTTATTTTTAACCCATGAAATTTCAATTCTGGTCTGTTGGTAAAAATCATGAGCCTTATGTAAAAGAAGGTGTTGAGTTGTTTACAAAACGAATCTGTAATTATTACCCGGTGGAATGGAACATCATTCCCATGCCCAAAAATGCTGCCAGCCTGGGCGAAACTGATCTGAAGAAAAAAGAAGGAGAAATAATAACCGGGCTTTTACAAAAAGATGATTGCCTGGTTTTGCTGGAAGAAACAGGTAAGATGATGGGCAGCGAAGACCTGGCAAATTTCATACAGCAACGGGCGAATGAAAGTACAAAGCATATCGTGTTTTTAATTGGCGGTGCTTATGGCGTAAGTGACGATATAAAGAAAAGAGCCAACTATACATGGAGTTTATCCAAACTCGTTTTTCCGCATCAACTGGTGCGGTTAATTTTAGCCGAACAGGTTTACCGGGCGTGCAGCATCAACCGAAATGAAAAATATCATCACAGTTAGCATCTGACATAAATTATTTTAGCCTTCGGCAAAAAGGATTGGCCCGCAGATATCGCTGATTACGCAGATTTTGAAAAACTCTTTTCAGCGACATCTGCGATATCTGCGGGCCTATAAATCTGTGGCTAAAAAAAAGCCCGTCCCGTAGAAACGGGACAGGGCTTAGCTTATAGTGTACGGATGGAATTATTATTGTTGTTGTTTGATCAGCTTCTGTACAATCGTTGCATCATCAGTTTGAATATGCAGCATGTAAGGCGCTGACGGAAGCCTGTCAAGATCATTAATAGTGAACCAGTTAAACCCTTTCAGGCCTTTTACCGATTTACTGAATACCATACGGCCATTGATATCGATAAACCTGAAATCAACCGGTGTATTGTGTGTAAGTGTTAAGTACACATCTATTTTACCGGTGAATGGATTGGGTGCCACTTTTGTGATCAGCTGTACACTGTTATCAATGCGGATGATCACGATCTGGCTGTATTCAAACTTACCATCTATATCCACCATCTTCAGGCGGTAGTAATTCACACCCTGCAAAGGCATTGGGTCTACCAGGTCGTAACTGGTTGGGGTGCTGCTGTTGCCTCTTGCATTTACTGTCGCTATTTTGCTGAAGTTCAGGCCATCCCCGCTACGCTCAACCTCAAACTGTTTAGTGTTCAATTCATTGGCAGTAACCCAGTTCAGGTCTACCCTGGTGCCGTTAAGGCGGCCACTAAAGCTGATAAGTTTAACTGGCAGCGTTTGGTTCCAGGTTATTATTACCGTTGCAGGCGATGGATCATACAATCCTGCTGCATCCATAGAAGCGTAAGTAAATGTGCTTATATGTGCAGTATCACTTGGATCGATCAGCAGCAATGCCGGGTCGAATGCCGTGATCACCGTATTAACAGAAACCAGGGCACCGTTATAAAATAATACGGCATTATCAGGCACGCTGGTTATCTTATACGTTTTACCCGTTCCCAGTAAACCATCTTCCGCGTCTGAACCGGTTAGGCCCGGCACTGCATATTGTAATCCCGGAGTATTCTTGTTATAATTCGCACTTTTATCATCCGAATCCGGTAATCTTTCAATACCAAAATTTACGCCCGTTACATTTACCGTTCCGGTATTAACAGCAATACCTACAATAGGCGTAACTGCACTGTTTCCTATGCCTGCATTGTTGTTTATACCATACGAGTCGCCTGTTGGAAGCCAGCCGGTTGGCAGGGCAGCATCCGGCGGTGCGTTATCGCCAATGTTTAAACTGGTGGTGGATAACCTGAGTGTAAAATTGGTTTGTATATCCACAGCCGGGAATGAGAAAGAGCCGCCGGCCGTTAAAGTGGTACGGTAAGCCACTTTTCCGGAAGCATCTACCAGGTACGCATACACAACCATACCGGTAACCACTCCCATTCCTGTACCATTAACAATGTTATCCGTAAGTCCGTTGGGGTCGTTAAATAAAGACCCGCTCACGATAATTTTATTTTTTGCGATACCAAAATCAAATGGCGCCAGGCAGGTTTGTGCACTGGTAGCAGTAAAGCTGTGCTGCAATATGGTGGTGGTATGATGGAAGGCCGGAACACTTGCCGGATCCAGTTTTGTAATATAACATTGCGGGTACCGGATGAACTGTATCTTAATATTATCTATATACACAGTGTCTGCATCACCCACACTTGCATTGGTGAGGAACCGGAGGTAAGTGGTTGCTGCTGCATATTGTGTAATGTCCTGGTTGTATATGGTTACATAATTTGCATCCGTACTGCCATCGCCGGCAATTGTGAATACAGTACCAAAGGTTGAACCGTCCTTAGATGCCTGTACAATAACATTTTTACCCGCAGTTAATGTAGCACTTTTTCGCCTGTACGAGAATGTAAGGAAAGCGTATGAAGCGCCGTTTAGATTTACGGTACGGGTAGCTGAACGGTTTGCGTCTTTCAATCTTAATGCATAAGAAAATGCTCCATCTTTAAATATATCCACATCGGTATTAGCCGGTGTTTGTGTGTTATTACAGAATCCAACAGAGGGGTCGCCTATATCAGTCCAGTTGCCGATCCAGGCGGCATTGCCATCGCTGCCCGCTGCACAGGTATTTGTTCCGCCTGGGCCATCAAAATCATCGGCCACAAATTTTTCGGGATAAGTAACAAACTGGTAAGTTCCTGTAGCATCCACAATCACCGAATCTTTAAGCTCATTGGCATCAACGGTCGCATTGCAGTTTCCATCCACATACAAATACACTTTGGCTCCGGCAAAGCCTGTACCACCATCATTATTAAGCCCATCTTCATTCTTATCCAGGAATGCCTGGCCTGCTATCACATTCTGGTTAAAAGGTGCCGGGCAAACTGCTATATCCACATATACTTTGGCATTATCACACACGATTGGTGAAGGTGTTGAACAAACGCCGTATTCAAAAGTATCTTTTCCTACATAACCCGGGTTGGGTGTGTAAATTATAGTGCCGTTGGTATTGATTGATATGGTACCATGCCTGGCAAGCAATAAGCCAGCATTATTTACCGAAGTAGGATCAATTACAGCCAGGAAGCCAAAGTCGTTCAATAACACCGGAATGGTTACAGGCTGGTTCACCATGGTACGGGCATAATCGTCGTTGGCAAAGATCAGCTTCTGCTTACAGAAAGGCTGAATGGTAGAGCCTACATCCCAACTTGGATTGGCGACATTGGCAGTAGAAGGATCTTCTCCATAAACAGCGGCCAGTTTAGCCCCGTTACAGGTAAAGATTGCGATACCGCTTTGATCGTTATCAGTAGGATCTAATACCCTTTTATGGTTCAGCGCATTTAGCGCATATGATATATCATAATGCAATCCACAGGGACTGATACTGCCGCCCTGCGTAACATCACCATTGTATTTTACATAGATGGTTGTGTTGGCAGTAGGTGTTACCCAAATGGGATTATCGTTTCTGGTACCATCTGTAGAACCAGGTGCCCAGGCAATGGTAGCATAGTCGGTTAACCGTGATTCGGAAATCAGGTTAAAGGCCCAGTCAAAATCCTGACCTATATTACCACCGCCTCCGGGAGTGTAAGAATCCACAATTTCAATAGCAGTGAATGATTCTCCCGTAAGGCAAACAAATTTATAGGCAGCAGTGGCCGATAAAGGCATCGCAAAACGAATCGGCGTTTTGGGCGGTAAAGTAATTGTACCGCTGCTTGGCACTCCTGAAGACCAGTTAATGGTTAAAGACCTGCTTAAACTATTGTATAGCATCACAACTGCAGTATCTGCCGGGTTGGCAGCACGGCCGGTTGTAGGTACAGGCGAGTAATAAATATTGGAATACCAGCTGGCCGGGAAAATGGGCACTTCCCTAGAAGAGTAGTTATCATTTCCGCCAAAGTGAACATCTACACCAACGGGTGCCGAACTGGTTACCGTTGCGCCAGACATCACACCACCATTCACATGCAGTACCTGGCCTTCATTGAGCACAGTTGTTGTTTCAAAGGTTCCGTTATTGTCTTTATCAATATTTACCGTGGTATTATTTTCTGTGGCACGTACAAAAAGCGCCGTGTAACGGAAATCCTGGCTGTTAAAATTCTGCCCTACCGGGATGGTAAAGGAAGTACCGAATTCAAAAGTGGATGACACGTTCGTCTTCATACACTGCAGGCCGATCACCGATGGCTCACCGCATACCTGCGTAACAGCGATCTGACCGCTGGAATAGATCTTATCACGACCGTCATAAAATATATTAGCCTGCACCCTTGGGTTGGTGGGAATGGTATTGTCGAGTACGATACTGCCACCCACGGGGAGAATATCGTTTGCATAACCCGGAGCAATGCCATTGTAAGGGTTGCCATCGCCCCAGATCTTGGTGCTGCTTTGCGTTGGGTTCAACGGGTTGGCTTCATAGCCATCTTCCCACTCATCCCATACAATCACCATACCGGGGTACGGTATTTTGATACTGATAATAGTACGGATATTATTGCTGGCCACGGTCTGGTTGGTAGAACTATCCAATGCAATCCTGGCTTCATTTTCAGGGAATGGAATATAATACAAGTGTGATTTGGTTGCTTCCGAACAGGGGTCAACCAGTAATGGATTTACAGTAAAAAATACCTGGCCTGTTGCACAAAGTGCCGTACTGTCGCAAATCTGGTAAGTTAAAGTATCACGCCCCGAATAAGAGCCATTGGGCAGGTACACAATTTTACCATTTGAAACATACCCCGAACCATTATTGGGTTGTACATCTATGGCAAGTGTACTGGTTTTAATATTGTTATTAGGGTCGTAGTCATTGGCCAGTACGTCCACGGTAATGGGTGTACCACCAGCGCCTACCGCCGAATCTGTTACCGCCACAGGGGCACAAACCAGGCAGGTAGAAAAGTTAACAACTTCCGAATTCTTAATGATGTTCTCAAAACCTTCGTAAGCTGTAGCCATCAGGGCTATATTCCCAAATCCCGCAGGTATTGTCCATGGGTATTCAAACGTACGTGTGCAGGAAGTAGAATCAACACAGGTAACATTTACAGTTGTTCCCGGAGGGGTGGCTGTTAAAGTTAATTTTGTGATATCGGTATAACCAAACGGTGTGGTAACCACGGCCCTTGCATACATGGTTACGCCCGGGTTTCCACTGGTGCGGATGCTACCGCCGGGATAAGGCGCATTATATACATTGAACGAGGTAATATCTATAAAAGTTGAAACCGGGAACAGGCTGAGCCTGGATGGTTTGCTTACACTGTGATATTGTATCTTAAATACAACCCCAGCCTGGGCGGTAGTAACCTGCAGGGCTATTGCCTGGCCGGCAGGAACGGTTACATCAGCTCCCAATACGGCAGTCCAGGTTAACAGCTGTGTAGCTGAATTATAGATAGGATTGGTTAAAGTTATAATATTGGTGCTGCCATATTTTATCTGGGCAGTAATATTTGGACTGGCAGGCATGGTACCACTGGTAATACTTACATAAGTAAGTACCGATATGGTTTGTGCCTTAATAACCAGGTTAGCGCACAGGGCCGGCAACTGGGTAAATGTTACGTTTGTGGTAGCTGCTGAAGAAAGGTCTGCCGTTTGAAGCGTGGTTGTAATATTTGTTGCAACCGGATCTATCCTGTCCAGCGTTTGGCCTGTTGAAAGATAAAGGGGTGCCTGAACAATTGCAGGATTAATGGTAACAATATGATTTGAAACAGAAGGGCCGTTGCAACCGGTTGCGGTTGCGGTTATCTGGGAAGTTCCGTTCCAGCCGGCAGTCCAGGTAACTGCACCCGTAGCTGTATTTATGGTATTGCCACCTGCTAAACTGGCGGCATCAAGCGCATAAGAAATGCCGGTGCTTTGGGTTGCAGTGGCAGTATAAGTAACTGTTCCGGATCCCTGTGAACGGGTTGACTGTGCCCCCAAAGCAAATACAGGAGTACCAACTGTAGCTGTAATTGTTACTACATGTGTTGCTGTTTTAGGGCCGCTGCAACCTGCTGCCGAAGCTGTTACTGTAGTAGTGCCGCTCCATGTGGCTGCAAATGTTACCACACCGGTTGCAGCAATAATGCTATTGCCGCCACTAATGCTTGAAGCATCCAGGCTATAGGTTATACCGGTTGTATTTGTTGCACTGGCAGTATACGTTACTGTACCTGCTCCCTGGCATCTTACAGATGTAGCGCCGCCGGTAAATACAGGAGTACCTACAATGGGAGTAATGGTTACTGTATGTGTACTGGTTACAGGCCCGTTACAACCGGCGGCACTTGCAGTAATTATGGTAGTCCCTGTCCAGGCAGCTGCGTAGGCTACGGTACCTGTTGTTGAATTGATAGAATTTCCACCCGATGTGCTTGCAGCATCCAAAGAGTAAGTAATACTTGT
>Ga0302322_100004462_pt1 | contig 12168 bp, 9 predicted proteins | sample Fen_T0_2_FD_203757 | JGI IMG/M metagenome (GOLD analysis project Ga0302322, IMG submission 203757) | Peat permafrost microbial communities from Stordalen Mire near Abisko, Sweden - Fen_T0_2 | ecosystem: Environmental > Terrestrial > Soil > Wetlands > Permafrost | place: Sweden: Abisko... | reverse complement strand
TCGTCGCGAACCTGCGCGACATCACCGACCGCCGCCTCGCCGAGGAGCAGCGCCGAGAGGCCGAGCGCCGCTACGTCGACGGCTTCGAGAAGTCGGCGTTCGGCCTCGCTCTGCTCGACCTCGAGTTCGCGTTCACCTCGGTGAACCCCGCGCTGGAACGCCTGCTCGGCCGCGAGGAGCTCGCGATCCTCGGGCACCGGCTCGAGGAGTTCCTGCACTCCGACGAAGCGGCGTCCGTCCGACGGAGCATGCAGCAGCTGCTCGGTCCTGGCGCGCCGCTCTACCACCGGTCCGAGCACCGGCTGCGGCGCGCCGACGACACCGACGTGTGGGTCGTGCTCGACACCACGCTCGTGCGCGACACCGCCGAGCGACCCGCGTCGCTGTTCGTGCAGGTCGCCGACATGACCGACCGCAAGCGCGCCGAGGAGGCGCTCGCCCACCAGGCGCTCCACGACACCCTCACCGACCTCCCCAACCGGCTGCTGCTCGTCGACCGCCTCAGCCAATCGCTCGCCCGTGCGGAGCGGACCGACAGCGAGGTCGCGGTGCTCTTTCTCGACCTCGACCGCTTCAAGCTGGTGAACGACTCACTCGGCCACGAGGTCGGCGACCGCCTGCTCGTGGAAGTTGCCGAGCGGCTCGCCCGTACGACGCGCGCCTCCGACACCGTGGCGCGCTTCGGCGGCGACGAGTTCGTGCTGGTGTGCGAGGACGTGCGCGGCGCCGACGACGCGCGCGAGCTCGCCGAACGGGCCATCGCGGTGCTGAACGACCCGATCGTCGTGTCCGGTCGTGAGCTCTACGCGACCGCGAGCGTGGGCGTCGCCGTGGGCGACTCGCAGTCGTCGGCCGAGCAGCTGCTCCGCGACGCCGACGCCGCGATGTACCGGGCGAAGGATCTCGGGCGGGCGCGCGTCGAGGTGTTCAGCCAGGCGCTGCGCCATCGGGTCGCGTCACGGCTCGACCTCGAGACCGCGCTGCGTCAGGCCGTCGACCGTGACGAACTGCGCCTCCTGTACCAACCAGTGGTACGGCTCCGCGACGGCGAGGTCGTGGGCGCCGAGGCGCTCCTCCGCTGGGAGCGCCCGGGCCACGGCCTGGTGGCGCCGGGTGAGTTCATCCCCGTCGCCGAGGAGACCGGCCTCATCGTGCCGATCGGCGAGTGGGCCCTCGCCCATGCGCTCGCCGACCTCGAGCAGCTCACCGGCGGTCGCCGGCTCGACCCGAAGCTGCCACTGCTCGCGGTGAACCTCTCGGCGCTGCAGCTGCGCCTCCCCACGAGCATCGACATGGTGCGCGACGCCCTCGCGGGTTCGCACGTCGCGCCCGGGATGCTGTCGTTGGAGATCACCGAGAGCGCGCTCATGGAAGACATCGAGAGATCGGCACACGCGCTCGATGCGATGCGCGACCTCGGTGTGCACCTGGCCATCGACGACTTCGGCACCGGGTACTCGTCGCTCACCCACCTCAAGCGTCTCCCGATCGACTCGCTCAAGATCGACCGCAGCTTCGTCGACGGACTGCCCGACGAACCCCACGACCGCTTCATCACCGAGGCGATCGTCACGCTCGGGCGGTCGTTGCACCTCACCCTGGTCGCCGAGGGCGTCGAGACCGTCGCGCAGTGGGAGATGCTCGACGAGCTCGGCTGCGAGCTCGGGCAGGGCTTCCTGTGGAGCGAACCGCTGCGCGCCACCGACTTCGCGGCGCCGCGCGCCACCGACTTCGCGGCGCGGCGCACGACCGACGGCTCCTGATCAACAGGCCGGATCAACCGGCCCGATCAGCGAACGAGGTTCCGCATGCGGAACGCGACGACCGTGGCGACGGCCAGCATGACGCTCGCACCGAGCAGCACGAGGTAGTCGCCCACCGGAAGTCCGTGCATCAGTGGCGCCGAACCGTTCGAGTACCACAGCATCGACGCGTAGCGCACGGGTTCCAGCCAGCTCACGAGGCCGGCCATACCCACCGCGAGGTAGCTCGCGGCGAACAGCCCGGCGGCGGCACCCATCGCCACGGCGCGGCTCCCGGTGAGAATGCCGACGAGCATCGTGCACCCGCCGCAGAGGATCGCGACCATCGCCGCGCCGGCGCACGCGACGAACGTGTCGACGACACCGATGTCGAAGCCGATCACCACACCGGCGAGCAGCACCGCGACGGCGACTACGACCGCAAGCAGCACCACGCCCGCGACCATCGCAACGAACTTCTCGACCGCGACGCGCGTGCGCGTCACCGGGTACGACAGCAGGAGGTCGAGCGTGCCCGTCTGCAGCTCACCGGCGAACGCCGACGCGCCCACGCTGATCGCGTAGACGACGAGCAACGCGGGCAGCACCAGCGAGAACAGCTCGACGTTGAGATAACCCCCGGCCGTGGTGAAGTCGAACGAGGCCGCGCCACCGAAGAACGCCTTCAACTCCTTCGGGTAGTCGCGCAGCGCCTGTTGGAACGCGGAGTCGCGCACCGTCGGGTAGATCGACGACTGCAGCACGACGTAGGCCGCGAGGCCTACCGCCCATCCGATGAGGCCGCGGCGACGGTCGCGCAGCGTGCGCTCAACGATCAGCAGGCCGGTCATCGTCGTCGTCCACGTAGAAGTGCAGGAACAGATCGTCGAGGTCGGGCGGTGCGCTCGAGAACTCCAGCACCCGGTGAGCCGCCGCGAGCTTGACGAGCGCGTCGGACTCCCCGACGAGGTGGAGGTGCAGCGTGTGGTCGCGCACGGCCACGTCGCGCACACCCGGGAGGGCGGCGAACCGCACCGGGTCGAAATCGTCGGCAAAGCGGATGCTGACCTCACGCACGGCGCGCTCGCGCAGCGCAGTGACCGCCTCCACGTCGACGAGCTTCCCGTCGCGGATGATCCCGACTTGGTCGCAGAGGTGCTGCACCTCGTCGAGCACATGCGACGAGAGGAACACGGTCGCGCCGTCGTCGGCCACCTCGCGCACGAGCACCTGGAACTCGTGCTGCACGATGGGATCGAGCCCCGCGGTCGGCTCGTCGAGGAGCAAGAGCTCGGGGCGGTGCACGAAGGCCTGCACCAACGCCAGCTTCTGCTTGTTGCCCTTCGACAGCGTGTGCACGGGGCGGTCGAGCTCCACGTCGAAGCGCTCGACGAGGTGGTCGACGACTTGCGGGTCCACACCCCCGCGCAGACGGCCGAGCCAGTCGAGCAGCTCGCGACCCGAGATGCGCTCGTAGAGACCGATCTCGCCCGGCACGTAGCCGACCCGCCCGCGGATCTCGACAGAGTCGCGCCGGCAGTCGAGGCCGAGCACTCGCGCCGTCCCGGACGTAGGTCGGAGGAAGTCGAGGAGGACGCGGATCGTGGTGGTCTTCCCTGCACCGTTGGGCCCGAGGAACCCGAACACCGACCCTTCGGGTACGACGAGGTCGAGTTCCCGGATGCCCCGATCCCGCCCGTAGGTGCGGGTCAGGCTCTCGGTCTCGATCGCGGCCATCGCAGCACCTCCCCTGGTCGGCGCCTCCCATGGTCGGCCCCATCGTGGTCGGCTGCGCCCGTGCCCGCCAGTGCCGAAGGACCGTTGCCCCTGTCAGAGTGCGTCTCGGGAGCCGATGATGCCGTTGGGAACACCAGGGGAGCAGGGATGGACGTCGACTCCCGGCACGGGTCGAATCGAGCGAGCACGCGGCAATGGCTGACGACGCTCTTCGTCGCGGCCGCGGTCGCCGGACTCGCCCTCGGTGCGATCGCCTGGGCCGTCGGCGCCGAGGACCTCGCCGACTGGTGCTGGGCGGTCACCGCCGCGATGGGCCTGGTCGCCGCGTCGGCCTGGATGATCGCGAGCCTGCGCGCCCACCGCCCCGGCGTCGACATCCTCGCGGTGCTCGCGCTGGTGGGCACGCTGCTCACCGGTGAGTACGTGGCGGGCGCGCTGGTCACCGTGATGCTCGCCACTGGACGGGTGCTCGAAACCCGCGCCGCGGGGCGCGCCGAACGGGAACTGCGTGCGTTGGTCGCGCGCACTCCGCAGGTCGTGCACCGCTACGAGGACAACGGCCTCACCACTCCCCCACTCGATGTGGTCGTGCCCGGTGACCTCCTCCTCGTCGGCCCGGGCGAGGTCGTGCCGGTCGACGGGCGCGTCGAGGGCCATGATGCGATCCTCGACGAGTCGGCACTCACCGGCGAGTCGCTGCCCGTCACGCACGTCCCGGGCGAGGCCGTGCGCAGCGGTGTCGTGAACGCGGGCGGCGCGTTCGACCTGCGCGCCACCACGTCGGCGGCGGACAGCACCTACGCGGGGGTCGTGCGCCTCGTCGAGTCGGCCCGTGCGCAACAGGCTCCGTTCGTGCGGCTCGCCGACCGCTACGCGCTCTGGTTCGTTCCGTTGGCCGTCGGGCTGGCCGCGCTCGCGTGGGCGGTCTCGGGCGACGCAGAACGCGCGGTGGCGGTGCTCGTCGTCGCGACCCCGTGTCCCCTGCTGCTCGCGGCACCGATCGCCATCGTCTCGGGCATGTCACGTTGCGCGTCACGCGGCGTCGTCGTGAAGGATGGCGGCGCGCTGGAACAGCTCGCGCGCGGCGAGGTCCTCCTCTTCGACAAGACCGGCACCATCACCCGAGGGCGGCCAACCCTCACCGACGTCGTCCTCGCGCCCGGGGCACCGTTCGACACCACTTCCCTGCTCGCGCTCGGCGCGTCCCTCGACCAGGTGTCACCCCACGTGCTCGCGTCGGCCATCGTGCTGGGCGCGCGGGCGGCGGGAGCCGCGCTCGTCCTCCCGACCGACGCCGAGGAACAGGCCGGCGCCGGCATCCGCGGCGTCGTGGACGGACGCGAGGTCCGCATCGGCCGCTGGTCGTGGATCGACGCCGGAACCACGCCCGACTGGGTCCGTGCGGTGCGTCGACGCGCCGAACTCGACGGGTCCACCACCGTGTTCATCGGCATCGATGGCCGCGCCTCCGGCGCGATCCTCCTCGATGACCCCATCCGCACCGACGCGGCGCGCACGCTGCGCGAGCTGCGCCACGCCGGCATCCAGCGGGCCGTGCTCGTCACCGGTGACCGCACCGAGATCGCGGAAATGGTCGGCGCGATGGTGGGAGCGGACGACGTGCTCGCGGAGCGCACCCCGAGCGAGAAGGTCGACGCGGTGCTCGTCGAGCGTGCATACGGCGCAACGATCATGGTCGGGGACGGCGTCAACGACGCGCCCGCCCTCGCGGCCGCCGACGTCGGCGTCGCACTCGGAGCACGCGGCAGCACCGCGACCTCGGAGACGGCCGACGTCGTCCTCAACGTCGACCGCCTCGATCGCCTGGCCGACGCGATCATCATCGCTCGACGCGCTTTCGTCGTCGCCCGCCAGAGTGCAGTGGTCGGCATGGGGCTGTCGCTCGTCGCGATGGTCGCCGCGGCGTTCGGTCTTCTCCCGCCCGCCTTCGGCGCGTTGTTGCAGGAAGCGATCGACGTGGCGGTGATCCTGAACGCGCTTCGCGTCGCGTTCGAGCATCCCGCGCATCTCCGACTCGCCGGCGACGATGCCGCGCTCGGTCTGCGCTTCAGCAGTGAGCACGAGGCGCTGCGCCGCGGGATGGAGACGATCCGCCAGGCCGCAGACGCGCTCGGGCGCACCGACCCGGCGGAGTCGACGGCGCTGCTCGTCCGGGCCCGTCAGTTCCTCGACGAAGAACTGCTCCCGCACGAGGTCGCCGAGGACATGGAGCTCTACCCGGTCCTCGCCACTGCCCTCGGCGGCGAGGATCCCGTCGGGACGATGAGCCGGGGGCACGCAGAGATCGTCCACCTCACCCGCCGACTCGGCCGCCTCGTCGACGACCTCCCGCCCGAGGGCCCGGGCCCCGACGAGCGCCAGGAACTGCGCCGGGTGCTCTACGGCCTGGACGCGGTGCTCCGCCTCCACTTCGCCCAGGAGGACGAGGGCTACTTCTCCCTCATCGACGACGAGGAATGACCGCGGTGACGTGACACGGCCGCGCCCCGGAGGACGCGGCCGTTGCCTTCGAACGTGGTGCGGGTGCCATCAGCCCTCGAGCTTCATGTCCTCCATGAAGTTCACGCCCATCGCCGCGGTCTCGTAGACGTTCGTGCGGCCGGAGTTGGTCCAGCCCGCGTCGACGATCATGACCTCGCCGCTCACATAGCTCGCCGCGTCGCTGCAGAGGAACGCGAGCGGGCCGGCCTGCTGGTCGGGACGCGACGCCTCGATGCCGGCGTCGGTGCGGTAGTCGGCGCCGAAGCCGAGCCACAGATCCTCCTGCGAGCGGGCGAGCGGGGTGTCGGTAGGCCCGGGCAGGATCGCGTTGATGCGGATGCCGAGCTTGAGGAACTCGAGCGCCTTGATGGCGACGTAGGTGTTGATCGCCATCTTGGAGAACATGTAGTCGGCGCGACCGGGGTGCGCCTCGATCCATGCGACCGCGGAGTCGAAGTCGGGGGTGGCGAGGTAGTCCATCACCAGGTCAAGGTTGGTGCGCCACGCGAGACCGGCGGTCGACGAGATCATGCCGATCGCGCTACCGCGGCCGAGGTAGCCCTTCGCAATCGCCGACTCGATGAGGTGACGGTGGCCGATGAAGTTGATCTTCTCGATGCCGGGCGTGCCGTCGGCCGCGCCCGCGCAGGAGAACAGCGCGTCGATCGGGCCGCCGCACTCCTCGAGCGCGGCGTCGATGCCGTCCTTGTCGCGCAGGTCGAGACTGATCGCCTTCGCCCCCGCCAGGGTCACGGGCGCGTAGTCCATGACCACGACCTCGGCGCCGAGGTCCTGCACCAGCTCCGCGGTCGCGGCGCCCATGCCGGTGGCGCCACCGACCACGAGTGCCCGCTTGCCGTCGTAGCGGAACGCGTCTGCCTTCATGTGCTCTCTCCTGTCGCCTGTTGCCAGTCGGTCGATCTGCGGAACGCGGGTGACGCTAGTGCTCAGCCCACATCGTTGACCACGTCCACGAGCGGCTCGCCCGTGAGGACACGGTCGAGGTTGGCCTTGGTCTTCTTGAGGATCCGGACCTGAGCCTCCACCACCGTCCCCGCGGTGTGAGGGCTCAGGATCACGTTGTCGAGCTCGGTGAACGGGTGCCCGGCCGGGAGCGGCTCCTGCTCGAACACGTCGAGGGCGGCGCCGCGCAGACGGTGGTCGCGGAGCGCCTCCAGCAGGGCCGCCTCGTCGACCACCCCGCCCCGGGCGACGTTCACCAGGCAGGCGTCGGGCTTCAGCAGCGCGAGCCGGCGGGCATCGATCAGGTGACGGGTGGCAGGGAGCAGCGGTACGTGCAGCGACACGATGTCGGCACGCGCCAGCAGATCGTCGAGCTCTGCGTACTCCACGCCGAGCGCGGCCTCGTCCTCCGCCGACGGCCGGAACGCGTCGTGGTAGAGGACCGTCATCTCCCAGCCGGCGAGGCGCTGCGCCACCTGCCTGCCGATGCGGCCGAAGCCGACGATGCCCCAGGTGCGCGACGCGACTTCGTTGTTCTGGCGGCCGAACTGCGGCCACTGCCCGGCGCGGATCTGGCGGTCGGTCCACGCGAGCTCACGCATCAGGGCCACACCCGCCATCACCGTGTGCTCGGCGACGGGCACGTCGTTCGCTCCCGCGCAGTTGCACACCGGGATGCCGTGCTCGGCCGCGGCGACGTGGTCGATCTGCTGGAACCCGGCCGACGGCTGCAGGATTGCACGGCACCGCGTCATCGCCTCGATGACGCGCCGGGTGATCGGGACCTCGAAGGTGAAGTCGCCGATCACGATGTCGGCCTCCGCGACCGCGGCCACCGCGCCGTCCTCGGTGCGTGGTTCCACCACCACGATCTCGGCGTCGGTGCCCTCGGGCAGGAACCTCCGGAGTGCCTCCGCAGGGAAGGGCGCGGTCGACACGACTGTCCATCGATCTGGCGTCTGGCGTTCGGGGGCGGTCATCGCGTCTCCTCAGTCCTGCGCGGGGCGGATCTCCGCGCCCACGATCGTCATGCCGATGGAGCACCGGAACCCGCCGGTGAGCTCGAGCGGCGCGAGCGCGTCGAGCTCCTCGAACTCCGACGCACCGAACTCCAGCGTCGCGCCACCTTCCCACACCTCACCGATTGCGAAGTCCTGCAGCAGGTTGCGGGCGAGGTCGTGCACCAGTGGCGGGCCGCCGGCGAGGTCGGGTACGTGCCGGGTGTGCCAGATCGGCAGGCGCATCCCTCGCGGCACGAAGCCGTCGGCGGCACGTGACTCAAGGGTGACCGACCCGGTGGCGAGACGGCGGCCGAGGCTCGACACGTGACCCACGTGGGTCGCGCCGGCCTCCAGCTTCGGGCCACCCCGCCCGACGGTCACCGGCTTCGTCATCGCGATCACGCCGGTCTTCTTCGGGAAACCCTGGATGTGGCCCCGGGCGAACGACAGGTCGTTGTCAACCCATATGTAGGGCACACGCGCGACCTTCGCGTCGTCAAGTGTCGCGTGCACCTCGACGTAGGCCTCCTTGTACTGCCCCCGTGCCGGGTCGGCGGCGATGCGCGGGTCGTGCTCGGAGGCCGACGACCAGTCGATGAACACAAAGGTGCAACTGCCGTCGGCCATCGCCTGCATCGGCGCGGGCATAACCGCCTGCGCGGCGGCCGGATCGCAGCGGAAGTCGATGCCGATGACGTCACCGGAGAAGTACCACGGCGGCGCGGGCACCAGCGCGGCGGCGCCGTTCGGCGACAGCGGGAGACTCCAACCCTGCAGACTCACTTCGTCACCTTGGGTTCTTTCGGCAGGCCGAGCACGCGCTCGGCGACGGTGTTCTTGACGATCTCCTCGGTGCCACCACCGATGCGCATACCGGGGGTCGAGAGCACGTACTCCGTCCACGCCCACGCGCCCCACTCCGCGGTGTCGGCCTCGAGTCGCGGGCCGAGCACGCTGGTGAGCAACGGCACGAGCACGTCGTTGAACGCCTTGTTGTGCAGCTTGCCCACCATCATCTCGGGTCCGGGCGTCTGGCCCGGCTTGATCGACTGGCGCCACCGCTCGTTCTGGAGCGTCTTGATGCGGTCCAGCACGTACACCTGGGCGAGCCGCTGGCGGGTGGAGGGATCGGTCGGGTCGCCGTAGGCGCGCACCACGCCGGCGATGCGCCCGAACGGCCCGACGCCGTGGCCGATGCTCGACCGGCGCGTCGCGATGCTGCGCTCGTTACCGAGCGTCGTGAGGATCACACCGAAGCCGGCGTTCACGTCGCCGACGCGATGGTCGTCGTGCACACGCACGTCGGTGAGGAACACTTCGTTGAAGTTCGACTCGCCGGTCATCTGCCGCAAGGGGCGGATCTCCACGCCCGGCGCGCGCATGTCGACGAGAAAGGTGGTGAGGCCCTTGTGCTTGGGCACGTCGGGATCGGTGCGGGTCACACAGATGCCGAGGTCGGCGGCATGCGCGCTCGACGTCCACACTTTCTGCCCGTTGATGACCCACTCGTCGCCGTCGCGCACCGCTCGCGTCGACGCGGAGGCGAGGTCGGAGCCGGCGTTGGGCTCGCTGAACAGCTGACACATGATGACGTCGCCGCGGTACAGCTTGGCCAGGTAGCGCTGCTTGATCTCCTCGCTCGCGGTCGCGAGCAAGGCGGGCCCCACGAACCCGATCGCGATGGTGAGCGGCGCGAGGTTGGGGAGCTCGTAGTGCGCCTCGAGCTCGTTGAACGCGATTGCATGCTCCACCGTGAGGCCACGTCCGCCGTACGCCTCCGGGCCGTCGATCCAACCGAGACCGGCGTCGAAGCGCTCGGCCGCGTACGCCTTCGCCGCAGCGATGACCTCGTGCAGGTGCTCGCGCTCGATCTCCTCGAGCACGTTGATCCGGTCGGAACCCTCGCCCCACACGAAGTCAGCCGAGCCCGCCGCGTCGTCGTGCACGCGCAACGGCACGGTCGCGTCGAGGAAGGCCTTGCCCTCCGCGACGAGCAACTCGATGCTGGTGTCGGCCATCGTCCCTCGGGTTCCGGTTCAGATGCGCGTGTCGGCGCGCGGGTTACGGGTGCCCGGCCCGGCGTAGGACTTGCCGTAGCCCGGGAGTTCCTCGTAGCCGAGGTCGGGGAAGTCGGCGGTGGCCCCGCGCCACCACGCGGCGAGGCGGTCCTCGGCGTCGTAGTCGAATGGGTCCTGGAGCGCGGTCTCCTCGTAGCCACCGCGCTCGGGCGGGTTCTCCACCAGCCAGCGAGCGGTGCGCCGAACGGCATCGCGTGCCGGCACCGCGTCGCGGTAGCCGAGCCGTTCGCGCAGCTTCGCGGTGTCGACCACGCGGTGCGTCGTGCGGTAGTTCTGCATCATCGGCCGGGCCGGGATCGCGAACCGCGCCGGCATCGACAGCAGCTCCCAGTCGTACCCGAGCTCCTCGCTGATCAACTCCGCGACCTGACGGATGGTGAGCTTCTCGTCGTCGCCGCAGTTGAAGATCTCACCCATCGACGCCTCCGGCTGGTCGACTGCGAGCAGGAGCGCGTGCGCGAGGTTGTCGACGTAGCCGTAGGGGATCAGCGTGAGGCCGTCGTCGGGTAGCACCAGGAACGGACGGCCGTCGAGGATGCGCCGCACCACGCACCACTCGCGCGGCGCGAGCTGACGCGGGCCGTACACGAACGGGTAGCGGAAGTGCGTCGCGGTGGGGTGCTGCTCGAAGAGCATCTGCTCGGTACGCCCGATGCGGTAGCTCTTGCCGTCGGCGCCCTCGTCGGCGAGCGGCGCGTCCTCCCTGGTGGGCACCGGCAGGCCCGGCGGCTCGTGCACCGCCGGTTCGAAGAAGCCGCGGTACACCGGCACGCCACCGACGGAGATGATCCGCCCGGTGCGCCCCTGCACCACTTCGGCGATGGCGCGCAAGCGCCCGTAGGTGGCGAGGGTGACGTCGAAGGTCTCGTCGCCGAGCGCGCCGCGCAGCGCATCCGCGTCGAACGGGTCGCAGTGCAGGTGGCGGAAGTGCTCCACCTCGGGCACCTCGTGGTTCCCCGAGTGCAGGATCGTGAGTTCGTGGCCGCGCGCCTCGATCCCCCGGGCGATCGCCGGGCCGGTCGGACCGGTACCCCCGATGAGCAAGACCTTCACTTGGGGGCCTCCGAGCTCGCGGTCAGCAACTCGCCGCCGTCGAGAGTGACGATCGAACCGGTCATGTACGCAGCCTTGCCGCTCGCCACGAACGCCACGAGTTCGGCGACCTCGTCGGCCCGGCCGAGCCGGCCCATCGGGTTGACCTTCTGGTCGGTCCGCGTCATCCAGTCGGTGATCGGCACGGCCAACTCGGTGTCGACGAGTCCGGGCGCGATTCCGACGACCCGGATGCCGTCACGGGCCCATTCCAACGCGAGGCCGCGCGTCACCATGTTGAGCGCGGTCTTCGATGCGTTGTACGCCGACAGGCCGACCGACGGGTAAAACGCCGCGCTGCTCGTGACGTTGACGACCACCGAGCCCTCGCCCATCAGCGCGTGCGCGCGGGTCGCGAGATACCACGGCGACGTCAGGTTGAGCATCAGCGTCGACTGCCACGCGTCGAGCGTCATCCGCTCCGCGCGCGTCGCCTCGGGCAACACGCCGGCGTTGTTCACCAACACGTCGAGGCGACCGCGCGTCCCCGCGAACTCACGGGTGGCGTCGAGCAACGCGTGTATCGCGCCGGTGTCGGTGAGATCGGTGGGTACGGCGACTGCGTCGCCCCCACCGGCGGCGAGTTCGGCCACCATCTCAGCGAGCGGTCCCGCGCTGCGCGCCGCGAGCACCACGCGGTGACCGTCGGCCACGAGGCGCCGCGCGGTCGCGGCACCGATCCCCCGGCTCGCCCCGGTGACCAGCGCGAGCGGCGCGTCGCCCGCGCTCACGATCGCGGCACTGCCGACCACGGCACGTCCTTGTCGGTACGCGGCTCGCCGGGCAGACCCAGCACCCGCTCACCGAGGATGTTGCGCAGGATCTCGCTGGTGCCCCCCTCGATCGAGTTGGCCCGCGCCCGCAGGAACGCCTTGCCCAACTGGTCGCCGCTCACGGTGAGCGCGTGATCGGGCTGGATCATCTCGTAGGTCTTGACCAACTGGCCCGCCGGGCCCTGCACGTTGACGCAGAACTCGAAGATCGCCTGATTGATCTCGGCCATCGACAGCTTCGCCACCGAACCTTCCGGACCGGGCACGCCGTCGCGCGCCG
>Ga0302322_100004461_pt1 | contig 12169 bp, 8 predicted proteins | sample Fen_T0_2_FD_203757 | JGI IMG/M metagenome (GOLD analysis project Ga0302322, IMG submission 203757) | Peat permafrost microbial communities from Stordalen Mire near Abisko, Sweden - Fen_T0_2 | ecosystem: Environmental > Terrestrial > Soil > Wetlands > Permafrost | place: Sweden: Abisko... | reverse complement strand
CCGCCCGCCGTGGAGGCGCACCCAGCGGGAGCACTGGCCGGCCCCGGAGCCGACCTCGAGCACGTCTCTGCCGGTGACCTCGCCCAGGACCCCGGCCTCGTCCTCGGTGAGCCCCTCGGGCCCCCAGACGAAGCCGGTGTCGCCGAGGAAGTCGCCGTGCGTGGCCTGGTACTCGTCGGCGTAGCGGTCCCAGTCGGGCCCGTTGGCGCGCCGCGACTCGGCCTCGTCGACCGGGCGGCGCTCGACCCGCACACGCTGCGGCAGGTGGTCCTCCACGGCGCGACCCTACTGGGCCGGGTGGTGCGCCCGCTGTGGCAACGTGAGGGCCGTGGACCCCTCCGACCTGACGCCCCTGGCCGGCGGCTGGTCCGGGCAGACGTTCCTCGCCGAGACCGGGGGAGAGCGGTCGGTCGTGCGGATCTACCCCCCTGGCCGGAGGGACGACGCCGCTCCCGAGATCGACGCGGCGATCCTGCACCTGGTCCGCGGACTGGTGCCGGTGGCCGACGTCCTCGAGGTACGACGCGGGGTCGCCGCCGCGGACCGACCGGGCCTCCTGATCGCGTCCTACCTGCCTGGGGAGCGCGGCGACCTCGTCCTGCCCACCCTCGACGACGCTCAGCTGGCGGCGCTCGGAGCGCGCCTCGGCGCGCTCGCCGCCGATCTCTCGGGCATGCCGACGCTGGGTCCCGGCCCGTTCGTCGACCCCGACCTGCGGATCGGTGCCTTCGAAGGCGCCGACGGTCTCCCGGGCTTCGTCCACGACCACGCCGCGGACCTCCGGACCGAGGGGTGGGAGCCGGGACACGTGGACGCCCTCGTCCGGGTCGCCTACCAGGCCCAGGACCTGCTCGACACCGTCGGCCGGACGTGTCTGGTGCACTCCGACCTCAACCCGAAGAACCTCCTGGTGGACGCGGCCTCACGGGAGGTGACCGGGGTACTCGACTGGGAGTTCGCGCACTCCGGGCACCCGGCCACCGATCTCGGCAACCTGCTCCGCTTCGACCGCCACCCGGCGTACCTGAGCGGGCTGGTGTCCGCGTGGTGCGAGCGCCGTGGCAGCACCCCGGCGGAGGCGCTCGACCTGGCCCGGGCGGCCGACCTGTGGGCCCTGGTCGACCTCGCCGCGCGCGCGGGTGAGAACCCGGTGGCCGACCGTGCCGCGGAGCACCTACGGGCCATCGCCGAGACCGGAGACATCCACGCCGTTCCCGCCTGACTCGTCGGTTGGACGCACGACGGAGGCCCCGGATAGACTCGCAGGGCGCCAGAAGTCTGCCCACGTCCCGGACGGAGCGGACACCGGCTCGCTATCTCTTTCAGCCGTGCCCGCCCTCGAGCGGGAAGCGGAGATCCTGCGGTAGTGACAGAGGGCTTCCGGCGTGCCCGCGACAACTCCATCCATCCAAGGAACTCATTCCCTTATGACGAGCAGCACCGCCTACCTCTCGGAGATCGACGCGCCCCAGGTGGCCGTCAACGACATCGGCTCCGAGGAAGACTTCCTCGCCGCGATCGACGCGACCATCAAGTACTTCAACGATGGAGACATCGTCGAAGGCACCATCGTGAAGGTCGACCGGGACGAGGTCCTGCTCGACATCGGTTACAAGACCGAAGGGGTCATCCCCTCCCGCGAGCTCTCGATCAAGCACGACGTCGACCCGAACGAGGTCGTCCACGTCGGTGACAAGGTCGAGGCCCTGGTCCTCCAGAAGGAGGACAAGGAAGGCCGCCTGATCCTGTCCAAGAAGCGCGCCCAGTACGAGCGCGCCTGGGGCACCATCGAGCAGGTCAAGGAGGAGGACGGCGTCGTCGAAGGCACCGTCATCGAGGTCGTCAAGGGCGGCCTGATCCTCGACATCGGTCTCCGCGGCTTCCTGCCCGCCTCCTTGGTGGAGATGCGCCGCGTCCGCGACCTGCAGCCGTACGTCGGCCAGACGCTCGAGGCGAAGATCATCGAGCTCGACAAGAACCGCAACAACGTCGTGCTGTCGCGTCGTGCCTGGCTCGAGCAGACCCAGTCCGAGGTGCGCCACGGCTTCCTGACCCAGCTCCAGAAGGGTCAGATCCGCAAGGGTGTCGTCTCCTCGATCGTCAACTTCGGCGCGTTCGTCGACCTCGGTGGTGTGGACGGTCTCGTGCACGTCTCCGAGCTGTCGTGGAAGCACATCGACCACCCGAGCGAGGTGGTGGCCGTCGGTGACGAGGTCACCGTCGAGGTGCTCGACGTCGACATGGACCGCGAGCGCGTCTCCCTGTCCTTGAAGGCGACTCAGGAGGATCCCTGGCAGCACTTCGCCCGGACCCACCAGATCGGCCAGATCGTGCCGGGCAAGGTCACCAAGCTGGTGCCCTTCGGCTCGTTCGTCCGCGTCGAGGAGGGCATCGAGGGCCTCGTCCACATCTCCGAGCTGGCCGAGCGTCACGTGGAGATCCCGGAGCAGGTCGTCCAGGTCAACGACGACGTCATGGTCAAGATCATCGACATCGACCTCGAGCGTCGCCGGATCTCGCTGTCGCTGAAGCAGGCCAACGAGACCACGGCCGCCACCGACGTCGAGGAGTTCGACCCGACGCTCTACGGCATGGCAGCGACGTACGACGAGCAGGGCAACTACATCTACCCCGACGGCTTCGACCCCGAGACGGGCGAGTGGCTCGAGGGCTACGACGAGCAGCGCGCGGCCTGGGAGGACCAGTACGCCAAGGCGCACGCCCGCTGGGAGGCCCACGTCAAGCAGCAGGAGGAGGCCAAGCAGGCCGAGGTCGAGGCCGGCGAGGCCACGACATACTCCTCCGGCACGACCGACGAGGTCGAGACCGGCGAGGAGTCCGGCGGTTCGCTGGCCTCCGACGAGGCTCTGCAGGCGCTCCGCGAGAAGCTCACGGGCGGCGCCAGCTGACCCGCCGCTGACACTCACAGCACCACGAAGGGCCCGGCCTCACGGCCGGGCCGTTCGTGGTCTCCGGCACGAACTCGGGTGCGCGCCGCGCGACGGCGCGCGACCATGGCTGCGTGATCCTGCTGCCGTTCGAGGTCGCCCGTGCCGAGCTCGTCGCCTCCTGGGCCGTCGGGAACGAGGTGGTGCGGGCGTGGTGTGCGGCCGAGGGCGACCGCGTCCCGGCGGAGGTTGTGGCCGGCTGGTCGCAGGCCGACGACGTCGAGGCCTACCTCCTGACCGATGACGCGGGCGACCCGCGCGCGTACGGCGAGCTGTGGCTCGACGACGCAGAAGGTGAGGTGGAGCTGGCCCGGCTCCTGGTCGCCCCCGAGCACCGGGGCAGGGGAGTGGGCACACGCCTGACCCAGGCCCTCACCGCCCGTGCCCGGCAGACGCACCCGGAGCTACCGACGGTGATCCTGCGCGTGCGGCCGGAGAACGAGCAGGCGATCCGCTGCTACACCACGGCCGGCTTCGTCGCCCTACCCGAGGAGGAGCAGGCGTCGTGGAACGAGGGCCAGCGGTTCGCCTACCACTGGATGGTCCTGCCGGCCTGACTCCGAGATGTGGCGATGGCCCGGACCGAGGTCCGGGCCATCGCTGTGGTGGGTGCTGTGATCTGACCTTCCGTCAGGAGGCCGGCGCTCCGAAGACCGCCAGCTCCGTCAGGTCGGAGTACGTGCATCCCGAGTAGGCGCCGAGCGGACAGTTGTTCGCGAAGTCCGGCGTCTGGTTGCTCTCGATCGTGAACCGGACGTACTGCACCGCGTCACCCGTGCCCGCGGTCAGGTCGACCTCGTTCAGGTGACCACGGTCGGCCAGCACGAAGGTGCCCGAGGCAGCCTCCTGGAACGTCCCGCCGTCGGTCGACGTCTCGATCTTGTAGTCGCCCGTCGAGGCACTACCGCCGTCACCACAGGTGGCGGTCGGGTCGACCTGGAACGAGTCGATGTCGACTGCCTGCGGCAGCTTCACCGTGATCGACTTCGGCACGAACACGTTCGTCGGGCTCTCAACGCTACCGGTAATCGTGCCCCAGCCGAGGCTGAGCGAGGTGTCGAACGCATGGTCGGGACCACACCCGTACGGAGTGAAGTCCGGACCGTCGAAGTCGACGACCTGTCCACCACCGGAGGTGGCGGCCCAGTCACGGGTGATCGAGAAGTTGGTGAAGTCACCCGGAACACTGAAGTCCCCGATGGAGACCGCCTTGCCGGAGTGTGCGTCACCGAAGTAGCCCGGTCCCGTTGCCTGGACCTTGGCGTAGGTCCCGACCACCAGGTTGTCGATCTCGTAGACCCCGTTGGCACCCGTCGTGTCGGTGTACTGGTTGCCCTGACCGGTCACGGTCACCACCGCTCCCTGGACCGGCTGACCGGTCGTCGGGTCGGTGACGATGCCGGCCACGGTGCCGTCGTGCGGCCGCCCGGTCGGCGGCGGGGTGTGGAAGTCCTCACCCGGTGTGGTGTCGGCCGAGTCCAGCGAACCCGCGAAGAAGCCCATGCCACGGTGGGCGAAGATCTTCCAGAGGGTGGCCGTGTGGCTGCGGTTGTACGCCGCCAGGTCGGCCCGCAGGATCGCGTTCCGCATGTCCAGCATGTCGGGGTCGTTGGCGGACAGCGACATGCCGCGGGTGATCAGGGTGTCGGCCACGTTGTGACCGAGCGCCTTGCGGATGTCCCACAGGGTCTGGGCCCACACCTCGCCACTGCCGTGCACCTCGGGGCCGCCCACGATGGTCGGGAAGTCGCCGTAGGTGTAGCCACCCTTCGAGCCGTCGAAGGCCGAGGTACAGCCGGCCACCTTCGAGCCCACGGGGCAGTCGATCGCCATGGTGCGGAACGGCGCCTTGGCAGCCATCAGGTACTTGCCCTCGAAGACCTCGCCGGCCTTGTTGCTGTCGGGCACGAAGCCCTTGGTGACGAGGTAGTCCATGGCGTAGTAGTCGCTCCACGCCTCACCCATGGAACCCGCCTGGACGTCGTTCAGGGTCGAGTTGCCGTTGGCGTCGATGACCAGGCGGTTGGACAGGCCGTGGGTGTACTCGTGGTACTCCACGCTCGCGTCGAACGCCGAGCTCGTGGGCACGAACGGGTCACCCGTCTGGGGGTCGTCGCTGGCGCCGGGGAAGTGCCACAGGTACATCTGCATGGTCGGCGGGATGCCGTCCGGAGGCGTGCTCATGTTGGCGTTGTCGATGTGGTTGCCGTCGGGCAGACCGGCGTTGGTGTCGGCGCCGTCGAGCGCGTTGAGCAGGACCGGGTCACCGCCGTCGAAGGAGAAGTTCCCGGCAGCCTTGTTGAAGCCGATCGGGCCCTTGGCCAGGTAGTCGTGGAAGTTGCTGGCGAGGTAGAACGCCTGCGTGGTGTCGGCCTTGCGGTTCTTCTGCCACGAGAACGGCGTGTTGGGATCCCACGTGCACTGGAAGTGCTTCGAGCACAGGGTCGAGGAGTGGAACTGCGTGAGAGGGAACTGAGCAGCCTTCTTGGTGCCGGGCAGCGGGGTCTTCTCACCGGCATTGATGCCGTTGTCGTCGTTCAGGTCGTCCCAGGCGATGACCGAGGAACCCTGGAGGAAGGGGGCGTTCTTCTTGATCCAGCCCTTCTTGACGAGGTTGACCACCCGCGGCTTGCCGCCCTTCGGGGCACCCGGGTAGTTGTCGTAGACGAACGCGTCGCCCGTGGCGTTCTCCGAGTTGGAGTGTCGGTAGAGCACACGGCCGGTCACCGCGTCGACGACGTGCTGGTAGGCGCCGGCGGAGCTCTGGACGTAGGTCGACCAGCCCGGGCGCAGACCCTGCGGGGTCAGGAACCACACACGCTGGGCGAAGTCGTGGTTGGACCACACGGTCGAGGCGGACGAGCCGGCCTTCGACGAGGTGACCGAGGCCTTCGCGACGGTGCCGTTCACGTCGTGCGCGGACGCGGTACGGGCAGCGGTGGCGCTCATCCGGATGCCCGACGGGGCGGCGGAGGCGAGCTTCGCGAGGCCGGAGACCGGGCTGCCCTGGACGGCCAGGACGCGGCCGTCGCGGGTGACCTTCACCTGCAGGCCGTTACCGAAGACGGTGGCGCCGTCGACGGACTGGGTCCAGGACAGGTTGTGGACGCCGATGGTGTCGACGTAGTCCTTGCGGAAGCGGAGGGTCGACAGGTCGGCTGCGGTGAGGCCGAGCGCGCCGAGGTGGCCGCGCACGTAGCTCAGGGCGGCGGCTCGGGCCGACGCGGACGAACGCCCGCTGAGGAACCCGTCGAGCCGACCGAAGTCGCGGGGGGTGTGGGTCAGCGGGTCGATGGACACGACCGCGCGGCCACCGAGGCTGCGGAAGTAGGCGTTGTCGGCCTTGGTACGGCCGTTCACCTCCGCACGGTTGGCCTTGACGAGCGCCGTCCCGCTGAGCTGACGGACGTCGAGGTCGGCGGGAGTGCGGACGGTGGACTCACCGCCGCGCGGTGCTCCGTGGGTGCGCGCGGTGCCGCCGCCGGTCGCCGCTTGGCTTGGTAGGCCGAGCATGGTGACCGCGAGGACGGTGCCGCCGATGGCGGCGACCGTCAGCGACCTGGTTCTGGTGGGATGCACGAAGGTTCCCTTCATGATGGGTGGGCTGAGCGCCGGTAGGCGCGTGGGGGCTGTGTGACCCACCGCACCCTAAGCACTGCCGATCCCGGTGGGAAGACCCCTGCGTAGGGTTCTTACCGTGCGTGTGGGTCTGACAGGTGGTGTCGCCTCAGGAAAGAGCGCCGTCTCGGCGATCCTGAGAGAACTCGGCGCCGTCGTCGTGGACGCGGACGCGCTCGCCCGCGAGGTCGTCGGTCCTGGCACACCGGGGCTCGCCGACGTGGTCGCGGCGTTCGGACCCGAGGTGCTCGGTTCCGACGGGGTGCTCGACCGAGCCCGCCTCGGCGCGCTCGTCTTCGCCGACGCCGAGCGGCGTACGGCGCTCGAGGCGATCGTGCACCCGCTCGTGCGAGCGCGGGCCGCGGAGCTCGAGGCGTCCGCCCCGCCCGGCGCCGTGGTTGTCCACGACATCCCGCTGCTGGTCGAGACGGGACAGGCTGCCGCCTTCGACGCCGTGCTGGTGGTCGACGTCCCGGTCGAGGTCCAAGTCACCCGCGCCGTGCGCGACCGCGGATGGTCGGAGGAGGAGGCACGCTCCCGGATCGCGGCCCAGGCGGCGCGGGACGAGCGGCTCGCGGCGGCGACGTACGTGATCGACAACGCCGGAACGACCGAAGACCTCCGCCAGCGTGTGGCGGAGGTCTTCGCGCAGCTCACCGGTGGTGACCCGGTCAGCTGAAGGCCGGCTCTCAGGCGGCCAGCCGGCTCTCAGGCGGCCAGGTCGGGGTCGCCGAGGCGGCGCAGCTTCTGCAGGGCCTCGCGCTCGAGCTGGCGTACGCGCTCAGCGGAGATGCCGTGGCGGGCGCCGATGTCGGCGAGCTTGTGCTGGCGGCCGTCGAGCAGGCCGTAGCGCGCCCGGATGATGTCGGCCGCCCGGTCGTCGAGCTGACCCACGAGGCTGTCGAGCCGCTCCCGGGCCTCGACGTCGAGGACGGTGTCGTCGGGGCCGGGCGCGGTCTCCTGGGCCATCAGGTCGCCGAGCGAGGTGTCGCCGTCCTCGTCCACCGGCGTGTCGAGGCTGACGTGGTCGCGACCCCAGGACATCAGGTCGAGGACACGCTCGACCGGCATGTCGAGCTCGTTCGCGATCTCCTGCGGGTCCGGGTCACGCCCGAGCTGGCGCTCCAGGGTGCGACGGGCGCCGCCGACCTGGTTGAGCTCCTCGACGACATGCACGGGCAGGCGGACGACGCGTGCCTGCTGCGCGATGCCGCGGGTGATCGCCTGACGCACCCACCACGTGGCGTACGTCGAGAACTTGTAGCCCTTGGTGTAGTCGAACTTCTCGACCGCCCGGATCAGGCCGGTGTTGCCCTCCTGGATGAGGTCGAGCATCGGCATCTGCGCCCGGCCGTACTTGCGTGCGATCGACACCACGAGGCGCAGGTTGGCGTTGATGAACTGCTGGGTGGCCCTCCGGCCCTCCTCGGCGAGCCAGGTGAGCTCCTCCTCGGTCGCCGACAACGGGGCGCCACCCTTCTTACGGCCCACGCGGCCCTCGGCGAGCAGTGCCTCGGCGTACAGCCCGGCCTCGATGGTCGTGGACAGCTCGACCTCGGCGGCGGCGTCGAGCAGCGGCGTACGGGCGATCTCGTCGAGGTACAGCCCGACGCTGTCGCGGCCCTCGATCTCGCGGGTCGCGCTGATGGTTCGTGCTGCCATGTCGCCCTCCTACCTCCGGCGGGCCTACTCATCAGTAGTACCCACATCGACTCCAACGCACCGGATGCCGGGAGGATTCCCGTGGCGGGGGCGTTTCGGACCCTTCACTCATGCCAGACGTGTGAGGGGCACGGGGAGTTGCCTGAGCGTCGAACTCTCAGGGAGTTCTCAGGGCTGATCCGTAGCCGACCCCCGCGGCGGATGGGTCGCCAGGCCCATCCGGTCGAGGACCCAGGCGTGGGTGAACGCACGGTCGTGCCAGGCCTGGTAGCGACCCGAGACACCGCCGTGGCCGGCCGACATCTCGGTCTTGAGCAGGAAGTCGCGTCGCCCGGTCGCCGAGGCGCGCAGGCGAGCGACCCACTTGGCGGCCTCGACGTAGAGCACCCGGGTGTCGTGGAGCGACGTGGTCGCCAGGATCGGCGGGTAGTCGACCGCCGCCACGTTCTCGTAGGGCGCGTAGCCGGCGAGGTAGTGGTACGCCTCGGGCTCGCTCGGGTCGCCCCACTCGTCGTACTCCGTGACGGTCAGCGGCAGGCTCGCGTCGAGCATCGAGGTGAGCGCGTCGACGAACGGGACGTCGGCGACCAGACCGCCGAACAGGTCGGGGTACTGGTTGGCGACCGCCCCGATCAGCAACCCGCCGGCCGAGCCGCCCTCGGCGACCAGCCGATCGTGCGTCGTCCACCCCTCGGCGACGAGGTGACGAGCACACGTCGCGAAGTCGGAGAAGGTGTGCTGCTTGTGGAGGAGCTTGCCGTCGTCGTACCACTGGCGGCCCATCTCGCCCCCGCCTCGCACGTGCGCGATCGCCATCCCCGCGCCGCGGTCGAGGAGGGAGAGTCGCGACACCGAGAAAGCGGGGTCGCTGGAGATCTCGTAGGCGCCGTAGCCGTAGAGGAGGAACGGGATCGGCCCGTCCGCGGCGGCGCCCGTGCGGCACACCAGTGAGATCGGCACCTGGACGCCGTCGTCGGCGGTGGCCCAGAGCCGGTGCTCCTCGTACGCCGTGGGGTCGTGGCCGCGCACCGGCTGCTGCTTGAGCAGGGTCAGCCGACGGGTGCGGACGTCGTAGTCGTAGACGGAGGAGGGCACGGTCATCGACGTGTAGCCGACGCGCAGGGTGGGGGCGTCGACCTCGGCGCCGCCCCAGCCGCTGACGGTGTAGAGCTCCTGGGGGAACTCCACCAGGTAGTCGTCAGCGACCCCGGCGTCGTCGAGCTCGAGGATCCGGAGCTGGGTCAGGCCGCCGCTGCGCTGCGGCACGACGAGGTGCCCGGTGTACGCCGAGACGTCCTCGAGCCGGACTCCCTCGGCGTACGGGACCAGTGGTCGCCACGCCGCGGGTGGCGTGGCGGCGACGGGTGCCGTGCCGATCTCGAAGTCGGTACCGGTGTGATTGTGGAGCACGAGGAAGACGTCCTCGCCGCCGATCACCGCGTGCTCGAGTCCGTACTCGAGCCCCTCCTCGCGAGGATGGAACACCACCCATCCGGGCTCCGGCTCGTGGGTGTCGAGGAAGTGGGTCTCCGAGGTGTTCTTCGAGCCCGACACCGCGACCAGGAACCGGTCGGTCCGGCTGCGCCCGACGCCCACCCAGAAGCGCTCGTCGGTCTCGTGGAGGATCAGCTCGTCGTCGGCCTGTGCCGTGCCGAGGCGGTGCCGCCAGACCTTGTCGCGGCGCCATGAGTCGTCGACCGTGCAGTAGTAGAGGTCGCGTCCGTCGGGGCTCCACACCCCGCCGCCGAGCACGCCCTCGATCCGGTCGGGGAGCAGCTCACCGCTCCCGAGGTCCTTGACCTCCAGGACGTAGCGCTCGTTCCCCACGGTGTCGGTGGAGTAGGCGAGCAGGGTGCCGTCGGGGCTGACCGAGACGCCGCCGACCGAGTAGTAGTCATGGTCCCGCGCCAGGGCGTCGTGGTCGAGCAGGACCTGCTCTCCCGGCAGCGCGGGCTCGTCGGGACTGCAGTCCTCGGCCGGGACCGGCGGGCTCCAGTCGGCGTCGTCGGCGACCGCGACGCGGCACGCAGCGCCGTACTCACGGCCCTCGAAGGACCGGCCGTAGTACCACCAGCCGCGGTTGCGCGACGGCACGGACAGGTCGGTCTCCTTGGTGCGCGCCCGGATCTCCTCGAACAGCTGCGTACGCAGGTCAGCGAGGTGGGCCGTCCGGGCCGAGGTCCAGGCGTTCTCGGCCTCGAGGTACGCCGTCACCTCGGGGTCGTCCTTGGCGCGCAGCCAGTCGTAGTCGTCGGTCCGCGTCCGCCCGTGGAGCTCGGTGGTCACCGGCCTCCGGTCCGCGACGGGTGGTCCGTCCTGCGCGGGCCGGTCGGGAGCGGGGCGGTCGCCCGGAGAGCTCGTCATGCTCGCGACACTAAACGGTGCTGCCCGAGCCGCCCGGCGCGGCTAGCATCGCGACGTGCTCGAGCTCCGCGACGTACCTCCCGACCAGGTCTCCGTGCGCCTGACCGCCGTGGTCGACCGGGTGGCCCGCGTCCGGGCGGCCGCGCGCTTCCTCCCTCTCGAGGTGGCGCGGGAGCAGGTCGAGGAGACGGTGGACCAGACGCGAGACCGATCCGAGCTGCTGGACGTGGTGGACGGCGACGACGTGGTCGGCGTTCTCTGGCTCGCGCGCGCGGGCGGCGGCGAGCTGATCGTCCACGACCTCCTCCTCGACGACCCGGCCAGGGTGGCCGAGCTGACGCCTCTGCTGGTCGACCGGGCGCGCACCGCCGGTTCACAGCTCCTCGGCGTCGGCGTACACCCGGGTGACCCGGGTCGCGCCGCGCTGGGCGCCGAGCCGGGCTTCGTGCCCCGCGCCACCAACATGGCGCTGTCCCTCGACGGTGAGATCGCCGACCCCGGTGGGCTCGCGCTACGACGGATGACCGACGTCGAGTTCGAGGCGTTCCTGACGGGCAACGCCGACGAGTACGCCGGCGAGCTCGTGGCGGCCGGCATGACGGACGAGGCGGCCGCGCAACAGAGCCGGGACCAGATGGCACAGCTGCTGCCCGACGGCCTGACGTCGCCCGGCATGCACTTCTTCACGGCCTGGGTCGGCGAGGAGCCGGTCGGAAGCCTGTGGCTGTGCACCCTCGACCCGATGGCGTTCGTCTACGACATCGTGGTGCGCGAGGACCAGCGGCGGAAGGGCTACGGCGCCGCGATCATGAACGCCGCCGCGCTCTGGACCCGCGACCGGGGGCACCAGGTGCTGGGACTCAACGTGTTCGCCCACAACCCCGGCGCCCGCGCGCTCTATGACCGACTGGGCTACCAGGTCACGCAGGAATACCGCGCTCTCGACGTGCCGGATGCCGGCTGAGCGGCCCCGCTCGGTCGACCTCAACGCCGACCTCGGCGAGGAGGTCACCGATGACGCGGGTCTGCTCGAGGTGGTGACCTCGGCCAACGTCGCCTGCGGCTTCCATGCCGGGACCCAGGACACCATGCGCGAGGTGTGTGCCGGGGCCGCGCGGCGCGGCCTCGTGGTGGGCGCCCAGGTCTCCTACCGTGACCGGGAGGGGTTCGGGCGGGTCGCCCGAGACGTGCCGTTCGAGGTGCTCCGCGACGAGGTGGCCGAGCAGGTCGCGACGCTCGAGGCGATCGCGCGGGAACAGGGCACTTCTGTGCGCTACGTGAAGCCGCACGGCGCGCTCTACCACCGGGTGACCGACGACCAGGAGCAGGCGGCAGCCGTCCTGGCCGGCTCGGGGAACCTACCGGTGCTCGGCTTCCCCGGCTCACGCCTCCTGGCCCTGGCCGCGGCCGCCGGCCGAGCGGCGTACGTCGAGGGCTTCCCCGACCGCGGCTACCGCGACGGCCGCCTGGTCGACCGCGGCGAGCCGGGCGCGCTGCTCTCGGACACCGAGGCCATCGCGCGACAAGCCGTCGACCTGGCCGCGGAGGTCGCGTCCGTGTGTGTGCACGGTGACTCG